>Ga0307514_10000167_pt1 | contig 186632 bp, 149 predicted proteins | sample 16_EM_MG_FD_203088 | JGI IMG/M metagenome (GOLD analysis project Ga0307514, IMG submission 203088) | Populus trichocarpa ectomycorrhiza microbial communities from riparian zone in the Pacific Northwest, United States - 16_EM | ecosystem: Host-associated > Plants > Roots > Unclassified... | reverse complement strand
CGTTGTGTAAACGGCTACTGCATAACTGCAACCCCTGCGAAGAGTGTAACATACGTGTCGTTCTGATGGTGCGTATACGTCACCACATTCCGGACGCAAAGTAAAGGAAGCCTGACGCCGGAGCGGGGAGCATAATATACAACGCGACGCGTCGCATGAATAAGAGGCATGGTATAATAGCCGCTGCAAGGGAGGTATGCAATGCGACCCGTCGCCCAAGCGACGGGTCGCGTCTGATTCTCCGTCAGAGGGTACGAGGTTCCGCCAGAGCCGTCAGAGCCATCCGGAACACCCGGGTGTTTCAGACGGAAACTAGAGTTGTTGCTGATGTTGGTCAATGGTTATGGTTGAGATAGAAATATTGGACACATTCATCGGTATGCAGAATGAAATGAACAGTAAAGAATGGTGGTTGTCTATGCTTACAAATATAGGGGGGGGATGCTCTTTATATACCTGGAGGGGTACTTTGTGTCAGATATTTCATTTTCCAGGCTCTATGTGGTTTCCAATTTCCCTAGTATGCTCTTGTCGTATCTCTTCACTACTTCTTCATTTCTTCCCCGCCTGTTTCCCCGCATCCACTCAGCAGTTGGACATATCTTACCCATGGTTCCTATTGTCAGTGGTGAATTTTCTGCTGACTCCTGCGATAGTCATTGGCTCTCTTGTTTCGAGGTTACTAAAATATTAAGGGAGATTGGCAGGAATCTTGTGTGTAACATGGGTGCAACTCAGCCAATAGGAATATTTCTTCCACCTACATCTCGCAAATCCATGCAATTGTGTGGATTTGTGATATTCCCAACGCTATGCGTTATAGTCCATGCAATGGATCTCCTCCCTCCCCCCCTGCTTCCCCCTTCCTTCCCCCTCCATCAGTCCGTCCCTTCATTGTTTGGATGGGTGGTCTGCCCGCACTGGAAGTGCTGCGGTCCATTTATCCTCTAGCTCCTTACACTCCGCCATATTCTCTGCCTATACCCACAATCATGTTTCGCATTCTTTCCATCTAGCTAAGGACATCCATCATCCTTCAATATGTTTCCGGACTACAACTGCCTCCTCCTCGAATTCTTCAGACTCATCTGATTCCTTCCGTTGTGTGGTATAAGATATTACGATGTCTCGAGCACCTTGCATGGCTTTGTTGCAAGTGAAGAACTTCGTGAGTCAGCTACTAGCAATGCAGCCCGCAATCTCAACTCCATATGGTTCTGCGAATCGATGAGTCCCCAGGATCTGGGCAACTTCTGTAACTGGGTATGGTCCTTGCCACCTAGCATCTAGTTTGGCGCCATGAGACTGCTCTATACTGGTTTCATATACAAGAGCCACATCACCAATATAGAGATCTTCAGCTTGGAGATTTCCTGCTTGGTGAAAGTAATGTTTGTTGGCATCTCCCGACTATTTTAGGTTTTCTATTGCAGCATTGATATCTTCTCACCATCATTCATGTTGTGATGCTCTAGCCATTATCAGTGATACTGTATTGTCAATTCCCTGGCTGCAGTTAGCGGTAGTGTGAGCAAAGGTTCCAAATAGGCGGTTCAGTTACAGGTCCGGGTTGGAACCAAACTGAATTAGTTGTGACAGTTTTTACCCAAACAAAAAACTGAACCACACCGAACCCACATTTTTTTGTCCAGTTCCACATTTTCACAATCTCAGAACTTTCTCTTGAATCAAGTATTTGAGTTGTTATCATATCACAATATGATATATATTTAAAAGATGCAGTTTTGGATACTCTATCACCTGCTATTCTCCAAGTTGCGACCCAATCATTATTTGTTGAGTTGCTTCAAAAAACACCAAATTTTCAGTGTCATTTCACAGCAACTCAACTAATAGTGATTGCATTGCAATTTGGCGAATGGGAGCTGAAAGAGGACCTAAAACTGCATCTGTTACGTATATATCATATTGTGATACAATTACAACTCACAGACTTATTTGGAGCCAAAGCTCTGAGTTCGCAAAAATGAGGCTATGCGGTATGATAAACCCAGCCAAAAAACCGCGGGATTATGTCCAGTCCGAGTAACAACCCTGCCAAGGCAAAGCGGTTTGGTTAATTGAATGGGTCTGCAACCGAACAGAACGGTTTTTCCGATCCAAACATGGTTCGCTGGCAGGTTACCCAGACCTATTGCTAATACTAGTTGGTGGTAATCCAGATGATGTTCTCCAGCTGTATCGGGAGTCAAGCATCTTGGCCGAATACGAAGTATAATGGTGAATATCAGGTAGTACATTTGACACCGATCCTGTCAGGCCAAAGCAATGCTGGTTGGTGGTGATTCCAGATCTGTTTTTCTTCGTCGGAGCAAGCTGTGAGTTTGGATAGTGCATCTCCAATCAGTCTCTGTCCTGGTGTGATTACTCTATTAGCCATGGTATTGTACAGGGTTATGGTAATCTTCCAGATATTATAGCATTTGTGGATGAGGTCGGACCATTTCTTCATCAGTGCTCTTCCGTCCACTACCACAGTTTCCTAGGTTCCGAACCTACACATTACCTCCACGTAAAAGAAGTCTGCTGCCTCTTCCAATGTACCCTACTTTACGGGTTCTGCGTCTGCCCACCCACTGAGATATTCGCCCAAAACCACTGGTAGATGATACCCATCTTCCATTTTGGGTATGAACGAAATATCCATCCCCACTCACTGCCAGAAATAACTCACAGGTAGGCTATTGAAGGGTTTATTGTACCGTAGAGGCGCTCCCTTATGATACTGCTCGCAAAATTTCACCCAATCATTGGTGTTGACATTGATTTCTGGCTACAAGTTCCACTCCACTACTATTTGTAACATTGCTTCTCTTCCACGGTGCCCGCTCAGCTCATGTGCAGCTTCCATTGTTTTCCATTTCTGCGCCATACTGACTTACACCTTTGCTGGCAGTTCATTGGTTTTCCGCCACAGGTAGAGTACTCCATCTGAAACAAGGTATCTCATGGCTTCCCACCGAAATTGCTGCATTTCCTTCAAAGTTTTTCTTTTCAGCTGCTTCAGGTTCCCCAGATATTCACCTATTTCCTTCCATCTCCTTTTGTATTCCTCTGCCAGTCTTAACCCAACAAATGGTGCATGTGCTCTCTCCTGCCTCTTTTGTTCTGGTCGACATTCCACACCTATTCCCTATATAGTTGATTCAATTGATTCCTCTAGGTCATCTCCCCCTTCATGTTCAGACTCCCCTTCCCATTGCGGCTACCATCAGAGGCCATCAGGTCCTCCATTCAGTCTACCTGAAATGTGTTTCACGTCAAAGTCGAACAGTCGTATCCATGCTATCCTGCGGGTGACCAGTGCTCCTGGCAGGTCACTGGCAGGCAAGTTAAGTTTGTGCACTAATGCGTTAGTGTCTGTCTCCACAAGAAATCTGACTCCATATACGTAGTTGAAGAACTTCTTATGTGCCTTCAGTAGCACACTGCACCGATGTTTCCCTGAGTTATCGCTCTTCTCGGCTGTGTTCCATAGTCTGCTTTCATAGCGACACAGGCTAGTCATTAATTTAATCTTCCATCTGTAAGATTGCCCCTCACCTGTCTAAGCTGGTGTCAACTGAAATGACTATATCTCCGGCGCCATCGCTAACGTTGAATGTCTTCAATACAGGAGCATTGCAGAAAGCCACCTTCAAAATTGATATAGCTTTCGTTTCCTCAGCCTTTCATTAAAACGCAAAATCCTTCAGCAATATTTGGTACTGGGGGCGTTCAACTATTGCATAGTTGGGGATCCATATTCGATAGTATGTGCAAGGTCCTAAAAGTCCCCTGCGCTTGGTGTGGTTCTCGCACCAGGGCCAATTGCACTCTTTCTTGACCATTAATGCTTGCAGCCACCTTCCTTCTTCCCCACTGACAAACCGCACTGTTTTTACTCCATTCCAGCACCAGTCAGACTTCTCTCTGGAAATGCGGGCTCCAGCTCTCTCCATCTCAGCAGGTATGTTATCGACATTCTGCTGGTGTTCTATAACAAACCTTCGAACTCCAGCCACCTGTTCCACCTTGTCTTGTCCATACCAACTCTTTGGGCATTTCACTCCGACCTCATTGACCAATATTTCGGTAATTGAGCTGTGGAAAGCGTTCAGTATTTTCGGACATACTCTGAGAAATGCTGATACCGAATTGGTAGCTCCCTGTACCAGTCTGGTCAGCCAATACACCGCTTGCGCAATCTGGAAGGCCATATAGTCCCAACTATCCTCGTGCAATATGTTTTGTCATACCCAGAGTGATATTTAATCAGTGAAGACATGGGCAGCCTGGTAAAGACTTCAGAAACCTCTTCCACTTTAGCCATTATCCCAGCATCTTCCACTGTATGCCAATTCACGCTCATGACAGAAATGATCAAGCGGTACTTCCCATTCTTCTTTGCAACTCAGAAGTGAGCTTTCCTGTAGGGGGCCAAAGGCGTCTCAAATAGACCCTGCCGAACACCATCTTCTATCATCTCATTTTCCATGGCGATGAGTTTCTTTGGTATGTGGAATGTAATGTCCTTCCAGACCTTGAGAACCTGGTTCCAGCCAGATACGATGGGGTGGCCCAACCTTGTCGCTGATTGTTCCCAGTTCCTCCCCTGACCATGAGTGACCATATTATTAATTCAATACTGTACACAGGTGGGCTTCCTTTTGCTTCAGCCTTAATATGCTCCCTATCTGTAGCTCTCGTAATCTCTCAGGTATCAACCTTTTGCCTATTGCTTTGTGGGAGAATTTTGGTATAAACTGCTCATGCCAGGGGCCTGGTATTGGTACAGCCCAGGGGATACCTCTTTCTCTCCAGTTGAGGCCAGCATCTGGTGTACATCGATCTGACTAGGGAACAGGCTTTACTTTCTGGGCAACACATTTGTACCAGACTCACATCCACGCTGCTTTGGTGTTTTTGTCTAAGTTGCACTTTGGCGAATCAAGAGACGAGGATAAGGGTTGTATTTGACCAAGTTTCGGACCAATGCAACTGATAGGAACCCACACAAATGTTGTGGATTTTCTTCCGGTTACCCTCTGTTTCTTCACCAGAGCCTGTACTCGGATCGACCACTCCTCTGCTACCATCCTCCTACCCCACTCTCTGACTACCAGCCCTTCCTCTTCTTCTTCCCACACATTTTCCCAATTCAAGACTCTTCCAATTAGCTTCCTCACCACCTTTGATAGCTCTCTTTTTTTGACTGACTGTTTTCCTTCTTCCTTGAACATTTTCTGCTCTTTCCCACTGTATAATCCTTCCAGTTTCCCGGCGAGCACCCTCTTCCTATCAAGCAACTCTTTCTCTCTTCCTCTTCTACGATTTGAGCACTTCTCATTCTCATCATTTCTTCCAGAACTCTCCAACCGCTTTCCTTCCTAGTACCAGGCCCTATCCTTCGTAGTCGCCCTTTCTTCAACGAAGCATATCAGTTGCCCCGGCTGCTGGAGAATCAATCCATCTTGTCTCCCAGAAAGATAGCGGCAAATGTCACCTGCTCTCAGCTATCAATGGCTGAAATGGTGATCTTCCAACTGTCATCATCCAGGTTCATCTGCCTCATTCGAGCGTCTGTTGGCAGGGGCAACCCAACATAACCTGTTTGGACCCAGATTTGCTAACTGGATTGGCACAGGAATGACAATACCATGGTCATTGACAGGTACGGACTCTGCCATCCTCATCAAATCACACTGATTGCCATTGGCAGTGATCCTCTTCCAGTTGGCATGTTTCCACCTGATGTTCAATTCTCTGGCAACATCTTCCCTCATCACACACATTATATATCCGCCGGGGATGAACATGCCAAGATCGTACCCATGAATTATTCTGAGCATGGCTGGATAAAACCAGGTATACAGGAGTTTGACTTATCCGGTGTAATCCTTCAGGGTGGTGAAGGTAGAAATGTGAGCAATTCCATTGTGCTTTGGTGCAGCCACGGTCCTGGCAGCAACTCATTCGTCTTTGCCGGCTGAGACGATGTTGGCCTTTGGTAGCGGTCGAATGGTCAGTTCACCAGTATCTCTCTCCTGACCGGCAACAATAGCATAATTGAGTTGGCTGATTCCGAGAACCTCATAGTTTCCAGTATCCAAGGCCAGTGCTTGCTTTGGCAGCACTTTCCGATCCTTTGGGGTCTTTCAAGTCATGTTTTCTATGCGGTCTGCCTTGGCCAAATGCTTGCTGAATGCTACTGCTTTCATGATCGTTTGCTCTTCCTGGTTACTAGCACTCTTTGAATCTTCCGGAACCTCTTCCTCCAATTGTGCCCACTGGTCATTACTCTGGGTCATCTTGTCAGACCTCTTCCATCTCCCATCCAGGCAGGCATATGCTGCCTGCGTATACACAACTGCCGACTATTTGTCTCCCTCTTCCTCATCTAAACGCCTGTCTCTCTCCATCCCCATTTCACTTTTTTCCACCGCCTCCACACTGCTATTACCTTGCCCCTCTTCTTCCTCATCATCCTGGTCGCTCAATTCCTCGATATGGTCTTCATTACCTTATTCCTTGCCATCCTAACCTGTAGACGAAGTAGAGTTGTATCGATTGATTTCCGACAGTGATTGGGCAGTCCCTGAGCGAAACGCTGTCCCCTGAGCACTAGCCCTTTGAAACAGCTGAGATCTTGCAATGTGCTGCGGCTGATGCGGCTGAGGTGCAGCCGTAGTGGCTACTCCCCCTCGCTGCTGACTATGTTGAGCTACTTCCGGAATGTACTCCGGCATGAACGAAAACCTTATCTTTGGTCGATATCGAGATATCACACCTCCCATCCCTCCTCTTGGTCCTAAGGTTGTTCTTCAACATTCATTGAGGTGGACAATGCCTGATTCCTGGTCGGTGCACTCATTGTGACAGAACGTGCGGATGTGTTCTAGATTGTCACAATACATACAGTGTCCCAATCCTTGCCGTCGATACTGCTTGTATTTGAGTTCCAGTCAGTAGTAAGGGGGTCCTGGGGGTGCATTCGGAGGTGGGAAGTTCATCTGTGTGTATGGAGGTGGATGGTCAGCTTGGATGGCGTACGCCCTGGCAGCCTGGTAGCCTCCGGACCAGAGTTCATTTGCTTTGCTCAGATTTCTCGATGGTCAAAGCTTTGAACTACTTCATTATATTGTCAATTTTCATGTGGATTGTATTTTCGGTTTTAGCGATTGGAATTTCCTCCTTAGCTTCTTCTGGTGCCGCGATCACTTCTCTAGAGATTGCCGGAAGGCTCACCATAACTGGCATTTGTGGGAGCAGAACTTCAGCTGGGATTGAGTTATAACAGACTCCCGGCGCCAGACATGTCACATTTGAATGGACGCAAGAGAGGGCATTGGTTGCCACACATCCGTTGGGAACATGCGTTCAGAGTTTGTCGTATTTTAATGTGGAGTGGCCTCTGCGATCTAGTTTGAGTTGTATTACCAATTTCTCTCTCAAATCGCTTCGGAGGGCTCTAAGCAACATTTCCACCTGCGAGTACTCTGCCAAAGCCCCATTGTTGATCATAATGCGGCTGATGTTGTCATAGGTGAGGATAACGGCTTGTGGGCTGACGTTCCCACATTCCAACTGGTCCTTGCATAGTCGCTCCAAGTACAATCCTGTTTACATATTCACCCGGCTATTGGCATGGTGGAAGCCGTCCTTCAGTTCCTCTCTCGACTGCATATAGTCCATCCACAGATATCTGTTCATTATTTATATCATTACATGGATTGTTTCGGTGCAGTAGTATTGGAATGTTGCGATGACGTCTTCAGTCAGCAGGTCGGCCCCTTTGCGAGATGAGACAAATTTGTGCGCCTCGATGAACTTGGTAACGTCTGCTGCACCCAAAACTTGGGCGCACATGAAGTCCGGGAGTGGCATTTGCTTCTTTTCCTTCGTGATGGCAAGGGCCAAGGACTCGATAAATTGCTTTTGATCGTGTACACGATTGGGCCGGGTATTGGCCGAAGGTCTGGCACTGGTGGAAGATCCAGCAAGCATTGAGGGTCCAGCACTGGAGGAAGTGGTACAGCCATGGAAACTGGTGGCAGAAGTAGATCGAAAGTGTTACGTTGGTAAATTGGAACTGTTTGTAGCGGTTTGAAGATGAGATGGTGGATTAGGTGGTGAATTGGCTGTAATTGGTGATCTCAGGTCAATTACTAGTTTTTGAGTTTTTGGAAGAGGGGTTAGGTCAATTGGCACTCTTTTTGAGGTAAGCTCTTTGTTTCATTCTTTTCTTAGTCCAGCTTCACCACCTCTCACAGTCTTCTCACTGATTTATCCTGCCAACGTATCAATAGTATTCTATTCCCTGCGACTTCCCTCTACCACTAGTACTATCCTCAGTAGCACTTCTCACAATCTTTCAGGCATTGTTGATTCATTTTCTTAGCGTTGTTTCAGATGCGTGTCTTCCATAGTACAATGTTGGTGTTGATGTTTCGGTAGTGTTTTCATGACCAGGTATAAGGCCGGTGCCTGTTGTACCAGTGTTAGGCCGGTGCCTGTTGTCCCAGTGTTAGATTGTTGCCTGTTGTCTCTGTCGTAGGTCAGTACCTGTTGTCCCGGTATCAGGTCGGCGCCTGTCATCCCATTTGCGAGGTCGGTACCTGTCGTCGCAGTATGAGGTCTGTGCCTGTTGTCCCGGTATGAGGTCGGTGCCTTATGTCCCAGTGGTAGGTAGGTGCCTCTTGTCCTGGTATTAGGTTAGTGCTTGTCATCCTGGTACGAGGTAGGTGCTTTCGTCGGGGTTTGGTTCTGCGCAGGTCCGTAGGTGTTGACCTTGGTATTAGGTCAGTTCCTTTCGTCTGGTGTTACTTTGGCGCAATTTCATTGGTGTTCATCCCAGTATTAAATCAGAGCTTTTTGTTAAGTATTAGGTCCCCGCCATGTCCTGGATGTACGTTCCGGTATTTGGTCAGTGCCTGTTGCCCTGCGTTATTCTGGCCCCAATCCCTTGGTGTTAGTCCCAGTATTTGGTTGGTGCCTTTCTAGTCAGTGATGTCAGTGTACCCAGCTTGGCACATCTGGTATTTGAATCCTACATTGTTACTACTGTCCCTAAGACTGTGGTTACTTCTTTCGGCATTGAGCTCCGCTCGCAGGGTAGGTATGTTTCATTAGTTGCTTCTCTCCATATTTACCTGTAGTAGCAAGTACGGGTCCTTCCCACGATTCCATACACAGCTTTCAGAACCGGAGTCCGCATTTGGGCTCCATTTGAGGTGACACAGCAGATATAGATGACAGAGAGCCCATAATCAACACCCCGCCACACATCTCACACCATCCAAAGGGAATTCAGGTGAGAGAGGGGTTCTGGCTGGACGAGCATAGGAACAGAGCGAGAAGATATGATACTACCTGGCTATGTGAATCCACACAATTGCGTTGTTCTACGAAATCTCGGACTGAGCAAGTAAGATCAACAGCTGGCAGCGATTGAGTGTGAAATTCGGTGTGTAATTAGATCATGAGGATGAGATCTATCTCCCGCGGGGTCTCCCAAATTGATGCTCCCCATCGCACAGCCCATCTCTGTCACCCCTGGATCTCTGTACACCACTGTAGCCAAGCTCATCTGCTCCATTCCTCTGTCTCCGCACACCTTCCGTTGCTCAGTCCTCTGCCAAGCTAAGTGGCAGTGGTGGTGAGAACCAGATTTTCCCGCCTCAATGGCATTTGCTACTTTTACTTCCCAGCAAAGCAATAATTCTCGGAAAAGGGCCTCCATGTGCATGACCTTCAATTCCAGCCGTCGGAGTTCCAGCAGAATGGAGGTGCGGCTCATACTGATTCGGAACCTCAGGAGGCAAAATAGACAAAGCAATGATCGGAATGAGCGTTATTCACCAGTTCAAGGATGCACGGGTCAGAAAGGTTGCAGAACAAGCTTCCATAACGATCAGGCAAAAGACATTGCTCAATAACACCTTCCTGGAATTCGTAGATGAAATGACTCCGACTGCCTGGATAAAGGCCTGTGGCTAGTGGAAATTCGATGGTGGTGTTCCACAATAACTTTTACTTGAATATGTGGCCTATGCAAGTCCTCTAGTTTTGCTTTGGTGCCAATGTTAACAACCAGCCTCTAGTCAGAGGATTTCACTATTCTGTGCGAAGCACCACTATCTTGCAGATTTGCATATGACTCCATGAGATTTACCAACTTCTGGAAATGGAGGCCCCAAAGAAAAGGGTAAGATCTGCAGGCTACTCCACAATGATTGATATATCTCTGAGAAGAAGGATGTAGACGCAGGTATCATACATCAACCAGAAGCAATAATGCTGATATTTATCCTCAGACTTGCAAGGAGCCATATGTTACCAGATACAGTGCCACCACCATTTACCACTGTTTTTTGGGGGCGACCATATCCCTCGGCATCCCAGATTCGGACTTTCCCACGCAAACATCTCCCGAGTTTGTCTGTCTAATGGCAATTGTGCTCCAGGGGCACCTCCACCCCAATGTTGCCACTGGCAAGATTGTACAAGCGCTGCTATTTAACTCAATAAATGCTGGTGGTCAGCGATTCTTTCAATCGCAGTGGCAGAATAACTGACTGTCGCAGTGATATACGAGAGGCATCAGGAGATGTGGAATAGCACATATACGACGCCAGAATGGTGAGATATTGCCATGGCCTTAATCAGACTAAATGTTCTAGATATCAGAAGACAAAATGACAAGGCAGTTCAACACATATGTCTGCCGAAACCGACGGTATTCACGGCAAGCAAGGAGAACCTTGGCCAGATGAACGAAAAATTTGCTGCTCAAGTGGTGCTGCAAGACCCGGAGAAATCTGAATAATGGACATTATCTGTATGGTAAGGATGTATACCCGAGGTGATGTGCCCTGTGCTACCTAGTGTACACTGGAATAGACAGCAGCTGTCGGAGAAGTGCCAGTAACATTCAAGGAAACAATTTCCGTAGGTTGGATGAAGAAAGTCAATTTTGTGTTGTAGTGTTCAGTTCCAGGTTGGCAAAGAAACTGAATTTGGATTTGTACTGCAAAGTTACTGTTTGGCAGAGGAAGTGAATTTGGTTGTGTAGTGTGGAGTTATAGTTTGGCGAAGAAAGGGAATTAAGTTGGACTAGATACGCTGCCAAATGTATTGTATTCATTAGTGAAAGTTTATCTAGTAGTATGAATAATACCATTTAGTAGCTGCCTTCCAGCCACCAGAAGTTGATGATCATTGTGCCATAGCTCCACCGGACATTGTACCATTGCTCGCATAGACTACTGCAACTTTGTACCCAGTCTTGCATAGCTGCACTGGACATTGAACCATAACTCTTGTAGACTTCCGCAACTTTATAATCATTGTGCTATAGCTCCACTAGAAATTATGCTGTAGCTCCAGTAGAACTCCATTGACCAATGTGCCATGGTTCATGCAGAAATTTGGTGAATATACTGATAGCAGCCCATTTAGAACATTCTTAGCTTCGGTGTAGCCTTCATTTGGAGCTGCCACACGCCCATTTTGTGATCGCAAAATGTCCGTTCTTCTTTCAGCAGCATAATCTAATCCTATAGATTCAGCATAAGATCTACTTGAAGGTGCTGCCCGCTCATTGTTTAATAGCAGAATATCCACCCTCTATCCACTAGTGGCACTGCAGTGTTCTCTGTACCCGTAGCAGCCCAATACACGTAGTCAGATTGTAACAAAGAGGGCTTGGGAAGGCCACCGGATTTCCGGATGTCCGTTCTACCAATTCATACAGCCCCCAGGCACACAAAAGACAAGATCAGTCCGATGGTAGTCTACTCATACTGTGGGCAAATAGCCTCTCTGTACATATGGGAGTGAATGTTATTGATGATCCAACTGACATCTCGCTAGAACTGAATACTACACAAGTCTCCCCCAGAGCCGCACTAATGCAACAGAGCCGCACCTAATGCAACAGAGCTACACCTAATTCAACAGAGCCGCACCTAATGCAACAGAGCCGCACCTTGATGTGGCCAGAGACATCCACCTACATCACAACCTTCTCCAATCATCTTCGAGGAACCTCTCGAAGAAACGCAACACCCTGATCTATAAACAAACATACCTCTCACACATTTTTTTGTGTCACTTTTCTCTTTGCTTTTGGCCGTCCGCCTATCTCCTTCCAATATTGCTTCACCATCTCTTTTGCTTTAACCATATTCTTCTCTGGCTCCCATGTATTATCCTTCTCGTCCCAACCTTCCCATTTCACTTCGTATTCCCAACCAGTTCCATCACAGCTTGGCATTTGTTTCTCGATTCTTTCAATGACGGAACTTGTGCCTGCACGGCTGGTCCATACTGTCGGAGGCTGCGGCCGCCAGGCAACCCTAAAATCATCCGTGCAGTCAACTTTGAGCCTGCTGATGTGAACTGTTTGGTAGGTCGTCATATCGTCTCAGAGATCTAGTTCGATGGCGTTTCCGCATATTCGTAGAATCTCATATGGGCAAATGTAACAGTGTACTAGTTTGCATCGCGTAGGGTTGACATTGGCGTATGTAATTGGCAAATCCTTTCTATCTAAAAATACTTTCGCACCAGCAGTGATGGCAGGGTCAATTGGGTGGTATGACTTATAGGCCTCCGCCGTCTGTTTATCCTGAGCAGCGCGCAGCTCATCCATGGCAACTCACAAAATTCGCTGCAATCGTTCCACAAATTCGTGGCCTTGTAAGGTTTTTGCTGTTTTATTGGCCTGCGGTCGTTGGAGGTCTGCAATGATATCTAGCGGCAAAGGCGGCTCATAACCAAGATCGAGTTCAAAAGGCGTCTGCTTTGTCGAATGGTATACTGAAGGATTGTTAGCATACTCCCCTAATAGCAGGTATTCGTCCAAATTGGCTTGATCATGAGTTGCGAAGCCACACAAATAGCGTACAACCATCTTGTTGGAGTTTTCAGAGAAACCATCCGTTTCTGGATGGAATGCCGTAGACACAACCAGCGTTGCCTGCAGAATCCTCCCAACCTCTCCCCAATAGTCTGCTAAGAAGCGAACATCCCGGTCTGATACAACTCCTCCCAGCACTCCATGTAGGTGGATGATATCGTCAATGAATCTGCGTGTGAAGGCCGGGGCGTCGAGTATTGTCTTGCAGGTTCGCCAATGTGCTCTCTTCGTCATGTGGTCGACAAACATTACAATGCAGTTGTGCCCATTTCCTGAGATCGGCAGGTAGGTTATGAAGTCGATGCCAATTCTTTGCCCACGGCCTTTGGCTATTGGAAGTGGTTGTAGGAGGCCCATGGGTTTCCCACTCCGGTGGTTAGTTCGATGGTACAAGTCACAGCCTTAAAGAGATAGCTGGATATAGCACTGCATTTGATTTCAGAAATAGTGGTCTTTCATACGTAAGTACGTTCGGTCGGCACTGAAGTGTCCCTCTGCTTCAGTGTTGTGGGCTGCATGGAGGATTCGTCACTGCTTCGTCTTTGGAATACACAACCGTCCTCTCATATCTGCCTTTCCATCTTCCTCCTTCTCTTTTGCCCTTGCTGTTTTGTTTACCTGTGTCTGTTCCAAATCTCCATGTAACCACAGTAGGCCATTCTCTTCCAAATAGAATCGCTGCGCTGCCACCCATAATGTGCTTTCCTTGGTAGATGCAGTGGATGGCGGGGGGTGGGGACTTGGGTTGGCCAAGCAATGTGCAATAGGCCCAAACCATTCATCATCAATTATACCCACCTTGATGTCATCAACCCATTCTCCGGTCGCAGTAACTTCCAGTGCCAATAAACTGGAATACTCCCTTTGGAAATCTGGGTGGCCATACAATGTGTCCGCGACCTGATTTTTAACACCCGGGATGTGCTTGACCTCCCAGTCAAAATTCTTTAGGACTGTCAAAATATCCATCTGACGTACAGTGACATGTAGTTGTGTGCGGATCCAACGCAAGATTGCATGGTCAGTGTGTACCAAAACTGGCTGCTCGGCTCTGTGTAGGTTGAATGTCCAGTATAATATTGTGTCTTGCATGCCCAATAGTTCTCTGTCGTATGCAGGGTATCGTGTCACCACATCGTGTAACTTACGGCTGATATAACCTAGTACCTTCTCTATCTTATTTTGCACCTGGGAGAGCACCGGGCCCATTGCATATTGGCCAGCAACAACGTGCAGGCAATATTTGGCTTCGGGGTCTGGTAGAGCAAGGACTGGAGCATTAGAGATTGCCTTTTGGAGTGTGTCAAAAGCATGCTGGCATTCTCTGGCCCAAGCGAATAGAGTGTGCCTGACTCTCCTCGGTTGTCCACATCGCCGTCCCACATCCCCTTTTCCATTTGGTGAAGTGCTAATCACGTACAACAGCATCGCAATGTGAGCGTTGTATTCAATGAATTTTCTATAGTAACTGGTGAAGTCCAGGAGGCCTCTGACGTTCTTACTGTTCTCAGGTTGAGTCCAATCCATTACAGTACAACTCTTATGCTCCTGGGAGTGGATGCCATTCTTTTCAATGTCAAAGCCACACAAATTGACTTTCTGACAAGCCCAGGTGCATTTTGCACATTTGGCCTTCAGACCATGTTATGTCCGCAACGTAAGCACTTCTCGGACATGTATAACGTATTCCGCCAGGGTACGGCTGTGAATCATAATATCGTTAAGCAATATAATGATGAAATTGTGTTTCATCCGTGCCAAGATGCGGCTCATCATGCGCATGACCTGGCTGGGTGCGTTCGCCAGGCCAAACGGCAGGACTCGCCACTCGTATAAACCAAATTTTGTGGTGCAGGATGTCTTTTGCCTATTGGCTGTGGCGATGCTAATTTGATGCTAACCAGCCACCAAGTCTAATTGTGTGAACCAGCAGGAGCCGTGCATGGAGTTCAGAAAATCCTCAATGTGTGGGAGAGGATAACAATCCTTGACGGTTATGGCATTTACTGCACGATACTCTATGCACATACGCAGCGTACCGTCAGTCTTGGCACAAACAATACTGGTGAGCCGAAATTGCTTCGAGAGGGCTGCATCCAACCACCACCACTAATCGCCTTGTCTATCTGCCTCTGAAGCTCTACTTCTTCCCGCGGGTGATGCGGTATGGTAACCAGAACAGTATTTTTCCATTTGGGTCCGTCTTAACATCAAAATCGGCCTGCCTTTCATTCTGCGATTTTGAATATGTTGGCTCCCCGAAGAGGCCCTGGAATTCTGTCAACATCTCCTGGAACTCACCTGGCGGCTCATCTGGCTGAAGTGTACCGCGGTCACCGCGGTGGTGTACTTTGATCAAGAAGGCCCGTCTCAACAGGCAGGCAGACAGATTTTTGACTTCTGCCTTCCGTATAAGGGGTATGCCCATGAATTTGGCCTGCTCCATGATTCTTTCGTCGACGTCCACAGGGAGTAGCCCAGGCAAGTAGTGTACTCGGTCTTCCTCTCTCTTTTCCCAAAGCTTATCAGCTACCCACATTTTGTTGCTGTCATGGTCTATTTGATGATGGCAATTTATATCACACATCCATCTTTTGCCCAGTACGATATCAAAGCGCTTGACGTCATAGCCCACAAAATCTACCTCAGAGACATCTGACGCACCAAGTCGTAGTTTCAATGTGACTCGCTGGCGTTTCTCTACGCCATTCCCGGCGTTGACATTAGCCGTCTCCACAATCATTCATCGCATATTCTTTCAACTTTGGCCGGCCCCTTGACGCTTTAGTTCATGAAGGAACTTCCAACCCACATAGTTATCTGACGCACCATCATCCTTCTTTACTCTTGCCATTTTGCTGCTCCACCATACTCTGTTAGTCCGGTATCGTATTTTTCCCTTGACCCTTAGTAGGTTGACCACTGAATCATCAAGTTTACTAACTTTTAAGTGGTGGTAACAGGTGAAAAATTTGAATAGACTATCTGGCACCAATTTGCCACCCTTTTTTAACGATACCGTACATGATGGTGTTTTTATGGAAGGTACAGCCACAGCTACTGATCTCCTTTGCCTTTTCCTGCCTCAGAGTCCGAGTCTTAAAGAATCTCTAACTCGCTCTCCACCTCACTGTCCGTCTCCTGGATCGCCTCATTCTTCTCAGCGAGCCATCCACTCTCTTTTCTACCGGCTGGTACACCTCTCTTCTTCTTGTCCTGGGGTGGGCATCCAGACTTGACTTTTTGAGCATCCTTGCCGACTAAAGCTTGTTCGAGTAGCTTCTTCATTAAGTTGCGGTTTGTGCAATTGGGAGAAATATTTCCATCCTGTCCACTGTTATAGCAGGTTACACCATCGTCTTTGGATGTGCCGGCTGTTACAATTGTACCACCTGTCTTGGAGTCCATTTTCCTAGCTCAAACTTTCGTAGTTGTATTGGTGTTTGCCCCGGAGCCACTTCCAGGTTGAGACTTGTTCAGAGACGTGTCCAACGCAGCGAGGTCCTCCATGCGCTGCTCGAAGGTTGGAGTCCTATCGGGCATGCTGATATAGCGGACCAAGTTCGTTTAAACTCGCAGGTTGGCCTTTTCGATCTTATACCCATAAGAGTTGGCTAACATTTTGGTCACCAATGGCTTGGGCTGCATTCTTGAAGTGTCATTCCATAGCAAAATGAAAGGCGGTGACAATATCCAAGGTTACTTTGCCCTCGTATGTCGGAAGGTTAGATGACGTGACAGAGAAGCCACAGCTTCCAGCGGGCCAGGGGTCGGTTCAGAGATGGCCTGGAACCCAGATGAGCCTGAGGTCGGTTCGGAGATATTGGGAGCCAGAGTCGTATGCACTTTGTGAGTCGTAAGTCGTTGAATGACACATTCGAATGCTCCCAACTCAGATTTGATACGGCTTTTCTTTAACGAGATGTTTTTTAATTGGTGTCGCAGTACGTTTTTCTGTAGCCGGAGCTGTGTGATGTCTGTCGACTCCGTAGTCTCCGGCTCCGACTGGCACTTGTCGAGCCGTGTCTCCAACTTGGCCGAGCAATGTTTCCCGATCAGTAGCTTTTCCTCCAATTCTTCAAGTTCTTGCTGAGCGGCAACTAACTCCCTGCTCAGGCCGTCTTGGACGGGCTCAGCAGCCTCCAAGTCCTTGACTTTAGTAGCAAAGCTCTTGTTGAGTTTGCAAATCTTCGCGAATTTCTCGGCTTCTTCCAGGCTCTCGGAGAGGTTACGGTCAATAATCTCCAGTTGGACGTCCCTCGTAGCGATGATCCAGTTGATTGCGTGATCAGACAGTAGTCCGGGGCCATTGTTGATGACCTGCATTCAGTTTGTGACATATTCTGTCACGCGAAGTTGTGTAGGTTTGAAGCCCGCAGTGGCTGAGGTATTGACCCTGCTGCTATATCTAATTGACTAGGCCATGTCAATTTAGTCCGTAAATCTGACACCTTGTTCATCGTGCACATTGTGCATGTCGTGTGTGGTAGTACGGGCAGCACAGTCACAGGACGCATATAACGTCACCAAGCCACTGGCAGTCCAGTGGTTCGAAGATAAACCAAGTAAATCAGCCACACTGCGTTGTGTTTCAATCGCTTCGGATGCTTGTCAGGCCATCAGAAGTCCAGTGGTGCTCCCAGTGTGGGCAAATAGCATCTCTAAACGTAAGGGAGTGAATGTTATTGATGATCAAACTGACATCTCGCTAGAACTAATTACTACGCGACTCTCCTGCACAGCCGCACTAATGCAACAGAGCTGCACTTAATGCAACAGAGCCGCACCTTAACATTACCAGAGTCGTCCACCTACACATATACCCACTGGTTGTAAATACATCTATTGGCCCACATGAAGATTTCTATGGACCTACTATGCATGACAATTGGCTGCGCATTACATAGGGGCCCACGGGATGCTTGCCATGAGCTGTGTGTGTGTGTGTATGTGTGTAGTGCAGTCTCTAGCCAATTTTCACTTCTGCTGATGTATTTCTGACACCTGTATTTCTGGATTCTAAAATTTCCAATATTAAACAGCTATTCCAGATATAACGTTAACATGTCTTGAGATATGAAGTTATTTAGTTGGTGTTTGGTTATAATTCAAGCTTAGTTGTAGATTGAAATTCGAATTAACTCCACAGTACACTATTATACTACTGCAAGCTAATATACATCTTGACTTCAGTTTCATATTAAGATTATGGCTGATTGCTAGAAAATGGCAATGCCAATTAAGGAATCATCGTTGAAGGTCATAATATCCAGGTTCAATATATGCAAAGTGAAGAAAATAACCTTAATAATCCCAATTAATGATGAGATTCATTATTTGAAAATTTAAACATCTATTCCAACAACAAATTGAAGAACACTGGGGATACAAGGTTAGTTAATTGGTATATGGATATGATTAGAATATACTCATAGACAGCTGATTTATTACAATCCAGGATTGGCTATTGTAGAACTGACAAATAGTTTTAAACTACTACATTGATTTCGTAATAGAAATGGGACTGCAAGGAAGAATATATCAATACCAAGAAATAAATCACACATGAAGCTAATGACATCTGAATTCAATATTTGGAATGAGAAGTAAATGATAATATTGATACAGACAAAGAATGAGTTTCAGATTTTCTGGTATCATACTTTAGCTATACTCACCTTGATCATATTCTTCAACACCTGAAATATGACTCAGCACAAAACATGACAGCTATCTTGGCCAAGCAATGCAAGAAAACTTTATGATCCTGTGTATTCCATTCTCAAGCGCAACACTATGCAGTTGAGATTCCACCTATGTTCAATAATGTCCATGAGAGGACAGATTGTGTTATCAGGTTTATTTCAGTTGTTAAATATGATAATAATATACTTTTTGCTTCTGTGGGAGAAATAATTGGATAAGAATATTTACAGAAAAAGAATACTGTATTTGATAGCATCCATCATGTATATCTTGTGACCTATCAATATTAGTTAGATAAACACAGGTCTGAGTATTGATTACTCAAATATCCGAATCAGTAGTGCAAATGCAAATGGTTATTCAATTTCCATTTGAATTTAAACAAGCAATTGATTACAATTCCAGATGTACAGGACTGAATATATGAGATTCACTCATACTCTATTGGGACATGACCTTCAGATCCAGTTGCTCCAAATTTTGAATAACCTAATGGCTTAATTGTCTGGCATTTAGCAAACATTATTACACTATTTGGAAGTTTCTTGAATTTAGTTTCACAACTTCAGTAGCAGTCAAGAGAATCTGAAAGTTCTATTTGAGTATCTGAATGCACTGCCCTTAGTATTCAGCCATTGTTGAAGCATCTGAGGGTATATACTATCATTAGAATAAATGTCATCAGTGCCTGAGATAATTAGGAATAACTTATGAATCACTTTAAAATTTTCTGATAATGTATTTCTGTTATATCCAAAATTTGTAGATGAAACTCCAATAGATATTTTCGATAAAATATCAGATTATAACAACAGGTTGAGGGTTAATGTATTTTTGCCCTTTCCGGTAATTGTCAATTATACTACTGTTCTTTCCTTTGGTCATTGTGATTGTGTAGGACTTATCTTCTTGTAATTCTCTCCTCTTCACAGCCAGTATTTACAAGTTAACACAATCAACCTGATACAACAATACCATATCAATGGTCATATGTTGCAATATATCCATTTAATTATTGGAGTATCTACTGTTACCCATTCTGATAGTATTTATCACAATGATATTGATCCCTAATTTCACATTTAAATTTTTGGCAGTTACTCCAAACAACATATTGATTAATCACCTGACTCTATCCAATTTACACAATGATTGTGTAATGTATCCTAATTTACACTTTTACTCATCAATACTTCAGTGCTTTAAATATCAGTCAGCTCCAATTATCCCTGTAATGCTACATGGTGACATCTCTACTACCAACTGAATAGGAAGTACTATATCCCCATCTCAGAAGCTATATGCAAACCTCACAGACACTCTCGCCAATGTCACTTGTGCTTCAATTAATGTCATTTATTTCTAGGCCCTCTTGATCATAAGCAAAGTGCATCTACATGCTGAAAGAGCTTACTCTAGTGCTTCTGAAAGCATCTGCAGTTATAAAGGTGCATTCAAATAGCTAGGATATTGGATGTATAGGATATTCATATTTGTGACCTGCAAAGCAGCAAACATCTCTGTGCTGGTCTCTGTGAAACCTCAAACTGGGTGCTATATTCTCACAGCAGTGGGTTGTAGTGTTCCCTACATAACCACATGCCATTTCATCTGTCAAGTCGGTCTTTGTTAGAAATTTGTATTTCACAGTTATAAGTAGATTCAGAATATTATTATTGTTATGTATTGTCAATATACATATGTTTATTAATATATGTACATACAGTTGATCTCAGCTGAAGACAGTGCTCCAGTTCAATTGGAAGAGCATCTGAAGCTTACAATGAAGTAAGCTTAGAGATGCCCTTGGAGAGTATAATTGTGTGAATCTGAAGGCTGTGAATGAGTGAAGTAGAAGAAATACTTATAGATCACTACTGTGAGATTTGAAGAGATACACTTGGAGGCCATACCGGAGTAACTTCAGCGATGTACATAGAGGCTGTTATTAAGTGACTTTGGTGATGGACTTGGAGGGCAGGATAAAGTGAACTCAGAGATGAATTTCGAAAAGGTAATTATTCAAGATTGGAGATGCACTTCAAGGCTGTGACTAAATCAACTTAGCAATGCAATTTGAGGCCACTATCAAGCAGGTTTGATGATTTATTGCAGGCCACAGTCAATGCAGTTAGTGGTTGTACTTTGGAGATAGTGATTGAGCAAAATTGGAAGTGCATATAATGGTGTTCAATCTGGAGGTGGTAGATCCAGAGAGAGGTGCAACGGTGACTGAAATTCCATCTATTTGTTGCATTGTAATTATATTAATATAGAGAGTAGAGGACAGTAATGTACCGTGTGAGATAAGAGATGAGAAACTATCAGGAGCTAGAGACAGTTGCTCATGGGAAATTTCATACTGAGGGTATACTTATAAATATGATATGAAAGATAAATATAAATCATTCAACATCAAGTTCTCCAGTGAAGGTCAAGTTGTGGATGCATAACCAGAATGGGAGATGCAGATGAAAGAAGATTGCAGAAAATATTATAAGAGAGTGCAATGTCACCGAATATCATGTGAGAGTCAATTTATAATATTCAATATTGTACAGATGACACTTAATTAGCTGTGTAAGAACCTGAATTCCATATACTCTATACCCAACTAGGTAGGTCACAACCACAACTTTGCACATGCTCTCATCTCCTTCTATACTGTTCTTATCTTTCTTCGGTATCTCTCTTTCATATCCACAACTTTACCATCATCACAGGATATAGAGTCATGTCATCACTTATAACCTCTCCATGGCATAATGATATGTGAGCATTGAAAATAATATCAACCCAAGTTTGACAGTATTCTAGCCAGTCACGCATTATTCTAATCATGATATATTGACGAATAAATACAGCCTGAGCTTCTGACATACCTGAGCGTACGTCAACTTGCTCCAGCCAGTTCTGTGTAAGAGCTAAATGGTAATATTATTTTACCTCAGTCCTGCAGATGTGTGTTAGCTAACCAATCAGTAGAAACTCAGTATATAATGTTCCTACTTGCGATTTGGTCACATTCTGATTCATCACCTCCACATATATTCTCAAATTTACTTAGTTATGAATACCAAACAGTTTCTTGCACCCAGCCAAAATATGTACTTCAGGTATTCACCAAACTTGCTCATTGAAGCATTCAAAATACATGTTGATATTCGCTGCATCACTGCCTTCATTGTCATCCGGAAACTCCAACATTGAGACTGTTAAATTATATCTTTAACTTCACTCGATGGTGGACTTCCAGTGGATGTTCAATCTAATCTCAGCCTCCAAATTCATCTCTAAGTTCACTCAAGTTACCCTACCAAATGCATTGTCCCATGATCTTCATTATTGCCTTCAAGCTGAATACTTTGTTCACTTGATGTCATCTTTAGGTGCACTTTCTAATATATTCAGGTACTGTGTGGAGTTAGTTCCGATAGATACCTTAGACAGATATTTTACTATATAGATATATGAATATATTGAGATATAGATGGAAATACAAACTCACTGTATCAGGTTCAAAATTGTGTTACAATTAGTAGTAATATGATTATCAGGTACATCAGCAGAATTTCGAACTAATATATCATTTGTCATGAACTCTTCCAGCAAAATTTAAATCACTTTCAGGCTTGTTTTCTGTATTTCCAGATGCTCCCCAGGATATCAGCAAACCATCTGTATCATTTTATATTGGTTACTAGCATTTTCTAATACACCTGAAGGCTACTCTCTATGTGCAGCAAACTATAAGAATTGTTGCCAGTACTGTCAGATTTACATAATGGCCATAGTATCGGTCCCGACGACGTTAAGTTTTCGCCACCCTGCCATTCTGGGGAAATCGCTCCGAATCATTCCCAGTGAGTCACAGGAACAACGATACAATTTATTGATATGAGTGGTAATTTATCTTTGACAAGTGCAACTTCATGATCCAATATCATTGCTTATTGCATTATATGTACTGTTAATGTAATTTGTTGTATTTGCTAATTAAATCATTATTATTCTACAAGCTTAGGTATAGTAGATATTACTTGTAACCTAAATAGATAACTTACCTGTATTCTGTCATTGGGAATTTAGCTGTATAGTCTCAATAATTTTTGAATATATTATAATTTAAATTCATTCCTATTTCATGTCAGCTTTACTGCGAATTCATATAAGGCCGATATTTACTACTGTACATAATGAGTTGAGTAGCCTACTGGTAATATTATGAATAGGTGTTATAAAGAATTAACATGTACTCTGTACTGACCATGCAATCTACTTGTACAATTACCACTGCTAGGAAAGGATCCCCAACAACTACTCAGTGTGATAGATTTGTTTCACCACTATTATACCATAGTCATTGTTCCTACATCTGTACATGTTTATCACCTACTGAGAATGTTATTGGATTATAGTCAATATACTAGCTTTTTAATGGATACATACTATCTATTTCAAGCAATTCTTAAAACTCCTGTGCAATGGTAATACATGACATGGGGCTGGGTGAGCACCGGTGTATATATGTCTCCACAACAGCACTTAGATTAATACTGACAATAGTGTAACGACATGTACACCCAAGCATTCCAATGTATTGGAAGAGGCAGTATACAGTGGCAAATTCAGACTTGAGTGATCTTCAGGTATGGTGAATAGCAAGGTTTGCATATAGATATAAGTGCCATCGCTGCAACATAAATACACTGGCCCTGACCCAGTTATGGGTCACGTGTCACTGTTACCTCTGGTATAAATTTATTCAACCATAATATTTATTGATTGAAGTATTGCAGTACAGTCACCTTTATATACATTTATAAACTGTAGGTGACAGAAATCTATTCAGTTGATAATCTGAAATTGGAGTAGTCCAGATATCATTATCAATTACTTCAATTTCAATCTATTTCTATATTTGGAGAAGGTAAAGTGAGTAATAATTTCAATTTTAGAAAAATAATATTGAATTCCTATAAGTTAATTAATTATGTATACTGTATCTGCAAACATAAATATTAATCTACAGAAATTTTGGAAGAAAGAATAATGTACTAACAGTAACTACTGTATCAAAGAAAATCAAGCCCTTAATAGATATTGTCAGAGTAGGTGAATGCTGAAGTCCATGAGAGTATTGAACTATAGTAATCTCCGCAGTCAGTGTAACTATCAAGTGGATCAGCAACATACTCTGTATTCTTGTTAATTGCAATTCGAATCTATAGAAACTAACTATTTATTCTAGATTGAAATTTTTAATTTTATTCCATGGTTAGTTAATTTGTTTCCTTGGAGAGAAAGTAGGAATAACATTCTATATAATATCGATTGTGGTATATTATCTTTCGGAATATGTTTTTGTGATTGGAACTTTTTTTTAAAATAGTGCAAAATAAACTTTGAGTGTAATTATCATATAGTACTTGTCAGATTTTTGAGTTTTTTGCAACTGTTGAACTCTCATTTATACTGGAGCTATATTAACAGTTATTTTAAATGCTGAGCTCTCCCACTCAATAGGAGGTAAGGTGTGTACATGACTGAATACTTGAAAATGCAATAAGTATTATATTAAGTTGAAGTGGTAGATATATCTTGTACTTTTAAAATTAGATTAATTATATAACTAGTTAATATAATAATTCACAAGCAGGTAGCTATATTGTATATTACTATAGTTACTTTAGTATCAAAATATAATCAAACAGGAGATTGAGATTCCAATATAGTAAATGAAAAAAGTACTCAGTTTTGATTTTGTTATTTGTCTCTGTAATATGCAGTCAATTGAAAAGTAAAATTTATTTGAAGATATCTTATATTTCTAGTATTTAACAAGTATTATGCTAGAATATCAAGCTTAGCACCTGAATTTCAATCAATCTATAGTTTATAACCAGATACGATATTGGTATACAAATACTATCTTCTACTCAGATTATTGTTAACCTCTAGTACATTGTATAATGCAGTCAAGTACTACATATATGATAGTTTTACAGTATATACCAGATGGATTGTACTCTCTAAACAACTCCAGAGACTATAATATTACAATATATATTTTAACAGTTTAGAGTATAGAAAATAGATCATAGTGATTTCTATATGCCAATTATTTCTTAATATAATGAATAGTAGTTAGACTAGCTTCTATTGTCAATTGAGTATTGTAATTGAAGTATTCTTCAACCTTGGAATAAAAATCATGAATATATACTTGTGAAGTGACGTTGTTTTTCTGCTGAAGAAAGCAACAAACATGCTTGCATATAGAGTGGGAGCTTAGAGATGTTTTGGGATCGTGATAATTAGTAATGTAAAGTAGGTAAAGATTCATTTACTGTGTATGTGTAATTGCGTATGCGGCTGAATGAAATTCGCTATCTATCTATCTATCTATTTATCAATCCATCCTTCCATCAACACTGACACTGGAAGATGGCTGCAGACAGCTCGCTTCAAGATGCACCTTGGGCCGCACTTGGAGGTGTACTAGAAGGTGCTATCAGTGGTACACTTGGAAGTTGTTCATAGACACTCGTGGAGATTGAACTTGGGTTCACTTGGATATGCACTTGCAGAACGAACTTGAACTTTCTTGAACTTGCACTTGGAGACTGAACTTGGGTTTGCTGGGAGATGTGGTTGGAGACAGCACTTGAGCTTGCTCAGAGATACACAAGAAGACTGAATTTAGATTTGTTTGGAGATGCTCTTGGAGATACTCTTGTAAATGCTCTTAGAGACAGCAGTCGAGATCGTTCAGAAGTGCACTAAGAGGAGCTCTTGGAGATAGGGCTTGAGATCGCTCAGAGTAGCTCATGTTGACAGCACTCTAAATCGCTAGGGGAGCTCCTGGAGACAACATCTGAGATCTCTCCAAGAATCTCTGGGAGACAGTGTTGAAAGTAGAGATAAGAGAAACTGCCATTGATTATTATGTAAGAGGGTCGACAAGGCCACATATATAGCATATTCCATGAATGAATGTGTATGTACTCATCCATGTCCTCGGTTCAACAGCAATCACCCAGCCCCCCATACGCGCCTTCATTTTCAGCCATATGGAAGTCTGAGATCTATTTAATCAACAGACACCACTAGTGTCAGCAAAGGTTCCGGGTTAGGAACCGCCAAGGAACCCCAACCGGGTAAGTAGCGCCAGGCTGCAACCCGGATCAGACATAGAACCGTGGGTTTTTGGCCGGGTTGGAACTGCACCGCGGTTCCAACTTTCCGGTTTCTACAGCTTTGGCTGCAATTAAGTATTTGAGTTCTGATCGTATCATGACGTGATGAATATGCAGATTGTGCAATTTTACGAGCTCTTTCACCTCCAGCATTCCGATATGTGATTTGACTGATATTCATTGAGTGGCTGTGAAATACGGGCAAATTGTAAGCGAAATTCGCGGGTTTTCAATAGCCACTCCATGAATATTGGTCCGATCGCAAATCTGAGAGTGGGAGATAAAAGAGCGCCTAAAACTGCACAATCTACATATTCATCATGTCACGATACGATCAGAACTCAAATACTTGATTGGAGGCAAATTTGTGAGGTTGAATTGTCGGGTTTTTGGTGGTAAAACCGGCCCAATTGCAACGGTCCGGGTTTTCGTGTGGTAAAACCCGTTGCAACGGTTCGGTTCCGGTTCCAACCCTAACCCGGAACCGTTCTCGCGGGTTGGAACCGTTGCTAACACTAGACACCACTCGAGATCGCATGGAGATGCTCTCGGAGATCCATTTAGAGACAGCAGTCGAGTACTCCCCACCGAACCACCGAACAGCACAGTCGTAAATACACCCTTCCACTATCAGAATTCCTTTAAGTAACAAGATTTCTAACCGTGATGACAGGTCTACTTGTCATGCTTGAACACTTGAAATAACTTAAAGCCACATTACTCCTATTCTCGCTGCTTCAACTGACTGTAACGTGACACAGAACTTGTTAGATAAATGCGCTACATGCTCGATTGGCAAGTGACAGTGGGTTGGGGAGAGTAGAGTCAGACGATCAAAGCAAAAAGGAATTGGCAGCAGCAGCAGAAGAAGGTAATGAAAGGGTGGAGGAATGGCAGAGGGATTGGGGTCGACAGGAGCTAGAATCAATATAAAAACTAGTACTGCAATGAAATCTAGTAGCACATGAAAACCACACCAAGAGTAAATACTAGAGGACAAGAAATACCGTACTGAAACTGATTCAGTATCTATCTAGTATCAATTAAGTATTTCCGAGAGAATTCAAAGTCATAAGAATACTAATTTCCATGAAATACAGTATCACTACCGGTTGAATACCCAGATTCATGCAGATACAGCTTAATATGATTCCAGTATCACTCTCTACTTCATATGAATTTAAAGTTTCCCTGAATGCGTATTCATACGTGGATACCGTATTTGATGGAATGAATATTGTTCTGAATACGTGGTTATGTATGGATTTTGCCAAATCATGTATTTTACACAACTATGGTATCACTATGTGATTGCTACGGGAGTGATAACAGGGGTTTTTTGTACAGTAGTTACCACACTATTTTTTGGTTACTACAGCATGTATCCAATCCCAACTTTGATTAAGTACAAACAACAGAACAATCCAGCTTACCCCAGATAACGCCTCATTATTCACCTCAATTATTTCTACCTCTCCGGAGTACTTCCCGCCTCTTCAAAGACGACATCAAGACCCCTCGAGTCATATTCAAATCTTCCTATGGTATTGGCGCTCCAGTTCCCTCCACCCATGGTACTAACATTCGTACATTTCCGTTGTGCAGAAATCTTTCCGAAGCTTCGGGACCCTCCCTTACGGTGAGACTTAGACGGTCGACTGCTTTTGGAAACCTTACTACCTGCACTTCCGAGCGTCGGCATCATCCATATTTTCTTTGCTTGATCCCGTCTACTAGGGCTTCCGGAGAGCCTGGTAGGGCTTCCGCACAGGGTTGACGCTTTGGCTGTAATTATTTTTCTTGATCTCGCGCTTGTTTTGGGGATCTGGTAGATTCCACCCCCTCGTACATCGTCTGAAGAGGAGTCGGAGTATTCGCCACTATACCAATTACGGTGGTGTCCAGGAGTCCTTGGGATTGGGCGTGAACCACGGCCAAAGGTATTGTAGATATTGTTGGAAGAGGCAAGAGATGGCGATCTAAGAAGCGGCTCGCTTTCGAACGAGCTTTTAGGCCGGTTTTGATCCCGCCAGAATTTAGTATCAATCGCATGGCGTTTTGGTGGAGAAGGTGAGGGGAAGGCCGAGCGGTGACGGTTCCATTCTGTATTTGTGGCGCGGGTATCAGCATGCTTCAATTTGCCAAAAGTCATCTCGATATAATCGCACACACCCACGCACCTTGGAACCCACTAATTCCTCGCTTCTTCCTATCCGCATGCCTGGGAGTTCTGTCGATGCGATTCCTGCGCTCATACCGCGAATGAAATCCTTCCAGGCCTGCAACGCACCTAATCCAAGCAGCCACGACAAGAAAGCACACAGCAAAGAACGCAAATACCCCCATCACAGTGAAAAATGCATTACGCGAAGGCGCAGGATCATAATCTAGCGGTTGCCGTGTTGGAGGTAGAACAATACCTCCTCCCTCCACTGGAAATGGTGCCATCACTATACGGCGCAACACCCCCCAGAAGCTTTTGCTGTCGTACGCCCAGCGGCGATGGACATATGAGCCGAAGACTGTTGTAATGGAAGTAGGTAGATAGATAACCAAAGGAGGTAAATGTGCAGGTGGTCGGCGGTTTTAGAAGATTTGATAGCGGGGAATTCTATGAATATACATCGTAGTGGCTTTGGTACTGAGGTGGCGATGCTTTCCAAGACGGAAAGATGCCCGGGTTTCGCTATTGTGTGCGGCGGAAGATTAATGGAGGTCGATTGACAGCATTTAAAATGTACATATGCTCAAACAGAGTACTCTAAGTTGTTCAATCAATTATATCGCTTACCTCCAGTATTTACTGCGTTAAATCGGTAATAGGCATTGGTGGCCAACGGCGCTAGCCATATAGACCGAGAAGTTACAATTCCAGGGGATAAGATGTCATGAAGTTGGCTTCATGGTGTGCCAAAGGAACTACAGGGGAAAAAAATATACTTACTAATAAAACCACCAGTTGATTGGTGGATGCATTGTATTATGATTGCCTGATGGTTGTGTACTATTATTGGACAGTTTGAAAAACATCATAAGCAAATCAGTTACTCATCTACAGATATATCCAGCAGAGAGAAACATTAACAGTAGTCAACACTATCAACATTTGGGGTCACTAACTCTCTCCACCTAAGAAATGGCATATTGATTTTCCAGTCACATATATACAGCTACTGCAATTTGAAAGTAACAAATACTTTATTTATTTGACATAAAGTTATATAAATACAAACTATTATCCCTTGGATCATAACTTTGGCATTCCCAGCCCGTTTCAGCATGGCAACCAACTCCCCACCTGCAAATTTGTAGCGATGCAACCACAACTCTGTAGGGGTGGCCTGGAAGCATTATTAACTTACTTTCTTATGTCTTGAGAGCATTTTGGCAAAAATTAAGGACTGTATAGGAATGGGATGCCGATAAAAAGTATGACCTTTGTTGAGAGGGTTGTCTCAACATCAGCTCCCCAAAAACTCGAAAATGTCATTGTGCAGCCCAGATGGACCACTCTGCCCATAACACCCCAAAATATCATTCAAGCTTAGTGCTAAGGACATGCTCTGAAGTCCCAATATCATTACACACAAGGAATTCCATCTGCAATGTACCCAAGAGATGAGGCTCAGACGGGGGATAGCAATACCCATTGCACAGCTCTCATAGTGAACAAGGCTAAAATCCACTTCGTCAAATATCAAAGAGGGCATATCTTTACCCCTCAGCCAGAGCTGTAGTCATGGGCAATTTTCAGTGCTTCTTGAGAAGGGAAAGTAGCTGGGATGGTAGCTTTGCCAGCAGGAAAGCCCAGCCAGAAATACCAGATCTACACCCAAACTTTGCTACGCAGGATCAAAATGCAAGTAACTGTGATGTCTCAATTGTAATGAAAGACATCGTTTTGTGGAATTCAATCACCTGTAAAGGAGAAAGGTGGGCGGTTGTGCAAAACGATTCCTTGGGTTACCAGTTCAGAGAGCAAATTTTGGTGGGGCAGTAAAACTTACAAAGTCACATCACATATAATTTACAATTCACTTTCACAGAAAGTTTTATATGCTACTAAAGCAGACTTGATAAAAAGGACGGCCTCTGGTGACCATTTTTGGAGGTGTGGTGAGGTGATTGCATGGGCGGCCCGTGTGGGCCAGAAACCGTTATGATTCAGGAGATCGCTGTCCCTAAGTACTATAATGTCTGTCAGTAGACTATTAATGCAGTTTTATAAGATCAAATGATACACTAAATATACACTTGTATTGAGTTAGACGGAATAGTACTTATGTTTGGTATACTAGTGAAGAAATGTAATGATATTAGTAGAATTATATCAGCATTGAACAATTGATTATTACTCAGTTGTGTTATTGCAGCAGCGTAAAGGATATTGGAATTTTATTAATTGTTTACTGTGTTATTATAACAAATAATAATAATACTCAGTAGATAATCTACAATACAAATCAAAATATATCATTTTAACAAGGTATTAGCAAGTTACTTGGAATACGAATTGATTCAAATCTAATAGTTTTGAATAATATAACTCAGTTATGTTATTATGCAAAATGCAAATACAACAATTATTTCAATATGTATATATATTTTTATACTTTTGTATATATATAACTTTATTTTATAAACTGTAAATAACAATTTTCAAAAGCAAACTTCAAATAGAAATTCAGTAATCTCCAAAATATACCCAATTATATATAATACAATTGAAATCTAACAAATTGTCGGAAATTTGTATCAAGAGAATATGTGCAGTGAGGTCAATTACATTACTGTTTGGAATACAATTTTCAATTATTGGAAGTATTACCGTTCACATTTCATCACAAATATTGAGGTTTGGTTCAATATTGAAATGTACTATTTACGACATATATCTAACAATGCCAACTTTCAACTTCTACTTTGTAATTGAGAATATATTTCATATTAACTGGATAGATATATAGTACATTCAATTGTTCATATTTTTATACACCAAAACTGTAATAATACAATCAATATTAGAGGAATTGTAATTAAATCAATGGCCAGAGATTATGTAGATAATATTTGCAGTATTCATGTAATGTATTATTTAGTCAGACTGCTAATCAACAGCATGTTGATTGTGCTATAGAAGCTTATGAACTGATCTGAGTAGTATATAAGGTTTGTTTTCAAGCAAATGTGACATGACCAAGTTGAAAGAGAATAAGAATATTTAATTGATTGAACTCAGTTTGAATGATAGAACTAGAGACTGTAATATTACAATATATTTTATATCTATTGTTCTGTTAAACAGATTAAATACTGTATCAAAATTGACCTTTTTGCTGAGTAGGATACTGTATAATAGTTCCACTTCTTGGTGATTATATAGCAGCAGATAGAAGATTTTAATTATAGAAATGTAAGAAAATAATAAAATGATTTATGATTTCATAAGTATATACTTTTGTAAGATAATTGAAAAAGGTAAAGAAGTGGATAATTGCATTATTAAAACAACCAAGATCATGCAGTGAGTACACAACATAATATATTAGCAAACTCTAAAATTTCAAGCAGAATTTTTTATTTAAATCAATCTATAACAGATTAATTGTATGCAATAGATATAGTAAATACAAATGAAAGCTGCTGGGTATCGCAAAAGTTCAATTTGTTCTATTATTATTCAAAATTTTGTAAATTTCAGCAACTGAAAACTTGAAATTTGGATATATGTTGATTTTGAATACACTGCATTAAATATTATCTGAATATAACTCTATATGTTAAACAAAAACCAGTTACCAATAATCCACCATATATTAAATATAGTTGGATCTATACAATCCGTATAAGCATTACATTGAATTGCATTCCATTTATAGAATATTAGTTACATGTAATTCTCCCATGTAAAGTCTCTGTCGTTATTGAAAACTTTCCATACTATAATTCAACAATAGTATGATCTGGAGAGTCTATATAGACCAGAAGTAGTCTTAAGAAGTACAAAAAATAAAGTCTAAGTCCTGAAATTGTCACAGTGCTAGGTCAAAAGTAATAATGCGTGAAATAGATAGTAAAATGTAACTATGAAATGATTGTATAAAATTCACACAAAAGGTGATGGTAAATAATAATGTAATGGAGAGAGATGTGTAAGTTATGGTGGTGGTATTGATTAGTATGATTATAAAGTGGTCTGACATAATGTAACAATTGACAATTTGATGTAGTTGTATTGAAAAGAGTTGAGTTTATGTTTTGTAGGTTTATGAGCAACTATTTGAGTGGTACATCAGCAAAATTTAATTCGCTCCAGAAGCCATATGCAAAGTTCGCAGACACTCTGGTAGCCCACACCAGTGCTTCTATGTACTTCCAGATGCTCCCAGCCCCCCCTGGAGCTTTGCAAAGTGATCACAGACTGTGCAAGAGCATTCTCACATGCGCCTGAAAGCACCTGTAGTGATGGAGGTGCATTTAGGATGCTAGGAGATTTGACTGATAGAATAGTCAAATTTTGGGGAAGCTGAAACCTCTGCGCAGGTCTGCAGAAGACTTCGAGAGCAGCTGAGACCTCTGCACAAACTCTGCAGGAGACTTGGTGCCAAATTCTCACACTAGAGGTTCTTAGGGTTCCATAATCACAAGGCATTTCATCAATCACATTGGTCTTGGTTAAAGTCACAAGATTCGTTATATTATATTATGGCATGTATTATCGAAGTATCTCTATATATATATATCCAGTGATACAGAGACAACAGATATGGACTCAGCAACAGGCAGTATATATTTGGAAGACCTCGGGGTAGATTGACATCATCTCATTACGCCAAATACACACTCTATCTTTCCCAGCTCTTGGATTTTGCACTCTTACCAAGCACTCGTAGATCCATGCAATTTGTGTGGATCCTCATGTGCTCTACCCAAGCGTTCATAGATCCAAGCAATTTGTTTGGTTCATTCTGGCCGGCTATCTATTCATATGGTCGCACCCTCATCTTATGCTGCTTGAGCAAGAACCGCTCTTTCCCACAAATTTTCCCTTCAGATACCATGGTAGGTGTGGCGGAGTGTTGATGTTGGGCTGTGTGTCTACGAGCTCCACCGTTTCACCACACCATATTCGAGTGAACCTTGAGATGATCTCCTAGGCCGTATTCAAGCCAATTTGGACATACACTTGGAGGCTGTGATCAAGCGAGTGTGGAGATGCACTTGGAGGATGCCATGGAGCAAGTTTGGAGATGCACTTGGAGGCCCTGATCGTGCGAACTTGGAGGCCCTGATCTTGCGTATTTAGAGATACACTTGGAGGCTGTGATCTAGCGAGTTTGAAGATGCACTTGGAGGCCGTGATGGAGCCAGTTTGGGGATGCACTTTGAGCCCATGATAGTGCAAACTTGGAGGCCGTAATCGGGCAAGTGTAGAGATACACATGGAGGCTGTGATCGAGCGTGATTGGAGATGTACCTGGAGGCCATTATCGAGCGTGATTGGATGATTCCTTGGAGGCGGTCAATCTGGAGAGATAGAGAGCGATAACTTAACTTCATGTTCTTAGGTGATGGCAGAGTGGAGGACAAGAAAGAGAAAGATGAAAGAGTAGGGGGGAAATCACATTGAAAAACTAGAACTTGAGAGAATTTCAGGTGCACGTCAATGTACCATCCCCGATACAGCAGGTACGAGTCCTGATCGGGTGTGTAAGGCACCGGTTTGAGGTCTTTCCAATCAAATCAGTGAAGTCAAACTGCTGATCCCTCATATCCACTCATATCCTCCACATTGTTCATCATTTTCAACCTCCATCTCGCTCCTTCTCGTGCACAACTGGACTATCATTGCAGAAAACCAAGTTGAGTTATCCCTCTCTATCACTCCATGTCATGATCATGAGTTGACACTGAGTATGGCATATACTGTATGCAAGCATACACCATGTACAGCATACACTCAACATTGTTTGTCTTCCCTTCATTCTCATGATGACGAGTTGACCCCTGGATGTAGCTTCAGCTTTCGGTATGACTTCCTACATGATTGACCGCAATCCGCCAGCTCTCCATGTGAGCTCAAAGGGTAAGTCACCTTGTCACATTCCCACAGTTGGGAGTTAACTATGTAATGAACAGAATCTCAGCACCTGGCGCACCCTCCATCCACCACCCCCAAGTACTTGTCCATACTCACACGATTACGGCCTCCAAGTTCGCAACATCAGTGTCTCAAAGTGCATCTCCAAATTCATACGATTACGGCCTCCAAACTCGTTCGATCACAGCCTCCAAGTGTATCTCCAAACAGGTGCGATTACGGCCCCCCAGTGCATATATCTAAACTTGCTCGATGATGTTCACCAAGTACATTTCCAAACTTGCTCGATCATGGCTTCCAAGTTCGCACGATCATAGCCTGGATGTATATCTACCAACATGCTGGATTACAATTTCGGAGTGCATCTCTAACTTCCCTCGAGCACAGCCTCCAAGTGTAACTTCAATGACGCTCAATCACGGCATTGGAGTGTATCTCTGAGTTTCCTTGATTGTCAGTTTCAAGTGCATCTCGAATTGCTTTCAATCACCGCCTGCAGCCAGTCCATATATACAGTGTGTAGATTGGTAGCTATATTGATGCATAGATACATAGATGAGAATTCAAACTGCATACACAAGTTTTAAAATCTTTGAATGATCTGTAGTAGCTATGATTTCTAGGTGCAGATGCAGCATTGCCAAGGAAGATGTTGTTTTTCCCTGACTGCGCTACTGTGATTCGAGGTACTCCAAGACCTGCCGCCAGTGCTCCCAGACTTGGCACCGGCACTTCCAGGTTTATCCCTGGCGCTCCCAGGCGCTCTCTGGTTTGTTGTCGGCACTTCCACGCTTGTCTCCAGCCCTCCCAGGTGCTCCCAGGTGCACCCAAAGTTCTCTCTGGCGCTCCAAGGTGTTTCTAAACCTATCAAACTCACTCCCATTGTACACCTATAGCAGTCATCACAGATCTCAGTCACTCTGAAGGCCAGCATGAATGCCCTCCTAGGGTCTGATACTCCCCTGAAATTGACGCATCTAAGTTTACACTCCACATGCTCTCAGACACTCCTGGAGTCTTCCAGCGATCAAAATACATTTTGCTGATGTAAATTAAACCTTAAACAATGATTGAAGTGTACCGGGTAAACTTTATAGAAAGAGGGAATTTTTGGTGTTGAAACATTCCTTTTTCTGCTCTATTTACTCATACTTTGATAGGGTATACCAATGGACAACTTTGGGACTAGTCTCGATCCTCTTGGGTTGTTTCTCCATCCCAAGGTTCGGTTTCAGTTCAAATTCAGTCTTGTTAATCTTACGCATACTGCCTACATACAACTCCACCAAGAATACATGAACTACTGCAACTAGTACTTACCTGATATTGAATGTACCTGTTGTAAATTTCCCAATCATAGTTGTCTCCTACTGTTGAGCTGAGTAGGCCATATCTCAAAAGTTCCAACCCTTGGATTCTTATTTGCAAAAATGGAGTAAATCAGTAGTCATCAACAATGGATGCGCTTGTATTAAACATTGGAGTGTAAACATTGATTCGAACATTGTTGAATGAAGTGTTCGCTACAGTATTAGTAACGATTCGGGACTGTCGCATCCGGTCTGTGTCCGGGTTGGAACCGAACCATTGCCAATCTGGCTGTCTAGGTTGCCAATACACCCGAAATGTCAATTCCGGTACGGTTCAATGGTAATACTACAACCCGTTTGAATTGGGGGGGTTGTCAGCAGATCGCCCAGCGGGTCCATCTGAAGATTCATAAAATGCTGTTGTTATTGCAGTTTGATAATAGTATATTATCGACTCGGGTATTCAGTAGCAAATAAGCTGTTTTTGAATGTTTTGCATTTTGTGATATCGATTATTTTGGAATCCGGATTTTTCCTTTTAGATATTGTATTTTTAGTTTAGAAAGGCAGTCAGCAGTTCTATTATGAGCTCATGTATCCATGCAATGCTTTGATTACCCAACATGCAAGACCAAAAATTGTTGATGCTCTGTTGATGAATATTGTCATGATGGGGTAATGCATATGTCATGCACTGTTTCAGATGAAAACGCTGCCAGGACATTATATATGAATTATTGCCACAATGCAACACTTATATAAACCACAATGAAAGATCAACAATTGGTGATGATCCAGTGACACTCATTTTCAGGATGGGGCAGGGAGTGTGTTGCTAGTGTTTTTGACCCTAAAGGCGGCGAATATCTCATTTATGGATGTTTGCAACCAATCGCAGGTTAGATTACCCAAGATGCAAGACCAAACATCGTTGACACTCCATTGCCGCTAATTTTCAGGATGGGGCAGGGAGTGTATTGCTTATGTTTTTGCCACTCAAGGCAGCTAATATCTTATTTCTGGATGGCTGGAACTAATCGCCACTTTGGTTACCCGAGATGCAAAGCCAACCATCATTGATGCTCCATTGATGCTCATTGTCAGAATGCGGCAGTGACCGTACCTTTAGCTATCTTGCCTATAAAGGCAGCCAATACATTGGTTATTCATAGCAGTGACCAAATTACATCTCAATTACAGTACTTACAAGACCTGTAATCATTCACACTCTGTTGATGCTCATTTCGATGTATTGTGCATTCAATATTTGCTGCCATCAATCATTGCATTCAGAATACTTTGACATTATTGGTTGCCTTTCGGTTTGATCGAGACCTGGCCCTTTGGCATAGCTGAGCCCAGTAGTCTTTTTCAACTTGTCGCTCTCATTCTATTACAATCTATACCTCTAGCCAAATAATTCAGTTTGCCTGTTATACTTCTGTTTATTAACCTATATTCACAGCTGACTGCTGACTATGGTCCCATAATATTTCTCTAAATGAAATTCTTGGTCAAACTACATAAAGAACTTGGTGAAAATGCATTGACTCATTCTGTCTTACTTTTTCTTGATCCCCTTATTCCTCCTCATTTCTATTGTACGAACCGTCATCATTATCTTTTGAGCCCTTTTTATTACCCTCCGTATTAGCCGAATGAGTGCAGGAACATTCTGTGAGACACTCACATCCTGCTCCTCTGAGGTTTCTGAATCATTCACGCCATTGTCTAGCTCTATCTTGGATTCATTGTGTGCCTCCCTGTCGTCTTCACTGTCATTTGGATCATCCTAGTCCCCATTTCGCTCAAGCCAAGTTTCGGTATACGAAATGCTTTCAAGTGCAAAATTCTCATCACTTTCGCCAGGATGGCGGTCGATTCATTTGATTTGGCGGACATTTAATAGTTGTATTCGTCCTCCAGGGAGGTCCTTTGCTGACAATGCTGGTGGCAAAGGTGATTGTTCTGACAATTTAAATGCAGCCATACCATGATGGTGAAAGTTTGACCAGGATGCTTTGACGATCTCTGCAGTGACTGAAATGTATCCTATGGCGCACATTTGCTTGTTTTGACCACGAGATTCGTTCTGTGTAGCACGTAAATTCTGGCTGTGCTGCCACATCTCCAAAATGTCGTGAACCTTGCCCATTCTGTGCAATGTCTTATGCTGTGCCTCTCTCTTCATGTCCAAGTTGTTATCAGTATTTGTTGTATCCAATACTGGGTCATCGCCTGCCAATAACCCGGTATTGGCTGAAGAAAACTGCCTTATTACAACTGTTTTGTGATGGGTCTTGTCTGTGGTTGTTGACTGCCTCCAGCCGATCACATCTCGCCGAAGGGAAAAACTGGCCTCCAGTCTGATACCATGTGCTATGATAGAAAATATGTTGCATGTCACATTAGAGAGATCAGCGCAATTTGAGTGTGTTTCATCTTACAGTCGCCACCAGTCCGTGATACCCGGGATCCATAATGTACTACTAATCTCCATAGGGTCAGAGTGATGGTTATTGTAATTCGGATTGACTTGCACCGCGTTCTATGGTAAGTTAGGTGGTGAATTCAAATAGAGCCTTGTGGCGGTCAGAAATTGTGCTATGCGATAGAATCGCCTGGGCATCAATTTGGCTTCATCTCTAGGCCTTAGGTATACTTGATCATCACTGGCCAAATTGTATGAATCATGCAAAGATTGACCAGATCTTGAAGCTATTGCGGGAGAGAAATGTTTGTTGTGCGGTACGCTTTCGGGGTTAGTGACGTGCAAATCTCGATGTTTGGAGCAGTATTCATTCTCCACATACTTCGGATATGCCTCCTAGTATTGGGTAGTATAAGAAGTCTCGTTTTCAGGATGAATATCCGTTCCCTTGTTCTGTGTGCGAAATGATCACAACATCCAGATAGGATCAAGGAAGTGTGCTGAAATAAGAGACATACTCGTCGTAGGAGTAACTGCAGTATAATATTTGGAAAGCTTCTACCACGCAAACTTCGCGGTGAAGTATAAGTGTTCCTTCCATTGAGAATTCTTCCTAGCTATAGCTGGCATAATGCCATCCATATGATGGAACATGTCGTTGTATACAGTAATAATGTGATCCAGAGTACCCATATGCCTTTTTCGACATCCACAGTATCCAGTACCGGAGTGGCGTTAACACTGCAATGACGTACTTGACAATAGTTCATTCATCCTGTGTTGTGAAGAGTGGCGAGTAATCACTGTATTTTGCATTCTTGAGCCACTGGTGGGTGAATTCTCAGAATCGGCAGGCCCGCTCAAGCAACTCAAATGTCGAATTCCACCGGGTCTGCACATCCATAATAGATAGTACTATGATTAATACTATGGCTTTTTGACAGTCAATGAACTCGTTTGGACGACCAGGTGTCAGCGTAATCAATTCAACAAGCATTGGCTGCTATATGAAAGTCTGTTTCAGAACTTTCAAAATATTTTAAAATTCATACTTTTTCAATTATCTGTGCTAAACCTCGCCTCATGGCAGACACTTTTTTGATTCTAGCATTGCCCTCTTTTCGAAGTCTTTCAGTCTTCCCAGTATCAATACTTTCATTCTCTCCAAATTGCTGATCGCACTCATGGGCTTCCCAAGACTTTGTACAGCCTTTTACACCCAGAGTGCTTGTGAATGTACCTGAACCAAGCTGAATGAGATGTGCCATGCATGGTCGGGGGTTTCTCAATGCAGGCCACTCGATTCCAGAGGCCTCAAGGGTTGATTGTAATTCTCAAGTTATCGAGAGATTTGAGAAAGTGTTATCTGTCGAAAGTACATCTACACATCTGTCGGTAAGCTCAAAATAGTCAAGAACTTCGTTCAAATATTCGGCTAGTTGGAAGCCAGTATGTCGACTCTTGACCTGTCATCCTTAATCAGCTTTCAAACCAGGAATAGAATAGGCGATCAACCTCATCGAAAGTGAGTTCTACTTTGCACAATGCCCAATTTTGATCCATTCAGTAAACAATTACTGAAGATATGGCTACTTTGTGCATTGATGTCCACCTGTCTAAAGCTATACTAACTTTATTTCTTGATGGCAATTGCTTCTTAATTGCATCCACTGGCAGTGGGCATTCCCTCTGGCAAATGTCGCTTAGCATGCTGGTGGATCGTAGCACCAACTCACTTCGTGATGGATTGTATGACCGGTGTAGCTCTAGATTTGATATAGCGTTCTATGGAATTGTTGAGCTGATTGGGAGTACGGATATCACTATGTCAAGGACTATGATGTTACTTGCCTCTTTTGTAGTTAGCACCATTAGTCATCGATCGACCTTATGTCGATGCGACATGTCGTGTTACACGATACAATAGACACACATACGCATACGCCCGCGCACACTCAACTACTCAAGCACACGCCACCGTACAAAAGGTTATGAGCCCTTGCATTTAAAAAGGGCACCAAGGATCAATACTTCCATTTTCGTTTGTCGAGTGGAGGTCAACATCATCATGGAGCAGCGTCTCCAAAAGCTAAGCAATTACCCCACACCCCGCCATACTTCTGACGGCGGCCACTGGACGTCACCTGTACATACAGTCTGAGAGACTACGATAATTGATGATTGCGATACAAGATATAACATCTCGTTACAGGATGAGTTCGACTACAATCACCATCACCAAGTTCAATGGCACGAAGTATGCACAATGGGCAACTGAGATGGCCCTACTTCTCGAACAGAAGCAAGTGTATGGTATCATCAAAGGATACGACGACAAGCCGGAAGAGCCAGCAGCAAACACGACCGCTACAGAGAAGGCCGCTTTGAAAGACTGGATGAATCGGCATGGTGTTGCCAGATCGACTATCCTACTCGGCATGGAACCGAGGATACAAGCGGAATATATGGTCGTCAAGGATGCGAAGACGCTTTGGGAAAAGCTAACATCACCCTACAAGTCAAAGCCGAAGCTCAACATCTTTGAGATTAGGGAAGACCTTTGGAGCATCAAGCTACAGGACTGTGGAGATGTCGACAATTACGCATCGCGGATCGATCGGAAAGTCAAGGATTACAATCTCTGCGCTGGGCCATCGACCACTGACACTGATGCTACCGATACGGACTCTGCAAAGACAATCGCCAAGATGAGTGAGCAGGAACACATTCTCTACCTTCTTCGCGGGATCCCAAGGAACGACGAGTGGAAAGTCTTCCTGGAGCTCATGATGGACAAAAACGCCAGGATGACCGCCACGCCCAATGAGATCGTCACCAAGCTCATCAAAAAGGCAGCTTCAATCAAGAGAAACAAATCCTAGTATGAGTTAGCGATTCCGGGTGTCTTGGTGAAACTCGTCAGTATTGAAGTCCTTCGCTGCCAGTGTGTAGCGTTTTTTCTGTCAATTCAGTCAATATAAATAAAACCTAGAAGTCAAATGTGAATTTCCTTTGCTAACTTACGATTTGAATTCCACGACATCCTTGTCTCTGCAGTATGGCTGAAGTTGTTTCATCGACCGTTGAACTGGTCAATTTGGTAACTTCCGACTGTGTTAATTTGTTTAACTTCGCGATGTGTGTTTTTATCAGGAAGTGATACCCCATTCAGCTGGTCCCATATTCTGATGGATGGCGAAGAACTGAATGAAAAACGATACAGATAATGCCGGGGCTGCCGGTGTCCTCAATTCCACATTGTAAATACAATCTCCACATAGACACATGTCCAGATTATTCGAAGCAATAGGATGCTTCGAGCCAACATTCATTGAAGCCCACCAAGCATCAAATCTGATTTGTAAAGTAAGGTCATCCAAATCATGAATAAAGACAGAGTCATTTTTGGAAGATATCACAACCTCTAGCAATGAGGTATTTAAAGATTGTGAAGCCGACATTGCGGTAGCAATTTGAAACCAGGATAATCCGACTTTAGTGGCTGTCAAAAGTAATGTTATAGTGAAGTAAAATTCTCGTTGTTAAATATTGACTTAGAGATGCAAGGAAGGCAAAAGTCAGACCTGTGAGACATGGCATGCATATTTCTGAAGATGAATATAGGGATATATAGACATGACTGATGGCTAATAACTTGATTTAGAAACAACGCAGTGCAATACGTTGCTGTGCAGCTACCTGAGCCCTTACAATAACTGTTCAAGCTCCGGTGGTGATCATTTTTAAGAGGCGGTTGCGATATCGTTCGTAGCATTATTCCCCTTGAAGGCAGCTGATAGTTTGATTATGGGTTAATGTTGTTGCATAGTCCTTTGATTATCCACGAGGCAACACCAACAATCATTGATGCTCTGTTGACACTCAGTTTTGGAAGGTAGTAGCAAGATTGTTCGTAGCATTTTTGCCCATCAAGGCGGCCGATATAATCATTATGGGTTAACGTGGTTCTTTAGCCCTTATAGTTTCCATGATGCAACACCACAAATTGTCGACGCTCTGTAGACTCTAATTCTTAGGAGGTAGTAGTGATATTGTTCTGAGCATTTTGCCCTTTAATGGTGGCCAATACTATGATTAAGTGATAACACCCCTGTATAGCCATTTGATTATCCTGAATGCAAAACCCAAAAACAGTGATGCTCGGTTGATGCTCATTTTTCTGTGGGGGATGTGATATCATTGATAGCTTTTTTTCCCATGAAGGCAGCTGATAGGTTGATTATGGATTAACTCTGTTCCTTAGCCCTTAAATTATCCAAGATGGAAGACCAAAAATTGTTGACACTCTGCTGACGCTTATTTTTAGGAGGTAGTAGCAATATCGTCACTAGCATTATTACCCATACAGGCCGCCAATTCTGTGATCATGCGTAAATGCCGTTGCACAGCCCAGTGATTATCCAAGATGCAAGACCAAAAATCGTTGACACGTCGTTGAAGCTTATTTCAATGATGGGGTAAGGAGCGTGTAGCTTGCCTTTTTGCTTATTCAGAGGGCCGAAATATCTCCTTTGGATGGATGCGACTATGCAGCCATTTGATTGCTCAATTGGTAAGATTATACATCGTTGACGCTCAGTTGACGCTCACCTTAGGGCTCACCTGAGAGACATACTATCAGTCATTGGATACGCAACATTTGTACACAAAATGCATACAGTCTGCATTGGCGGCCAGTATACAGCTTCCACGTATTACCATTTGCATCCAAATGCTTCGAGACCTCCCAGTTGCTGAGCCAGCACTACACACGGCATCTGAATAATGAATGTCGTCGATCCATCACGATTGAGTGTATTCAGTGGGCAATTCACGCTATCAATATTGATCCTCTAGTTTTAAATATATATAGTCTGACGTCTTCACCAGTCCTTATCCAGCTTATTCACCTCGACTTCCATGATGTACCATAAGCAATGATCAATTTCTTGACTATGCGCAGGAGGTCTGAGGGGAGAGTTAGGTAGTTGGCTGCATGGATTAATACAGCCTGATGGCTGTCATTTATCCGGGTTCAGGATGTGGATTGACCGCTTCTTCCATGAGTCGTATGCCATCACTGACTCAAAGTTTGCCAGTAAATGTTGTCTCAGATTTAGATTTTGCTTTATTATTTAACCTTAACAGACAACACCATATAATATTTGTTGGCCATCTGTCGACTTGATTTGAAGTCTAGAACTTTCACATGGCCAGTACGATCCTTGCACACACACTGATGAATAATCCTGTCTAACAATTTGGTCGCTGAAATCCCGAGAAAGATGACACATAACAACATAGATACACAAATTGCTTTTGCTTGAGATATATCGTTGAAAATGCCCATTTGACTATCTATTTCTCTGGTGACACAGCAGCCATCAGCATGACTTTGTCTGTATCCGATTTCTATATGGTAATTATCTAGGGACGCTATATGCAGGGGCAAAAGCTTTTGAGTTCAACTGGCTTCGAAATCTCCATCAGTGACAAATCGGGCACCATGTCGGCCTGGACACATGCAATGTGAGTGTGTGCATGAGGTTTCTCCGAACCCAGCCTCATTTGACTACTTCCCGGTCAAGACATCACTTGCGTCATTTGTGATTGTGCGCAGACAATATCAAGAGTCAGCTCATGCTCTTGAAATGTTGTTGGTGATGGTGTAGCTGCATTTGTGTCTGTTTGGGGCTTTACAACTGCCGTAACCTTCAATTCAGTTGTCCCATACTTCATATCTCTCTCACAGAAGTTGTCGGCTATGTTCCCACATCCTGGTTGCGTCAGTTCGTCAAGCCTCTTCTACTGCTGGTGAATACTCTCCATGCGGTACTGTACTGGTTTGGAGGTTGTACCCATCACCCAGCCAGGTTTGTCATCTTTGCTCAGCTTGCCAAGCTCTGTATCTATTTCATCATCATCCTCATCTTCCCAATCCACCTCATCGTCGGAATGTGGAAGATCGCTCAGACTGTCTCCGATAGTATTCAACATCTCCCCAAATGTTGTTTCAGGCTTGCTGGTTGTCGATCATGCATTATCAACATTTCGCATATCTTCCTGTTCTTGCATACTCGCTGCCTCTGCATCTTGAACTCGCTTTCTTGCTACAGCGGTCTCTCTATCCACACAATCCTCAATCCATTTCACTTTCTCTTCATTGCTCGAACAGTGCGTTTTCCGTCTTTTCTCAGCCGAAAGCTTCTTTTTAGATTTTAAGCTGCCCAATGCTCCCAACGCTGGGACCGTTTCTGCCTCCAAGCCACTGTTGCCTTTATTAGCTTGATGACGTCATAGTGTGGATTGCTTCGTCAATCTGCCGTATTTGCCCACCAAAAGCGGTGAATGGTTCCTTTTCTTAGCATTGACCATTGTATCTCGTGTTGACCTTGTTGTTGGGCGAGATGTTGGATGTTGCAAGATATAGACAACATGGAGGCAAGCTGCATCTTATATGTCAAGGTTGGTAGGTTCAATCAATTTGAACAAACCAAAATCAGCCTTTTGACCGTCACTTCAATGGGAATAGTCATGCTAACTGTACATCATGACTTGATGGTTAGCATGTGATTAATACAAGATCCCGGTGATGTCTTGAGACAGACATCACCAGACATTCATTCCATCAAACAATGTCATTTTTATATCTATCATTCGTGAGATTTCACCTGTTGTTCAGCACAATGTTTCCCTGTGATCAAACAAACGACATCGGACTGACATACTGCAAATCGAGGGACTCTTGGAATCCCCTGCAGCTATACGCAGCAGGATTTAACCTGAATTGACTGTGCAAGTTGGCTGTCACTCATTCGATTTTGACTTTTAGCTAACTTTATAATCTTCAGGACTTCCCTCTTCTTTTCTTTATCATCTTTCCCACCATTTCACAACAGGAAGCCATGGCTCCAGAAACATGTCAACCAGGTGCAATTGGATCCGAATCGTGCCAAACGACAGACGCTTCATCCAATGTGCCACCTGGTGAGACACAGCAGCAAAGCAGACAGCAGTTAGTCCACTGTGACACTGCAATTGTAGCCACTAAAAATATAACCCAGGAAGCATAATTCAAAATGGGATGTAAAACTGAAAGCAGCAAGAATAAGATGTAGTATGCGATCAGATGTGAGTAACTCCATATTGAAGTAGATGACAGTTAACTAACAATATAATGCACAGCCGGGGCATGTAGATAGCTACGTGACCAATTTATTACTACCTGTAACGGAAAATATCCCTCCCCAACAAAGGCATTTGTCCGCACAGTCTGCGAAATTGGACATAATGACGTTGTCAGTTCTGGGATTTTCGCAGACAAATTTCGCAATAAACATCACCGGGAATGGATGAAACAGATTTTAAGGACTTTGGAGGAGGCTACAGAGTCGTATATGGTTGAGGTACTAGCCAGATCTCACTTTGGAAGCAGCAACTCATTTCTTGTAAGTTTTCATCGTGTTAGCTACTATGGCAAGACAAGGAGCTAGGGTACAGCTTGAACAGTCCAAAATGCATCTTGCCTTGAGTATGGCCAAAATGGCCAAAGGAGGGTTTTAGCGCGCCACAATAGAGAAAACACAACAACTAATCAAAAAATGCCACACTGAAGTCCGAGAAGAGAAGAAGTGGGTTATTGTGTTTCCTGGGCACAAAAAGGTAAAGGCTGCGATGGAAACCCACCTGGCAATGGTTTGTGGATATTAAACAGACGGCTGCCTTCCATGCCAAAATGGCACAGCAAAGATTCCACAGACATGCTGGAGACACAAAGGCACAGGTGCACCTCCACCATGACTGGCGCCACTGGGGCCCAGAACGCCACCTGCGCCACCCGGTGATAGTGAGAGATGTCAAAGCTCCGAAACAGAAGGTGTGCCACCTGGATATGTTTATATACATACTCCTCTTCCCAGCACTCAATTTTTCAATCCAGATCCATACGCCATGGATTGCAAGCGTGAGAAAGATTTTGATCCAGATTTGGTGACTGATGAAGATCCATCCACAGGTTAGTACACTATATGCTGCGTGGTAATGCAGCTGACATCCATTTTGTAGACGAAAGCAGCCTTTCAAGTGAACCTGAGAGCAAAGATGAGCATAGATCAAAGGGAACGTAATTTTGGAGGATTTTCATTATCTACAATTAACGGACACTTTAAAGCAAATTGTAAAGGGTATATTTATATGCATCATTAAAGAACAATGTAATGATAAAGGAGAATGTACATGAACAGGATAGAACGGCTGCCACAAGACCATAGTTGATATACCATGCCAAAGTGAATGGTTGCATATTTTGGATATGCCCGTGACAAAATGAGCATCAACGGAGCGTCAACGATTTCTGGTCCTGTAAGTCAGGTAAGTGAAAAGTGAATTAGTCGTTCTTATATATAATCAAAGTATTGGCTACCTGTATGGGCCCAAGAGAGAGCTACATGCTCCCTGCCCCATCTTGACAATGAGTGTCAACGGAGCTACAATGATTGTTGGTCTTCCATCGTGGGTATTCAAATTTTGACAGATCGCAGACATCTATATAACAGGAGTTGGCCGCATTCATAGGCAGATAAGCCAGGGATGTTCCTGCGACAGCCTCCCGGACAATCACAATTTAATTCATTTTTAAAACTGCGACTCAGTGATCCTGAGAATTTTAGCCTACAACACCGGTCACAACTTTGTGTATAGTCATTAATGGCCACATCACACTTTGATTAACAATGATGCAACGCCAATGTTCGTAGACGCTCCGGTGACGCTCATTTTCAAGATCGGGGAGGGAGCTTATTGCTTTCTGTTTGGCCTATAAAGGCAGCCATTACTGTACGTATGTATAACAAAGACCAAGTCACTGTTCAATTACCTGACTTACAAGATGAACAATTGTTGACGCTCGGTTGACACTCATTTTGAAGATCTGACAGGTAGTGTGTTGCTTTTACTTTCACCTATAAATGCAGCCATTACTGTACTTATATATAACAAAGACCAAGCCACTCTTCAATTACCTAACTTACAAGACTAGAAATGGTTCACGCTGCGTTGATACTCATTTTTAGAAGATTGTAGCGATGTTGTAGCTGGTGTTTTTGCACATCAAGGCTGCCAATAATTTCAGTATGCGTTACAACAGCCTAGTCTCTGACCAATTACCTAACTTACAAGACCAAGAATCATACAGAATCTGTTGACGCTCAGTTTCAAAATCGGGCAAAGGGTGTGTCGCTTTTTCTTTTACCTATTAATGCAGCCTATACGTCATTTATGAATGTCTGCGATCAATCACCACACAGATTAACCATGATGCAAAGCCAAACATTGTTGATACACCGTTGACGGTAATTATCAGAATGGGGCAGAGAGTGTGTCACTTTCTCTGTTGCTTATAAATGCGGCCTATACCTCATTTATGAATGTCTGCATCTAATTCCCCCTCAGATTACCCAAGATGCAAGACCAAAAATCATTGATGTGCCGTTGACTCTCATTTTCAGGATGGGGCAGGAAGTGTATCTCTCCTGTTTTTGATTATAAAGGCAGCCAATACATCAGAAAAGCACAATAACATACCATGGTCATTATTATGGGATTAGCAGTAGCATATCTAAATGCGTCCATAAATCGAAAAATCCAAAAACTGGAGCCTGTGATTGAAACCGACAGGTCTATCCAAACCTACTAAAACCTACAGGTTGATGGGCACAGATCTGGGTTTGGCCTGCCATAATGCACCAGGATTGGTTTTTGGATGGGGTTGGAACGAAGCCGAACCATTTTAGTGCTCTGAATCTGGACCGCTGGCGGGTTACCCTGACCATTTGCTAACAGTAGTTCGCTATACCTTGTACTATTGTACAACTGGATTCATAATTGGTATAATTCCATAAAATAGCAGTTAGAGTGTACTGGAGTTGAAATCCATTGATACTCAAAGCCATGCCCAAATATGAATGCATTTTAATGATTATAACTGCAACTTACAACCGGATAGAATTATTCCTGCCAACAAGTCTTGTTCGGTCTGTTTATCTCCATCCAGAAATTTATTCAATTGTTTCAATTCTGTCGTTCCTCTACATAAGTAACCACTCAACCAGTAGTATTGTGAGCATGCTAACATTACCTCTGCTTGGAATCTGAGTCAGACTAATGCCACTAGAGAAGAGGGCAGTATGACTCTCAAAGATCTGGTGGGTTGACAACTTACAACCAAGTGATTGGTTTATGAATGGCAATTAGGAGAAATACTGAAATTGTGAGGAATATCAACACTTAGTGATACCCTTGACTTGTGGACAAACTCCAGAAGCTGTAAAAATACCAAAGCCAGCAGGAGTCGTATTGAATGTACATACACCTACAATACCAACACCCTGTGAATCTGATGTATATAAGTGGCAGTAGTAAATTGCTTTGATCCATTGCAATTTCAAGAGCTGAGGACAGTCCTTATAAAGTGTCCCTGGAGCCAGGAGTAGTTCAGGAACGAAATCAAGGACAGGTGACAATTCAGAATGAACATGGGGGTTTGGAGTAACGATATGATCAGTCCACACCTTGGCAAGAACTACTACTGTGCATGGTGGCATACTCAAAACCACCATTGGCAATTCACAAGATAGGCAGCTACCCTGTACCATTGATAGAACTAAAGAAAGATATCATGGAGCTCAAAGAGAGATGTTTCTGCCCTCCCAACTGCACCAAGTTGAAATTGAATTCCAACATACAGCCATCTGGAATCCCGTTTGCACAGGTTCCATGGTGCTGTACAATTAACTCCAACCTGGCGGACTTACCGGAGGGGCTGGCTGATATGAGACGAGATGCACAAAATCCACACAGGATGTCCGAAAGCATTGAAGACAGTTAACCAACACAGTGGCAATTGCATTAAGAGCAGCCCCGGCTGCCCCTTAGAGTTTAAAAGACAAGAGCCAGAAATCACTTTGATCCACAGAGTTTGCAAGGTCAAACCATTCTCAGGGGAGAGGCAGGATTTCACAGCCTTGGATAGCCATTAATTGCCATACAGAAATCTTCCCCAACAAACACACAAAGATGTAGTAAGCATTCAGCCAGCAGGCGGCAATCACAGTGGGTTAGATTCTGCCTCACATCTGCAAGAGTAGAACGGAAGGTCTGGAAAAGCTACCAGGGTATATAGAACTCAGGGAAACAGTATTTGTGGACCCTAACCAATTACTAAATACAGTACAGAAAAGCTACAATATATTGCAAAAGAACCCTCAGTTCTCACACTGCTTTTGTGAAATCCAAGTTATATTACCCAATCCCAACTGGAATCCCTTAGTGCTTTGCAATGCATTGTTACGCCTTTGGTGTGACAGGTATATTTCTGTGCTCATATGGGATCACTCGATAATCCTAATATGTAAACTTGATCCGAAGTCACTCATTATCACTCGGATTTCCGAATTGGATTAACATTGCGGATTAGTTCAGCAATCAGTCACATCTCGATTACCCGGCTTTTGTATCAATAGACCAATGACAGCGGTCAGGCCAAGCACAAGTAAGATGTGTATCATCTATAGATCGGTAATACTCGTAGAATCTCAATTGTCAATAGTCACTTCTCATCAGTGGGAAACGTTCATCCTAGTCGCCGAGCAACTGACTGTTCACTCATGCTCCGATGGTTCATTCCTGATGAGGTTGGATGTTGTCAATATCAAACCACCATGGCATCTCGAGATATGCAGAGTCATACAGGAGATCAGCCAGTAACCAAAGATCGATATATCGGAGCCCTGTCAACCAAATGGACTGATCTGAATCAACCCTTACTTCGACCACACCTTCTCAGTCTGGGCAAATTGGACTTGTGATTCATATGTCCTGAGTGGCATAGGATACTCTCTGTTCAACATATAGCAAAAGAACTTAGTCGCAGATTACTGTATATTTGGCTGTAATAACGCATAGTCGAATTAAGGGATCTGTTGTTTGCCGTGATTGTTAAGCCGTTATAAACCCAGTGGGTATATGAGAGGTCACATTCACTGCCTCTTGCTGACAGGAACCGATTGGTTGATGATTGGCTTCAGATAAGCTCGTATTCACACGAGGTATTGCCAAAACCAATTGTATCGCAAATATGATTACATTACCTTCATGATGTAGTTAATTCTCTTGGGAATTAGAACTCAACTATCAATGGTAGAAGGCAAGGATGATGAAGCAGTTACATACGTGAACTCTGAAACAGGCTCTTGCAGTCTTAGGATTGTGAAGGGTGTGGATCGTCTGGCATATATCAGCAATACTGACATGGAGAAAGAATCTCAATCACCTACTATCAAACATACAATCTACATTTAGATTTATCTACAGATACCTATTGACCTTCTTGACATGGAGGTTAAGCCTTAACGTTATTCCCTTGTATCATCTATTAGTTCTTTGCCAAAGTCAACATGGATACTTCTCTCTTGAAGTCCAGAGTTGTACAATCACATTTCAGTTCTATGTCGTGGATATATCTATCACTCTTTATACTTCATGATTCTTCTTACCTTTGTCGAAGCAAGTCATTGATCGGGAAGAGAGTAAGACGATACTTTAGAGTGTAAAGGAAGTCCAAGGCAAACCCAATAGCATGATAGTCGAGAGGATACTTCCGCTAGGATACTCTTGAGTCGGCACTACGGCTTCCGCTGAGGCCAACAACTTTGTTGTCTGTTACAATACAAGTCGATATGTGGAGTCGTCGCACCCGAGGATGGTCAGTCCTGGAGCAAATACGCCAGCTGCTGGGACAATACTCCCAAATCCGAAGGTAGTCTGAAGACCAGCACGATAGTGTGTTGGTTTAGAGAATCTTCTGAGTAGGATACTCCTGAGTCGTGTACATCAGTATACCGATAGAGTAAGATGAGACTCTTTAGTAGATACTATCTATCGGGAGCAGAGCACAAAATAGTTAACTCGGGTCTCCTTTGGTGGTAATTCTTGTACCCATCCTGAGTAAAGCTTTATCATTCTTCTCTTTATCTGTCCGGAAGTCACTAGGGGCTTTTATTGATTAGGACTTAGAGTGGATCTCCCAGTGTTACATACATTGATGATGGGGTTATCTGAAGAAATGAAATAGTTCTTCCTGTATACTGGCCTCCTAGAGAGACATACAATAACCATTGCAATGTATCCTGTGCAATATAATAAGATCGCAAAACAATGCCCAGACAATGTGACAGGGAAGGTAGCGTACACTGGTTGTACCTAGTCACACAGACCCCGAGAACCTCTGAAGAATATACTGCTAGATCCGGCAGAAATAGTCAGCGGGTATACAGAATCAGTTCTGATGGGCAGCAGGGCCAGAAGATGAAACATTCCAGTGGAACACTAGGCAACACAGTGTCAAGACAGGAGATAGTTCTATTGGCATGGTTTTAACCACCAGGCTGTGGAATCAGCAGCAAGGAAGCAGGCATAAGTGCTAAAAGCTGCATGGGCAGAGTAGAAGGTGAGAGTGGGAGAAGAATCCTCTGAAGCATTGGGAAACTACAAGGTCAATTCACAAATGATGGCTCTGTGATTGACCAGAAAGATTCTATTTTCATCCCAGTGAAATATTTCGGAATTCTGCAGTTTCGAATTAGCAAAGTGTATGTTTTGAATGGATTAATGGAAGGGAATTATTCAGTTATTACCTGTACATTGCCACTCATACCCCAAGTGATTCAACCAGATGTATTGAGTAACTATAAAATAAGATCCATTGTATACATAGATCAGAATGTTACTTGCCATTAATAGATCCTATTACAGAAATTTGAGCAAATATAGGATATTGCAGATATTGCAGGCAGATCTAGTGAATCAAGAGAGAATAAAAATCTTGCGAAGGTATGAATAACAATACAGGATTATTACAAACAATGTCCAATAATTGTAGCCAACACTGGACAGTAACAGGATGGAGCAGAACTTTGTCAGTTACGATTGCATGATAATCCATGATGTTTGTCATCAATTACAGTTATGTTTGGATAACAATACTGTGTAACAAATTACCAGGACTCTTCCATTCTGGCTCAAAGAGTGCCTAATGATTCTTGGGAACCTGTGAATGATGAATCACAGAGAAATTATTCAACTACATGTCTAACTCCGATGACTATTTCAAGCTAATATAGTTACGGCAAATGCATCATCTGTTCTCTGAAACGTTAAGAAAGGAAAATGACCACTTTTAGTTATTATTACACAATATCAATATGGCTATTGATCCTAAAGTCCTTAAGAAAAGATCTATGGATGTAATGATTCTAAAGCATTATAACAAATTTCTCCAATTGATTAGTAAGGTTCCTGTGGATAGATTTCCACTACCTTCATATGGAATAGTTCATAATATTTGAATTGGGAAACTGAAGATACCAACCAGTGAACCATTCAATTTAATGTGATAATTTAAAATGGACATCATACAACAATGGTTAAAGGAAAATCTGTCGTGGGTATTTATCCACTATCTATATTTACCTATTGTGGCATCAGTATTCTTCTTGAAGAACACAGAGAGTGGTTTGCTGTTTTGGATCGATTTCTAAGATATTAATTCCAACATCATAAAAAATCACTACTCTGTATGATGTACATGTGATACAATGAAACATCTCTCACAGGCAGTGGCACATATGAAACTTATTGCTCGAGGAACATACAATATGCTGCAAATTGCTCATCGCAATGTACAGTGACTAGCATTCTGAAAGAGATAAGGACAGTTTGAACTTATTGTTATGCAGTTTGGAATAACAAAAACTCCAGCATGACTTAAATGATATTCCAATATAATCATATCAAAGGAATTCTACGAAAATTAATTTTCATTTCTAGTTGACATTGTTGTTATATGTCAATTCGGAAAAAGAACAGATGAATAATATTGAGTGGGTGATGAATGGACAATGGGAAGCAGGATTTTATGTGAAATTTGAGAAGTACAAGTTCGATAAGAATACTATTAGGTATGTGAAGATATTAATATCCACAACAACCATATCAATGGTTCAAGCTGATGTTGAAATAGTTGAAATTGGAGATATATAAATCAAATAGTTCGTAGACAGTTTAATATTCTTTTCGAGATGAAATCCTCCCTTGTGTTGTACACTTAGTTTCGATCATTCATTTCTGTTTATTCAGAGACAGTGGATCTGATAACATAACCTACAATGAAGGATAAATGATTCAGGTGACTATTAGAAAAGTGTATTACCAAAAAGCAAAATTGAATTCGGAAAATGGACCACACCTACCGAACTGTCTTCACATTCTCCACAAACTTTCCCAGTGACGTGTTTGCATTGTTCCAACCGGCTTGGGGCTATTATCTGATGTGGTTGCATTATCGTGATGTTACAAAAACTTGTTTAATCAATTAAGTCAACTTATAGCAGTTGTTTCAAGTTGCTCCCCTAGATTTGCATCATTTCAACAGTTTTTTGAAGTGTTTCATTGATGTCATGAATATTCTTAATGATTCAATCCCTGGAGTCATCAATATTACACAATCCTGTACAACTCCGAAGACAAAGTTATGACATCCAGAGTAAACACTTATCACAGTTCTACATATTGCTGGAATGATTAATTCAAACATCACATCGAATAATCTATATCTAAAATAAATTGAAATCATTCAACTGAATCATATTACTCAAGTAGCACTGTGTACTATCTCGCTGTAGCATCAGTGAAACTTGGTTCACAGCCCCTGGGATCACGCTTACAGGAATGAGATAAGTGGTTCTGACTCCGAAAAGAGGCTTCTGAGAGTAGCTTCCATTATACAAGGTTTCAAGTGGAGGTAGATATCTTTCCTCGACAATCGCCCTACCAGCAGTCTGATGAATTAGCTTTGTTGCAAACGTCAAAGCCATTGCACGAAGCCACTTCACATGTTATTAGCATAGTGCAATAACAACTGACACCTCGAATGTATGTGAATGTGCCCAGTAATCGTCTTAAAGTTGTTATCCGGACTCATCCCTATCCAGTGAAGCACTGTATTGTTTCTTATTGGCTTTGTGCATTCTCCACCTTGTGGACCCAGTGCAATGAACTATATAAACTGCTTGCTTGTCTCATTAATAAGATGTCACTGGAATTGCTACCATGTTGTACCAAATGTATTTTGCATTAATGAGATGACTGAAACACCGATTATGAACAATGTACTCTGTAAAGTTGGCAAAGATCTCGAAGGACCCAGCATTGTGATTCTGTAGCTCCTCTTGTGGCATTGCATAGCACTCAGCCATGTCATCAAAGGTCTTGATTTCTGGTCACAGGTTGTAGATCATTCATTTAATAGGTGCATTGTTTAGAAGCATTTCATTGTTGCGACGTTGTTTTGCAGCGTTTACATTCTGCAATCGATACTGAAATACCTCCCATTGGACATTTGTTTGCAAAATCTGGAAAGTGGCCACATGACAATGCGATTCTCAATACACTTGAGAAAGATTTGTCTTTACACATTCCGGGAGTGCAGCACTTGCGTGGAAGAGATTGCCAAGCTGCCGGATATGGTTAGTGAATTGGTTCTGGAAAAACAACTTCACATAGTTGACATCCGATTTGTCAACCAGATGTTATGCAATCTCTGACTTGATCTGTTGTTCATCTACAGCACCACAACAACACTTCACAGCTGCCAAAAGAATGTTCCAATGGGGGTCACTCTCTTGTGCCTCATGTTTGTCCAATATAAGCTGCGTTTTTAAGGCTTCCTAAACCTTCTTTGTAGATTGAATGGCCCAGAATCAACCGAAAACCTCCTTGTGACGATGAAACTTCCCCAGATACTTCTCCATGTACTTGATCATGGCTTCAGTATAGTACCTGCACTGTGCCATAAGGTGATAATATACGGAGTTCTTGACACACAAAAGGGCAACTGAAAAGAGATCCTTCGGTTCAGAGCATGGTTTCAAACGGTTGTCGCTAATTCTGGACCAATCAACCACCTGAGTACTACTAGCTCCTTACCACTCCATTGAGGAACATGGCTATATGGCTTGTTCGATTGATCACAGCCCAGATATGGAGTCATCATGACCCACAGCTTGTTGAATGTGTCAATCCTGGAATGTTGTACAAGGAAGAATGTTATCCAGTCAATCCAATGATTTAGCATACCGAGATAGACAGTATGAAGAATCTTGTGTACAATAACTGTTGTCGGGAGGATGCATTTTGTATTCCACCAGAGGTGTTCTGTGGTTCCAACCACTCTATCTTCCAGATCTTGTCTTGCTTCCTGTCTCTCCTTCCTATCTCACTGAGTTGCAACTATCATCTTATTCAACTATAGCTGATAGTCTCTGAAGTACAATAATGATAAGTTCTCAGCTCCAGAGCATCATGTTTTGAGCTTCCCACACCAGCCAATTGGGCTGCTTGTTTGAGTGTGAGTAACTGTTTCCACAGTAGTTAGCCATCCATGTACAGATGACAGGTTTATGTTGCCTCATCCAGCCATCTGCCAAAAGCATGATTGGATAAGCCCTGAAAAGCACTTGGAGAGGCCCAGACATTAGCACGAAGATCTTCCTTACAATATCATGATTATGGATTTGTTAATCCTTTATGGCACATGTTTTTCTGTGTCCCGTAATGTGATAATTGGAAGGAAGGGGAAGAAGGGCAACAAGGCAGCTTGCACAATTGGAATGCTTTGATCAAATCATTGAGTCAATGTTTCCAAGATCCGAATACCCTGGGAATTTCTTCTCATCACCCATACAGTTTGAAAGATCCGTCTGGTCTGAACTGTCAAATACAGGGACAATCGTAGCTCCACGTGGCAACTGTAGCTATTGAGGCAGCCAATATCATCGCAGCTGTAACAAAATCGATTGAATGTATCTGTTCAAGACATCACCAGTCACATGATTTCGCCTATGAGTAGATATATTCCTCAGTATCACTGAATGCCATTGCCAGAGCATACAACATATATTTCTTGAATGCAGCCTGTTGCATGAGGAACTGAATGCATTCAACAGGATTGCAGGAGAAGAAACATTTGTAACTCTTATTGCAAAGGTTACGTGAATCAGCCAAATGACTGTAACCCACTTTGCGCAAATTCCAAGTGTCAATGTCCATCGTATATGACATTTGTCCAACATATTGAATACAGCTTGGGACAAAGTGATGTGGCTTACAATTGCATTCATAGGGTTCTTAAAAAGCTCACTTCTAGAAGCTCTGCTCAAGTTGTACTTGCCCCACCAGTGTACTTTTCAATACTCCTTCCCATGAGACAACACTGACTATAGACCTATATTATTGTGAAAGATATCAAAACACTTCTTCTTAATTGGCTTGCGGGCTAGATGATTATCCAAGAATGAAGTACCACAATTATGTAGCTGAACTGGAGGTTGGTCTGGAATGACATACCCATCTTTGCTGTTGGATTCTGTATCGCTGGAATAATTGTCTGAAGGGGGAAGAAACAGGTTACGACATGCTTCATGAATATATGCAAATAGTAGTCTATCCAATTCAGTCACAAAACCATTGTCTGGCAGTTGTTTGGCAGATAAGTATGAAACAATTTTGGTGCAGTTGCAACGAAGGTGACTAATATAAGTTCCAATGAAGGAATATGGCTTCAAGCAGTAAAATCACAGTTGAGAATTTTTCAAATTTCATTCGCAAAATAAAATGTCGTAACCATGCTCCGAAGTGTCTTGAGTGCTTTTTATCTACTCATACTATTGCAAGCTGGCCGGTCCTTGCACAAACTGGCACCTTGATTTGCTTTTTCCAACATGGAGTCCCATTACTCTCATAGAATATCTCCCTATCTCCTTTATACATTTGGATAGTATTTAATCACTCTGACATTAGCAGCGTCATTTCAATCTTGAAATGCTCATTGCATCAGGATTCAGCTTGTCATGGTAATTGATTTGCGCCTGGCCAAGACCTTCCTACACCTATTGCCTAATGGATGATTATCACTGTTTCTTGATTTCGAACCTTATATGAACTGTCCATTCTCTTTATCAACTGACCCAGTAACATCATTGTGGGGTACAAGAACCAGAGCATAAACAAACCAGTGAGATATGCCTGCACAGTATGGTTTTTGTTGTCTTAATGATGAATTGCAGTATTCAGTCAACAAATCAGGGCTCTTTGATGATGCGATGCAAATTGTTACCTATCTGAATAGCAGCAAAAATGATGTAGCCAGATCAAAATAACTCCTCCCAGCCCAAGAACAACTTGGCGTTGCTTGCACACCTTACTTACAATCTCCAGAACCTTCAGCAGACTCTACTCATCTCTCCAACCACATCGCATCACCCTTGACAATATATTCAACACTCCCAACAGTTGTTTAGAGTAACCAGCATTTGAGATCCAACAATCAACCATTGACTACTGTTGAAAATCTAAAATATACTGTGATGCCTTCTGGTTGCAAAAATCAGTCATTGCAGATGCTAATACAATTCAGATGCCAACTCAACAAGTCCGCCTCTGAGCCAAGAATGCTGGTGTTGGAGTCAGCCAATGAGCAGCAGAAACCACAGGGATTTTGAAGGAGAAGGGTGGCTTGACAACACAATGGAAAGATAGTAAAGTGATGGACCATGACTGGGAGATTGCTCCATGCTTGAGCATCAGCACCAAGCTGGAATCTGAACCCGAGCATTGAGATCTCCAAATCGATAATTGCATTACTTAAATCAGTGATCAGGCGTCAACTGGGCTACTTTGGAATCAGTATTTGCTAAATGAGACTATTTGCGACACTCCGAAACTCAGTACAGTACATTACAAGCTCACAGAGGTTGGCCTTCCCTGATGGAAGAATAGAATTGATGCAATGCTAACTCAGAAGTGGAAAATCATCAACTTTAGAATGTATTTCATCGCCCTGATGCACCTTTTGCTCATCCAGATGCTGTGTTGATTCAGCAGACAATGAGGAAGAAACCTTAGGTTACAAGTTTGTCGCCAATAAAAGTGAGTTGCAACTCCTCATTTGATTTCCTTCTCGAGCTATTTAACTGTACCATCACCTATGTGGATTCTGACATTTCTGCCAAGAGAGTGGGGGAAAACAATGCTCAGCTATTTCCACAGCACTGCACTGGGGATGATGCATTGTTACTTCCAATAGTTAAATGAATCGCCAATACAACAATTTTGTCAATTATGGATGGGCAACCTCTGGGATGCCAGACCCCTGCCAGAACATGAGAGTCCTTGCGGACTGCCAGAAATAGCAAAACGGAGATGGTGTTCCACATGCCCATAATGTCAGCCCAATTGTTGATTACAATACTGCTGCCAAATGTGTACAGGCAGCACTGCAATTACACAATGCAATGATGAACACACGCATTCAAAAGTTCAAAACGAAGTTTAAGACGAGGATTATCAGGCAGCAGTGATACTTCGAAGTTATCTGAAACTATGTTCTTCATCTCTCTGCTGATTACTAGCCCATTGTTGTTGCTGATAAGGATGTGGATTGGCTATACAAGTACAATCAAAATGTAAATCCTTCCGCTGCAGACACGTTGGCCAAATACAAGTGTATAAGTAATCTCCCAGCTCCATAATCAATTGTTGTGAGGATGGAATAATACCGCTGGATGCTTGTTCAAGCACTTGCATTGGGGGTGGGTATCATTCTGGCACACTGCAGAGTGGATGAATGGGTGATAATTCCGAGTTTTTTGCAAGGTTTTGGATCTCTTTTTGGGGTTTTCATTATTTTCCCAATATACCAGACATATTCATACATGAATGGCTTTGTTGAGAGTTCACCATAATGTGATTAATAGTTAAGATTCTGGTTATTGGGAACGACAAAGTGGCAGTAATAGGAATCCATGTATAGCTAAGAGGTATTTGGTAGTACGGTATCTTTGCACAGCCGAAATTTGCCAAAATAAGTAGTGAATGAGTAATGCTTTATAGCTCATAGCAATACTGATTTTCATCAACAGATTGCAATCAAATATCCTGTGGCATGCTGCTCACCTGCAATTCCATAGTTCCGAGTTTCAATCCATCCAAGAAGTTTGAAGCATGGGTGGCAGGACAAGCTAAGATCTGAGTAGTGTCAACAGGATAAAACGTTACATCTCGACATTGCTGGTGATTATATCACCACTTCCTATCGTTTACATCACACATTAATTCATTTACCATTCATGCATTTCCATTTCCTTTAGTTACTCCTTGGATTTTTTTCTACATAGCACTCGCTGCCTTGTTACATCATGACATGAATGTGCATCATGTCATCTTTTCCTACTCTTCCTTCCAGCATCATTAGAAGCAGACATTGCATCCACAACAAGAAACTTGATGATGATCTCACCATGATATTCTTTAATTACAATGATCATCAATATGACAAATCAGAATCTGTTGAAGAGCCTCTTTGGCCACCATCCATAACAGCAATGGGCAAGCAGCCATCAATAGATTCCTTTACATCAATAATTGGACACCAAGTCGCAGCAACTGTATAAACTCCAATGTCAGCACAACCGCCATATAGGGAGCATCAGTTGATCTGTGTTGTATTGGAGGAGAAGGATGGATGTGAGCATGTACTGCTAGCATCGGAGAAGGTATTGGATGAAGCATTTGAACGCTTGAGGTTGCCTACTAATGTTGATATTTAGTAGTCGAGGGATTCAAATAAAGCTGGTGAACAAGCGGTCGGACGAAATGGTGGATAGCTGTGAGGACATGAGGTCAGTGTTGACCATGTGACAGACCTCATCGTTGGAGCAGATTACAATGCCCAGACAACCCTTTCAGGTAACCCAGCGATAGTCACGATACATGTGAATTCTATTCCTATCAATCATACAATGTTTGTAAATCCTTTTCCTATGAATACAGTGAAGACACCCAGATTCATAGTTGATGGTATGAGGACGTCGACAGAATTGATCCAGCCCGGAGACAATCAGACCCCCTACATGCCTACATTTCAGTAGTTAATGAATTGTCTCCTCGATTGAGTTCATTGCTTGCATTGTGGAGTATGATCTTGCAAAGATTTCTTGCTCCCGTTGACTAATGGTAAACTGCTACAAGACTTCAGTCCAATGAATTAACAGATTTAGAACAAAGCCACCTACCGTGATCCAATACAAGGTAGCCTACCTACTAGTCAAGAAAAGGTTTACATACCCCACCGATGATTGTCAGGTAAGTTTAAAGTGTACTTTTTCATCAAGCATTGCCTTGACAATCAATGTAGGAGTTGAAATTTCGATTTGCAGCAGCTGCAATTGTGGATCTTTTTCACTGTACATACTTTGGTGGCATATAACAATTTGGAATGAGGGATATATCATCGAATGATAAAATCAACTTGACATTCATTGACCTCACTGTGACGGCAATTCATCATTGTCTGTTGGCCTGGAAATTACCCAAGTTTAGGGTCCCACTAGAGTTTAGTCTGGAAGTTGGAGCACAACGTAAGTGCGATACAACAAACATTAATCACACAGTGAGTTTATACATGCACAGATGTATCTTGTTGTCCCAGCACAGATTTCTGCATGTCCATATGAGAGGTTCAAGCCAAAAAGATAGACAGTATTTGCAGCAACATTCACAGAGGGATCCACCCAACTGGATCCGACCCAGCGATGGCACAGCCTCACAATGATCAGGTCAACTTTGATCAAAACTTCCTTGAATAAGTCCCAGTGGACCTCATGGAGCAGAGCAATGATTCTTTCAACAGTCTCAGCAGCTTTGTTCCCACTACTAAAGCTCACATGCAATGCTCAGCTGTTCTGCTTATGGGCAGGTCAGCCATCACCAGAAGCAGCGAGCCCATCCTCTGCAGCAACTGCAACAGCAAGTACATTACCAACATCACAAGTGCAAAGAATACCAACTAGGTCGATGGAAGTACAATTGTAAACAGAGCGAAGTTGCTTGGAGGTTTGAAATAGTGTAAGTGATTGGATTTAAGATTTCCTTTGTGTGCTATTTTATTTGAGATTTTGTTGATATATCATAATAGTAGTACATGTAATGGAACTGATGATTTACTGAAGTCTGTTTTCAAATGTGTGACATTCTAATCATGATGATCGATAACCCTCCCGCGATGGTTGAACAACTGCAAGCTACTGATGCTCTTGTAGTAAGAAATTAAACATTGTGAACAACTTCTGCATGGTAACTATCATTGGTCAACTTAAGCCATGAGGGGTGTTTACAAACAAGAACTACATGCTTCAATCAATGTAAAGATCAAGTACAATCATCATCGCAAGGACAAATCAAATTTGGTGAAACAGAATTACGCCAAGGGATGATTTGAAATATTGGAGAATGAAGTGTGAACCATTCATCAAGTGCTTGTTGTCACATTTGCAAATGTTGGCAACCTGGTCTTGACTCTGGAAACCAGCATTGCAACAACTCAAAGAAGATTCTGGAAGGTTCTAGTAATGCCATATTTTAGTGAAACCTCAAATTCATTTTTTTGAGTTTGTGGGCACAGTATAGTACATAAATTTAATAAAGGAAATTTAGTTTTTGCTGATGTACTCATTACACTTCCACCACTGAAATATAACCAATACATTCAGTCATGGATTCAATTGCACCTTCCTGTAAATTTGCTGCCACCAGATTACCCAATGTCAGATAAACCTCCAACTGTATTCAACGATTATTCTGGGTGCATTATTTATTTTGTCCAATTATGACTTTCAACATGTATGTCTGTATTCTCTTCATAATTGGGTCAGAGTTCACATAATCATATTCTCCCAGTGAATATTCAACATTGCTCAACCGCAGCCTGACAGTGTATCTCGACATCTACTGATATACATTATATACAGATTTTCTTAAGTGAACCTAATTACAGCCACCATGTTTGCTTAATCATCGCCTACTGCTACATCTTCCACCTCTCTGGATTACAGCTTCGAGTGATGCCTTCCAGTTTACATCAGTTCATTTCTCCAACTCATGCTGTTACAACTTCGAAGTATATTTTTTGGACTTACTTTATTACTGCTCTCAAGTCTATCTTTGCAATTACTCAAACACACCCTGGAAGCACATTTCTAAGGTCTCTCTATTATTGTCTTCATTTGTACATTCAGATGGTTTCCAAGTACATCTGTAGGTTCACCTAATCCATATCTAGATGCTACTCTAATTGCCCTGGAGCCCATATGCAGGCTTTTACAGCTTATTTACATTTGATGATATTTGTGGAGTGCGAGTATATACAATATCACAATGAAGAAAAGCTTGCTGTGACTGAAAAGCACAAGCACCCAGCAATGAGCGATGTAATCGATGAAATAGAATGAAGTTAGGGAATCTGAAATACTAAAAACCACTGAAGTAAAATTACAGTGCCAAGTTTAAACTTTTATGCAGTCCTGTACAGAGGTTTCAACAATTCCAAAATTTTACAATATTATATCTCAATCTTCCTGGTAACTTGACTGTACCTCCTCAATGGCAGGCACCTTCAGAATGACCCGAAAATACTTTTACAAAATTTAAACATACAGTATGTAATGTCTAGGTGATGTGGGAGTTGTGAAAATACTAAGGAGTACTGATTAGATTGACTGCACTGACTGGCAGAATTGCATGTAGATGTCAAACCATTTTACAATGAGATGATAAATAATCTTCGTTAATAACCGAAGCTAAGGTAGACTGGCTGTAGTAATTGCTTTCATGTCAGTAAATTTCTAGATTTGAGTATTGCATATCTTGTTATATTCTACTCCATGAAGTTCTACAAATTTGTTATCTATGATACAATATACAAATGTAGTGATAGAAAATCAATCCTGACAGGGACTACACATATTTGTTGTTCTCTTTAATGCCATTACTCACCAAACATCAACATTTTGTTTCTTCTAAGATTAGTAATCATACCCTACCTGACAGCATTTCAATGTTGAAGATATGTTTCATAATTCAAGTAGAAATTACATTGGATAGTAGAGAAATAGTATACATTTGTGACGATGAAATATAGTAATAAATATTCTAATACAGTAAAACTAGCACAAGTATATCGCTCTAGCCCCAGGAGAATTCAACTTACGATATTTCTTGAAAAAGTGCAATATAGATAATGGAATTTATTTGAATTTGGAGAATAGGTGCCCATTATGAGGAGTAATTGAGAAACTAAAAGAAGCATTCCAACGATACGATTCCAAATAACCATCACATAATGTGAATATTTTACATCCAGGCAACGAGTAATACAATCAGAGAATCTTTGCTGTTGCCTATAAATTTAGATTTCAACTACGTATACTTGAGATACTCACAACTCAAATGCAATTGGATTTGTTCCTTCACATGTAGGCTAGCGAAATAGCAGAAGTGAGGAATATATCATGATGTTTGCAATTGGATATTATGGTTCCAGAAGTAGTCCATTTACTAGTAGTTCAGGTATATTGGCATACAATATTATATTATATTGTTGTGATTTGTAGAGAAACTAAAGAACTGGATAGAATTGGGAATTGTAAGTGGCTGTTGTTGGGTTGTAACAATGCTAACTAAGTATATTGAAATTTAAAAATCAATTTATACTTTGAAGAAAACAATCTCACTGAGTGATTTACTATTTTTATCATAGGGTATTGCTTTATAATTCAGCTGGTATGTTTGAAGTCTGTATGACATTATCATAGATACAACTATACCTCCCTATCTTTACCCTGAGTAGAATCTGTTGAACAATTTCCAAATTATTGAATATAAGAAGATACTAACAGAAACAGCTGGTGAAGAATAAAGATATGGTTGAAGGGAATTGGTTTGGGTGCGAAAAGCAGAGAAACAATATAGAAAACTAATGATGCTGTATTACAAACATTCAGGGGAAAACCAATAGCTGAAGTTCTTGTCAATGCCAATATAGCTAACAAATGGGATATAACAACTCACTCACATTGACATTGAACTTTCATCAACTAGTATACCGTGTATAGGGAAAATTATGTTTGTTGAAAGTCTCACTTCAATACAGTTGACATATTATAAATGAAGGTATTCAATTGTCACTGAAGAAGTGACAATGAAAATATATTTGACGGAATTCATCTAGGTGGTATGAGAATTGATTATCAGTTATAGCTGGCAACTTGAATATATCAAATACGAAATTTGTATACTAGATTACATTCAATTATTTACATTGGTAGATCTTATTACATTTAGAGCTTCTTGCTCTCTGAATTTGGCTTTGTTTTAACTTAAGCATTCAGATGATGAATTAAACTATCAAGCTATTTTCAAGGATATACAACTTTGGAAACAATACAAAAGATTTATCTGATTCACCAATACCTGCAAGAATCAGTTGTATCTGAAGTAAATATTTGTTTTCACTTATGTACCAAGTTGTATACCTGAAACTACCTTTCAAATATTCTTTCTTCAAGCTTTCATAAGCCAATTTCACTAACAGAAACCATTTACAGTGATCAATATTGGATTTTTAAACAAACAATTTGAATGAATACTATAACTTGCTATATCGGAAGAATTGTGAACTTTAGTATTTTGGGAATAGCTGGATTGTTGGTGGGAAGCAGTTGCCTGTGATTTGTGGAATGGTTGAGTAAATAATACTTTGTGATTTCCTCTCGAGCTTTAAAGCTGCGAATCAGGTCTGAAATATGGAAATTAGCTTAAAATTAATGGTATCAAGTATAAAAGATGAAACTATGTTAATATTGAGTTGGGCAATGTTATGGATATATTACTACTGGCCATTTAATATTTTACCTATTCAGCTAAATTTCTGCAATTGATTAGTGATACAGAGTGTATTATTTTTAGTTTTATAGTAGTAGCCTTAACAAATAGAGTAATTATCAATTCAGATTCTAGCAGAGGTTAATTGAAATGAGCTACTTCTAGTTAATATTATAGTTTCATATATATTCTATTTGCAACAATATGTCTAAGCTACTACAAATTATACATTTGATTTCACAGTAGCAGATTATGAATTCAGTGATAAAGCAACTACTATATTTCATGTACAGCATGTGCAGAATAGTGAGGCTTGGTGATACTGATTTGCAGCTCAGAGGTATTTCTAAAGGTCACTTTCACAGTGGCCAAAGTTATCTGCAAATTGATGTTGTTTTGATATAAAGAATTTTTGGGCCATGTTAAGTATAAAATAACCACTGACCAGGCTAGCAGATCTGAGCTCTACTTGAACTGCAAAGGGTTGTAATGAAATGGATTGTAGTTTAGACTGCAATAGTATCTGAATTATGTAAGCAGTGTCTAATAATAAGTCAAAGAAACTGTATCTAGTCAATACTATTATATACTTTGCCTAAGAATAAACTCTCTGTGTACAATATTCATTATGATGAGACATTCCAACGATGCATGATATTCCAGTTCATTTGATGAAAATCAATTAAACTGCATGTGGGGCTTCAATTAGCCTTCTAGCTTAATATTTGCAAGAGATCTGAAAAATAGAATGGCCTAATTTTTTGTATTACTATCTAAGAACAGTGTAGTATAATTCCATCTTGTCATTTACTACAATATCAGAGGAGAGCCCAGAACTTCCATTTCTAGCCTTGAACTATATTAGCAGAAGTGCAAATTGACTACAGGCTGCACTAAGCATATACACGTACACGCGCAGCTTATAGCAAGCTTTCCATGGACCCCTGCTCAACACACATCATATAGTCATCTATAGTTGATCCATAGAGGAGTATCTGTCGGTCTATGGAACTATATATGATTTGTAGCTGGAGATGGATCTTTACCTGTCATTAGTGGTAGGAGTCTTGGTTGCTCTACTGGTCACTCCTTCGCTGCGAGTCCACTATACAGCCCCCTGGCACTGGAGAGGCTGCTTGAAAACCTGCTTGATAACCTGCTTGATAGCCTGCTTGGGAGCCTACTTGAGAGAGCCGGGCATGACACAGCCAGGCTTCGGGAGTAGAGTTTTCCACAGGAAGCTTTTCACCAAATGAAATCTCCGAATTTGTGGAAGCTTTGGCCAATGGAAGGCTCTAAGTCTGTTAAAGCTTTGACATTGATGTTGACATAGCCAACCAACCTACTTGACTAAGCGCTTTCGGTACCATCACCATTACCGTCACTATCACCATCACCATCACCATCACCATCACTGTCACTGTCATGACCGTCAGCCCCGGACCAAATGGGCACACATACGCCCAAAATCGACGGGAAACTGGCTGTAGACTTCGCTGAGAAAACTGAGTCGGAGATCTGCTCTCCCCGAGATCCAATTGTCTACTGTTCCTGCAGAATCTAAGGCTGCAATTGTCAACACCATGACCCGTGAGATCTTGTCATGGTGGCTGCACTAAAGATAACGTTCAGACTACTGTACCGGCCACTGCGGTTCGGACGTCAGCAATCAGCACGGGGTGTCTGTCCAGCTGTTTTGACGCCTCTGTCAGCGTCAGCAGGCCAGTGTCCAACCAGCAAAAGTTGTCAGCACCATCAATTTCAATTCTGCAATTTACAATTATGATACCCTGTGCCTTATGCTATATGATGATGCCCAGTGCCTTTTGCACTACCATCATTACCATAACCTTGTCCATCTCTTCTACAGGTGTCAGCACGGGGTGTCTATGTTCAAATTACCTGTCAGCAACTGACAGTGTCCGAACCGCAGTGGCCGGTACAGTACCATATCGACCGACGTCATGATTTCAGCCAACATATGCTGCCTGCCACACACCACATGCCACACGCCACACGCCACCCGCCGCCCGCCGCCCGCCATACACTGACAGCCATACACCACGCCTCCCGGTGCCTGCAACTCAGTAAGTCTCTGGATCGAGCATGCAGGAGCATACATGGGAGCACATAGTCAAGTGAGATTGAAAGTGTCTTCCCTCTGGAGAGTGTACTTGGGAGCGTAGAGCCAAGTAGGCTGGGAGTGTACCATCGACTGCAATTGGGAGCGTACTTGAGAGTGACTCGGAGGTGTACTTGGGAGCGTCCTGAGAGTGTATTTGGGAGCGTATGATCAAGCAGGCTGGGAGTGTGTCATCGTATGCAATTGGGAGTGTACTTGAGAGTGTGCTCGGGAGTGTGCTTGAGAGCGTCTTGAGAGCTTACTTGAGAGCGTACGGTCAAGCAGGCTGGGAGTGTGCCTTCGAGTGCAATTGGGAGCGTCCTTGAGAGTATGCCCGGGAGTGTACTTGAGAACGTACTCGGAGGTATACTTTGGAGCGTACTCGTAGTGTACTTCGGAGTGTCTTGAGAGCTTACTTGCGAGCGTACAGTCCAGCAGGCTGGGAGTGTGCCATCGAGAGTAATTGGGAGCGTACAGTCGAGCAGGCTGGAAGTGTACCATCGAGTGCAATTGGGAGTTTCCTTGAGAGCATGCCTGGGAGTGTACTTGAGAACGTACTCGGAGGTGTACTTGGGAGTGTACTCGGAGTGTACTTGGGAGCGTCTTGAGAGCTTACTTGGGAGCGTACGTCAAGCAGGCTGGGAGTGTCCAATTGAGAGCAATAGGGAGCGCACAGTCAAGCAGGCTAGGAGTGTGCCATCGAGAGCAATTGGGAGCGTACAGTCAAGCAGGCTGGGAGTGTGCCATCGAGTGCAATTGGGAGTGTCCTTGAGAGCATGCCCGGTAGTGTACTCGAGAACGTACTCGGAGGCGTACTTGGGAGTGTACATGGAAGCGTCTTGAGAACTTACTTGAGAGCGTAAGTCAAGCAAGCTGGGAGTGTGCCATCGAGAGCACTTGGGACCGTACAGTCAAGCAGGCTGGGAGTGTGCAATGGAGTGCAATCCGGAGTGTACTTCAGAGCGTACTTGGAAGAGTCCAATAAAGTGCATCTGGCAGCTTGCTTTCAAGTTTGTATTATGCAGTGTGATGTATAGTATCCAGCACACAAAATTGCATGTGTATTATAGTAATCTAGTCAACCTGTAGGTCCATAGGACTTCATAGTACCATGCGTCAAATATGCTATGAATTACAGTCCCAAAAACAGCTTCTCTGTGAATTACGTGTCGCGTCAGGTTATTTTTCCCGGTGTAGTTAAATATTCACATTTCACCCAATCACAAATATATTAGAAAGCAGAGTGTTAACAAGTTAAATATTATCCAAGTCAATGTTTCAATCAGCGATCTACAATATGACTGACATCTCTGCTTTAATCCATTTGTAATGGTACCAATAATGAGCTTGTTGTTGTGTAAATAAAGTGTACCTCAAAATTGGCTTTATCTTTTGTTGTATTTTATAGAAAAATTCAATTAATTTCACACAAATTTCACTATATCAAATACTAATGTAATAACCAACACATATCTAAAGTCAAGGTTGGATATATATAGTCTCAAAATAAATTGAATTTAAGAATGAGATATATACTTGAGTATCTGCAAATGACAAGTTCTGACTAGTTAGTTTTAAGTTTTTAACATTGTTGTAATTCAAATGTTATAGAAACCTATCTAGATTTCTTCATCCTGGTTATTTCAGAATTAATCTCATTACCAACATTTCAGTATATCCTGAACAGTATGATCCTGTTGTATCTCCAAAAGAGGGTATATTATAAAGGCCATAATATTTAATTGGCCTATAAAGCTATTTCAGATTGTAATTTAGGCAACTCCTCATTATTGATTGAGGGTACTCATTCTGATACTGGATCCACTCTGACCTATACGCAGGAGTCCAATATCCCTGGAATTGCTTGTTGCACTTGTACATGAGCCGTAAAACATATTCGTTACGACGTTGCGAAACTGTAAACATCTCAATAATGAGAGAACCGATACCTGTGGTACAATTTTACCCTAAACTGAGCAGTATAGGTGAAGTAGTGAATCTGTGACAAATTGGTATATGTTGGAATCTGTACTGCAATTGTGTACAAATATTATTATACATTTATTCATACATCTAGACAATATCCATATGATATGCAATCAACTGCAGTAACGACTGGGAAAAATGGTGAACCTGACAATGGTAATGATTACAAAACATTGCATTTAGTACATACTGTAATGTGGGAAAGATATAGTGAATTTTGTTTGATGGATCACAGAGTACCCTATCTAATACATCCCTGAGTCAGGTTTGTAATACAATCCGGATATGTTGACAAGGATCAGCAGCAATTTATCTACAGTGAATGAATCATTTGTGAAATCACTGGTGTATCCAGTGGTAAGTTATTATTGCACAATCTGGAAACATTGCTGGAATCTTGGATACTTTCCAAAACCATTATGAAATATATCATGTACCATGTATATGTTGTTCCAGCTTTTTATTAACTATGTGAAATTTATCTTTCCATAAATATCTACAGTGTTGTTTGCTCTTCATTTGGCCATTTCAATTCTAGAAAATTGGCTTTCTTTTTAATAATCTATAAAGGTAATCGTGCACTCCAAAGTTTCAATTCTGAAAACCTCAGAAGCCTCCAGGGATCCCAATTGAAATAATTTATTATACCGGCTCATTTTGAGGTTATTCATCATCTGTCTAGATGGGATGCAATATGTTCCCCCCAACTGAATATAGTACTTCTTCACTATTGTTTTCCATTACTTTATCATCCACTGAAACATTACATAAATTCAAAAATAGCAATGTTACAAAGTAATACAAATCAAAATGGTGAAGAAAACATTACATTGTTGGGACTTGAAGCTTGAAAAGAAATCTACAAATCATGACAACTTTTCAGCTCAGACAGTTTTTTATACTGTTTAGCTTAGACTGATCGAAACTGGCAAAATTGAATAAACAGTAGAAAATATATACATTTCTTGATCATTATGCTTCAGATAGTAAGGTATTCCATCAACATGGTGGATATTACATTGGATTTCCAACTTCTCAATACTGATGTTTAGATCTTTATTGGTGAGATTTGCACTTTCCATAGCCATCTAGTTTACTAATGTGCGCTGCATTATATAAGTTATGCAATCCATAACACTAGTTAATACCTCCATCGCTGTAACAGCCAGGGTAATACAAGTGCTGGATACCCTTCAGGCACAGTTGTGTAGATCACTACCAGATGATACAAAAGTAAAGTCATTTTCAGTAATTGGTAAGAACTATATATGTCAGTAATGATACCAGAATATACTATTGCAGCCTTGTATACCCACTTCTTAAGTGTAATCCCCTAAATCATTGACTGTTGCATACTAACAACAGCTGTTTCAGGATGCAATTTGAATAGCACAGTGACTACATCACATGTAAAGGTCCTGTAGAAGTCAAATGTATTTGCTATTGGCAATCCTGTCATATATGAATTCCAAAGCCATTTCTTTATCATATACTATATTATCCAAACTTTATATTCCAGAAACTTAGGTAGATCTAGATTTGAATTCTTGGCGGCATGAACTCTATCATTTGCAAATTTGGAAATTTGGTGGAAAATAATAATTTTCATTTCCTTATTCAGAAAATGCTGTTAACCTTTTTCATTAATTGTATTGACTACTGTACTCAACACAGAAAAACTGCTTGGTGTGACAAGATATTCCTTCTTGCCATCGAGTCACTTCTGAATCATCCTTTTCCTATAACCAGTTTGATGTTCTTTCTAAACAATGGATTTCAGTTGTTTCACAATACCCCAAACTGATGCACCCATACTGTTGTGCTTGTGAAATCTTTGCAGATATTAGTTATTTTCCAGCAAAGCAATGGAATGAAACGATTTATATAGAATATAATTAACAGTATTTTTTGGGACAGAAATGCCATCTGTTCAGCTACCATTGTTTTGTGAACTAGCATTCTGCTCTGTGCTTTCAATATGATCAAAACTGTTCAGTACTTATTTCCCAGAATTTTCATTATAATATATCGCACACTTTTATGTCCAGTAATTAATATTTCTGACAGTTAAATGATCTGGTTTGCTTCTTTCTTCTGTCTTGTCACCATTCTTTCTGCCACAATAATACTAATCGTGTTTCCATTTCAACATGAAGGCATTTAACAGGTAACAGTTGTTTCAATGCAGGTTGTATACAAGGTCAGTTAACGTTGATCTGAATTCATGTAATCCAGTATACATCTAATTCAAATTATTCTCCCCTATGGTGAACTCGACCAACTCTGTGATATTATATGGCAATTTTCGCAACTGTATTTTCAACAAGATCAATAAGCCCTAATCTGAATCTGATATATGTATATAATGTATGGAGTGATTTGCAGTGCATATTCCTAACACCTGTATCATGTTGAATACAGTAAATCACCACTGGGACTGTCATATGTCTGAACTCCTGCAGATTCGACAATGTTATAGTGGCTGGGTACTCTTCCGTATTAGTTATCTGAATTTGATTTGCTGTCCTTAGCTTCCTGCTTACCATATGAATATGGGTTGTAAATTACTTCAAAATTAGTTCTATTGGAATCTACAATATCCATTCTTAATTGTTAGTACATCACAAAGGCAGCTGGTTCTCAAAATTCACCAGAACCTCTTCCACTGCTATCTCCTAATGCAGAGGCTCACCTTCAAGCTATATTAAACCTTTGTGTCCCTACATAATACTACAATACTAGGTCCATTTCCACATTGCAACTTGTCATATCTTTCTCTTGTTCACAGTGTTGATGTCCAGCAGACTCATTCTATCACAAAGTGCTGCAAGGATATTCCTAATTGGTATAAACTACTTGGTATTGGTTATCAGTACCCCTCTATTGAGATAGTATCACACTCTCTATCCTGGTCATATTTAGTATTTTGAAGCTCAGCTAATGGTTTAAAGTCACCAATACTTTCAATATTAGTTATGTATAGTTCTGCTTTGGTTTGTATAATACTGTCAAAATGGTATTGGGAGATTTGCCAGATATGCTAAATAGAAGTCATAGTGCAGGAGAGTTAGAGGCTAATAACTGCAAGACTGGATTGTATATTAACAGTTCTCGTATCGCTAAAGAAGTACCTGGTGATGCTAGGCATTGCCTGGAAATATACCATTGAGAAAAAATTTGATGTCTACTCTATCTGCCATGGAAGAATTTATAACTTTTCCAAAGGTACCTTCTAATCTAGAAAATTCTTGTATTGCACTGTTCCTGACTTGGAATCTACATGTTATGCTCCCAGAGAAAAAAAAGTGAAAATGGGTTTGATAAGGAAATTGTTGTTGTGAGGGAAGATAATTATACACTCGTAGTGGATGAAACTGCATGGTGGATTGGAGAAGCTGATGATCAGTCTTAGAGAAATTTTGAGCAGTCTTTTTTGATTTTTCCAACATATTGTCTAAATATTATATCAATTCAAATATGCAATCTGTTGTACACATAAACAGTATATGTATCAAGGACCGATTGTTTAATTGTATTTTAATTAATCTCTATAAGTATATATCATGAAGTTTTGTGAATTTGTATAATTGGACAATCTGTGCAGTATTATCAATATAGCAGTAACTATCTATTAATTGAAGGAGTCTTAAATTGCTGAGTATGTTACAGTGGTAATCTGTGAAGATATGACAAGTTGAAGAAATTTTGATGTGCACACTCATTTCATTATTAAATACCGGAGCTGTTTACGAGATGTCTTCATTCTAGCTCAACTTGGTAACATTGATGAGTTTAAAATCATGATTGATGGAACATCATCTAATATTCCTTGGAAAGTAACAAAATCTATTTGCAGTATATAGTTATATATTTGTAGGAATTTTATACCTAAAATATATATGTATAATCAGGTAACTTTATTTATTGGTAGACCTGTAAGTTGAACAACTGCTGAATTCGCTAAAAGCGATCTTTGTGTGTAAAATTGGGTTTCTCCTGTACTGAAGTATCTTCTGCTCCCATATTTAACCAATCTAATATCATAGCTATCATCTTTCTAACACATTTCTTGATTGTTGGAGCTTTTGAATGTATCTAATAATATTCTTGTAGTATCTGGTAGCATATTACTTAACTTATAATGACAAGGCAGTATCTGAAAGTATATTAAAGTACAAGTAAAGTGATTTAGAAATGAAATGAAATATATATATACCATTCAAACAGGATTCATTTTCAGGGATATTGTTGTATGGTGTGATCAGACTAGGTTCTGCTGGGTATTTAGTTGCAGTGGGATATATAAAAATAAACTATTTGAATAGTGAATTTAAATATGAAGGATGATTGAATAATAATATATATACTGTATATATAAAATCTTGTTGGATATTGAAAGATTGTATATCTGGTACTTTCAATCGTTTGGTTGTGTATAACAGCAATTCTCTACTCTTTCTTATTAGATTTCGAATTTGGATATATTAACATTCAATTTCATTTTTGCCAGTTGAAATCACTGTACCATGTCGCCTTATTCTCACCACACGTATGTTTCAGTTAGCAAAATGGGGCACCTATAGTTGTTGCTTAATGAACTTCATAGTGACTCCAAAATTGAACTGAGGTCACTGATTAATATATAGTTGTTATAGCGAATATATCTACTGGACTTAAGTGGCGGTACAGACTGAATATTAAATAGAGTCCATTTTGTTGCCCAACCTTTGCTGACAATATATACTAAGCTGCTGGGTATGATAACATTGGTTATTCGATTATATTGCCCATCGCAACAATTGTGAAATATCTTTTGACAGTCTGTGCAATTATCTTACTCATTCAGTCAGCTGGGAAGTCAAATACTATCCATTTTTAACTACTTAGTTTGTGCAATATCATTCATGCAATAACCAAACTCACCTCCAAATTTGCCAACTCTATTCGACATGTTTTACAGATACATTGCATTTGGTTAAAAATAGTCTATAATGAAAATTTTTGTCAACTACCAAGTTGCTGGCTCATTTTCTACTTCTATCATTCGATTAACATGTAATGAGTAATGTCAATTAGGAATACGATCCTCCAATTCAGTTATCACATTGAACCCACTGTAAATTGATTGATATTAACACATTCTGGGGAACTGTTATTCTAACATGATATATCAGCGACTTATAGGTAAATGTACATCATGATCTGATATAGCTGGTTAGATAAAATTCTATGAAAAGTGGGTTTAATATATTGTTAGCGATTTGATAATTACTTGTTATTGAATTGTGCAACTACAAGCTGTAATATGCTATAAAGTATTGTGTGATTACTACTATTAAACTAAACTTTGGATAATTGGGATGAAAGAAGTGTTAGCAATGGGTCCAGGTAACCTGCCGGTGGTCCGGATTGGGAACAGAAAACCAGTTCTGTTCAGTTCCAGACCTGTTCAACAACCTGACCTGCTGCTTCTTGGCAGTCCAAACTTGGATATGTACCAGTCACACTGTGTGTTTTGCTCAGTGAGGGAAGACCGAGCGGGTCCAATCTCCGGTTATGCTATTTGGGTTGTTCTATCTATGGTCCCACTTAGATATCCTACTGTTAATTGCAAAATATTGACGATGGTACATCATTGCTTGGTTTGGGTGTACTGGCAGCCTTTATAATCAAAAAATTGAGAGATACGCTCTCTGCCCCATCCTGGAAACGAGCGTCAATGGAGTGTCAACAATTTGGGGTTTCACATCTTGGGCAATCTGAGTAGTAATTGGTTGCAAACAGGCAAAAATAAGGTATTGGCCACCTTTATAGCCAAAAAAGTAAGTGACACACTCCCTGCCCCAACTGGAAAATGAATGTCAATGGAGGGTCAACGATTTCAGGTTTTGCATCGTAGGTAATCTAAGTGGCGCTTGATTGCAGACCTCCATTAAGAATGAGTTGGCAGCCTTGGTAGGCAGATAAGCAAGCGACATTCCCACAACAGCCTCCTGGACAGTAACAACTTATTTCATTTAGAATACTGCAACGAAGAGTTCATGAGCATTTCAGCCTTGAAAAGTGGTCAAAAGATCCTATATGAATAATAACCGACGTATCACACTTTCATTACCCATTCTGAATGGCCAAACATGATTGACGCTCCATTGACGCTCATTCTAATGATGGAGTAGAGAGCGTGTTGCTATCTGTTTTTCATATAAAGGAAGCCAATACTGTGATTATGGATTGTAATGACCAAATCGCTTTTGAATTACCTGACTTACAAGAACAAAATTTGATGACGCTCTGTTGATGCACATTATCAGAATGGGGCCGGGAGTCTGTCCCTCTCTCTTTTGCCGATGAAGCTAGCCAATACCTCATTTATGAATGGCCGCAACCAATCACCACTCAGAATACCTATCATGGAAGTCCAAAAATTATTGACACTGCATTGACACTCATTTTGCCATAGGCGTATCCACAATATGTTATCATTTAATTTGGCATTGTAAAGCATTATTGGTGTTTTAGCAGCCTTTGTACCATCTTCATATACTTTCTCATTCATCAATGCATTGTTCTTTAATAATACATATAAATATATCCTTTAAAATTGACTTTAAAGCATTCGCTAATTGTAGATAATAATCTACTCCAAAACCTGTTCCATTTCATCATGGCTCATCTTCACTGTCCGATTCGCTCAATAGGCTGCTGTGGTCTGCAAAATGGATGTCGGCCTCATTACCACAGGGCAGATAGTGTGCAAACCAGTGGATGGGCCTTCATCAGTCAGCATATCTGGATTAAAATCTTTATTACACTTACGATTCTCGGTATATTCATCAAGATTGCAAAATTGAGGGCAGGGAAGAGCAGCATGTATATACAGATGACCGGGTAGCACACCTTCGATGTTGAAAGCATGGGTTCCCACAGTGTCGCCGGGTGGCAGAGATGGCATTCGGGGCGGATGTGGAGTCAGTTCTGGTGTCGGCTGTCTGAGTCAGTCTGGTGGAGGTGCAACCACACCTGTGCGCTTCCAACATGTCTGGGGATTAAGTGCTGTGCCATTTTCACAATGAAGGCAGCCATCTGATTGGTGTTCCCAAAGCATAGCCGGGTGTCTTTTGATCGCAGCCTCCATATGTTTATGCCCAGGAAGCCCAACTCAACGCTTCTTTTCTTGTCCATCTTCAGCCCAAGGTTATTTGATTAGGTGTTGCATTTCCTCTATTGCAGCGCGCGAAAACCCTCCTTTGGCAATTTTGGCCATATTCAAAGCAAGGCGCATGTCAGACTGTTCTAGGTGCACCCGAACTCCTTGCCTTGCCATAGTTGGAGACATATTAAATACCTACAAGAAATTAGTTGCTCCATCTACATATGAGATTCGGCTATTAGCTCTACCATATATGCTTCCGTAGCATCCTCCAAGGTGGTAAAAGACTGTTTCGTCCACTCTCGGGACAGCTTATTATTAGATTCATCTACCAAAATCCCAGAGCTGACAACATCATCATGTGTAATCTTGCGGACGGTGCGGATAAATACCTGCATCGCCCATAGAGGTTTCCCAATAGGGGCTGCTATGCATTGGTCACGAAGCTCTCTACGTACACAAGCTGTATATTATATTGTTAGTTGAGGGCTGACTACTTGGATATGGATATACTGAGATCCGATTGCATGCTGGTTCTTATTGTTGCTGCTTCCCATGTTATTGAGCGTTTTTAACTGTGCGTCCCTGGTCATATTGTTGGTGGCTGCATTTGCAGTGTCGAGGTGGACTAAGTTGTTTCGGCGTTGTAGTTGTGTCTCAGCAGGTGATTAATTGGACAAGCCGCTTATCGTTCTGCTCGATTCCAAACCAGTCGTACCTTGCTGTGCTGATTGTGGAGGCATGATTTGCTGGTGTGGAAGTGAAGAGGAAGATGATAACGCAAAGAAGAGGGAAGTCCTGAGAAAGATGATAACAAAACGAAGTTTGAAGTCCTGAGCAATATATAGCCAGCCTGAAGTCACAAAGGAATGAGTAACAGCCATCTAGCACGTTCTACAGAAGAAGAATACTGCTGCAGATAGCTGCAGATTGCTCAGGGTTCGAAAAGTCCGTCAATTTGCATTAAGTTGGTCAGATCGTGTGTGTTCCTTTACAGCGATAAATCTCAGTGAATGACCACTGAGATCTTGTGTTTGTGAGATATATACAGTACATTCTTTGACAGAAAGAACATCTGCTGAGGAATATCTCAAGCAATTCCTGGGATCTTACATGAAACAGACGCTAAATATCACGTAATAATGTATGATTAGCGCTGCTATTCCCAATGTATTGATGGTCAAAACGCAGATTTTGCTTTGTTCAAGTCGATTAAGTGTACCAACTTCGACAGAAAAGACACAGCTTGCCTCCATGTAGTTCATATCATGCGACATCCAACATCTCGCCCATCAACATTGTGAACACAAAACACAATGGTCAATGCTCCGAAAAGAACCATTTGCCACAACTTGTTGGCAAATACGGCAAATCGACAAAGTCCTCCACACAACGACGTCACCAAGCAAATCAAGGCAAGTGCAGCTTAGCGGCAGAAAGGGTCCGAGCCCTGGGAGCATTGCGCAACTTGTGATCCAAAAAGAAGCTTGCAGCAGGAAAATGACGTGAAGCTAACTTCTTCAGCAATAAAGAGAAGGAGAAATCGATAGAGGATTATGTGGCTAGTGACTCCGCTGCGGCAAGAGGGCGAGTTGAAGACGCAGAGACAACAATTCAGGAGGATCAAGAAGATATGAGAAATGCTAAAAACGTGGGATTGACAACCACAAAGCCAGAAACAACATTTGAGGAGATGTTGAACGCCATGGGTGATAATCTGAGCGCCCTTAGGAGTTGCGACGATGGTGACGATGGGTAAGACAAGGCTGATGATGAAGAAGATCCTCAGCTGGGTAAGCTGAGTGAAGATGATAAACCCAGCTTCGTAATGGGCACAATATCGAAAATGGTACAACATTGGATGGAACATTTTCAGCAGAAGTAGATGAAGCTAGACGAATTGACCCAACCAGGCTGGGGAGACACGGCAGACTGCTTCCGTGAGAGAGATAAGACGTAAGTGAGGACCAAATGGAAGGTTCCCACTGTCATTCAACTGCAAATGGGAGATGATGCAGTCTCATCTGGATCTATGACAGTTGGTGAGGCTATGGAGGCTCCTGATAGCATTCCGGGACAATTGGAAATTCCGCAATTGACTTCTCGACCAAGAAGCAGTCATACGAGGCTTAGTTCCGGGAAACACCAGAGAGGCAAATGTATTTCTTTATTCCTGCCCAACGTAACGTCCAATTCGTCATCGATTGATAAATCAAAGCCTGTCGAGTCTGTACGCTGTTACCACTGTAATTAGCGTCCCAAGCTAATTACCATATAGATATCAGATTCAGACAAAAAAATGGTGATGGCTGATGCGTCGCCAGACGAGTGAATAGATAGATTGCAAGTTTTGCTGATGTATTTCTCGGAAAAGTCATTCATGTACCAATCTTGCTACCTATCAGATTTTACTTGATTTCTGTGTCCAAATTATGAGACATGATTATTTGGCTGTGCATGTGTAAGGGTTGAATGGGCCATGCCAATGATCTAATTCCAAATCACGTTGACTGAGGACCAATGAACATGATATCGTGCTGCTGGGTACTGTTAAGTCAGAAAACTCAAACTAAATTGGACGCGAAACTCACTAACAAAATTTAAGTCAGTAATGTCATACGAGTTATAGATAGAGCTGTCAAAGCACAACACGAACCGGGTTGAATGGTGACGGTCCTGCTGCATCAGATCTTTTATCCAACCGCATCATTCCCTGCACAGACCTGGTGCACAAGGTCGACATATTGAAAATTGCTTCTGGTAGGTCATGGAAATTGCGCAGAATAAGCTGGATGAGGAAAGGTGAGAAAGTGGGGCTATATATATCGACAACTAGTATACAGATCTACATGCGATTCATTGCAAGCTGAAAGCGCTGCAACGTGACAGGCCGACATCATGTATCACTCAGGTGACGTGTCTAGTGGTGGATTAGAAATTGAGTGGCATTGAAGCTTTTGTATGCAAATGTTTTTATATAGAAACGATTTATTGGCTGTCAATAAAGACTGTATGCATTTGAACATACAATTGTTGAGCATCCAATGACAATTAGTATTTCATTGAGGTCAGCGTCAATGGAGCGTCAACGATATCTGGTGTTAAATTATTGGGAAACAAAGTGCTGCATGATTATCCCCTTCCAAAATGATTGTATTGGCCGTTTTTATAGGTAAGAAGTAAAGTTACATGCTGGTTGCGCCACCCTGGAAATGAACGTCAACAATGTATCAACGACACTTGGTTTTGTGAATCCGATAATCAGAAAAAAACTTGGTCGCTGTGATACATAATTATTGTATTGGCTGCCTTTACAGCCAAAAATGCTAGTGAGGACATCGCTACACTCTCCTAAAAATGAGCATCAACAGTGTGTCAACGATTTTTATTCTTGCATCGTCCATAATCAAACTGATGTGCAACGACGTTAAGCTATAATCGACATGTTCGCCGAATTTATTGGCAGAAATGGTACTGACAATATCACTACCACCTTCTAAAAATGAGGATCAATGGAGCGTCAACGATTTTTGGTCTTGCATCTTGGATAATCAATGGGCAATGCAACTGCATCAATCCAGAATCATCATATTGGCCGCCTTCAGAGTCAAAAATGCTAAGGACGATATTGCTGCCACATCATGAAAATGAGCGTCAATGGAGCGTCCATGTTGCTTGGTGTTGCACCTTGGTTAATCTGAGGGCTATGGAATGGCATTGACCCATAATCCACCTATCGGCTACCTCCATGGGCAAAAATGCTAGTGACGTTATCACATTTGGCTTCTACAATTAGGCGCCCACGGAGCGTCAACAATTTTTGTAGGTGCTCAGTAAGTAACAGAGCAATGGAATCCATTGCATTGTTGGTAAATTGAGTTTTACTCGGTCAGTCTTTTCAATATGTCCTTCTATACAACTTCACAATTATGCATGCCATGTCTTCCAGATCTGACTTTTTTTGCTTGTAACTGTAGAGTCAACACTTAATAACCCACATTCTGCTTCACTATAATGTATTTTTCGGCAGTCTCTGGACGTGTATCACCCAGGTTTCAAATTCTTACCATGATGTTGGATTTAAAATCTTGAAATATTTTATTCCAAGAGGTTATGATATCTTCCAAAAATAAACATGTCTTTATTTGTGATTTGAGCGACCTTACTTTACAAATCATCATCAATGCTTGGTGGACTTCCATGAATGTAGGCTCTACATGATCAATTGCTTGCAATAATTGTAGACATGCGCCATTGTGGTGATTTTATTTGCACCGTGGAATTGACGAGATCTGTAGTTCTGGAATCATATGTATCGTTTGTGATCAAGTTCTTCGCCATCCATCAGAACATGATACCAGCTCAATGGGGAAATGCTTGCTGGCACAAGCTCACATCGCGAAGTTAAACAAATTAACCAAGTTGGAAGTTACCAACCGAACTTGTTTGACAGTCGATGAAACAGTGTTGGCTATCCTGAGGAAGCAAGGATGTAGAGGAATCACAATAGTAAGTTCGCAGTGGAAATTCATATTCGACATCCAGGTTTGATCCATACTGACAGAAATGATCGGCAAAATGCACGAAACTGGCAGCTAAGAACTTTGGGAAGTCTGAATTTGACCATGACATGTGGAATCGCTACCTCATGTTAGAATTTGTCTTGGCTTATATGCCATGAAATGCTATATCATATCTGGAGCTACAACAAGCATATAATTCATTACAAAGTGACCTGGTGCTGCCGTCCCCCTCAACCCTTAGCAACTTTTGCCTGAAAGAGTATGCACTGACCATGGATGGAATTAAGAAGTGAATGCCGTCACGAAATAAAGTTTGTTTAGCTTTGGACAGATGGACATCAAGTAACAAATAAGCTATAACAACAGTCATTACTAACTATATGGATTGAAATTGGGCATTATGAGAAGTATAACTTGCTTGTGATGAAGTTGATCCCCCAATTGTTTCCATTTCCGAAAGCTCCTTAAGAATGATAGGTCAAGGGACAACATGCTGGAGCAGGGCTAGCTGTACATTTGAAGGCATTTCTCAATCGTTTTGAGCTTACCATCAGCCGTTTGGTAGAAATTACCACTGATAATAGTTCCTCAAACTACTTGATGACTCACGAGCTGCAATCAACCATTGAGGCATACGGTATCCAGTGGCCTGCATTGAAGAACTATATACCATGCTTGGCGCATATTATACAGCTGGCTTTAGATGCATTTAAAAGCAGTCTCGGTGTAACAGGCCGCACCAAGTCTTGGGAAGCCCATTGGTGCGATTAGCAATATGGAGAGAATGCAAGCATAGATATTGGGAAGAGTCAAAGACTGTGAAAAGAGGGCAATGTTTGAATCAACAAAGTGTCAGCTATGAGACCAGGTTTAGCGAAGATAATTGAGAATGTACGTATTTCAAGATATGTTGAAAGTCCTGAAACTGCTCTTCATATAGCAGAGAATGCTTGCTGAATAGTTCACGCTGACACCTGGTCTTCGACAGGAGTTCTTTGACTGTCAAAAAGTCGATGTCTGCATTGCGCTACTACCTATTATGGATGTGAAAAGACATTGGAATTTGACTCTGGAGTTGCTTGAGGGAGCCTACTGATTGGGAGAATTCACTCGCGAGTGGCTCCAACATCCAAAATACAGTAATTCCCGGCCACTATTAACAACACAGGATGAATTTAACATCGTCCAGTATATCATGGAGGTTTTGAGGTCATTCCAATACTGGACCCTAAGGATGTTGAAGAGGCACACTGTCACTTTACTTTACATTATTACTGTCTACAATGACATGGTTGATCACTTGGATCGCATTATGTGGTCATTGCATAAAAAGAAGAATCGATGGAAGAAAGACTTGTACTTTGCCGCGAAGTTTGCACAACAGACGCTTTCCAAATATTACGTTGAAGTGACTGCTCTGGCGGGTATGATACTCATTTCTGATCATATCCTCGATTGTTTCCGGAAGTTGCAATCATTTAGGAAATGGGACAAAGGAATGTATATTCATCCTGAGGACTATACATCCTATAGTACCCAATACCAAGCGGCGTTGCTGAAGAATGTGGAGGATGAATACTGTGCCAAACATAGACGTGTGCCGGTCATTAAACCTAAAAGCGTACCGTGCAACAACCTCTTCCCCTCTACAATGGCTGCAGGATCCGGTCAATCTTGATTGATCCATATGATTTGTCCAGTGATGATGAACAGTACTCAACGCCTCACAATGTGGCTGAAACGACACCTGGACAAAGCAATCGCGCAGCACGCTGATTGACCATGGCCAAGCTCTATTTCAATTCACCGCCTGAAGCAACAAAGAACTGGAAGCATATTAATCCAAATCTCATGAGTACTCCTTTGACACAACGAAGATTAGCAGTACATTTTGGATATCTGACATAACCGACAGGTGGCAGCAATAACAGAAATTGCACTAGCAGTATGCTTATCTTTCCGATGTGGCATGCGACATATTCTCTATTATACCACATGGTTTTGGAGTTGAGGCCAGTTTTTACCTTGGTCAAAATGTTATCAGCTAGAGATAGTGTAAAACCTCAGGCGAGACGCTTCCTAAAGAAGTCGTTGTAAGGCAACTTGCGCAAGCCAATAATGGGCTCTTGGCAGGCGATGAACCAGCATTGGATACAACAAACACAGAAAACAGCTCGGAAATGAAGAAAGAGGTGGAGGAAAAGACATTGCGCAGAATGGCCAAGGTCCATGACTTTTTGGAGATGTGGCAGGGCAGCCAGAATCTACGTGCTACACAGAAGGAACCTAGCACTCAAATCACGCGGACGACAGCCATGACATACATTTCGAATCCTAAAAATATCATCAAAGCATCCTGGTCACTCTTCACACATGAGGGTGCAGCTGCATTTAAATTGTCAGAAAGATTCCCTTTACCACCAGCTTTGTCTGCAAAGGATCTCCCTGGAGGACAAACTGAAATATTAAATGTCCGCCGAATCAGAAGAATCGACCTTCGTGCAGTCGAAAGCGATGATGGCAGTGCACCTGAAACCATTTCGGACACAGAACATTATCTTAACTGGAATCGCGACTTGGATAATCCGAATGAAAGTGAAGATGATTGCGAGGCAGACATTAAATCTGATATAGAGCCGGACAATGGCATTAAGGATCCGGAAAGCCCAGAGCAACAGGATGTATGTGCCGCACCAAATATTCGCAGATTGATTTGGCCAACAGGGAGGTCAAGAAGACAGGCTGGAACAGTATAGGTGATGGTCAATGCAATGGAAATAAGGAGGAATAAGGGATTCAAGAAAAAGTAGGCCAGAATATGTCAATGTATCACCAGGTTCTCTATGTAGCTTGACTGAGAGTTTCAGTAACAGATATATTATGTGCAAATGGCGAGCTGTGGCTTGTGAATATCGGTTGCCGAATAGATTTATAGCAGGCGCAATGTATCTTTTGGCAATATATATCAATATGAATAGTATGTGAGTGAACAGTTCAAGAATGTTACTGTGCACGGCTTAGCCACAGGGCTCAGTCTCAATTTGTCAGAAAAACAACGAATAAGTTTAAATCATTATGAACACAATTATCGATGGCAGCAGATGTTGAATGGACAATACATTAAAATGAGCCTCAATGGAGCATCCATGTAGCGTCAATGATTTTTGGTCATCTAAGTCTGGTAATTAAACGGTGTTTTTCGTTGCAGCTTTGCATAAGTGATTCATTGGCAGCGTTGGTAGGCAAAAGAGACAGCAACAGGGACACTGCCCCATTCTGGGAATGAACATCAACGGAGCGTCAACGATTTTAAGCTTTGCATCTTGGGTAATCCAAGTTCCGATTGGTTGCCAACATCCATTGATGACATATTGGCAGCCTTTAGGGGCAAAAACAACAGCAACACGCTCCCTGCTGCATTCTGAAAATGAGCGTCCACAGTGGGTCAACAGTATTTGCTCTTGGGTATTTGGTAATCATGGCATTGTGTGGATCTTCGAGCACATAATGGAATTATTGCCCACCTTAATAGGCAAAACTACTTCATATCAAAGGAACAACGCAGATTTCAAATTAATCGATATAGCAAGCTGCCAAACATCCAAAAACATGTTGTTGATTGTTGATTATGTGTTTTTGAAAAGATACTATTATCAAACTGCAAAAACAAGAGCCTCATATGAATCTATAGATGGACCCTGCTGGGTCACCTGCTGACAACCCGCCCAAATCTGTCGGGTTTGGAGATTACCGTAGAACCGTACCCGAGTTGACTGTTCAGGATTATATATAACCACCACTGCCAATACTAGATGAAAATGCCTGTCTGAAGATACTCCCTCTACCTACCACAGAAGCAGATAGTAATATCATAGATTGTGGACTGTATAGTATACCACTAGATACGGACACGTCATCCGAGTCTATATGATATGTTATTGCAATCGAAAGTGCAAATCATATACTGGAACTTGTCAGTCAGTATTTCCCCAAACTGTAGAATATTTTCATTATTCTGTATCAAAAGATTATTTGAATGAATATAATTTTCATATCTGTGGCTGTATATTTTACAATTTCTGGATTGTCAGTTCTCTCACTCACTGCTCATGCTGTTTGACAGCAGTCTCAGTGTGCAACCAGTTTTGATTGATTTGCTTCGCAATTTCTAGTTGTCAGTATTACATCGTCATTTGAATATACAATTCTGTTTGCCATATTCATGAGCAACTACCTGTGCAGTTCCAGAAATGGGAGAATCTTCAGTCTTACATTATCAGATTACATTACTTTATACAAAACTGTAACCAACTACAAGCTGTTGGATTTGGTCATAATATTTATTCATTATTTGTATATGTCTTGAGTGCCATTTCATTAGTTTTAATATTTGTGAATACACTGCACTATAGAATAATTAGTCTGCACTCTAAACTGGCTTACTCAGTAAATGCTAAACTACCTGTACTTGCAGTAATCAATAGCTCTGAAAAGTTGCATATTATATATTACATACCGTATTTTGGTATTCAGTAACATCTATAAGTAGTGCACAATTATACATTTTGTCCACTGGCTTTTCTTTTCAGTTTGTAGTATCTGCTATGGTAATATAATATATAGAGACTCTGCAATATTTGTTCATGCCAGTTGCTGTCTATCTCTATTAGTATGGAGAGGTAGAGTTATCAATATAAGTAGTATATATTAAAGAATATAATTAATGCAGAAAATAATAATCTATCTTCCAGAGTTATAGCACATTCCAATAAACACCAAGACAAGTATATTACTTGATGCGGGTAAGGACAATCTAATATCTGTAAAGTATTTGATCATATTGCAGTACAACAATCTGGGTTAAGCAGACCTGTATATTTTCTGCACAAGCTTACTATGCAAGAAAATTGAATGTTCTTTGTGCTATTGAGACACTATACCTGATCAGAATGGATCCCAGCAATGGTACTCCAGTTGGCTAAAGTTGAACATAATTGCCTGCAGTTGATATGTATTTGAAACTTAAACTAGTATATTAGATATATGTATTAAACATTGCCTCTACAGTTGTAAGCAAACTATTGTGATCAAATTTCATGATTCATTATTATTACAATATTACAGATATCCAGTCATTGACCATATGAATAGACTGGGTGTATATATTTATTTCCAAAACTTCACACCCAGTCATATCATTAATACAAATCTTGACTGGCCGTTATATTTGTTGAAATAGAACATATACACTGCACATTGTAGCAGTTATGATCATAGTATATTGGAAACCATTTTACACTTTAAAATCGGAGGAAAAGGTATTTTAAACATGACATTTAAATGTAATAATTAATTGGTATTATTTTTTGAAACCAATTGAAAATGCAAATATATAATTCAATGTCCTTTGTTGAGAGACATAGTCCAGATGCAATAAATGGTTAATATGAAGTCAACATTTTACATTCCACCAGGACTTCATTTTCTTACTTGTAAATTGATTGCAATCTGTAGGTATACATTAACTGATGATATATAGTAGAGTCTATATTCCAATACCCTTTTGATATTGCCGCTATCCAGTGGTCTTTGCAGCGCCAGTCCCATTGGCTCTGAATGCATGTTGTGATACTGTTTAATCTGTTACTGTTCAAACTTGGACAGCTCATCACTCTCTGGTACCTCTAATATTCTAACATCTGTTATGGACAATTCTTCTGTAGCAATTTCTACATTTCAGACACTCTGCACAAGTACCACCCCAAGACTTTACTGCTTTGAGTTTCTGTTTAATATCACAGTTCTTCATTACCACTAACTTTGCAGTAGTAAGTTGGGCAGTTAATATTATGGTATTCATCATTCTGTTTATATGATTTATGATATTACTCAACTGCATACCTTCCTCATAGCCAGCCAGATATATTTTCATTACCTTGTAGCAATATGGTAAAGAACTTCAGTCATCCAACTGAAATTACCTATATTTGTATTTTTTGTAGACAAAAAATGACTAATCACCTACAATATTGAAAACAACTAATATGTTGTTTCAGGTGTAGTTTTTCAATTATAACAAATTTACAATTTCTTGAACTATCAATAGCATGGACTATCAAATCAATACTTTCAATTGCTACAATGGAATTGTCTTAGCAACTTTGAACTAACAGTTTATTTGATGGTGCTGAAGTTATTTAAGGTATATACCACTGATATTATTTCTCTCTCTTCAACTACTCTTTTCTCCTTATCTCTTTCATCTTGTCTTTCTTTTCTCATAACAAGTAGCATAGATATCTTACCAAGGAGTAGATTCACACTATATCCTTTAAAGTCCAACAGGTTATGATAAATTCTCTTTCACTATATGTGCTGACCCTTGTTGTTATTTACATTCATTCCCACTATGTTTATTTTATTCTCATAATCTCAACTTTCAACTGTATCTGCTTTTGTTTTTACCCACTGTTTTGCTATCTGCTATTCTCTTAACTATGGTTTTCTCCCCTGATATTATCTCTCATTATCTTTAAATACCTTTATCAATTTATTTCAATATTTCATCTAGATTAAATTTTTAATATTTTTCCTTATTTTCCATATCATTTGCCACAATCATACTTATCTTTCTCGCTATTTGAGAATTATTGTACTAGTAGCCATTTGTACTATAGCGGCTTGTTTACTCAATACATACTTGAGGATATCTTTTGGCCTCACATTTATCACTATCACAAGTTAGAATTCACATTACTGTGACTGTACCTAAGGAAATTATCAGCTACTACTGCTTGTATGCTTGAATATATAGTGGTATTGGAGTCACTAATAAACACAGTTACCCTGTCTGTACCTGCTCTTTCTCATACTACTGTTCTGCAATTGTATATTATAAGGATACACCTGACAATTACATTTGAATGCATCTGTATTGTGTGCACTTCAAGTTGCTTTTAGATGATTAGTGGTAAACAGTGGACCACCTGGAGTGGTTGATGGAGAAAGATAATGGAAACTGTAGCTATATACCATAGGGTGGAAATCCAATGTAATTATCAGTATTCTTTCAAATCGTTCTGGGCATCAGAGAATACAAATCCTTTTTTTTCCATTTAATAAACTTTGTCCTCTGCTGTTATGAAAAATTGATGTACCATATTAATGCTGGAAATAAGCATACCAGATTTATTTAGAAGTGTTTCTTATTACTTTGGATGATTTTTTTGCAATCAAGAATTACTTATCACTGTCTTGTATATTTAGATGCACCAGCCATCCAATATTTACTCTTTTGGAATTGAATTGCAGCTGTAGGTCATATAACATATCCCCTACCAGCTGTATACTCTACTGTATATGCAATTAAACAATTGCCTGAGGGTCATAGTAAAGAACACATTCATATTGAATTTGGTGTTTTTAGAAGTAGTATTCTCTTTTGGTCTCACATTGTAATGAATTGCCACTGAACAAGAATGTAACTTGAATCAAAAATGAGAATTAACTTATTAGTGTTCTGATTTTTGATATTTACTAGATAGTATTTATTCGATAGCAGTAGTTATTTGATATATACACATGTAGGTATCATCAATAAATGCTCACCACAATGTATTCTCATTGGTTGACTGGTAGTATAGATATTATTGTACTAGATATCACTGTGTGAATTGTCAATGTAAACTTCAATTAAGTCAACAAGTTTTGGTCTGATTACAAACTGTTCCATACCTATGGTATGTAGATGTATGTATACTGTCACCTCCCAATCTCCAATTTTCAGTATCTCAAATATTTATTGTACTATTATATGAAACAATCTACATTCCTTTGTCTTATTGGCAAAAACAAAAGTTACAGACTTAATATTTGGGATACTATTAATAAGTTATTGGAAGGTGAAATCATACACAGTTATATACATTTCATGTATACAATACATCATGATTGGAAAACATTCTGTGGACTTGTTGAAGATAGAAATTGTTAATGTGATGGTTTTTCATAATTCCCTATAGGTATCAATTGATTGGACTCACATTACTTACTCCTCCATACTATTCTTGCTTAGCTGAGAGATGGTTCCTTGGCTTTGCTCTATATATTTTCCCTTCGATATCCACAAAACATTGCAATACTTGCCTGATCTTACTTTGTTTACTTGACATGACTACACTTGCATTATATATATAGTTCAAACTGTACATACAAGTTGAAAAATATCTGTTGTACATATATCGGCTAGCCTCTGAGTGTAGACTGTATCCACTTTCCATTTTTCAACTGGATTGTAATACTGCATCATGCTTACATAACAGTCATTTGAAATGGTATGCATTGTGCAGCCTGTAACATGTAATGGCCAAATTATAATCAAGTGAATATGGCTAATCTATGGGATAGATAGAAATACAAGATTATAATAGTAAAATTATCTGTCAATTGAAGGAGACAGCAAGTGGGTTTCACGATGATATATACTGTTTTACATCAAATATACAACAATTGTAGTGCAAACTGGATGTTATCAACCAGATAGATTAAACCAAATGGAATATAAAAGAAGGAAATTATATATTAATTGTGTAATATGATTCCTAGATTACACTGTAATTATTTACTGCAATATTCAGAATAATCAAGATACTGTGACAGGAGCAGTTTGACAATACATATAGAAATAGACTTCAAATACTGATATTATTATCAACACCAACAGTGGTATAGCAAAGTGCAAATCCTCTAATATCTACTGCATACTTACAGAAAAGAAGAACTAACACAGTACTAACAAATGAATATTATAATACTAAATAATATATAAACACCAACTGATTCACAATATAATTATCTAATTGAAAGAATTATATCCTGTTAACAGGATACGTATTGATTGACCAATAACAACTAATTGATATACTATCAAATAATTGATAGTAGGCGAACTGATTAACACCTCAATTGGAGTGTAAGAAGAAGGTCACATTCTCAGCAATGTCTATGAGGTGGGCTAATGGAGTAATGTTCTGTGAATGCTCTGGTTGAGTATAATTCTATACCACCAAATAAAGCAGCCGGGTATGCTATAAATGGAGAGAGAGAGACTTTTCGATAATACTAAACCCTTCAACAAGAGTTTTGGAGGGTATTTGAAGTGCAAAGCTTGTATTTAGATGCTGTAAAATATAGAAGAACAATAGTTACCTGCTAGCCAGATAACTTTTTTTGAATAAAGATGTTGGCTAGCCATTGAAAATGGCATTTACAGCGTATGTATCTTACATGTGATCTTATAATTCTTACTATGACATGTTATACTCAATTGGCCTACTATATTCTGTTAGTCTTGCTATATATACTTGGCCTTGAAATACCCAAATACTCTTGATGTAGGTGCCTGGAGTACATTAATTTGATATATTTGCTAAAACCCAGGGAATAACCACTTGGGAAAAAAACGATGCATAATGTGAAGCTTATAAAGAAGCTGTGTCTGGGACAGTGATTCATATCACATTGTATATATAGCACTATGAGTATTTACAAACCTGCATGTTGACTCAATGAATATACTATACATACAATTATTGATACTTGATACAATGTATCACATTTCATATAGCAAAGTTGATATCAAGCTGACAAATACAGTTTATTACATGTTACCAAATATATGACAAATAATTTTCCTAATTACACTCGATTGTATACTGCCAGCCTAATTACAAATATATATGTATAGGTGCTTTCAAGTCCGCTCCCAACAAAGCTCTCCAGTACACTTCAACACATGACCTAAAGTACACATCTGATTTTACTCAATTGTACACTTGCAGTATACATAGCTGTATGCTTCCAAGGAAGCTCTTAAAATACTCCCCACTATACTATCAAGATACTTTCAACTACACTTATAAGTATGTCTTCCAGTATGTATCAAATTGTACAGAATGGTATACTTCCAGCCTACTTTGCACTTTTCCTTCTAGTATACTCTCAATAGGGATGATACTTACAAGATCATGTAATGATATAGTTCCATGTCTGCTTCTGTATTCCAAAATAGGAAACTTGAGCAGTTTCAGATACTGGGTAGTGGAACATATATCGCAGATAGCCTGTGGTTGCCAGTATCTGACAGTTGGTATATGGTACATTGTGTATGGCATTTGGCACATGATTGGTGGTAGATGGTAAATGGCAGCTGAAATTACGATATTGCTTGAAAACATACACAGAATAGTTTCTTTAGTGTGGCCCTGAGAATCAGATCACTTGATGTGTCATGATTATGGTATTCCCAATTGCACTTCTAGTTTTCGGTGGAAATTTTGACAATTATATCTTGGCAATAGCAGATCTTGACTCAAGATGTTCCAAAACAATCTGCTGCAAGCTTCCTCTGAATGTGAATATATGCAAACATATTTCTTCCACAGGTGATGGTGATGATGGCAATGGCAATAGTAATAGTATTGGTGATGGTATTCATTGTACCAGAAGTACTTATACAAGTAAATTGGCAATTTGCATAACAAGATTAAATCTTTCTCAGATATACACTCTTCTAATTACTTAACATTAAATTGACTGCAAGTTCTCAATTGCAAAAAATAATTTCATGAATACTCAACCACATTCAAATAGTAGCTTTGTTATGAGCAGTATTTAAATATAGTTCTCTCAAATAGTCGTTTAGGTGTATCATCAAACCATATTAAATGCAGTGTTTGCTGTGCCAGGAGGCTTTCAATCACACTGAGTGAAACTGTACACTGTACTGGTATATGAGGAGAGACTGCAGGATATACTGACAGGTCTGGGTCTATCTCTGGCTGCCTACTATTTATTGTTCCATGGGCTGGTATACTTATACCTATTAATTGATAATAAAGTTTAATATACCATACATGTTACCCAAGTACATGGAATACGTGCTATAGGCTGTATATATGCATGACGGTATATACCCCAAGGTTCAGTGAATTTGCACTTTTGCCAATCATCTGGTATAATGGATAAGACTATAGCCAAGGTAGTATCAAGTGGCATTCCATATAAAGTTTGATATGTCATTACTATCCCTATTGAATTTACTCTTTATACAGTTAGTAATTTGTAGTGTAAGAAATCACATAATAGCAAAGATTGAAATACAGTACAAATTAAGTTGTCACCAAAGTATAGACAACATTGCTATCATGGGTGATTTGTGACTAGTGTCACTTACACTGCTTCAACTTCACTCTGTCATGCAGAGCCGAAAGCTGTTTGCTACATGTGGAGTCAATACTTTACATACTGGAAACAGTATATACAGATGTATGTAGGTGGGAAGAGAGACACTGAAAGTGATACTGATCTGACTTCTGCTTTTGTTTACCTCTAATATATCCCATTCCCTGCTGTCTACATATGTAGCGAGCTTTCACAAACAGTCTGAAGCACCAGCTGGAATCTAACTGTAGATACTGTAATTAATTACCATAAATTCCACAATGGCAGCAAAGCCATCTCTGGTACTAATACCTATATATACTCTTTAGAATATTTACTCAATTTGAGCTTTCTCAATATACACCCTTCTCACTTAGTCTTATCAGTCAGTATCAACCAAACTTGCTTACTCCCCAGTTTATTATTTCGGTTCTTTGTGTTTCCTGTGAAGTTATCCCTCAGATCAGTACTATATCTTACTGGTTCCACTCCTCTGGTCCATTTGCTACAGACAACAAGTGAGCAATGTATTACAGTATACAGGTAGTTTCAAAGAATACATTCTATATTGTTCTACACTGTAAAGGATAGTGTATACTTGAATACAAAATTAACAATCTGAGGCTGACCTTTCTGGTTGAAAGTTCACCAACAGTGATTCTGAATTACCAGAAGTACTATACTTGGGATGATATGTGCACTCTAAACAGGCAGCATCTAGATACTGATTTCAATATCATGATTTATTTTTCACATCGAAAGATATATACTGACTTATTTGCAATAACTGAGTTATATAGTATTTGCTAGATTGTCAGAAACAAGATACTAAGTTTGGAGAAATATTTCTGTATGCAAATAAGTATCTTCAGGTTCAAGTTCAATTTATTAACTTGTCTTCAAATAGGTACGATATGTAGTCACATTAGTATCATGATCCTCCACAGGAATAGTCAATGGAGCAATTACTCAAAACAAGCAATACATATCACTATGGGTTTATTACCTTGCATCAAGTTGCATCCAAATTCACCAGACCCCAGATTATATTCTTATGCCATATTGCCAATTAGTATAAACAACAAGATTGTATACACTGCCTTTATGCTGATATATATATTACAAAGTACCAATATTATGTTCTTCCAGTAGCCTTCAGAATGATAGAAAGTTGTGTGTCATAACCATTCCAACGGAGACATGGTACTATGTTAACTTATAGAAATGGCCATCTTTGGTGAGTTGGAAAGAAGATTCAAATTACACATATACTATATGCACTTATAATTGGAAGAAACTGATCAGAATTGTACCCCTTGTAATATTGGTATTTGTGTATTGATCATATGTTTCAATATAGACAACTACACTCAAGTGGTATTTGACATGAAATATACATTCAAAACATATGACAAGATAGCACTAGATTTATTCACCAAATGAGTTTCAATATGTCAAGCAACATAGTCTGAACCAATACAGACCACTGATTGTAGAATGTGATAATATAATAAACAGTAATTGCAATCTGAAGTGACTTAATGCGGTAGGGTTAATTACATCTGGAAGCCTATTCTGTAGACAATGTGCTGCATCTGGGGTAAAGTTTGAAATACTATTTCATTGATAACTGGCACATTATGTGATTTCAACAGAGGATAGATTTAAATAGTGAATACAGCCTATATCAATTCAGGATCTCAACTGATATAGTTAGTTTGATAACATTAGTACTTCTACTTAGTTATAGTTTGGCAAATGAAATTCCAATGCAAGCAGATCATATGGTTGTTCACATTCTGGTTGATGGGCATGATTAATTCAACTAATAGTATTTGCATTTAACAAATGATAATAACATATTGTCGACTATGTTAGTGTGAACAAGAAGTGCATTCATAATAAACAACTTTTGATTTCTAATAGCTTGTAACCACAACAGAGTCTGTCAGCAATATGCTCTACTGATTGGAATCAGCTTCAGAAATTGACTCCACTGTGGAGGGAAAATCCCTTGCTGAACACCACTGAAACCATTGGCAGGAGGGAATAGAGAGAAATACTCGTAAACTGAGCGATGGGGAGTATATATATCCCAATTATTCTGGCTTAGGCAACAGTATTATTTCTCTCAACTCGACTACTGTGATATACTCATTGTATAGTTACACACTCTTTATTTCATAAGTCATATTGAGTAAGTCTCAAATCTTCAAACTTGAATGATTGTTTATGGTAGGTACAGTTATGAGTTCTCTCACCTTCCTCCTATGGTGCTTAATTGTAAACATTTATTGCATCACAAAATCACTGTGGATACATTAAGAAGTTGGGGACAGGATTGATGAAAGGTTATCCGCCTTTGAGCTTAGCCATTTTACAAGAAATGGTGTTGGAAAGGCAGCTGGTGGTTCCGAAAGCTAAGTGCAGATGGGTGGGTCTGACTCTCTCAAGCTAGTACAGGATATCCAGCCAGAAACCACAAGTGAAATAAGTGTACATTGCAATTTAGGTGAATGCCACATGAAGTAACTTTGATTGTGGTACGGGAAGGTCATACTTGAGAGTGGAGAGCACAGGTGGGAACGTTGAGAGTGAAGCTGAGTGGTGCCAGGAAGCTCTGTGCAAGGTACTCGACGCCAGTGCCAAGGAAATTAGGATTTATGCTCAGTCAAAAAGATGGTGGAACAGCGACATCAAGAAGAGGTCGAGCCAACTGGGAAGAGGAAAGTGAAGATGGAACAGATCGGCGATGACAACCCAGGCCAAGACTGAGTTTCAGAAGCCAATTCGGAGAGCAAATGATGGGATGGGGCATGCCCACCACCAGATCTTAAAGGGAGCTGAGGTCAGGAGAGCAGAAAAGTTTGCCATCCCACAGGCAGGAGCAACCATGGAGGCCCAGACCAACAGATATGGGAAATGGGCTAATACAATCACCAGGAAAAAAGAAATGCTGCAATGAGAGTCCTTGCCCCCGAATGAGCACTATCTGTACTTTGACCTACCTAGGGTGGGGAAAGAGCTCAAGTCTGTCACCAAGCAAGTGGTCGAATTGGCTACTTTCCCACAACCAGTCCGGAAAGCCCCAGGCCAGGACAAGGTGTCTTTTGGTGCCGTGCACCTACTCTACATCAGCAAAATGGATTTTAGTCACTGGAAGCCTCGAAGAGTGTCTGAGAGAATGTGGAGTGTAAACTTTGATGCGTCAAGTTCAGGACAGTATGAGATGCTAGGAGCACATTCCTGCTGGGCATCAGAGTAACTGCGATCTCTGATGACAGGTACAGAAGTACCATCAGAGTAATCATACCAGGTTCAGGAACACCTTGAAGTGCCAGAGAGAATACTGTGCGCACCTGGAACCACCGGCGCCAATACTGGGAGTGCCAGTGACAAGTCTGGGTGCACCTACAACAAGTCAGGGAGCACCTTAAATCACAGTAGAACAGTCTGGGAAAAACAACATCTTCTGTGGGAACGCTGCTGGTGCGCCTAGAAATCATAGCTACTACTTATTGTTCAACGGTTATGAAAACTCATGTATTCAGTTTGTATTCTCATCTATGTATCTATATAGGTACACAGTCACTTCCATTGTGCACTCGGTATATCTGGATCAGCTGCAGGCAGTGCTTAGGAGGAAAGCAAGGTGTGCCAGAAAATGACGATCGAGTAAACTCAGAGATATAGTCTGAGGCCATGATTGAGCTTGTTTGGAGATCCACTTGGAGGCGGTAATCGAGCGAATTTGAAGATATACTTGGACACCGTGATACAGTGGACTTTGAGATGCACTCCGAGATTGTGATCAAGCATGTGTAGAGATGCACTTGGAGGTCGTAATCGAGCGAGGTTGGAGATACACTTGGAGGCCATAATCAAGTGAGCTTGGTAACCATAATCAAGCGACTTTGGAGATGCACATGGAGGCCATGAGGGTGCGAACTTGGAGGCTGTAATCGAGCGAGTTTGTACAAGTACTTAGAGGCAGTCAATAGGTGTGGTGCCTGGTGCTGGGACTCTATTCTTCAGTTAGTTAACTCCCGACTGTGGGAATGTGAGAAGCGGACTTCACCTATTAGCTTTCATGGAGAGCTGGCTGATGACGGTCAATCATGTATGGAGGCATGCCGGAAGTTGAACCTACATTCAAGAGTAAACTTGTAATCATGAGAATGAAGGAAAGACAAATAATCTTGGCTGGATGCTGAACCTGGTGAATGCTGTACTCAGTGTATGCTGAAGATGATGTATGCTGTACTCGGTGTATACTGCACTCGGTTCATGCTGTACTTGGTGTATGCTCTACTGGGTGTATGTTGAACTCGGTGTATGCTGTACTGGGTGTATGCTGAACTCGATGTATGCTGTACTGGGTGTATGCTACACTGGGTGTATGCTGTACATGGTGTATGCTGTACTCGGTGTATGCTGTATTCGGTGTATGCTGAACTCGGGGTATGCTGTACTCGGTGTATGCTGTGCTCGGTGTATGCTGTACTCCGTGTATGCTGTACTCAGTGTATGCTGAACTCGGTGTATGCTGTACTCGGTGTATGCTGTACTCAGTGAATGCTGTACTCGGTGTTAACTTATGATCAGGACATGGAGACATAGAGAGGGATGACTTACCTTTGGGTTCTGGAATGATGGTAGAATTGTGGACGAGACAGGGAGAGATGGGGGATGATGATGGGAACCATGTGGAGAATTTGAGTGGATATCAGAAATCAGGAGTACGACTTGCTTGATTGCGTGGGGAATACCTCATAAGGGTGTTATTACACACCGGATCAGTATTCATTCCTGCTGTCTCGGAGATGGTAAGTTGACCCGCTCATGATACTCCCTGAGGTTCTAGTTTCTCCTGATGATTTCCCGCATCTCCTCTCATCTCTCTGTTTCTTGTCCTCAACCCTCCCATCACGAAGATAGGTGATCGCTCCAGATCTCTCAATTCCATGATGAACGGTTAACACTGAGTACAACATACACCGAGTACAGCATACACTGAGTACTACATACACCCTGTAGGGCATCATCCAAAGTTCGACTGTCTCCTGCTTCCAGCCAGTATCTCATCTCCCGGTAGACCATGTTGTACCGAATTGTGTTCATTCCCACATGTCCGAGTTAATGATTTAATAGTCTCATCGCTAATCGCGCCTCCCTTCCAAACTACCGCCTCTAGATTGACAGCCTGCAAGAACTCCTCAAAACTTGTGAGATCATGGTTTTGAAGTACATCTCGAATCTCACTCTATCACACCCTCCAAGTGTACCTCCAAACTCGCTGGATTACAGTCTCCAAGTGCATCTCCAAACTCGCTTGATCAAAGCCTCCAAGTGTATCTTCGAACATGCTCGATTGCAGCCTCAAAGTTGATCTCCAAACTGGCTCGATCACTCTCTTGGAGTGCATCTCTAAGCTCACTTGTTCACGGCGTCCAACTACATCTCCCAATCCACTCGATTACCGCCTCTAAGTGCATCTCCAAACTCGCTCAATCACAGGTTTGAAGAGTATCTCGAAACTCGCATGATTACTCCCTCCCAGTTTGAACGATCACCTCTTCAAAGAGAATCTGCAAACTTGCTCGATCACCGCCTCCAAGTATATCTTTAAGAAGTGACGGCAGGTGTACGGAAATACCAAGGTAACAGAGGTAGGCAGAGTGACAAGGAGTATATATTCGGTAGACTCTGGAGTAGATAGATATCATCTCATTTGCATTTCATTTTGTCATACAATGAAAATACACACTCTATCTTTCCCAACTTTTGGTCTCACTCGCTCTGTCCAAGATTTTGTGCATCCTCAACGCCAGGTAGTATCATGTCTTCTTACACGATTCCTACGCTCTTCGAACTAGAATCGCCTTTTCTCCTGGGTTCCATATGGATATCCCAAGAAATGAGGTGGAGTATTTATGGTGCGCTATGTCCCTTCTAGCTCCATTGTTTCACCAAAACAGCCTGCAAGTGGTGGATCTCTATGTTCTCTCAATGGGCGTGTCCAGGTGCTTCTCCAATTATGCTCGGCTATGATCTGCAGCCAAATTGACCATATGTATATATATAGAAACTTAAATAATACATGCCATAGTACGATGTAGCGAATCTTGTGACTGTAACAATGATGAATTCAATAAGATGAAATACCTTGGGGTTATGTAAGAACTACTGCGGTGAGAATCTGGCACCAAGTCTCCCGCAGTGCTGCGCAGTGGTCTCAGCTGCTATGGAAGTCTCCCGCAGATCTGCGCAGAGGTCTCAGGAGCTCCATAATTTGAATATTCTATAAGTCAATTCCCATAGCATCCTGAATGCACCTCCATAACTGCAGAAGCTTTCAGGAGCATCTGAGAATGCTCTTGCAGAGTCTGAAAGCATATTGCTTAGCTCCAGGGGAGTCTGGAAGTATCTGGAAGTACTTAGAAGCACTGGTGAGGTCACTTGGAGTGTCTGGGAGGATTGTGTGATGCTTCCAGACCGATTTACAATTCGCTAATGGTGAGGTGGGAGAAAGAGATAATCGTGGAACTAGCGAAGGCTGTTGTCTAAACAGGCCAACACGCAGCTGTGTGTAAGCGGGCTAGCTGGGTTGTTATCCACAAGCCTGAAAAGGATGACTACACACAACTGACGGTGAATCATTCCTCTTCTCTACTATGCTGCATATGGAAAGCTGAACAAAATGTAGTTGTGGAGCTACTGGCTGAATAGGCTGAGAGAACAGGACTGCTTAGCAATTGCAAGTATGGAAGCAGAAGAAAGATGTCAGCAATTGATGAAGCAGCACTCATGGTTGCCAGAGTACACGCCACCTGGAGTGAGGCCCACATAGCTGGCATACACCTGATGGACATCATGGCAGCTTTCCTGAGCGTAAGGAGGGGGCGAGAGATCCACCCAGTGTGATGCAATAGAATGGACGGAGACCTCATATGACAGACAGTATGTTGCATCCCAGAATGAACACTCGAAATGGTAATCGAGTGAAATGGTGATGGGAGACTCGCAGTGGAACCAAGTATATCACAGGCTTCACCGGTGTCTCCAATTCTGTTCTCAATTTACACATTAGGGTTGATGACATGGGTTGATGCGAGGGTATCCTGGGTTGAAGGTCTGTCCTTCATGGATGATGTCGGATGGGTGGCGACGGGGAGCAAAGCAAATCATGTTAGCAACGGGTCTGGCTAACGCGCCAGTGGTCCGGTTTTTGGCCAGCCGTTAGGTTCAGTTCTGTTCGAGACCTGGCCAAAAACCCGACCCATTTGGTCTTGGTGGGGATGATACCTGGACCGGACATAAACCCGCAGTATTTCGGCTGGGTTGGAACCGGACCGCAGTTGCAACTTTACGGTTCCTACACCTTTGGCTGCAATTAAGTATTGTAGTTCTCACCATATTGTGACATGATCAGTAGGTACATTGTGCAGTTCTGACCGCTCTTTCACGTCCCGCTTCCTGATTTGCGATCCGACTGATATTCGTTGAGTGGTTGTGAAAAAAGGTCAAATATTAAACGAAGTTAGCAGGTTTTCGATAGAGCCTCAACGAATATTGGTCGGATCACATATCTGATATCGGGATGTTGAAGTGCGGCTAGAATTGCACAATCAAAGTACTGATCATGTCACGATACGATCAGAACTCAAATACTTAATTGTAGGCAAGGTTGTGATGGTGAAATGCCTGGTTTTTGGTGGTAAAACCGGCCTGTTTCCAATGTGCCCGGTTTTTCATGTGGAAAGTCCCGTTGCCAGGGTCTGGTTTCGGGTGGAACCGGAACTGGAACCGACCCAGGAATTTGGACTCATTGCTAACACTACTCAAACCCAGTAGTCCGAAAACTGGAACACTTTGCCAGAGTGAGTATAAACTGGGCCCAAAGATGGGAGCAGGATTTTGACACCGCAAAAACCGAAATGGCACTCTTTACCTGTAGATGAGGCCACAAGCAGCAACAGCATCTGAAGCTAACAGTGACGATAAAAGTGGGGAACAGATTCATTGGGTTCAAGATGGAAGCGACCAGGTGGCTGGTGGTCTGGATGGACACCCACCTAACGTCCAAGATGCATCACAACCAATGCACAAAGAATGTGAGAGCTGTAGATGGATGACTCTGGTCACTCACAGGAACTTATTGAGTCGTACATGCACGTATGAGGGCAGGACAGACAGCCTGCATCAAGGCCATTGTACTTTACCAAAGTGAACTCTGTTGGGATTCAGACAAAGGCAGCTGGGAAGATAACCTCCAGCTTTTCCTGAATCGACAAGCCAGGCCAACCCTCGGTGCACTGCTGACAACTCTGCGTAGTGTGCTAAAGAGAGACTCTGGGCTCACACCTGGGGCGGTGGCCCTTGACATGCAACAACAGCGGTCCTTACCCAGGCTAGGAAGAGCATGCAAATACTCCATCATGAAAGAGTTCTACAATTACAGCACACCTGGTACACCCGCAGGCAAACTGGCTGCAACATATCATGAGCGTGGCAGGGGTGCTTCGACGATTTGCTACATCTTCAAAAAACATTTCTGTCCATGGGAAATGGCTCCGCCAGAGTAAATGAGCTCCTGCAGAGCCGTCAGAGACACCCCAGCATCGATACCATGTGTCATGTTGCATATCGCCCACCGATTGCGCTGTCACTGTGTCTTCTCTCTCTGTCGGTCCCCTATCTTAAACAAACACTCTTGAGTTCTGGCTAACTGTGACCATATGTTGGAATTGGTTCATTGGGTAAACTCTTGAATCGGGATTGCACTGTGATGGGTGATGCTGCGACAATCTCTCCTCATGTTCCTTCTACTTGTGCCCAAAATGCAATTCTCTGTTGATCAATTATACACATCATTCCAAGTCACCAGATCTGTGTGGCGATTGACAATCCATCGCTCCTTCTGTCCGTCACCTGTCTCACAACAAGCAGCTATCTCAGGAAAACGGTGCACGCCGTCGAAGTTGTTTCCCACACTGGCAACTTGCAAAACAATCGCTGCCAGTGCTTTTTTCACTTGTACAAATTTCAAGACAGGATCTAAGTTACCTGAGCTTTCAGGTATTGTGCTGTGCACCAGGCCTATACAGTACCCAATGAAAGCTCCATCCTCCTTTGGGAGCTAGAGTTTGAATAGTCATTGCAGTTGCTATGGGAGACGCCCATTCAGCGTGCCATAACACCTCCCTGGGCAATGCTTTACTCACACCCAGTCATTCCGTCGATCCCCTATGCGACAGCTCTGGCTTCCTCTGCATCAACACATCTGAGATATGTGTTCACCTTCTAAACCCTCAACCTGAACGTCAATACCATGGTATGTACAGAGCTCCATGGTGTGCAGTTGCTCATCCGATATATACATCTTGTTACGACTCCTATGCTTGATGAACTACCACATGCCACTGTATATTGCCATGCAGTGTGTTGCGTCCAGTGTATTGTGGTGTAATGCGCAGAAGTCATTGATCATAGCGTCAGGATGTGTTCCATCACGGCGGTTTAGGGGTCCCATGAATTTGAGCTTGGCATATGACTGGGACCTCAGGGGGGCGCCCAGTACAGCGTGACCGGAATGGAGGACAGTAAAGGCGGTAGCTCTGTTATCCCTATGCTGAGCAAGGGCTTACAGATTAAGCTCTCTTATTTCGCAGCAGGGAATGCAATGCTGAAAGGCGATTCCTTGCGGCGGGTAGTTGAGATTGTGATTGGAGGCATTCCAACCATCCTTGAGGTTCGTTTCATGTGCTTGTTCATGTCTCTTTGCAGAATACTGTTGCAAAGATTCATTGAAATGAGACATCAAGTGGATCTTCGGAAAATTGAAGTCGGCATCCAACTTATTGGAAACATGTTTCCTGTGGTTGAAAAAATTCGGCCAGGAGTTTATTTTACACTGCTTCGTGGACAGCGTCCAAGTGTCTGCATATGTTTCATCATCCACCTTTCCCTTCTTCACAAGTTCCGTTCTCAGGGCATTTGTTTTGGCCTTCGGCTTTTGCTGCCTCGCCAGAGTAAGAAATCATCTTTGAAGGTGTGAAAACAGCGCAAGGCATCCTCCATGTAGCCCAATGATGCATCATCGTCAGATTCATATTGAGCATACATATGGAATTCGAATAATGCCCTTGGGAACTCAATTGTGCGATTGAACGCGGGATGCTGAGTGGGGCTTCTGCCTCGTATAGACAGGGTTACTACTCCAACCAGGTACCGGCTCATTTCCTTCATCTCTTTCCCTTTCCATTGAGACACTTCCTCATATGACTTATTTTTTGGTGTGAGGTTGTGGTAAGCAGGCATACATAACAATATTGCATTGAACATGTTGAGCTGTTCTTGCATCTTCATGAAGTGGAAAATCCACTTCTGGAGTTGGTCAAGCATGCCGATCTGCATTGTATGGAGGTGGTCATGCTTCCGGGGGTCACTCACAATACTGGAAAAATGTCTCCTCACTTTGAATTCTCGGTGAACAAGTTGCGATGAGAGTTCAGCATCAGCCATCCTGGGATTGGCATCGCTGAGCATTCTATATAGGTTGTGATCTCACTGGGGGTGTTGCTTTGCAGAAGCGACATAATCTCCAAGTTCCTTCTTCGGACACCCTTACCAAACACAGACATGCCGCTCCAGATGATGTTGGTCGCTATACTCAGGGCAATCTGCAAATGGTCCTGAAATACCAGGTTTGCAACGCCTGAAGTTGCGATCTGCACAGAGAACGTTGTAATACCCGCTATTGGTGCTGGGATTTTGTTTAACGGTGAGAGGTTGAAGTACCTGTTGGAGTACCTTGTTTAGCACCTCTCGGTTGGTTTGCCGCTCTTCATCCATCTGTTTCTAAGGAATATTGCAGTTCTTGATTGGAATCAGCAGGGGAGCAACCATTACCACCCTGTGGGTTAAGGGCATCTGGCCGATCTCCGAAGATAGATTACCAATTGGTATATATACAGGCGACTCTGAGTTTGGCGCCAGCAAAATTCCACAGATTTGTTCCATCGGGCATGAGGATCAATGCAACCACTGTATCCCCCACTCTGAGGGTTGACTTAACGTCAATTAGTCATTCATCATCCTGAAGTATCTCTCCTTACCTGAGTCTCCCACCACCAGTCCACGGTGTGCATTTCTGACTCGTGGCATTTTGATGGTGTATCGCTGTTATAGCAATGCAGAGGGGTGCAAATGAGATGCTCGGCATATGCTGGCTGCTGCTAGAACCGTCTCATGCTTGTGATGATGTGTCAACTCCAGTATTTGATAGGGCATTGGTGATTGTCATTCCATCTCATATCCTCGAGAGTGTGTAGTTCCAACTCCCTGTGAGGCTCATCTTCTGGCATGCCAGCCATGATCTTCCGGATGCCATCCCTGTATTTTAAGCCTGGGACACACAGAGCCATGTTTACTTCCTTCAGCATGTGGTCATAATGTGTATTCATCCATGTCTTCATGATTCCACACAGGATTTATTTGTACTCTTCAAATGTCGCAAACGGGTAGTAGGGAGTGTTTTATAGGTTTGTCTCATGGCAAACCTGAGTGTCCCGTTCCCATGGCTCTGCAAGGTAATTGCTCAGTGGAGCGCTGGTCCCAGGGTATGGTTCGCTATGCAGGAGATGAGGTGGCGGTGGTTCAGACTCCGAGTCTTTGATGTTTTCAAGGTGTTTGAGGTAGGGAAACGCATGCATGTCTTTGACTGAATCTATCTTAGCGTTGAATTCATGAGGCTGAGCGGGTTCAATGTGGCAGGGTATGCTGCGAATAGTCAGATTCTTCTGGTGTGTAACTTCAAGGTGTTCAAGAGGGTGTAATGTGAGATGTTGAAGTCGGCAGCTATTTGAGGTGGACATCTTTCGGCATGAAAATTTGGGCCAATGGAATGGGGTTTTCTGTGGCATTGTCAACAACAAGCGAGGAGTGCAGTATACACTGTAGAACGTGACGAATGATAGTGCTGGGCCTGAGCAGCCTGGTGTGAGTGTATGTTTACGATACTTTCAGCTTACTTCAGAAATTCATTCAGCCTCAACACAATCACAAGGAGGTTCCTTACACACCAGGAGTTGCAAAAATGCTGCATGCGCGATGCCCCATAATAGTATGAATAAAATACAACCAATACAAAACCCATAAATGAAAAACACCCTGTGCAATCCAAAACCTTCGCGACACTTGGAATAATTAATGACTCACATAGATACATTAGAACAAAGGAAACGAACAAGACAAGAATCTGACCATAACCCGAATGTAACAACCATCAGCTCCTCTGCAACATATTGACTGGTTCACCCCACACCTACCGAGCAACCCGGACGTGCCTCTGGGAGAGGGATATCGGGGAATGGGACACCAGGGTGACTATTGTTACCCGCCTTGTCGCTGCGCAGCTGCTGATCCACATCCACATCCGAGGTGTTCCTCGCGGCCGCAGCTCCTCTCACAGTTGGCACCGCTGGGCGAGGTTTCAGTGGCATCACAAGCCACAAAAACTCCAGCCCACTGACAGGATAAATCTCCGGAGTTCAGGGTTGTGGGCGAAGATCTGGCGTTTATGGCCCTGGGGCAGGCGCTGGAGGTGGTGGCTGTGGGGTATGCTCACGCATCTCCTGGCCTTGCTCAGGTTGCATGATTGGCAGAGGGTCTTCTATGGACTCGACATGGACTGTCGATGTATTTATCATCGCTCCCTGGCCAATCGTCCGAGGTTCTTCACAATCATCCTCATCCTCATCCTCCGCCTCACCATCATCATCCTCCTCGTCCTTGTCATGATCCACCTCTTCATCTTCCTCCTCTTCCTTCTTCGCCTCTACATCGTCACCGTCCAGTTCCATAGCCACATCGCCGTCTGAATCAACACTGTAAGGTGCGTCAACGTCACCCTCCAACCACAGACCCACATCAGAATCATGTTCCCAGACTAATTCACAGTCCGACTCATCGGTAAAGTTGGTATCATCATCAGAGGACATTGACATGGCGGGCAATGCTTCATGCTTGGAATATACCTGCTCTAGGTAGCCCTCCGTGTGGGAGTCTGCCTCATACATTTCCTTCTACAACTGGAAAGCAACGGCACGAGACATATCAGCTCCCCCTGGGCTTTGTCTAACAATACCTTTCCCTTTACCGTTTCCCTTCCCCTTCCACTTCCCCTTCCCCTTTCCTTCCTCCATTGCCTTTCCCTTCCCCTTCCCTTTCCCCTTTCCTTTCCCCATCGCATCCTTTGTCCATTTCCCTTTCCCTGTCCATTTCCCAGCACCCAGCATGTCCTCCTCACCCTCTCCGTCGGCATTGTCATTGCCATTGCCAGGACTGCTTCTTCTCCTGCTCGGCCCTCTGGGATCCGCCCAGTTCTCATCATCCTTATTCTCATCGATTATCTCAACCCAATCCAGTGGTCGAATGGCCAGCAAGTCGCCTGGCTTGTACTGCCGGCAGATTGGAGACTCAATCTTTGCACTGACATCATTACTACCATCCCAAGAGTAACTCTCGCTGGTGTGTTAAACCTTCTCTCAGCTCGTTGTCTGCGGATTGGAGGGATTGACTTGATACCCAAAGGTACGGGAATTATCCCACCTCCAATTATTCATTTGGTCATGGGTTTTGTCAAACATTTGCCCCACATATGAGTGGAATGCTTCCCACCACTCCCAAACAGGCACACCCCTGCTCCTGCGGTGGGGCCACAGCAGCTAGAATTGTGAAAAGTGGAAAGTCGTGACTGGATTAAGAAAGATTACATAGTGAAAGACATCCCATGCCCTCTCATCCTTGATGCTGCAAACATTGTGTATCCACATGTGTCCATGCATATGTTCCAAGATAAATCCCATTATACTGTCCAGATCCTACGACAGGTGTTCATTTATTACCGAAGTCAGGATTATTGCCCTAGCAGTTGCCTTCTGCTTTCCTTTGCGGCTGCCATTTGGTGCCATCGCAGTGTGTTGAGAATGAATCTACATCTGAAGCATTAGCATTACAACACAGTTGCAGGCAGTGGAAGGAAGCCGAGAGGGAACGAACAAAGTTGTGTAGGTTATTGGGTGTGTTTTGTAATGAGAGGTATTGTTTTGTGCAAGCCATGTAATGTTGAGATAGTCTGGATGCTGGCGGTGTGTTTGTATGGGAGGAACAGAGAATGGAGGTGTAGGCAGGAAGAAGCAATACATAAACTTGCATTTTTGCAATTTCTTGGTTCAACTTGTTTTATTGGTTAATAAACACAAAACGGCCCAGCCTTCATCTTGAACAACAACCAGGTTCCTCGTGAATGAGATGCCAATAAACGAGATTTACAAATCCCGGACAGCAAAGTTTACAATGCCGGGCATCGCTATTGCATCACACACCACTTTTACCACTCAGACCTGGTGCATCCAGCAGCACACTGAGTAGTTCTCAGGTTGACCCAACTGTAGAAGCATCCAACACGGCTACCAACATGCCTTGAGGTAGAAAAAGAACATTCAACTGATGTTGTTGGATAGAAAATAAGTTGTTGTTTACTTTGCGATGCTTTTAGCTCTTCCAAAGACAGAGTTCCACCTGGAAGATGAAGATATACACAATTGATGGTTCCAAGTATTGTGCCAAGAACAAGTGCAATAATAAGAAAACCGCGCCAAGAATGCATAAACACCTTTCAAGTGGTGCCAATAGATCTTCAGACGTTGCTGTAACAGTGAATATCAATGCTGAGTTTGATCTGATGGCAGTTAACCCCATAATTGAATGCCTGTCAAGGGATCTTGTCTCTGAGTATTGTAACAGTTTAGAGTCTAGCGCAGTCTACACTGTGCCTCCCTGATTGATTGAATCCCTCCCTGGTCGCTCAAATAGGAGTCTACCCCTCCTGCGATTGAATATGCAGGCAGACGAAATCATTCCTACATTCCCATTGTCGAAGATCTATATCCGACTATGCCTTCCCAATGCCCTCACCCTGACACGACTGCAGTCCTATGAAATGTTGAAAGTCTTACTAATTGTCAGAATCAATATAAGTGGGGGTATTAAGGCAATTCTCAAATTCCCTCTTCACAGAGATGAGTTTCCGTACCGGCGGGCATGAGAGATTCCTCTCACTCAGGGTGTTCCGTATCCTCTACAATGCAAGGTCAGAACTCCACCCCCTCATTTTCACTTAACAATTCTCGTGTTTTAGATATCACTCAACTCATTACTTCCACCCTGTCAGGTACACAGCGATGGTCAATAATTACTCCAACCGCCACGCCGGGTACAAGCAGTTGTACCACGCCATCACCTAGATCCACCTCACAGGCAGCCTGAAAAAGTCGTGTAGTATCCAGCCCAGCATCCCCAACTTTGGGCGCTTCCACTCCTCTTTGCGGTATTGAAAGCCTGTCTACCCCCATCCCTGATCCAGAAGCCCACGCGATCATAACAAATCCACTTTGAATGTGAGCTACAGAAAGAAATTGGAGTCAGAGGCAGTGGCAATTGCAATTGCAGGCAGTGTATACACCTCGATCAATGGTCATCGGCAGTTGCAGCATCCATCGATTTGGTCACTCAGACATGACGTATCTAGTATTTTCATGGGGCAGACTCCTGGAGCTGTACATGTGGAACAGACGGCGGATTATAAGTGGAAGCGACTTGGAGATGGTAAGTTATGCAACACGACGCATTGTAAACGCATTGGCTAAAGCCCCACACTGGCAGATAATAGAGACATACTGGAACACAGCTTGGCAGCAAACAAACATTTGTTCCGTAGCATTTGAGGCATGTACAAAGGAGATATTGAAGGAGGTATGCTGCAGGAATGGCCTGCAATGGATGTTACATGCTCAAACCGGTACCAGGTTCGAGCACAAGTTGATATGGTTAAATCCCATTCTATTCAATCAACAAGGGACAACATAGCAGAGCTTTGTGATCTCCACTGCTTTGTATCTGATGCAGAGTATTTGGAATTCATTGATTCCCTTCTGGCAGACAATTAGTATCTTTTCCTGTAGCAGAGCATGTGGGAGGTGCTGTACATGGTCCAAATCCAATGCAGAGAGAGTTGAACGCTGCTAACAACTGGCCAGCATCCACTTTACTTCCTGGCGGAACCAATCCTGAGGTTTATCTACATCAAATTTTATCATCGGGCGAATTACCACAGTAAGTATGCTGATGGATTTCATAATTCCGTCATTGACCACAAGCACAGTCATATACTCTTGCCACTGATCATGTTCACCTGTACCACATTGTGCCATGCTCTCCTGGAGTGGCAAAAGAACAAAGGTGTTTATCCAATAGCTTCCAAGTCAAAGCTGGCAGTGGACAGACCTGATCACTCAAACTACTTCTACTACAAGAATGACTGCGATAAGAACACATTCTGCTGCGCTGCAATGGGTGGCAAGTTGTTAACCTAGCCTGGCATTGCAGACACGTATACATTCTTGATTAATACTTGAAATACACTACCAGAGAGCTACCAACAGAGGGTTTATTAATACACTCTTGCTACAGTCACGCATCAGATCCAACAGGTGGAGAACCCAACGCCTGCCGTGGTCATGAGCATGGAAGCAGCGCATGTTGACAATTCTATTCTTCTTGACTATTTGACCTCCGAAGTGTCACTTGAGGAGCCTGAGATCAGAAGCACTGACCCAAACATCCCAATGGACAACAATTGCATGTATGACGAACTGCATTTTGGGATGCCAGGGGGCAGTGGAGATTAGGAAGATGAAGGTGACAAAAATAACAAGCTTCATTCCATCCACACCGTCAGCCACCGATGTCAGGCTGCGACTGAACTGGACTGGTTTGACCTTCGAACCCGTGATGTTGACCGGGATGTGGGTGTGGATCGTGATGATGCGGATGCGGATGAGGATGAATCAGCTTTGCAAGCCGTTGATGGATCAACACATAATGTTGAGGATTGAGGGCATAGTAGGTTTGACCTAGGAACCAGTGATGTCGATGAGTATAAGGGGGAGAATGACGACGATGCGGATGCCAATGTGGAGGAAGAAGTATTCTAAGCCGATGATGGATCAATGCAGAATGTGAAGGACTGAGGGCATAGTACTAAAGAGTATAATGTTTGGACATTATATTTCAGACCTGTAAAGTACAATAATGTCAAAGCAAATGCAACGGTAAGCGATGTATCCGAAGTGACGACTTTATTGTAGTAAGTGACATCAACTTAAAGTAAAACATATATGGGGGGAGTGCAGCATCTGATATACAGGAATAGCGGAGAGGTCAAACATGGCACTCGGCCTGAGAAAGGCGTAAACAATGCCACGGATTTTGTAAATGGCTGCAGTATAACGGCAGCCTCTGCGAAGAGTGTAACACACATGTTGTTCCGATGGTGCATATACATTACCACATTCCAGGTGCATACTAAGGTGGGTAAGCATGCAATGCGACTCATTGCCTGGGTGACTGGGAATGTGTAATTCTCCGTCAGATGGTATGAGGTTCCGTGAGAGCGTTCACAGCTGTCCGGAACACCCGGGTGTTTCTAAAGGAAATTTGGGTAGTTGGTGATGTTTGTAGACTGAGGGGACAAGCCAGCAGTCAAGACCACTATAGTGGAAAATGACTCCACGGCCAAGGGAGCTGCTGAGCTATGGGTAAGAACAAAGGAAAGCAAGGCAGGAACTGGCACGGGGAAGTGGTGTATGGACGGATATTGAACGGACAATCGAAGAGTCAGAGTCACCGCTGTGTGCTACAACTGAGACGGCTGGACTGGCATCCGGAGTGACCTCAGTACAGGACAAAGGGAGGTGTTCGATGCTGAAGTCTGGGCAATCGGAGTTGCACAATGATCGTTAGTTGCAACAGCATAGGTACTACGAACACATGGAGTCAAGACGGTGGCAATCTTGAGTGATTTACAGACAGCCATCAGATAGATGGAGCACCTGGAGCCGGGGCCAGGGCAGCAACTAGCAAGTGCTATCAATGAGCATGCTAAGGCCCTCCCCACCCATGGCATTAAAGGCGCAATCCACTGGGTCCAGTGTTCTCAACCGTCCAATCCGACGGTCGGGGATCGTAGTGCTGTCCAAGAGCACACCAGGACGGATGGGATAGCACTACATCAGTCCGTCCCGTCCTAGCTGATATATGAAGGCAGGACACCCATTGTCTGCCAGGGACGGTGAAAACACTGTCATCGGCGACCATCCACAGTCCCCGGCCAATATCGGGCGGTTGGAAATATTAAGATGATTAGCAATTGAGGCTTGAGAGCGCGCGGCAAGTGTTATAAATCGATGAATCCAGGCTTAGCTCATAGATCTATTGTGCTAATATTTTTGAGGGTGAGCCTGCCATGTTAGATGAACCAGAATGTGTATTCAGCAGTGCAAAGTTGCTGATCAGTAACGTAAGAAACCGCATGGGGGATGATATCATTCAGGTATCTAAATGTCCACAATCATGAATTCAACAGGGCTTGATCTTTCGAGCAACGGGGCCAGACATTCTGCTGATGTAGCTGATGCTGAAGGATCTTGCTTCACAGTTACGGTAATTGTAAAGAGTTATATTTGAATATTATAATGTGTTTTGGGCAAGATCCCTGGATGTCGACCGTTGACAACCGGCGACAGTGAAAATCCAGTTGAAAGTCGTTCTTTCCATCCATCTCTGTTCCCGTCCAGGGTAACCCTGGACAGACAGGACGGTTGAGAGCACTGACAGGGTCCCAGGACACTCGGCCATCCCTGGGAACGACGTGGCTGACAATCAGGCAACCAATATACGAGAAAATTGTGGCTACACATCACGCGAGCGAATACACACCTAGGCAGTGTACAGTGCTAAACGCATCTCCGAAGGGAGCACAGCGGCAAAGGCAAAGTGGGAGGCCCACTACTGCTCCAAAAGACACGGACATAGACTGAAGGGTAATGCCGGGAGCAAGACATGTGTCCCAATGAGAAGCGTGAAATCATGTACAACAAGGCTCTACAGACTGAAGAGCAGGCATATGCCGTCTGTAATGTATCTAAAGTGGTTTGGACACAGAGAGGACAACAAATGCTGGAGGTGTGGAAGCTGAACACTACAGACACAGGAGCCTCTCTGCCGCCACTGCAGCCAGCGGAAAGGCCAGGTGAAAGTGCTCTGGAAGGCGGTGGGGAAGGCCACTGAATGGAAAGTGGGCAGACGTCGGCATGTGCAAATCTCTGAGCTTTTCTCCATTGAAAAATGGGATCAAGCAGTGATGGACTTCCTAGCTGGCGCTGATGTGGGGAGGTTCCTGGCAAAACTAGCCATGGAGCATGGGCGGAAAGAGCACAGGCAGGATATGCCCGGGTAGGAGGATCCCGGACAGGATTAAAAGAGTTTGGGCCAGGGGTGATCTCCCTCTCCTTTTGTTGATCTCTTTGTTCTTTGTTCTTCCCAATCATGTGAACTTGATTGATTGTCCTTTCCCTCAGGGGATGATGGGTAGCAGGTGGGAGCAATGCCATCTTGCCGTCTTGCTTGGAGACAGAAGGGTTGTCTTAAGCTCTGTTATGCGCGAATTAGAGTTAATACAGTATGAAAGAAACAAAAACCAAATGATGATTTTAGTAGTGGTTCTGACAATGTCAGATTGGAATGCAAAATGTGTTTAAGCTGAATCAACAACAAGCAAAATTGGTATACGAAAATATAGCCAACACACTGATACATCTCCCATTTACGTAGATAATCAGAGATACTTATTGGCATTGTTGCATCATGCTTCAAAGTGTTCAACCATGTGATCACACTGTCCCAACATTTCAGAAAGTTGTTTCGTCATTGAATGTAGTTCACTTCACTTGTATAATGTTGGTACTCTAGATTCTGATTTTTTGGATGGTGCTTGAAACTGTTTCCTTGATTTCAAGAATATTCGTAACTATTGAATCCCTGGAGACATTGATTATACACAAGCTTGCACAACTCGCATAGTCAAATTCAGACCACCAGAGTCACCATTTCCCACATTTGTACCTATCGCTGCAATGATCACTTCAGGCATTGAATCGAATTTTCCACATTTAAACCAAATTGAAATCATTCAAGTCAATCCTGCTGCTACAGCACCACTGCGCCCTACCTGTCAGCGGTGTCAGTGGAAGAAGATGAATAGCTTCTTGGATCATGCTTATACAGATGACATGAGTGGTTCCCCTACTGAACACAGACCTACGACGGTAACTTCCATTGTCTAATGGTTTAATTGGAGGTTGATGCCTCTCTTCAACAATCACCATACTAGCAGGCTGACTTATTGGCCCTGTTGCAAACGTTTGAACCAAGGCAACAAACGCATTCACGCTAGTTTCAGCATTGTCAACAACAAAAAGACACATCAATTGTGCAGGTCTGCATCCAGCAGTTGTCTTAAAGTGGCGATACGAACACATCCCCATCCAGATAAGCACTGTATCATTTCGTGGTGGCTTATGCCTTCTCCACCTTGTGGACCTAGTGCAACAAACCGTATGCACTGCCCTCTCATCGCATTCAACAAAGGTCACTTGAAGTTCTACTGTGCTGTATTGAATATATATTGCATCATTGAAATGATTGAAATACCGATCGTGATCAAAGTAGTCTGATAACTCAGCAAATCTCTGGAAACACCAAGCAATGTGATTCTGTAGCTCCTGTTTTGGCATTGCACACTACTTGGCCAAATTATCAAGGGTCTTGATGTCTGTTTGCAGGGGTTTCAGCAGTCGCTTTATAGGTGATTTGGTTAGAGGTGTTTCATCATTACAAGGTTGATTTGCAGTGTTTGCAGACAACTTTTGATACAAAAGTGCCTCTGTGTAGGCTTTCGCGGGCAAAATCTAGAAGGTGGGCTCTTGACCATTCAACTGTTGGTATGCATGGTCAAGATTCAGCATCACTCATTCTCGGAGTTCAGAGCTTGTATACAAGGGGTTACCGAGCTGGTGAATATTGTCAGGGAAGTGGTTCGAAAGAGTGATCATCACGAAGTTGAAATTCCATTTGTTACCAAGATGTTGAACAAAGTCTGATTTGAGCTGCATTGTATTATCAGCATTGCAAGCACGCTTTCCAGAGGCGGAAACATTCTTCCAAGCGGAGTCACTTGACCGTTCCACCTGTTTGTCCAAAGCCTGTTGCTTTGTCAACGCCTCCGAGTTGTGTTTTGTAGATTTAGTGGTGCAGATTGGACTCAACACATCCTTGTATTGATGACACTCCTCCTGATACTTCACCATGGACTTAATTGTGGCTTTATTCTGGTACCCGTGCTGTGCTATATGGTAAAAATACATTCAGTTCTTGTGCATAACAGGGCTTGTGTGAAGGGAATCCATTTACTAGCTGAAGAATTTGAAACAGTTTCTGCACAGAGTGGAACAGTAACCTGCCCATGTGCTATTCGATCCTTACCACTCCAATGCATCAGCTGGCTTGATGGCTTGTTGAATCCAGTGAAGCCAGGATATGGAGGTATCATTGCCCTGAGCTGGTTGATACTGTCAATTGTGGAATGTTGTTCAAAGAGGGATGTTACCCAGTCCATCAAATGCTACCACATACCCGGACAGGTGGTATAATGAATATTTGGTACAATTATTGTCATTGGGAAGATGCATTTCACATGGCAGAAGACACCGTCTGATGTTCCAAGCGCTCGATCTTCGAGATAATATCTGGCTTCCCATCTCTCCATCTTATTTCACTGAGTTGCTAGTATTATCTTCTGGAAGTATTCCCGATAGTGTGCCAATTGCCATGACGATGAACTCTCTTCTTGCATGTTCAATTTCGGTGTGCCTCACCAGGCAATGGCATTGCTTGATAAAGTCCAAGTGAATGTTTTTGAGGTAGTACACTATCCATGCACAGATAACTGGATAATGTTGCTGCATTCGGCCCTCCACCGAACACATGTGATTTCCAGTATTGTATAGCACATTGAGTGGACCAAGAATATTCTTGAAGACCTACCTTAAAACCTCCTGATTCTGGATTTGTTGTTACTTCATGGCAGTTAGATATCCATGTCCTTTAAAGTGATATTTTGAAAGAATTGGAAGAAGGGTACCAAAGATGCTTGCAAGATTCGAAGGCTGGGATAAGTGTTAGCAATGGTTCCGGACCGTCACTTCGGGTCCGGGTCCAGGTTGAAACCGAACCATTGCGAAATGGGCGGTCCTGGTTGGCAATCCATGCAAACCTTCAATTCAGGCACGGTTCAATGGGAATCTCCCAATCCGTCTGAATTGAGCGGGTTGTCAGTGGGTCACCCAGTGGGTCCATCTGTAGATTTATATAATGTTCTTGTTTTTGCAGTTGGATAATTGAATATTATTAAAATTAGGTTTTCGACAGCCAATAATCTATTTTTGCATGTTTTGCAATCTGCGACATTGATTATTTTGGAATCTGAGTTTTTTCTGTTAGACATTGTATTTTTGGCTATATGGGGAGTTAATAGTTTGGTTCTGAGCTCAATCATCTGCGTAAAGCCTTGATTACCCAATATGCAACACCAAATATTGTTGATGCTCCATTGACGCTCAGTTGCAGGATGGGGTAACATATGTGTCATGTGCCGTTTCAAATGAAAAGGCTGCCAAGACATCGTCTATGAATTATTACCACATTGCAACACTTAGATTAGCCAAGATGCAAGACCAATAATCATTGACAATCCATTGATGCTCATTTGCAGGATGGGGCAGGAAGCATGCTGGAATTGTTTTTTCCCCTGAAGGCAGTCAATATCTTATATATGCATATTTACAAACCTATCACCAGCTAGATTACCCAAGATGCAAGACGAAATATTGTTGACGCTCAGTTGACACTCATTTTCAGGATGGGGCAGGGAGCGTGTCACCTTTGGTTTTCACTTTAAAGGTGGCCACTAACTTAATTTTAAATGTTTGTAAGCAATCGCCTTTTAGATTACCAAAATCCAACACCAAAAATCATTAACACTCCATTGACGCTCATTTGCAGAATGGGACAGGGAGCGTGTTGGCATTATTTTTACCTTGGAAGGCAGTCAATGCCACGTTTATGAATGGCTAAAACCAATCGCCAGTTAGATTATACAAGATGCACAGCCAAATATCGTTGACGCTCCATTAACGCTCATTTTCAGAATGGGGCAGTGGCCGTGTCATTCATTGTTTTGCCAAGCAAGGCTGCCAGTACGTTGGTTATGGGGAGCAGCGACCAGGTCACTTTTCAAATACTGTACTTACAATACTAAAATTCATTGATGCTCCGTTGACGCTCATTTCCAGAATGGGGCAGGGAGCATGAGGCTATTATTTTTGACTTGGAAGGCAGCCAATGCCTCGTTTAAGAATGGCTGCAACCAATCGCCACTTAGGCTACCCAAGATGCACAGCCAAAAATCATTGATGCTCCATTGACGCTCATTTTCAGAATGCAGTGACCATGTGGTTTACTTTTTTGACACGAAACACTGTCAGTATGTTGGTTATGAATGGCACCAACCACGTCACCATTCAATTACCCTACTTACAAGACTAAAAATTGTTGACGCTCCATTGATGCTCATTTTAATGTACGGTCTAGTCAAGATCTGCTGCAATTAATAATTGAATCCATGATTGTTTGAACATAGAGGTTGCCTTTCAGTCTGATCAGGACTTGGCTGTATCGCGAAGCTGAGCCCAGTAATATTCTAGCTCTGGTCCCTCTCATCTGGTTAAAATTTATACATCTTGCAAAATGATGCATATTGCCCGCAATACCTTCGTTTATTAACCAATTTTCCCATGCAGCTGCTCAATATTCTCCCTTAATATTGCTCCAAATGAAATTCTCAGTCAAACTACATAATGAACCTAGTGATAATACATTGACGTATTCTGTCCAACTTTTTCTTGATCCATTTATTCTTCCTCGTTTCTATTATATTCATCATCATCAACGCCTTTTCAACATTTTTCTTTGACTGTCGTATAGGCCAAATCAATCCGGAAACATTCGGTGCGGCACTCACACTCTGCTGCTCCGGGGTTTGTGAATCCTCACTGCCGTTGTCCAGTTCCATATGTGATTCATTGTCTGCCTTGCAGTCATCTTTGCTGTCGTTTGGATTATGCAAGTCCCCATCCCAGTTAAGCCAATTTTCGGTGTCTGAAAAGCTTTCTGGTGAATTATCCTCATCACTTTTGGCAGGATGGCGGTCGATTCATTTGATTGGGTCCACATTCAATACTTGAGTTCGCTCTCCAGGGAGGTCCTTTGCAGACAAAGCTGGTGGCACAGGTGATTTTTCCGACAATTTAAATGCAGCCGCACCATCATGTTGAAAGCGTGACCAGGATGCTTTGACAATGTCTTCAGTATCTGAAATGTATCCTACGGCTGTCATTTGTTTATTTTGAGCGCGAGATTCCTTCTGTGTCACTTGTAGGTTCTGACTGCCCTGCCACATCTCCAAAAAGTCATGGACCTTGGCCATTCGGTGCAACTTCTTTTGCTCCACCTCTCTCTGCATCTCCATGTCAGTATCAGCACTGGTTGAATCCAATACTGGGTCATCGCCAGCCAGTAATACATTATTGGCTCAAGCAAACTGCCTTAATACCACCTTTTAACGAAGTGTCTCGCCTGCGGTTTTTGAATGCCTCCACCCGATCACATCTCGCCCAAAGGAAAAACTGGCCCCCACTCCGACACCGTGACGTATGATAGACAATATGTGGCATGCCACATTGGAGAGGTCGACGTACTTTGAGTGCGTTCCTTTATGCTGCTGCCATCAGTCCGTGATATCCGGTGACCAAAATGTACTGGTAATTTGCATTCGTTTGGAGTCGTAATCATTAAAATTCGGATTAATTTACCCCCAGTTCTGGGGTACTTCAGGTGGTGACTTCAAAAAAAGCCTTGCAGCTGGCTATAAGCATCCGGCACGATCCCTTCATCCAGGTGTCGTTTTGGCCACATTGTTAGGCATTATGTATTCTTTATCATTGCTAGACAAATCATATGGATCACAAGAAGATTGACCTGATGTAGAAGCTATTGCGGAGGAGACGAGATTGTTGTTCAGTATGCTCTCGGGTTTAGTGACCGGCAAATGTTGATGTTTCGCGCAGTATTCGTTCTCCACATACTTCACGAAGGCCTCCTGGTATTGGGTAATATACGAAGTCTCGTCTTCAGAATTAATATTCATTCCCTTCTCCCACTTCCTGAACGATAGCAACTTCCGGAAAGGATCAAGGATATGTGCAGAAATGAGAAGCCAACCAGTCGTTGGTGTCGCTTTAGTATAATATTTGGACAGCTTCTGCTGCGCAAACTTCATGGCAAAGATTAAGTCTTCCTTCCATTGTGTCTTCTTCTTGGCCAAAGCTTGCATCACGCCATCCATGTAATCAAACATATTATTGTAGACAGTGATGACCTGATGCAGAGTAACGGTATGCCTTTTTGATATCCACTGGGTCCAGTAATGGAATGGCTGTAAAACCTCCATGACATACTTGGCAATAGTCCACTCATGCTGTGTTGTGAAGAGTAGCCGGTAATTGTTGTACTTTAGGTTTTTAAGCCACTTGCGTGTGAATTCAGGTAATCGGTAGGTGCACTCGAGTAACTCCAGTATCTAGTTCCAACATGACTTCACATCCAGAATGGGTAGTACTGCAATCTGGACTTCGGGTTTTTGACAGTCAATGAACTCGTTTCGACGACCAGGTGTCAGCGTAATCAATACAGCAAGCATTCTCTGCTATATGAAAGTCAGTTTCAGCACTTTCAGAATATGATGAAATATGTACTTTCTCAATTATCTTTGCAAAACCTGGTCTCATGGCCGACACCTTATTGAATCTAGCATTGCCCTCTTTCCGAAGTCTTTGACTCTTCCCAATGTCTGTGCTTTCATTCTCTCCAAATTGCTGCTCACGCTCATGGGCTTCCCAAGACTTGGTGCGGCCTTTTACACCCACACTGCTCATGAATGCATGCAAAGCAACCTGAATGATGTGCACCATGCATGGTATGTGGGTTCTCAATGCATGCCACTCGATTCCGGAAGCTGGAAGGGTAGTTTGAACTTCACAAGTCATCGATGAATTTGAGGAAGCATTATCGGTTGTGATTCCAAGTAAACGGCCATCAGTTCGTTCAAAACGATCATGAACTTCCTTCAAATGTCTGGTTAGTCGTGCTCCCGTATGTTGGCCCTTGACGTGTAATCTTTAATGAGCTTTTGGAATAGAAAATGAATGAGCTATCGACCTCATCAAAAGCCAGTTGTACTTTCCGCAACACCCAATTTCGTTCCTTATAATAGGCAATAACCGACGTTATTATTAATTTGTTTGTCAATGTCCATCCGTCTAATGCTAAACTAACTCTGTTTCTGGACAGCAATTGCTTCTTGATTGCATCCACTGTGAGTGTGTATTCCCTCCCACAAATATTGCGCAGGGTGCTGGCTGATGGTAACACCAACTTGCTTCGTAATGCATTGTATGAACATTGTAGCTTAAGGTTTGATATCGCATTCAATGGATTATGAGCCGAAACAAAACCTAACATGAGGTATTGTTTCCAGGTGTCTCGGTGGAATTCAGCAGTTTGAAAGTCCTTTGCTGCCAGTTTAGAGCGTTTTGTCTGTCAATTCAGTAAGTATACTTAAAACCTAAATACGAAATTTGAATTTCCTTTGCGAACTTACAATCGGAATACCTCAACTTCCTTGCCTCTTGAGTATGGCCAAAGCTCTTTAATCAACCGTTGAACTATTCAATTCGGTTACTTCTGACACTGTTAATTTGTTTAACTTTGCAATGTGTGCTTTTGCCTGCAACTGTTTGCCCATTGAACTGGGCCCATGTTCTGACGAATGCCGAAGAACTTGATGACAAACGATACATATAATGCCAGGGCTGCCAGTCTCCTCAATTCCGCAGTATAGATAGAATCGCCATGAAGGCACATGTCTAGAATCATTCCAAGCAATAGGCCACTTTGAGCGTACATTCATTGAAGCCCACCGAGCATCAAAGACAATTTGTCAAGTAAGGTCGCTCTAATCGCGAATAAAGACACGTTCATTTTTGGAACATATCATAACCTCTAGCAACAAGGTATTTAAAGATTTTATATCTGACATCGCAGTAGGAAATTGAACTCTGGGTAAATTGACTTGAGTAACTGTTAAAACATATGTTATAGTCAGGATGAACGCTGATTCTTAAATATTAACTTTAGAGCTACAAGTACGAAAAAACTCAGACCTGTGAAACATCGCATGCATATTTCTGAAGTTGAATACAAGGGCATACAAAGACGAGGTGGTTGCGCTATCATCAGTAGCATTTTTGCCAATAAAAGCAGCCGATTTTACAATTATGGGTCAATGCCGTTGCATTGATGTCTGATGATCCTAGATGCAAGCCCAAAAAATGTTGACACTCCATTGACGCTCATTTTCAGGAGGTAGTAGCGATATCGTCACTGGCATTTCTGCCTATACAGGCAGCCAATATTATGATTATGGGAGTATGCCAATTCACAGCCCTTGAATTATCCAAGATGCAGGACAAAAAATCGTTGACGCTCCATTGACGATCATTTTTAGGAGGTGGTAGCGATATCATCGCTGGCCTTTATGCTCTTAAAGGTGGCCAATACTGTGATTATGGCTGAATCCTGTCGTGCAGCCCAGTGATTGTTCAAGATGCAAGACCAGAAATTGGTGAGACTCCAGTGACAGTCATTTCTAGAATGGGGCAACGAGCATGGCGCTTGCCTTTTTATATCTACAGCTGGCCAATAACTCCTCTTTGGATCGATGAAACTATGCAACCCTTTGATTGCCGAAATAATCCAACTTAAATTGTTGACACTCCGTTGACGATGACCTTAGAGACATAGTAAAAGTCATTGGGTGCGTATTCGTTTTGCATAAAATTCTTACCGTCATTTTTGACAGCCAATATAACATTTCAAGGTATAATCATTTCCATTCAAAAGCATCGAGGCATCTCACTTTCTGAGCTACCACTACTCACGTCATCAGTCCAATAAATGACTTATCTCCGTTGCATTTTGGCACTTTCAGCCTGTATGTTATGGCATACAGATTTATCTACTAATTTTAGACATACAGAGCCCAATTTCCTGACGAATGATTTTTCAGCTAGTTTTCCTCGATTTCCATGATGTACCATAAGCAATTTGCAAATTCTCGACCATGTGCGGCAGGTCTGAGTGCAGAGTGATGCAGTTAGCTGCATCAACTAATGCAGCATGACGATTGCCATTGAGCCGGGTTGAGACTGCGCACTGACCGCTCATCCTAAGACTCGTATGACATTACTAATTTACATTTTGTTAGTAAATATCGTCTCTATTTTAGCTTTTGCTATCCAATGTAACCGTAACAAGCAAGTTGATATCAAGTTTGCTGGCTGTCTATCAACCAGATTTGGAGTCTAGAACTTTGGCATGGCCCATACAACCCATGTACACACACTGATGAAATATCCTGTCTCACAATTTGGTCACTGAAATCAAGAAAAGGCTGACAGGTAGCAACATAGGTACACAATTTGCTTTTACAAGCGATAGGTCATCAAAATTAACTATTTGACTATCTATACCTCCGGCGATGTGGGAGCCGTCACCATATGTTCGTCTGTATTCAATTTAGATATGATAATTAACTAGGGATAAGTAATGCAGGGGTAAAAGCTTACGGGTTCAACATGCTTCACATCCTGAATTGATGTCGATTTGGGTGCCATGTCGGGCGAAAAACCAGTATGAATTTGAGTTACTGGGGTTTCTCTGAACCCAGCCACATTTGACTACTTCCTGGTCAAGAAGTCACTGCCAGCATCTGCGATTGTCCATGGATGATTTCAAGAGTCTACATATACTCTCCAAATGATGTCGGGGATGGTGTGGCTGCAGTCGTATCTATTTGGTGCTTGAAAATCGCTGGAACCATCAATTCAGCAGTCCCAGAATGCATATCTCTCTCACAGAAGTAGTTGGCTGTGACCCCCCATCCCAGTTGAGTCAATTCGTCAAGCCTCATCTGCTTCTGCCGAAAACTCTCCATGTGGTGCTGTACTGTTTTGGAGATTGTGCCCATCACCCAGCCAGGTTCATCTTGATCACACAGCTTGCCGAGCTCTGTATCTTCTTCATCATCTTCCTCGTCTTCCCCATCCTGCTCATTGTCTGAACTTGCAAGGTTGCTCAGACTGTCTCTGATAGCATTCAACATCACTTCAAACATTGTTTCGGGCTTTGTGGTTGTCGCCCCCGCACTTTCAGCAGTAGTCATATCTTTCAGCTCTTGCATAATTGCTGTCTCTGCATCTTGAACTCGCTTTCTTGCCACAGCGGTTTCTGTCTCCACATGATCCTCGATCCATTTCTCTCTATCTTCATGGGTTAAAATATGCGTTTCCTGTCGTTTCTCTGCCGAATGCTTCTATTTGGATTGTAAGCTGCGAAATGCTCCCAACGCTCGGACCCTTTCTGCCTCGAAGCCTCTCTTGCCCTCATTCGCTTGATGACGTCGATCTGTGGACTGCTTTGTCGATGTGCCGTATTTGCCCACCAGAAGTGGTGAAAAGTTCTTTTTTGGAACATTGACCATTGTATCGTGTGTTGACCTTGTTGTTGGGCGAGATGTTGGACGCTGCAAGATATGGACCACATGGAGGGAAGCTGAGTCTTTTATGTCAAGGTTTGTACATTTGATCAACTCAAACAAAGCAAATTCTGCGTTTTGACCATTATTTCATTCCGAATAGTAATGCTAACCGTATCTCATGACTTTCTAGTTAGCATGTATTTCGCGTTAGATCCCGGTGATGTGTTGAGACAAACATCACCAGACGTCCTTTCCGTCGGGGAATTTTGTTTTGATATCTTTCAACCATGAGATATCAGCTATCGCTCACTTCAATGTATCCCTGCAAGCAAACAAACAAAGAACATCGGACCAACTTACTGCAAATCGCAGGACCGTTGGAATCGCCTAAAACTTGCGGCTATACGCAGCAGGATAAAACTTGAGTAGAACATGCAAGTTGACTGTCATTCATACCATTGTGACTTGTGGCTGACTATATATTCCTCAGGACTTTCCACTTTTCGTTATCATCTTCCTCACCTTTTCTACAACAGCAAGTCATGGCTCCACAAACACCTCAGCCCGGTGTGATTGAATCTAAATCAAGCCAAACGACGGGCACTTCACCAACTGCGCCTCTGGCTGAGACACAGCAGCAACGCAGAGACCAGTTAATCCACCGCAACGCTGCAATTGCAGCCACCAAATATATGGCCCAGGATGCACATTTGAAAAACCACGTAAAACCGGACGCAGCAATGATAAGCAGCAGCATGCGATTGGATGTGAGTAGCTCCATATGGAGGTAATGGGCGGTCAACTAATAACATAATGGACAGCTGGGGTACGTAGAGAGCTCTGTGACCAATTTATCACTGCCCACAATGGCAAATCTCCATGGTCGACAAAGGCATTTGTTTGCACAGTCCCCAAAATCAAACATCGTGATATAGTCAACACTGGGATTTTCACGGACAAAATTCATGATAATGGTCCCCATGAGTGGACAAAACAGGCTTTAAAGTCATTAGAGGAGGCTACAGAGTGGTATATGGTTGAGGTATAAGCCGAATCTTCTTTTTAGAAGCAGCAACTAATTTCTTTTAGGTTTTCAACATGTCTGCAACTATGGTGAGGCATGGAGGTTGGGTACAGCGAGAACAGTCTGACATGTGCCTTGCCTTGATTATGGCCAAAATGGCCAACGGAGGGTTTTCGCGCGACACAATAGAGGAAACGCAACAGCTAATAAAGAGACCTTGCGCCGAAGTCCAAGAAGAGATGAAGCGAGGAGTTGAGTTTCCTGGGCATAAAAAGGTGAAGGCTGCGACAGAAAGACACCTGGCAATAGTTTATGCAAATCATACGGACGGCTGCCTTACATGGCAGAATGGCGCAGCTAAGAATCCACAGACATGCAGGAGGTGCAAAAGAAGCAGAACACCTCCACCAGAACAGGCGGCACCTCCACCAGAACGCCACCTCCGCCTGACACGCCGCCTCCGCCTGACACGCCGCCTGCGCCACCAGGTGACACTGATGAAAATGAAAGTTATGAAATAGATGATATGCCATCCATCTGTGTATATATACATTCTCCGCTTCCCAACACTCAATTTGTCAATCATAATGCATTTGCCAAGGATAGCAAACACAATAAACATTTTATTCCAGATTTGCTGAGTACACTATCAGCTGCATGGAAATACCGCTGACATTGATTTTGAAGACGAGTGCAGCCTTTTGACCGACTTAAACTGTGTAGACGAGGATTGATTGAAAGACAGGGGATTTTGGAGTAATATCATTATCTGCAATTAGCGGACACTTTAAAGTAGATTTTAAAGGATATATTTATATGCACAATTAAGGAACAATGAAGTGATAAAGGAAAGTGTACAAGAAGAGAATAGAACGACTGCAAAATCACAGTTATTGATGTTCTATGCCAAAGTGAATGGTTGCTAATGCAGATACGCCTGTGGCAAAATGAGGGTCAACGAAAGATCAATGATTTTTCATCCTGTTAGTCAGGTTACGAAAATGTGAATTAGTCGTTGTTATCTATAATCATCATATTGGCCGCCTTTATAGGCAAAATGGAATGCTACACTCTCCCTGCCCCATCCTGCCAATGAGTGTCAACAGCGTGACAATGATTTTTGGTCTTGAATCCTGGGTAATCTTGGTGGTAAACAATCGCAGACATCTATAAACAAGGTTTTGGCAGCCTTTATAGGCTGATAAGCAAGAGATGGTCCCGCGACAGCCTCCTGGACAATCACAACATATTTCATTTTCAATGCTGCAACTCAGTGAGCCTGAATGTATTAGCCTATACAACGGGTCAAAACTTCATATATAGACATTAGCGGCCATCTCGGGCTTTGTTTAACCATCTTACAAGGCCAAAAATGGTTGACGCTCCATTGATGCTCATTTTCAAGATTGGGCAGGGAGCATGTCACTTTCTCTTTAGCCATTCAAGGTGCCCAATACAACGTTTATGCATAACAAGGAACAAATCACTTTTCAATTACCTGACTTAAAAGACTAAACATCGTTGACGCTCCATTGACGCTCATTTTCAGATTGGGGCAGCAAGCGTATCACTGTCCCTTTTGCGTTGAAATACAGCCAATATGTCATTTATGATTGTCTGCATCAAATTACCACCTAGATTACCCACGATGCAGGAGCAAAAATCATTGACACGCCGTTGACTATCCTGTTCAGGATGGGGCAGGGAGCATGCCTCTTGTGGTTGGTTATAAAGGCAGCCGAGTCATCCGAAAAGGACAATGGCATACCAAAGTCGACATTTTGCGATTGGCAGTAGCATATCTAAATGGGTCCATGAATAGAAAAACCCAAAACGCAGAACCTGAGATTGGAACCAATGGGTCTAGCCGAACCCGGTAAAACCCATGGGTTGACGGGTAAAGGTCCGGGTTTAGCTTGCCAAAACGCAGCTGGTAGGGTTTTTGGAGGTTTCCGGAACAGAACAGAACCGTTTTTGCAGTCCGAACCTGGACCACTGGCGGTTACCCGGACACATTGCTCACTCTAGCTAGGATCCAATTGTGGACTCCAGGGTTCTAAGATTCGACTATATTATCACTTCCATTCTGTTGCCAGAATAGATTATACGTTGTGTTTCATCTGAAATGCTGACTAATGGGATGATTGTAGCTCTCTGCAGCCACCATTTCTATTGACGCGGTTACTATCATCATAGGTATAATGAAATTCAACTATCTTAGCTGTTCATTCCACCACCAGTTGCTTGATTTTATGTAATGCGGGAGGAATGGACTCCAAGACAAACTCAACTACAAGTATCCATTCTGAGTATCCCCTTATCTTGCCTCGCTATCTGACTTGATATTTGACTTGTACAAGGACTAATTGCTGGTTCACTTCAAAGCTTCACTCAGGTGCAGACAGTAATCAGAGTAGAATAAATGTAGATTACCTTTCCAATCAGAATATATTGTTAAGGCTTGTTCTCTGTCATCAGAAGGATGCTCTCTATACTAATGGAGAATCGAGAAGTCTTTATACCTCATTCCTCGGTACTTCAACTACTAATTCCAACTCCACTCTTCACTAGATAAAATCCAACTGTCCTTTTGCTGTTCAATTGCCCTGCTCTGATGGCCAGTCGGCATGAACTTCCGGCAGGCAAATGGTTTCATTTCAATCCTCCAGTCTGTCTGGTCCAACTGTATCCTTCTGATATACATCTTCAAGCTGATTGGTATCCAGCGGACTGTTGGCTTCCGGACCATCTACCTCCTTGTATCATGCATCAGCCTTCCCTCATATTGTGCCTCAGTATTTGTATCCTACAGGCCATAACTGATGCCAATCTAGAGTTACCTTGTATAGAGGTGACAATAGCTAGTGTCATACTTTATCTGTGTCCATAGAGAATATAGTAATGTGTGTTTGCACTATATTATCACACCATTGCAGTTGCGACAACACTTGAGGGTGGGTGGTGATCATGTAGTCGAAGGATATGTGCCTTGCAGTCATTGGTGTGGCAGTAGTGCTGGCTTATAATTGATAAATCTTATTCCATCGCCATTGTTACTTTGGATGCTTCTTTGAATTGTGATAAACTTGATTGGTTATCTCTATCTCGAGGGGCAAAGGACCGCATATGTACAATCTGCAATATGCGTACATCAGCAAAATGTATTTTAGTCACTGGAAGCCTCCAGGAGTGTCTGAAAGGATGTGGAGTGTAAACCTAGATGCGTCAATTTCAGGAGAGTATCAGACCCTAGGAGGGCATTCCTGCCGGCATTCAGAGTAACTGGGAGCGCCGACGAGATGCCTGGGAGCACCTGGGAGCGCCGGCGATGAACCTGGGAGCGCCAGTGACATGTCTAGAAGCACCTCGAATCACAGTGGAGCAGTCTGGGAAAAACAACATCTTCTTTGGGAACACTGCTGGTGCGCCAGGAAATCATAGCTACTGTATTCAGTTTGTATTCTCATCTATGTATCTATGTATCTATATAGCTACCCATCTACACACGGTATATTTGGAATGGCTGCAGGCGGTGCTTGAGACCAATTTGGGGTGCGCCTGAAAATGACGATCGAGTGAACTCAGAGATACACTTCATGGCGGTTATTGTGTGAACTTAGAGATGCACTTGGAGGCGATGATCCAGTGAACTCAGAGATACACTTCGAGGATGTAATCAAACGAGTTTGAAGATGCACTTGGAGGGCGTGATCGAGCGAGTTTGGAGATGCACTTGGAGGCCGAGATCATGTAACTCAGAGATGCACATGGAGGCCATGATCGAGCGAGTTTGGAGATGCACTGGGAGGCCATGATTGAGTGAACTCAGAGATGCACTTGGAGGATGTAATCGAACGAGTTTGGAGATGCACTTGGTGGCCGTAATGGAGCGAGTTTGGAGATGCACTTGGAGGCCGAGATCATGTAACTCAGGGATGCACATGGAGGCCGTGATCGAGCGAGTTTGGAGATGAACCTGGAGGCCATGATCGACCGACATTGGAGTGCTTGGAGGCGGTTGATAGGAGGCGCGCCGGGTGTTGAGACTCTATCCATCAGTTAGTGAGTTAACTCGCGACTATGGGAATGTGATGAGGTGACTTTACCTTTGAGCTCTCATGGAGAGCTGGCTGGTGGCGATCGATCTTGTAGGGAGGCACACCGGAAGCTGAAGCCACATTCAGGGGTCAACTGGTGATCGTAAGAATGAAGGAATGACAGAGAATCTTGGATGTATGCTGTACTCAGTGTATGCTGTACTCGGTGTATGCTGTACTCGGTGTATGCTGTACTCGGTGTATGCTGTACTCGGTGTATACTGTACTCGGTGTATGCTGTACTCAGTGTTAACTCATGATCATGGCATGGAGACATAGAGAGGGATGACATAACTTTGTGTTCTGCGATGATGGTAGAGAAAGAGAGAGGGGGGATGAAGATGGGAATGAATATGGAGGATACGAGCGGATATGAGAAGTCAGGGGTACGACTTGCCTGATTGGGTTTGGATGACCTCGCATCGGTGTTTTTACCCGCTGGATCGGGAGTAGTACCTGCCGTATCAGGAATGGTCAATTGACTCGCACACGAAATTCTCTTAAGTCCCAGTTTCTCATGATGATTTCCCTCATCTCCTCTCATCGCTCCCTTTCTCTACCATCACCTAAGAACACGAAGTTAAGTCATCCCTATCTATCTCTCCATGCAATGATCATGAGTTAACACCGAGTACAGCATACACCGAGTACGGCATACACCGAGTACTGCATCATCCCATGATCGACTATCTCCCGCTCCCAGCCAGTCTCTCATCTCTCGGCAGACCTTATTCTACTCAACTCTCTACATTCCCACGATCACGAGTTAACCAATGAATAGAGTCAAAGCTGCCGTCACCCCTCCCTCCCGATCTACCGCCTCCAGATCGACCACCTCCAAGTACTCCTCTAATCTCGATTGATCATGGCCTCCAAGTGCATCTCCAACCTCACTCGATCACAGCCTCCAAGTGCAACTCCAAACTTCCTCCATCACGACCTCCAAGTGCATCTCTGAGTTACACGACCTCGGCCTCCAAGTGCATCTCCAATCTCACTCGATCACGGCCTCCAAGTGCATCTCTGAGTTACACGATCTCGGCCTCCAAGTGCATCTCCAAACTTGCTCGATCACGGCCTCCAAGTGCATCTCTCAGTTACACGACCGCGGCCTCCAAATGCATCTCCAAACCCGCTGGATCACGGCCTCAAAGTGAATCTCTGAGTTACTCAATCTTGGCCTCCAAATGCATCTCTAAACACGCTCGATCACAACCTCTAAGTGCATCTCTGAGTTACTCGATCTCGGCCTCCAAATGCATCTCCAAACCAGCTCAATCATGGCCGCTAAATACATCTCTGAGTTACTGGATCTCGGCCTCCAAATGCATCTCCAAACCCACTCGATCATGGCCTCTAGGTGCATCTCTGAGTTACTCGATCTCGGCCTCCAAATGCATCTCCAATCCCGCTCGATCACATCATCCAAGTGCATCTCTGAGTTCAACTCGATCTCGGCCTCCAAGTGCATCTCCAAACTCACTCGATCGCGGCCTCCAAGTACATCTCCCAGTTCACATGATCACGGCCTCCAAGTGCATCTCTATGTTTTCTGAATCAGCGTCTCCAGGTGCTCATGCGATTACGCTCCAGTACCGTCTGCCGCCATATTGGCCATATGTATATATATGAGAGACTTAGATAGATAATACATGCCATATTATGATGTAGCGAATCTTGTGACTGTAATAAAGACAAATCTGAAACACGAAATGCCTTGTGGTTATGGAACCCTAAGAACCACTGCAGTGAGAATATGGCACTAAGTCTCCCGCAGACCTGCGCAGAGGTCTCAGCTGCTCCAAAATTTGACTATCCACTAAGTCAAATCTCGTAGCATCCTGAATGCACCTCCACCACTGCAGGTGCTTTCAGGAGCACCTGAGAATGCTCTGGGAGAGTCTGAGGGCACTTTGCTTAGCTCCAGGGGGGCCAGGGAGCATCTGGAATTACTTAGGAGTACTGGTGAGGTCTACCGGAGTGTCTAGAAGGTTTGCGTGTGGCTTCCGGACTGATTTACATTTTGCTGATGTACGCGTATGCTCTGAGACGCATCACCCTGGTCCTGATGCATATTCCAATACAGCCACCATCTTCATACAAGTCTTCATTCTCATTCAAGACATCAGACCGTGCTGAGACTCATGATCCAAGTACATACGCAACACTTCCCCCTCTTGCTGCGTTCTGTAGGAAGACCATATCTCTGTGAGTCCATACACAGAAAATCCAAACAAAGTCCATCTGAATTGTCTTCCGGTGCCTCATTAAAACCGACCTCCTAAATGGCTGTGGTAGGTAGGGAATAAGTGCAGTCCATAGTTTGATCACATACAATAAGATCCATTCTAATATAGCCAAATATTGACCAGTTCCATATCCTTCCAGTCTACCATAAACTCATAGCCTTCGTGAATTTCTTGTGCTTCTCTCTCGGTAGTACTTTCCTGAAGATATCGGGAATGTTTTCTTGTGTTGATACCCCGGAGTACTTGACTGTTCCAAGCTCGTGTAGATCTCGACTGTTGTGGTATCAAATGTCTATATGTTTTGTCCATACCTTGATAGTTCCATTGATGATGTGAGTAAGTGCGCCGTTGTTATCGCAGAGAATTGGGAGTGGTTTCTTGTTCTCGTTATCATAGTCGTTATCGTGGTTGTTACCGTCATCATTGTCGTCCTCGTGTTGTTCAGTATCTTTGGAAACTTGTAGCAGCTATCTTCCTTCTTTCAAGGCTTCCGAGCATGCGATATATTCTACCTCTAAAGTCAATGTTGCAACTAAGTCTTGCGTCCGTGACTGCCAAGATATGGTACCAATCTAGATGAATATGTGTCCTCCCTGAGATTTTCGATCTGCACTGTTGCTGGCCCATTCGGATTCTGTGTAACCAATAGGAGTGTTTGGACCAGTAGTGCTGGAGTTGTAGCGAAGGCGGTAGTCTTTCATGACTTTGAGATGTCATAGTACGCGTCGTACTGCTGTTAAGCGCCTGGCAAAAGGCCTCAAATTGTATCGACTAAGTGCTGCTACTGTGAATGAGATATCCGGTCTCGTGGTGAGCGCAATGTACATAAGAAATTCAACAATTGCTTGGTCAAGTTGAGAGTCAATCTCTCCATCCTCTTCTTCTTCGGCAAGATCTAACTTAGCTCTATCGTCGAGTGGAGTTGCAGCAGCGTGAGCTGCCTACATATGAAATTGTTTGAGAATGGAGTCAATGAAAGCTCTTTGACCGAGGCTGATTAAACCATCTTTTTGGTAGTGGATCTCGATGCTGAGGAATTGGCGAGTAGTTCTGAGATTGGTGATCTTGTAAGTTGCAGCTAAAACCTGCTCGATTTCGACCGCCTCTTTTGCTGAAGTCGTGGCATAAGCCAAGAGCATATGATCAACATAGAGTAGTATGAGCAATTTGCTGAGATTTCGTATATAGAGGTTAGGATTGGGCTTCTGATTTGATAAAGCCTAGGGATTACAGAAATGTGTTGATATGCCGATACCAAAGATGTGGCACCTGTTTGAGGCCAGAAAATGCTTTTCATAGTCGATATCATGATTGAGAAAGGCCGTGACTACGTTGAGATGGTCGATTTTCCAATTATTTTGTGCAGCATGACTTATTAGCAATCGAATGGTAGTAAGTTTGCCAATGGGTGCGTACGTCTCACCATAGTCCATTTGTTCATATCCTTTGATCACAAGCCTGGCAATGAACCGTGTTGAGCCATCGGGGATTCGCTTAGTCTTGAATGCCCATTTCGATTCAATTGGTCTCTTTCCAAACTGTGCTTGTGCCAGTGAGGTTGTCTCATTTTGTAGAATAGAGTTGCATTTGTCCATGATCGCAGCTTCCCATTTCTCCTTGTGTGGGCTGAGCATCCCTTCTGTGTAGGTGCGGGGATCATCATTTATGGTAGTCGATGCTAAGGCAGTGTTCATCAGTTCAGTGATATTTTCCTGTGTTCTGCCTGTGCTTTGAGTAACTCCATCTGTAGGTACTGGGGCTTTCTTTTCATTCTTGGTAGCTTTCTTGGTAGCTTTCTTGGTAGCAGTGGCTACTCAGCATAATTGTCTTCGTGTGTTTCAATTAGTATTAACCTTGTCTCTTGGCAGTTGTGTATGAGACTCGAGGATTAGACAGTGACCGCTTTGTCCTTCTGTATATTTGTCAGCATCCTCGTCAGAAGCTATATGTGTATATATGTGATGGCCATCTTTCTCATCTGTGTCAGGCAGTCTTTGATCTTCATGCCCATTATTTGTATGCTGAGTTCATGAAAGATCGGGATTTGCTCTAGCCTCGAGATTTCCGTCATCTATTGGGCAAGCTTCTTTGGTGCGGCCATGAGACATGTGTTTCTCCGTTCCACTCATAGAGCGAGTGAGGCCATGGTCCATGCTCTCATCTGTTCCACTCAAAACTGTATCAATTTCTTCGATATGCATTTCTTCTTGCGGTAAATCAAATAAGTTGATTTCGGTGATCTCTTCAGTAATTTCTTCAGGTTGTTCAGTTTCGCTCGAGTTTTTGCGTTTCACTGACTGCAGGCACGAGATGTATGCATTCCTATATTCGTCAAATATCACATCTGATTAGGCCTTTACCATGTTGTGCTCTGGATCCCAAATTCTCCATAGAGTTGTTAAGTCCTATACATAGCCAACCATCATACAGGCTGTTGATCTAGCCCCAAGCTTTTTATTGGTTCTCTGCTTTTCGGGAATAAGTCGGCTGACGTAGCATCCAAATCGGCGCAGATGTTGAAGTTGAACTTTGTAACTGTTTTTCTTTCGTGTGGGATTATCGGGCGGCTTGTCGTATTCTTGTTTGCCATATAAATGCAGCATCTCGTATGGAGTTTCGTAAGGAGCTTTATATCCGTCACATTCGTCTCTTTTGGGGAGTCCTTCGTTTGGTAGGCGTTGATGGAGATATACTGCAGAGTTGATTGCTTCCCTCTAGAACTCAAGTGGTGCCTAGGAGTCAAGTATCATAGCTCTTGCTTTCTCCGGAATAGTACAAATCATTCTCTCTGCGACTCCGTTGTTATGGTGGGCATAAGGCAGAATGAACTCGAGGGCTGTACCACGAGTGGCCAACAGCTGTCGGAAGAGCCAATTTTCGAATTCTCCTCTACCATTGTCGCACCAACAACGCTTGATGTTGTATTCTCTTCCATCAACCTTTGCTTGGTAGTGCTGATAGGCGGCGATGCAAGTCTCATGTTTTGATCAGAAAGGAGGTATACGGCGGTCCTTCAGGTGTAGTCCTCAATGAATAGGATATAATGCAGATGGCCACCTATAGTTCGTATGGAGAATGGACTGCAGGTATCAGAGTATACAAGCTCGAATGGTCATGTTATTCTCTTGCCTTCAGTTCGAACAAATTTTTGGTTGTGTTTTGCTTGTAGACAGACATCACACATTCCGGTAGCATCTAGATCATTAAATCCGTCTATTGGAGATCCCATTGCCGCTGGATGTAGATGTGCTAGTGGTTGGTGCCGGAGCCTCATAGTAATTATGGAGGCTGAAGTAAGTTCCGTCGTCGATGATGATTTCTTTGTAGGTGTGGACTCGTTTCCGCTAGTCTCATAGTTGGGAGCGGAACGTGATTGAAGTATATGGAGATCTCCAGTACGATTTGATATAATATTAGTTGAGTCAGTGAATATGGAGCATATGCCACGTCGATAAGTTGTTGTATATCAGGCAAGATCAAGTTGGTGTATAGAGAGTAGAGACAGCCAGAACATAGGAGTATAAAGTGCGTTCAATTGTAAGTCCTGTGATATGTTAATGAGCCCATGATTGGTGGTAGTTACGATAGTCTCATCGCCAAGTTTGATGATGATGGGCGATTGTAGTCTTTTGAATGAGATGAAGCAATTCCTATCGTTGCACATATTGTGTGATTCTCCCAAGTCCACCACTCATGTTGGAGATGCCGCAGCTGACGATGTCACAGTGGCGTGAGTGGCTTTGTTTGGTAGTCAAAAGAGATCTCGGTCTCCGGCTGCGATACCGTGCTCTGCCAGAGATATCAGTTGCCTCTGTGAGGGATAACTTGGTATCTAACTTTGCGTCCTTTATGCTTCGTGTGTTGACCCTGTTTCGGGCTTCGAAGCCGTATTGGCGTGTTCGGCATTTTGGCCGTATATGACCGGGTTTTCCACAGTGGTAGCATATCATTTCCTCTTTGCTGTTGAGTCGCTTGAGAATGCCGCAGTTTTTGGTAGTGTGATTATTCAATTTGAAGTCAGTGCAGGTGTATTCCTTATCGTAGTTGCGATCTCCGTCTTGGTTGGCGCATCCGCAATGACACACTCGTCTTCGGTAGCCTCCACGTACTCTGTAGCGACCGCGAGAGACATGGGATGATCCAGCGGCTTCATCTCCGATATCGTTCTTCAAACCGGCGGCCTACTGATGTCTTTGGAGGGCATCCATGGTTTCTTCGACCGTAGGTAAGAGAATTTGAATTTCTCGGATCTTAATCATAGTCGAGTACTGTTCTCGTAGGTTATTGTAGCTGTGTGTACACATTTCGTTGTCGGAGATATCTTGTGGTGTACCGATCAACTGGAGACAGTAGTGGCGAAGAAGTGTACGGTATTCTCTAAGTGTTTGATCCTTCTGCAGGCGGCATGCTCGAAACTTACGTTGAATAGTAGTTCTGCCAACATGAGGTCCGGTATTCTCAAGGCGAGCTTGCAGTGTGGTCCACATTGCCCCTGGAGACCTAAGATCTTTGAGAAGAAACTGTATGGCGGGAGAGCATGAAAGATGGATTGTGGTCTTGGCTTTGGCGGCTCAGATTTTCCAGTCGTAGTACTCGCTGTAAATTGGAGGTGGTTCAGGTTCTTCACTAGTGACAATGTCGTATGCGTCCATAGCTTCCAGAATGAGGGAAATAGTTTCTTTCCATGTTTCGTAGCTGAGATATGTGAGTAGAGAAATATTACCCCATTTGGTTTTGATGAAGGCGAGAGCAGGCTCACGAGCAGACATCGTCAGATTTGATTGATGGTATTGAGTTTTAATTAGCAGAGAGTTAGGGTTTTTGAGGTTCTGAAAGATCGTGATGTTGAAGTAAAAATGGAATTTCAACTGATAGTGAGCGCCGGGCTCATAACCTGTTACTTTGTATGCTTCTTTCACTTCTGATTGACTTGATTGGTTCTCTCTATCTCGAGAGCGAATGGTCTGTATATGTACAATCCCCAATATGCATACGCATATGCTCTGAGATACATCACCCTGCTTCTGATGCATATCCTGATACAGCCACCGTCCTCATCCAAGTGTTTGTTCTCATACGAGACATCAGGCAGTGCTGAGACTCGCGATCCAAGTACACATGCAACAGCCATCTGACATTATCATCGAGTGATATTTTGTGACCCCGGAACCGTGACCAATCCTAATGATGCAACGATTCACCTCTGAGTAGATAAAGCTCTTACTTTCAACGAATTCGTTTGCTGAAGTACATGACCAATGTTCCCTGAACAGAGGCTCTTGCATGAGGAAATCAATGTATTCAACAGGATGGGGATGGCGGAAACAGATGTAATTATTGTTTGCGAAGGTTGTATGGATTGGCCAGATGATTGTATCACACTGTGCCCGATTTCGCAGAGTTGATACCCATGGTGTATGACATTTCGTTCAACTGTTTAAATAAAGGGTGGGATGAAATGCAGTTGCTGACAGGTGTATTCATAGGGTTCGTCAATGGCTCATCGACAGCAGCTGGGCTCATGTTGTGCTTGACAGACTAGTGCTGTAATCGATACCTCTTCTTGCAGGAACACAGTTACCATAGATCTATTTTACAGTCAAAGATTTAGAAATGCAGGTTACGTATAGGCCTGCCCCTAGACCGTTGTTGAAATGAGGTGTACTATGTATATAGCTTCCAACAAGAGGTCACTCTGGATTGACACACGCATTGTTGCTGTTGGCTTCTCCAATACTGTAATCAGCAGCAGATGGGTGAACAAATTCATTCCAATGCGGGTCATAACACACAGGAAGTAGAACACTATCGTGCTTGATCGCATTACAATCATCTGACAGTAGTTCAGCTCATATCAGTAGAATGTGTTCCTCATGGTTGTGACAGAGGTGAGTGATGTAACTGCCTATGTCGCAGTATGTTTTTAAGCAATAAAGATACTGGTGACAGGTATGCACGATTCATTAGCAAAATGAAATGCCGCAACAACAGTCAGAAGTGTCTCGATGGGATTTCTGCTACTCATCCCATTGTAAGCTGGCTGTTGCTTGACAACGGCTGAACCTTGATTTACTATCTGCAACATGGGGTCTTACAACTCTCGTACGATTGGTTCCATTCTCTTGTACACATTTGCAATGTGTTTAATTGCTCATCCATTTCAGCATCACATCAATCTCACAATACATACAGCATTTGCATTCCCCTTGTTGCAGTGATTGTTTCGCACCATTACATGACCCTTCTACTCCCATTGCCTGATATATAGTTGTCAGATGTAGGTAAGTTTGCACCTTACATAAAACATGCATTCTCCTTAGATATCCACCCAGAGACTTTGTTACAGGGTACAAGACCTAGAGTAAGAACAAACCGGTGAGATTTGACAGCATAGCATGCCTTTAGTACTCTTAGTGATGAATTGAAGTGTTTATTTGATGAATAAGAGCTCTTAGATAATGCTAAGCACAGTGTTTCATATCTGAATAGCAGCCAAGATAATGTTGCTATACCAAGATAACCCCTCCAAGCCCACATATGTATTCTCCTTTCCTGCCCACCTTACTTACAATCTCCAGAACTTTTGACACTCCCTACTCACCTCTGTTATCACACCGCATCACTCTTGACAACATATTGAACACTTCTGACACTTGTTTAGAGTAACGAGCATTTGATGGCCACCACCCAATCATTGATCACTGTTGAGAACCAACAATGAATTGTGATGCCACCTGGTTGCCAAAATCAGTTGTTGCAGATGCTAATACAATCTAGATGTGGACTCAAAAGTTCGCCTCTGCGAGATGAACACTGCTGTTGGAGACACCCAATGTGCAGCAGAAAGCATCGAGATTTGGCATGGGAAGCGTGGCTTGATAACATTCAAGACAGATATGAAAATGAGGGAGCACCTCCAGGAGATTGCCCAGTCCATCAGTATCAGTGGCAAGCTAAGTGCTGGCCACTTGCAATGAGATCTTTGAATCAATTGTTGCATGACTTAGATCAGTCATCACAAGTCTACAATGCTGCATTTGAAATGGTACATGGCAGCGAACACAATTCTAGCTTGAGAGTAATTCAAAGCAGCACTTAACCAATTCGAGAACATTGGCTTTTACTGAAGAATCAATAAGATCAACAAAACCCCAACTAAGAATAGGAAAGTCCTTCATGTTCGGATTTATTTCATTGCTCAGACTCTTCTCTTCCTCTTTCTGATGGTGATTAGATACGGACGACAACAAGCTCAAAACCATAGGTTACAGGTTTTTGCTAATCTAGGCGTATTGTGACACCTCGACTGATCTCCTGGTCAAGCTGTTTAGCTTTGTCATCGTCTATGTTGATCTTAACGTTGCTGGGAAGTGGTTGTGTGAAATCAATACTTCTCAATTCTCATTCCATTGGCCTGGGGATGACCAATCAATACGTCCGATAGTTATATCAATTGTCAATACACCCATTCTGTCAATCGTATATGCCGGACTTATCAGTCTGCCAGACTGCCACCAGACAATCCAACAGCTTTGGGGCTGCGGGGAAGAGCCCGATGGATATGGTTGTCTATATGCCCAGAATGTTACCCTGATGTTTGATAACAATACAGCTGCCGGATGGGTAAAGGCAGCCACGTAATGATACAACAAAATGCATTTCAGTGTTCTTTATCGTGGCCAACCAGCTGACGGAACATCTGACGCCCAGATGCTGATGCATGGTAGCTGCGGCTACCTTCCTCTAAATGACATCCTCCAACTTCCAGCGAAAGATATAATCGATGAAATCTGGAAGGAATCAAATGTTGATACTGAGATGTGGCACCCAAATCCAAGCAGCTTCCCAACAACAGAAACAAGATTCCACAAGATGAAATGGAAGCTTCAAAGAAGAACTATCAGGCCGCTGTGATACCTTGAAGCATTCCAAAACAAATGCTTTTGGTCTTTGTACCTATCATGAGTATAGCATAGTTGCTGGTCAGGATGTGGCCAGGCTATAAGAGTACAATCACATTGTTAATCCTCCCGCTGGGGGCTCTTTGGCCAATAGGAAGCATGCAGGCAGCTGCCCAGCTGTTGATTAATCATTCTGAGGATGGAATACACTGGCAGGATGGTAGTTGAATGATTTGCGTTGTGGGGGGGACTGTTTGTCGCACTTTGGAGGGTGGACGGATGGATGATAATTTGTAGCATTTTGGATAGGCTTTGGGTCACTTGTTGGTGTTTTGTTTGATTTATTAATACATAAATCATATCCATGCAGGAAGAGCTGTGTTGGGAGTTCGTGATGTTGGGATCAATTGTTTACACACTTGTTTGAGGGAAAACGACAGTCGCAGCGATAGGACTCTGTGTATGGCTATCATGTAATTGGTAGTTCAGTAACTTTACCTAGCAGAAGTTAACCTGACTGATTGGTGAAAGACGAACGCTTCTTAGCTGGTTGCGATTATGCACACTCCTGTAATTCTCTGGCATGTGTGATGCGTATCACTATCAATTATGTAATGTTTACAAATTCTTTACCATACATGCGGGGAAGACCAGCCAGATTCATAGTCGATGTTATCAAGAAATTGCCAAGATTGGTTCAGTCCAGAGAAACTCTGACCCTCCAAATGTCAAGTGTTAGCAACAGTTCCGGGTTAGCCGGCTGCACCCAGGGTTCGAACCGAACTGGATGCCCCACTCCAGTTAAGGAACCGCCAAGGATCCTGAAATGGGCAACCAGTGCCATTTTGTTACCCAGACCGGACATATACTGGGGGGATTTTGGCCAGGTTGGAAATGGACTGTGGTTCCATTTTACAGTTCCTTCAACTCTGGCTGAGCATTGGCTGTAATTAAGTGTTTGGGTTCTGATCGTATCATGATATGATCGATACCTAGATTGTGCAGTTGTGACAGCTCTTCCACTTTCCGCTTTCAGATTGGCTTTCAGAGCAATATTGATTGAGTTGCTGCAAAAAAACGCCAAATTGATGGCATAATTGGTGGGTTTTCGACAGCTACTCAATGAATAACAGTATGATTGCAAATCTGAAACCTGGAGGTGAAAGAGGGGCCAAAACTGCACAATCTACCTATTGATCATGTTATGATACAATCAGAACTCAGATACTTAATTGCAGCCAACATTTTGAGGTTGAAATGCCTGGTCTTCGGTGACATAACCAGCCCAATTGCAACGGTCTGGGTTTTCGTGCAGTAAAACCGATCACAACGATTCATATCCGATCCAAGCCTTACTCCTGAACTGCTCTTGCAGGTTGGAACTGTTGCTGACAGTATACAGTCTACATTTCAGTGGTAAATGTATTATCTAAACAATTGTTTTCATCACTAACATTGTGTATTAGGCTCTTGCAATGATTTCTTGCTCCCATGCCGCAATGGCATACCCTTCCCATACTTCAATGGACTCTATTCACCGATTTTGAACAACGTTACCTACAGAGATCTGGGAGATGATAGGCTGGTTATTAACCCAGGACAGGTTTACATGCCCAACAAACATTGGTTAGATATGTTCAAAGTTACTTTGTTGTTTGATCGTTGTCATGACAATCAATTGAGGAGGTCCAGTTTCAAATTGCAGCCACTGAAATTGCGGATCTTATTCCCCAGACATACTTCTACAGCCTACACCAAATGGGTATGAAAGATAGATAATTGATTTAGAAAATCAACCTGACATTCGTTGCCCTTACCACGATGACAATCCACAATTGTCCTTTAGTCTGGCAAACAGGTGAGTTCCAGTCCCCACCAGAGTTTGGTCCAGAAGGTGGGGCACACCATAAGTGTGATAGCAGCAACATTCATCATTTCGGTAATATTGCATGCACTGATGAAATTCATCCTTTCAATACAGATTTTCCATTTTCCTCGCACCACGTTAGAGTGAATAAGATATATTCAATCTGCAATATGATTCTCTGAAGGATCCACCCAACTTGTAGTGACCCACTGATGGTACAACCTCACAACAATCAGGAGAACCTGCATGAGGACTTTCTTGATTATGTCCCGGAGAGGCTGATCAAGCAGTGCAATATTGCATTTTATTGGCACAGTATATATGTTGCTGCTATTGGAGCTAGCAGGAGATTCCCAGCTAATCTGCCTATGAGCCAGTCTGCCATCGCCAGCAGCAGCAGCCAGCACATCCCTTGCAGTGACATCAATAACAATGACATCACCAAGATCACCCGTGTAGGGAATATGGGATTAGTTGAGAGAAGTACGATTGTAGAGGGTGTGATGTCGGCTGGAGGTTAGGAATGGTATCAGTGATTACATGTTGGTTTTCCTTAGTGTGCTATTGTATTCTAAGTATGTTCAACATATCATAGTAGTAGTAAATGTAATAGAACTGATAGTTTACTGAAGTCAGATCTGAAATGTGTGAAATCATAATTGCCATGGTCCATGACCCTCCAGTGATGGTTGAATCACTGTAAGTGACTAAACAATTGGGTATCAACAAATTAGATATTGTAAACCACTTCTGCATGGTAACGATTATTGGTCAAATTATACCTTGAGGACTATTCAAAAATGAATAACATATACTTTAGTAAATATACTGAGCGAGTACTAATTGCATTGTGTAGACAAATCGAATCAGGCATTGTAGGAGTATGTCAAACATTGTTTTGTGTTATTGCCAATGGAAGGTTGTACTGTTCGTCAAGTGCTCATTGTCACAATTGCAATTGTGGGTAATCTGGTTGTAACCCTTGCAACCAGCACCATGACAACTCACGGAACACTGAGGAATTTTAAAGTAACGCCATATTTGTGGCCAACCTTAAGTGGATTTGTTCTGTGTGGGTATTCAATAAACTGAATAAATTAACTGAACGAAATTAAGTTTTTGCTGATGTGGGTACACCAACATCACTAAGGAACATGGCTGGCTAAACATGAAAGAGAGATGTATTGTCAAAAAACTACAAAGACTCTCAAATCTTGTGTAATGACAAGGGGAATGGACTTTAGGCCAGTATGAACCCTGTGGGGAAAGCCACTACTTAATGAAATGGGACAAATATATCTCACAAATTACCAGAACCCAAGGGTCTATTCAACCACCAGATCCATAGGAATCTACCTTGGACCAGGATGAGAACTGTGAATCAGGCACAACTTTTTCGAATTTGTTAACATGCCTTGTTGAAATTCTAGAACAATGTATACTGACTTTATTTGACAATACACACTGAGAACATGCTGCTGACCTCTCGCAGAGGGCAAAAGCTATCTGACATGCTCTGGGAGTACAGGCACCACCATTATACTGGAACAACCATAGGGCAAATGGCATCAACCAGATCAATAGTACAAACCCAATGTGCAAGTGAACTTCCAGCAAAAATAGGATGAACTTGGAAAACATTCAGTGACACTGTACCTCATGGAGAAGTTTCAAGCAATAATGAACATTATTCCCATGCTCAGAAAGATACACAAAGGAAAGAATTCCCCAAACAAGGGCAGAGTATACTGTTATGATAATGAAGAATACTACCGAGTGTACTACATGCACAAAACAAATATCTGTCCAGGTGGAATGCCTCCATCAGAGTGGATACGCTCTGTCAGAGCCATCAGAGACACCCCAGTGGCTGATTACTCCGCGCCCAGTGTCAGTACCATGTGTCGCATCACATATTACCCTCCGATTACACCTTCACCAGTTCTTCTCCCTCTGTCGGACTCCAATTTCAAATGAACACTCTGGAGTTGTGGCCAACTGTGACGATATATCGGAATGAGTTCATTGTGTATGCTCTTGCATTGGGATTGGAAAGCGATGGGTGACGCTGCGATAATCACTTCTCGTGTTCCTTCTATCCACCCAAAATTCAATGCTCTCTTTACTAAATATACACTTCATTCCAAGTCACTAGATCTATGTAGCTATTGATAATCTATCGCTCGTTCGGTCTGTCTCCTGTCTTAATACCTGTAGCCATCTCTGGAATTACATGCACCCAGACGAGAATGTTTCCCACACTGAAACCATCCAAAGGAACGGCTGCCGGTGTGTTTCCCACTTGTAGAAATTTCAAAATGGGATCCAAGTTACCCGAGTTTTCAGGTATGAGCTGGCAGATCTGTGAAGATAGATTGCCAATTGTCATATATACAGGCCACACTATAGTTTTGCCAGCAAGATTTGAGAGATTTGTTCCTTGGGACATGACGATAAAGGGAACTAGTGTATCCCCCACTCTGAGCGTTGACTTAATGTTGAGTAGCACATTATTATCCTGAAGTATCTCTGCTTACCTGCGTCTCACACCACCAGCCCGCAATGTGCAATTCAGAACAAAGCCATTTCAGTGGCGTATTGCTGGTGAAGCAACGCAGAGGGGTGAAAATGAGATGCTCAGCATAGGCTGCCTGCCATATCAACCATCTCATGCTTTTGATGATATCTCGACTGCAGTATTTGATAGAGCGTTGGTGATTATCATTCCATGTCATATATTTTGAGAGTGTGTAGTTCAAACTTGCCGAGAGCCTGATTATACGGCATGCTAGCCACGAGCTTCTGGACGCCATACCTGTTTTTGAAGCTTCGGAAATGCAGAGCGGCATCTTTTCTCTTCAGCACATTGTCATAGTGCATCATCATACCCTTCTTCTTCTTTATCCCACACTGCATATATTGGTACTCTTCACGTATCGCAAACTGGTAATAAGGATTGCTTTGTATGTTCGTCTCAAGGCAACCCTGAGCGTGACATTGCCATGGCTCATCAATGTATTCGGGCCACGGAGAGCAGGCACTGAGGGATGTGTCGATCCGCGATAGAGGAGCTGCACTTCACCAAATTCGATCCTCCAATGACAGCAGCATCTGCCCACCGGAAAAACAATGTCGACCTTTTCTAAGTGGTGCAAGAATACTCAACAATGGATATTTTGTTCTCAACATCAAGAATATGCAGTGGTGATTCCAACAAAGTACAAAGATCTGCATGATTGGGCCTATTGTATTGGCGGGTACATTCCGGTAGTCAAACAGACTGATATAATGCATATTGTACCCATCGGAGTATATGTTAGACAGGCATATTTGGTGCGATAGCATTCTGTATCAGATAGAATCAATAATGTATGGCTTTTAAATAATTATGCGGATTTAGATACCTACTGGACTGTATATCAAGTTACAATGCCTGAATCAAGGTGTGCTCAAGGTGTGCAGCAGGAAGATAGTTAATCAAATTGTACAATTTGATATAAACATTATGTTAATCGCTCTCAAAGAGTATTGCTCCAGTCTTGAGGTGCACCAGAATAGTTGTGGAGACATGGCAAATACTCCCAATAGCTCTGGAATTTGCACGTACTAATAGTTTGATTTTGCAGCATTTTGAAAAGACCGATGCACTCTTCACAACATTCTTGTATTCCATTCCATAACTTCTGGAGTATTCAGGAGCACAGGGCAAGTAGTCTCAAAACACCTTACCCCACATCACATTGCATTCCGCCTATCGGGGAGTATCTGGAAGCATCTGGAATGATTAGTGTGGCTGTTGAGAGTTGCTGAGTTGTTTAGAGTTAACTTCCAAACCATTTTACATTTTACTGATGTTGCAATTGTCTCTGCTACTTGTGACCCCAATTGGGTAGACAATTCATACCTTTTTGTATTTGCAATTTATAGATCCCAAGTCCGGATGATTTCTCCTCCATAGGTGTTGCAACGTGTCCCTGGTCGATTAGCCTCAAGCATTCACACCAAATGGTCTGTAACTATTAACCTTGATTTGCTAGACTTATCAGAACACTTTAGCTGTGAAAGCAGTATTCCCAAATCTTAGCAATATTTCATGTGTACATCAGCAAAATGTGAATCAGTCCGGAGGGAACATGCAATCCTCCCAGACACTCCCGACGACCTCATCAGTGCTTCTAACTACTTATAGATGCTCCCAGACCCCCCTGGAGCTAAGCAAACTGCTCTCGGACTCTGCAAGAGCATTCTCAGGTGGTCCAGAAAGCACCTGCAGTTAGGGAGGTGCATTCAGGATGCTACGAGGTTTGACTTATAGAATAGTGAAATTTTGGAGCTCCTGAGACCTCTCGGCAGAGCTGTAGAAGACTTGGAGAGCAGCCGAGCCCTCAGCGCAGGTCTGCGGGTGACAACAAGAGCAGCTAAGACCACTGCGCAAGCTCTGTGGGAGAGTTCGTGCCATATTCTCACAGCAGTGGTTCTAAGGGTTCTACAACCACAAGGAATTTTGTTTCACATATTCGTCTTTGTTACAGTCACAAGATTTGCTACATCATAATATGGCATGTATTATCTAAGTCTCTCTCTATATATACATATGATCAATCTGGCCACAGATGGTACTCGAGCATCATCGGAGGAGCATCGGACATGCCGATTGAGAGAACTTAGAGATGCACCACTCAGGGGCCATTGTGGTGCAACGATGGAGTTAGAAGGCAGAGAAGCCCACCATCAACACTCCGCCGCAGCTCACGCAACATTCAAACGGAATTCATAAGAGCGGTTCTTGTTCGAGAAGCGTACTCATCGGGCGAGAAGATATGATCCTACCCGGCATTGAGAATCCACACAATTGTGTCCATCCAGGAAATCTCGGAGAGATCAAGTGAGACCAAAAGTTGGGAAAGCCAGAGTTATTTCATTCAATGATAAGAGTAGATGGAAATGAGATGATGTCAATCTACTCCGGGGTCTGCCGAATGTATACTCCCTATCACTCTGTCCAACTCTGTTACCCCTGTATCTCCATATAACTGCCATCATTCCATGAAGATGTACTTCGAGGCCGTGAGCAAGCGTGTTTGGAGATGCACTTGGAGACTGGGATCGAGTGAACTCAGAGATGCACTTCGACGCAGCGATCGAGCGTATTTGGAGATGCACTTGGAGACCAGGAGATCGAGTGAACTCAGAGATGAACTTGGAGGCCATGATGGAGCGAGTTTGGAGATGCACTTGGAGGCCGAGATCGAGTAAACTCAGAGATGCACATGGAGGCCATAATTGAGCATGTTGGGAGAGACACTTGGAGGCCATCATCGCTCAAGATTGGAGAAGTACTTGGAGGCGGTTGATCTGGAGGCGATTGATCTGGAGGCGATTGATCTGGAGGCGATTGATCTGGAGGCGATTGATCTGAAGGTAGGCATACTGGAGTGAGTCAATATGGAGGCAGTAGATCGGGAGACATGTGCGATGGAAGTTAAGACTCTATTCATTGGTTAACTCGGAATTGTGGGAATGTAGAGAATTGAGTACAACAGGGTCCGCTGACAGCTGAGAGACTGGCTGGGAGCGGGAGACGGTCAATCTTGGAATGATGCAGTAAGCGGTGTATACAGTACTCAGTGTATGCTGTGCTCAGTGTATGCTGGACTCTGCGTATGCTGTACTCGGTGTATGCTGTACTCAGTGTATGCTGTACTCGGTGTATGCTGTACTCGGTGTATGCTGTAGTCAGTGTTAACTCTTGATCATGGCATGGAGAGCTGGAGAGGGATGACTTCACTTCGTGTTCTTAGGTGACAATGGAGTTCAGGACGAGAAGGAGAGAGATGAGAAGACATTGGGCAAATCATCATGAGAAACTGGGACTTAGAGAATATTGGGTGAGAGTCAATTTAGAATCCCCAATACAGCAGGTACGAGTCCCAATCCAGTGTGTAATTACAATAATACAAGGTCTTCCGAATCCAATCATACAGGTTATACCCCTGATTTCTCATATCCGCCCCTATCCTCCACATTGTTCTCATCTTCATCCCCCATCTCTCTCTCTCTCGTCCACCACTCTACCATCATCGCAGAACACAAAGTCAAGTCATCCCTCGCTATCTCTCCATGCAATGATTATGAGTTGACACCGAGTACAGCATACACCAAGTACAACATACACCAACTACAGCATTCTCCAAGTACAGCATTCGCCCATGATTGATTGACTTCTCTTCATTCCCATGATTACAAGTTGACCGCTGAATGTAGCTACAGCTTCCAACATGCCTCCCTACACGATTGACCGCCATCAGCCAGCATGCCATGAGAGCTCAAAGGTAAAGTCACCTTATCACACTTCCACGTTTGGGAGTCAACTAACTGATGCATAAAGTCTCAGGACCAGGTGCGCCATCCATCGACCGGCTCCAAGTATTCATCTAATCTCACTCAATCACGGTTTACAACGTAAAACTCCAAACTAACTCGATTTCCGGCCTCCAAGTTCGCACGATCATACCCTCCAATTTCATCTCCAAACTCGCACAATCACGGCCTCCAAGTGTATCTCCAATGTCGCTTGATTATGGACTACATGTTTGCACGATCATGGCCTCCAAGTGCATCTCCGAACTCGCTCAATCACAATTTCGCAGTCCATCTCTATGTTCACTTGATCATGGCCTCGAAGTGTATCTCGAAATATGCTCGATAACCGCCTCCAAGTCTATTTGGAAACTCGCTCAATAACGGCTTGCCTGTTCACACGATCATGGCCTCCAAGTGCATCACGAAATGTGTTCGATCATGTCCTCGGAGTATATCTCTGAGTTCACTCGATTGTCATTTCAAGGCGTACCATGAATTGCTCTCAAGCACCGCCTGCAGTCAGTCGAGATATACTGTGTGCAGACGGGTAGCTATATAGATAGATAGATGAGAATCCAAAATGAATACATGAGTTTTCAAAATCGTTGAATGATAAGTAGTTGCTATATTTTCCTGGTGCACCAGCAATGTTCCCAAAGAAGATGTCATTTTTCCCAGACTGCATTACAGTGATTCGATGTGCTCTCAGGCTTGTCGTAGACGCCCCCAGAATTTTCATCAGCGCACCCAGCCTTGTCGTCAGTGCTCCCAGGTGCTCCCAGGTGCATCCAAAGTTCTCTCTGGTGCTAGGAGGTGTTCTCAAATTTATCACAATCACTCCCATGGTACTTCTCTACCAGTCATCGGAGATCCCAGGTACTCTGAAGGCCAGTCGGAATGCCCTCCTAAGGTCTGATACTCTCCTGAAATTGACGCATCTAAGTTTACACTCCGCATCCTCTCTGTCACTCCTGGAGGCTGCCAGTGACTACAATACATTATGCTGATGTAGATTGTGTGGGGTAATGTGTCAGAAAAGAGTAATTCGTGAAATCCTGTATGGGAAAGATATCTCAAATTGTAAGAGTAAAAACTGTGTGAAGGTATACGCCTGTGTATGGCCTCACAGGGAGGTATATCAGTAGATACAGTTGCACAGGTAGTTATGGTAATATAATAGAGTAGTTGGTAGATAACTCGGATTATTGCTAGAGATCCAAGGCGCCTCGTGAGCCAACTATATATAGCTAGTATTACCCGGCCCTGGATACGTCACGTGCAGCCATGCTGTTACATGGAGTTATACAAGAGAATAAGCTGGTATATTTTTAAATATTGATGTAAATTCTTATTTACTCTGTACAGTATACAATCTTTGGTTACTATTAGTCCTTTACAAAGTTCAGATACCTCCAAAGCTTACTAAACTATGAATATTGATTGGAAATTAGTTATGAAAGTTTACAAGATTTGGTGTGGTGTTATTGGGGGCTTATGTATTGCCTGCACAGGCTTAAGCGATTACCCAGTCATGGGCAGTTAGACTGTAAAATGCTTAAGTTTAGTCAACAAAAGATATTGAATGTTTTATAATTTACCAAAACTATATTGACATACAATTCCATGTGCTTGGCAAAATCAACCCTAACCTTGCAACCTAAAATGGAAATGCCGACGATCGGGGCTAGTGCTATGCTACATAATACCCTGAATAATATATTTCATCACGCCAAACTAATGATCTGGGATCGAACTCTTTTCCGTGATAATTGTGTCTGCAAAGTAGTGCCGAGAGTGATTACCCGCCTGACCTCCCCTTCCCAAGATTCTTTTCTCCTCATTTCCGAAGTATACTTTAGAGTGGAAACCGGCGGTGAAGTTCATGTCAAAAGTTGAATCGATTGCATGCAAACAAGATTCTCTCTTCAATTCTCCATCCACCTTCTAATCGATCCTACAGAATTGATACCAATCTCCTAGACCGTGATCGCGACTCGATGCATTTCTCATCGCAAACTGTCAACGTACAGCATGCATTCTTTTGGCAATGTCCTCCTTGATCGCTTTGGGCCCTGACATATTGTAGGTCCTGCGATATACCGCTCTTGGAAGTGGTGCCGCCTATGGCTTTTACTACCAGGGCAGCCTCGCCTCGCGTTTCAAAGCTCAGCAAGCTCAGGTCGAATGGAAGCAGAAGGAGGCATTAATCAATGAGGCGAAAGCAGAATGGGCCAAGACATACTCAATCAAGATATCTAGGGACTGTACGTTTGGCACTCTGTGCGTAGCACATGTTTTATGTGGGAATATAATTAACAGATTGAATTATAGTTGTAACTGATCCCGACGACTCCAGATTTGACCTGGAGAAATTTCTTTTCCACCTAGCTGCTCAAGATAACGTGAGCGCATGAAGGTATCACTTTTGTGAAGAGTGGATGGATCTGTGTACTACTTTACTATTCCTCAATAACTGTGTGGGGGCCGCTACTTTGAGATCGTTGTCTTGGTGAGTGTGTAATTGGAGTCGAAGTCTTAATTCTGTCACAGTTGGTGTTTGTCGTTGTTGCAATCTCAGTGAATGTATCCGTTGATATGAAAACACAGAACCTTTTGTGTGAGAGCCAATGTCGTAGGGAAATGCCAGCTTCCGGTTTTGACATGTCTGTCTAATCTACTATGCTGTTCAATTTTTACACGATCCTGCTGTCATTCTAGTTTTATCTCAAGATCTGCAATAAATTTGGCTTAGCGACTCCAGAATTCCTCGTTCAAAGCATGACTACGGATGTTCCTTTGCCCAGAGTTTACAAGTTCTATCCTGTCCACTACTGACAACAAACCGCCCATCCAGGCTAACATCAACGCTGGTTACGTTTCCAGAATGCGCATGGAGACCTTTCACGAATGCCCAGTCGTCACTAGAGTGAATCTTGATGTCCCCATCAAAACCACTAGTCACAAAGAAGGTTCCCTTCGTGTTCATCCCGCTAGGTAAACCACTGCTGGCACCATCACCACGGAAGAACCGGATGTCGCTGACCAGTTTTTTGTGTGCACCAATCGTAGCGGTGCATCGAACCATCCGAACATCCCAGACTTTCATTGATGCATCACCAGATGAAGTTAATACACGATAGCCGTCTGGATGCCACGCCAAACCTGTAATCTCTCGAATATGACCGTCGAGAACCATAATTGTCCGCCCAGTCCTCAAATCCCATACCCTACCAATGGAATCCAACCCACCGCTCGCAATAAGTGCTCCGTCACCCTGGAAGGCTACCGAGTACACCTCTCTAGAGTGTCCCTCCTGCAGTAGCAATTCCTGTTGTGTTTCCAGATCCCAGAGTCTCCACGTTGTATCGAAGGACGCAGATGCCAGATATTGGCCGTTTGGGTGATGTTCTACCCTGCAAACTCGGGCTGAATGACCGGTGAGAGTAGATATTGGCGTAGGTTTAGAAAGTGACCACAAGTGGATATTCCCTTCACCTCCACCCGAAGCCAGATTTGCTAACTCAGGTGACATTGCAACGATGGCCTGGGGATGCCATGAAATTCCTCCGACTCTATCGGTATGTCCGCGAAGCAGCCCCTTCTGCTCCAGGTTCGGTACAGCAAACATTCTGATTGTTCCACTCCAACAACCAGCCGCGATAAGCTTCGCGTCAGGGGAAAATCGGGCCAAAGACAGAGGTCGATCACCGGCAATCTGAGATCCCAGGACTTGATAACCGCCAAGGTACTCCTTGATTGTTCGACGATGTTTGATGTGCTTCTGTAGTGGCAGTGCAGCCTCTAACTTTTGCCTCTCGACTCTTTCTTGTGCGCGGGTTAACGAATATACGGCTATCTTTTTCCGGGCAGATAATAATTCTAGCTCGCCTGGGGTGTAAAACTCTTCATCGTCAGAATTGTCGCCGTGCTCGTCGTCCGAAAAAGGCGTTCCAGTATCCATCATTTTCATATCAACTCCACAACTAGTTACTATGCCCTCTTGCCTCTGATACAATAACTCTCGCAGTCGGTCCCGTCGATCGCCAGGTCCCTCTCCGAACAATGTGATAGGCTCTCCAAGTTCACGGAGGCGCATTCGTACCCGTCCATCATCTGTAGGTACCACGATTGCCGCCGCCCTCCTTTTCCGGTGTATCTGCGAGAGAATAGCAGAAGCTTTTTCCGGAGCGATTCCTAGTCTCAAAGTGGTCGGGATAACATGATTGTAGTTGATCTGGTCACACATCTCCTATAAACCGAAACTTAGGACTCATCATTGTGTCCTCATCTGAGGGGAAACGTACATCATGGTCTTCAACATATGGTATTCTCGAGGGGTGAATCCCAGACATATCAGAGTGATAGAATACGATAATGTTGAGAAGTAGGATGTCAATGCTAATGGTGAGAGCCAAGAGTGCACGTTTTGAATGCTGTGTAACTATGCTCTAACCTCGAAATTGTCAGCAGGTCAAAACCACAAACTGCTCTAGTATGGCCTCGTACCCCGGTCCTTGTCTAGGGTGTGGTAGTATAAAATCAATGTGTATGTGGCATACAACACATTGAAAGCCACGTTAAGACAGATTAAGCTGGATTGCGTCAATCTATGCCAAATTGAATTGCACAAAAATGTGAGGCAAAAGGGCCTTGAGACATCACCACACTGTAAATTCCGACGACTGGAACCATGCGAATGACCTGCAGTATAGTCTTCAATCCACTTTCTGAAGATGCAAAAGTTAATGCAACAAATTCAAATGTTAATCTGACATCTATATCTGCTGTCTCAGGAGAATTCTGGTCAGGATTGAGTGGGAAAGAGACAACTCAGCTACATACAATATATCATGTTCAATAGCTTCGAATGAAAGTAAATGAATTGTAATTCCATTTGCTTGCAGATGTTAAAAAAGAGGAGTCAAAATTCCAGACATCCAGCATATTATTGGTAATAGATCATATATATATGTCTCATAACTCACATCCATCACAACTACAGAGATGTCCCTGAGTATTATCCTTCAATTCACAGCAATCTTTATATTATTCATCACAAATCTAACACCAGATCAATAGGAGTGCTTGATATTAGTAGTAGCCAGGAGGGTGAAAAGTAAATATCTTATCGCAAAGTGTTCACCACAATTTATTGAGTGATTTCACAAAATCATTTGCAGTTATTCAATGATCAGTATACATTTTCTCTGACATGGATTCCTCAGAACTTCATTCTGTATAGCCTCCCACTTCTATAGATCTTGAACGTTCAGCTATTTGACAAGAAAATAGTCACAACAATCGCAATCCACATAATTGAATATACTTACAACTTCTAATGTAACTTCATGTAAGAATGATAGTAATTTACTAGCAGGTGATAGAAATATTACTAGTAGTCAATGAGTATCGTAAGTTGCTTATTATTTGCATCATTCATCTTCTTATAAGCTGTTGAAGCTATCCATTAATTGGAAAGAACTGTTCTATATAAGCCTGTAACATGGACTCTTTATGCAAATTCTGAAGCTTCACACCAAAATCTAATCCAACTGTTGCCAATATTACAATTTTTCATCTAATTTAACATTTTGGACTGTTATCATATTTTACAGAATCTGTATCAACACAATAGAAGTCACTATGTCAACCAGACTTCAGAGTCTATGTGTATCATAGTCAGTTCCAATAACTGTGGAAATTGTTTCAGAGTACATTACTACTTTGAGTTTTTGTCTAGCAATCATATCAACGATGTATTGGCAAGATAGGATTATTACTGAAATTATGATCTTGCCAGCTCAGCTTCAGAGTAATCGGCACAGGTTATTGTACATCTTCTCCAAACAACCCTGGAGCACTTTGTTGGTCAGACAATGTTTATCCAAGTCAATCTACTGATGAAACTTTCAAAATTCTAGACAGCTATTCTCCAATATCTCAGTAATAAATTATACAGAGCCATTGAATAACATATAGTATCAAAATATTTGATCTAGATCACCCATTCACAAGTAGCAATGTGAATGTATTGAAAAGAATTATACAAGAGCTAAGCTTGGATTAGAATGATATTGTTAACAGCAAGCTTATACTCCATGGAAATTATATTACAGCATACAATATCACACACTCTGTATTTATAAGAGTTATTGAGCTGGATACTCTATTTCATTTCCAAAAAATTGAGCCAGTTGTTGGTTTATTGGACTTGCAGTTGAATCTGTTGGAACAGTTTACACCAGATTAGAAAAGTTGATGAATATGATTTGAGATAGCACTATCCTGATAGGATTCCAATAAACTAATCAAGAATTGATGTACTCATAATGAAAACTTCCACATTTCGTACTAACTGGTTATGTGATTCCCTCTAATATACATCAGATGATTACAAAACTGACCATGCATTTGAATGATGAATGCAAGGGATCCAGTTGTCACAAGACAGTTAAAAAGGTCACTGAATATTTAATGTGATGGTGTTAGAAGCTACAAAAGAGTGCTTTACCAATTCAGATGTAAGTGGCAGTCTAGAAAAGACATCGTTGAAGTGCATTTCGGTACCTAGCCGCTGCTTATAGTGTGTGGGAGTATTCAGATCTGAATCCTATGATGGTTAAATCCTGGAGATAACAGATCTGATGCATTGAACATCAGATGTATCTGGATAAGCTGTGGACAAATTTGAAAGCATAGAAGAATACTAGCAACAAATGTAGTATTATCTTGCAATGTAGGTTGCAAGTTTGAATGTAACATAGAATGCTGCTGACAAGATTTGGATTAAGTTGAATTGCTGCTGGTGGACCTGGTTATTCTAGTAACCACATGTGACTAACCAATTTTACACTTTAGTACTCAATGTGAATTTCCATTTATTTACATGAGTAAAAAAAAATCCATCTGGGTGGAATGGCTTCGTCAGAGTGGGCACACTCTATCAGAGTAATTGGAGACATTCCAGTAGGGACTTAATCCATGCCCAGCATCAATACCATGTACATCAGCAAAATGTAAATCGGTCTGGAAGCAATATGCAATCCTCCCAGACACTCTGCATCACCTCACCAGTGCTTCTAAGTATTTCTAGATGCTCCCAGACCCCCCTGGAGCTAAGCGGAGTGCTCTCAGACTGTGCAAGAGCATTATCAAGTGCTTCTGAGAACACCTGCAGCTATGGAGGTGCATTCAGAATGCTACGAGATTTGATTTACAGGACAGTCAAAGTGTGGAGCTTCTCAGACCTCTGCACAGATGTGCGGGAGATTTCTGGAGCAGCTCTGCGGGAGCTTTCTAGAGCAGCCGCATCCACTGCGCAGCACTGCAGGAGACTTGGTGCCATATTCTCACAGCCGTGGTTCTTATATAACCATCGGGCATTTCATCTTATCATATTCGTCTTTGTTCCAGTCGCAAGATTTGCTACATCATAATATGGCACACATTATTTAAGTCTCTCACTATATAAACATACAGACTGTCTGGCCGCAGATGGTGGTCGAGCATATTCGGAGGAGCACCTGGACACACCCATTGAGGGAAAATAGAGATGCACCACATGGAGGCCATTGTGGTGAAACAATGGAGCTCGAAGGCAGAGAGCCCACCATCAATACTCTACCGTACCACTTGCAACATCCAAATGGAATTGAGGAGAAATAGCGGTTCTGGTTTGAGGAACATAGAAATCAGGTGAGAAGAAATGATAGTACCCGGTGTTGAGGATTCAAACAATTGCGTAGATCAACAATATCTCGGACAGAGGGAGTGAGATCAATAGTTGGAAAAGATAGACTGTGCAAATTCATTGTATAGTAAGAGGAGATGGAAATGAGATGATGTCTATCTACTCTGGGGTCTGCCAAATATATACTCCCCATCACTCCGTCTACCTCCGTTTCAACTATATCTCTGTACACCCACTGTTGCTTCTGAACGATGTACTTGGATGCCATGACCGAGCGTGGACAGATATGAGCTAGGATACTGAGATCGAGAGAACACAGAAATGTACTTCCAGGATGGGATGGAGCGAGTTTGGAGATGCACTTGGAGATGGAGCTCGAGTGAAGTCTCAGATGCACTTGAAGGCTGTGATCGAGCAACTTTGGTGATGCCCTTGGAGGCCAAGATTAAGTGAACTCAGAGATGCACTTGGAAGCCGTTACTGAGCGTGTTGGGTGATTCACTTGGAGGCAATAATCGATCAAGATTGCAGGAGTACTTGGAGGTGATTGATCTGAAGGTGGTCAATCTGGAGGCAGTGACTCTGGAGGCAGTCAATCTGGAGGCAGTGAATCTGGAGGTGGTAGATTGGGAGGCTTGTGCGATGGAAGCAGAGACCCTGTTCATTGGTTAACTGTGAGTTACTTGGAGGACGTGATTGTGCGTACTTGGAGGCAGTGATCGAGTGAGTTTGGAAATGCACTTGGAGGCCATTATCGATCGAGATTGGAGGAGTAATTAGAAGTGGTTGATCTGGAGGCAATTGAACTAAAGGTTGTCACTCTGCAGGAAGTTAATCTAGAGGCAGTCAATCTGGAGACGATCATTCTGGAGGCGGTAGAAAGGGTGGCATGTGTGATGGCAGCTGAGACTCTATTTATTGGTTAACTTGTAATTGTGGGAATGTAGAGATTTGAGTACAGCAAGGTTATCTGAGAGACTGGCTGGGAGCGGAAGACAGTCGATCCTGGAATGATGCAGTACTCTGTGAACATTGTAGTCAGTGTTAACTTATGATCATGGCATAGAGAGACACAGAAGAATGATGTAGCATCGTGTTCTTGGGTGATTGTGCACTTGAGAACAAGAAACAGAGATATGAGAGGAGATGGGAGAAATCATCATGAGAAAATGTGACTTTAGAAAATTGCATATGTGAGACAATTTACAATTTCTGATGCAGCAGGTACAAATACCGATCCGGTAGGTAATAACCCCAATACAAGGTCTTTCCAACTGAACCAGGCAAGTCATTACACCTGATTTCTCATATCCGCTCATATCCTCCACATCGTTCTTATCTTTATCCCCCACTCTCTCTCTGTCTCGCCCACAACTCTAACAATATTGCAGAATACAAAGTTATGTCCTCCCACTCTATCTCTCCATGCCATGATCATGAGTTGACACTGAGTACAGCATCCACCCAAGTGTGTTTGTCTTCCCTTGATTCTCATCATTATAAGTTAACCCCTGAATGTAGCTTCAGATACCAGTGTTCCTCCTTCCATGATCGACTGGCATCGGACAGCTCCCCATGAGAGCTGAAAAGTAATGTCACAGTATCACACTCCCACCGTTGCAAGTTAACTAACGGATCAATAGAGTCTGAGCACCCCGCACGCCGTCAATTGACCGGCTCCAACTTCTCGTCCAATCTCGCTTACTCATGGCTTCAAGTGCATCACCAAACTCACTAGATTACAGCCTCCAGGCTTGGATGATTGTTGTATGCAAGTCCCGATCTCCATACATGCTAGATCATGGCATCAAAGTGTATCCTGGGTCCTGCTCAATTTCAGCCTGCATGTTCGCATGATCATGGCCTGCAAATGCATCTCCAAACTTGCTTCATTACGACCTCCAAGTACATCTCCAAACATGCTCGATTATGTCCTCCAAGCTCAGATGATCATGGCCTCGAAGTGCATCTCCAAACTTGCTGGATTACGGCCCCCATGTGCATCTCCAAACTCACTCCATTATGATCTCAGAGTCCATCTCTAACTTCACTCGATCAAGGCCTCCAAGAGTATCTGTAATTATACTCGATTACCACCTCCAAGTCCATCTCCACATTCACTTGATCACAGCCTCAGTGTGTATCTCCAGTCTCACTGGGTTACGGCCCACAAGTTTGCATGATCATTGCCTCGAAGTGCAAATCTCCAAACTCACTCCATTATGTCCTCAACGCAAATCTCCATACTTGCCCGATTACGGCCTGTAAGTTCGCACAACGATGGTCTCTAAGTGCACCTCCAAACTTCCTGGAGAACAGCCCCCAAATGCATCTCCAAACTCACTCGATCATGATCTCGGAGTGCATCTCTAACTTCACTCCATCAAGGCCTCTGATAGTATCCCTAATCATACTTCATAACCACCTCCAAGTGCATCTGCAAATTCACGCGATCATGGCCTCGGACTGTATCTCCGAGGTCTGTAGAGTATAATTTTGAGGAGCATATCGAATTGCTATCAAGCGCCACCAGCAGCCAGTCTGGATATGCTGTGCATAGATGGGTAGCTATATAGATACAGAGATGGGAATACACATGGAATACATGAGATTTGAACATTGTTGGACGATAAGTAGTACCTATTATTTCCAGGTGCACCAACAGAGTTCCCAATGAAGATGTTGTTTTCACAGACTGCTCTGTTGAGATTCAAGGTGCTTCCCGACTTGTCACTGGGACTCCCAGGTTTGTCGTCAGCGCTGCCAGGGGCTCTCAGGCTTGTCATCAGTGCTCCCAGGCTTGTCGCTGGTGCTACCAGGTGAGTCCAGGTGCAACAAAAGTCCACTCCAGCGCACCAAGGTGTTCCCAAACTTGTCAGAATCACTCTCATGGTACTTCTGTATTACTCAGTAGAGATTCCAGTTACTCCAAAGACTGGCTGGAATGCCCTCCTAGTGTCTGATACTCTCCTTACATTGACACAGCTAAGTTTACACTTCACATCCTCTCAGACACTCCTGGAGGCTTCCAGTGACTAAAATGAATTGTGCTGATGTAATGCATTGCATATCACCCTCCGATCACAGTTCCACCATGTCTTCTTGCTCTGATGGTTTCCTATCTTACACGTAAAATCTGGCATTGCGGCCAACTGTGACAATCCATCAGAATCGGCTCCTTGGATATGTGGTTGAATTGGGATTGCAATGTGACTGGTGACAGTGTGAAAACCTCACCTCGCATTCCTTCGACCTACACGCAAAATGCAACTCTCTCTGTACCAATTATAGCTATCATTCCAAGTTGCCGGATCTAAGTGGCTTCTGACAATCCATCGCTCGTGCCGTCCATCTCCTGTCGTACTACTTGTATTGCTCTCTGGCAATTTGTATGTGCATCCAATGATGTTTCCCACCCTGAAAACTTGTACAGCAACGGCTGCTAGTGCGTTTGTCAGTTGTACAGATTTCGAGATGAGAACCAAGTTGCGTGGTGTTAAAGATCTTGCGGTGAGGGTCAGGGTTAACCGTACACAACAAAAGCCCCATCCTAGTGTAGGAGCATGAATTTGAATAGTCGTTGCAGTTGCCATGGGAGATGACCATACAGTGCACCACAACTCCACCCCAGGCATTGCTTTACCCAGACCCAGTTGTTCAGTCAGTCACCTCCACAGTAGCTCTGGCTGCCTGTGCATCGACAAATTTGAGATACGGGTTCACCTTCTACACCTTCATCTTGAACCATTAAACCACAGTAAATACAGAGCGTGATTGTGTGAAGTGATAGCAATGGGTCTGGGTTACCTGGCTGCGGTCCGGGTCAGAACCGACTTGGAGGGCCAGGTCCGGGGCAGAAACTGCCAAGTAAGCTTAACCGGGTGAGAAGGACCGGGTTATTACCTGGACTAAACATCAACCTGCGGTTTTACAGCCGGGTTGGAACCGGACTGCGGTTCCATCTTTATGGCTTCTATCCCTTTGGTTGCAATCGAGTATTGGAGTTCTTATTGTATCGTGACATGATCAGTACGTAGATTGTGCAGTTCTAGCCGCTCGTTAACCTCCCGCTTTCAGATTTGAGATCTGACTGATATTCCTTGAGTCACGGTAAACAAAGGGCAAATTTGAAGCGAAATTAGCGGGTTTTCGATAGTGACTCAACGAATATTGGTCGGATCACACATCTGAGATTGGGAGGTAACAGAGCGGCTTGAACTGCACAATCTACGTACTAATCATGTCACGCTACAATCAGAACTCAAATACTTAATTGGCGGCAAAGGTGTGATGTTGAAATGCCTGGCTGTTGGTGGTAAAACTGGTCCATTTTGAATGGGCCGGGGTGTTCCTGTGGTAACTCCCATTACCATGATCCGGTTTCGGGTGGAACTGGATCCGGAAGCGACCCGCGAATTTGGAGCCGTCGCTAACACACATTGTTTGCAGTTAGTCATCCGATATAAACATCTTGGTATGAGTCGTATGCTTGATAATCTATGACATGCTATTGTATAACTGCATGCAATGCTTTGGATGTTGCATATTGTTGAATGATGCTCTGAAGTTGTTGATTATAGTGTCAGGATCCTTTCCATCACAGCAGTCTTGGGGTCCCATGACTTCTGGCTTTGCATATGACTGGGAGTTCAGGGGGGCGGCGAGATCAACATCGGAAGGGAGGACTTTGCAGGTGGTATTGCTGTTCTCCCGAAGCTGAGCGTGGGCTTGGAGATTCAGCTCTCTGATTTTGAAGCAGACAATGTGATACTGAAAGGTGATTACTCACAGCAGGCAGGTGAGATCGTGATTGGGGTGTTCCAACTGTCCTTGTGATTCGTTTTATGTATTTGATTATGTCTCTTGGCAGAATACTGTTGCAAGGCTCCATCTTGACAAATGTGCCTGAACCAATAAGACATCCAGTGGCTATTCGGACAGTTGCACTCGGCATCTAGCTCGCTGGAAACATCCATCTTGTGGCTCATATTATCCCACCAGGCGGTCAGTTCATGCCGCATATTGGATGGTGTCCACGTTTCAGCATTTGTTTGAGTATCTACCAGTCGCTTCTTTACTTGTTCTGTTTTCATGGCATTGGCATCGGCCTTCACATTGTTGCCGGCTCACCCGAGTAACAAAACATCTCTGAAGGTGTCATAATAACATGTGGCATCTTCCATGTAGCTCAATCTTACATCATCGTGAGATTTATATTGAATATACATATAGAATTCTGACAATGGCAGTGTGCACCCAATTGCGTGAGGGAATATAGGATGATGAGTGGGGCTTCGGCCTTTTGGAGTATGGGTTACAACTCCAAGCAGGTTCCGGCTTATTTCCTTCATCTGCATTCCATTCCATTGAGAATCATCCGCATATGTCTTATCTTTTGGTGTGTGGTTGTGGTCAGCATGCTCAGATACTCAGATTGCATTGTACTTGTCAGGCCATTCGTGTATCTTTGTGAAGTGGAAGATCCACTTATAGAGGTGGTTAAGCATACCAATCTTTATTATATGGAGGAGGTCAGACATTGGAACGTCGCTCACGATGCAACGAATACCTTGAAACATATGCGAATTTCAGTGAACACAGCGCGACACGAGTTCGGCATCGGCTACGTTGGTGTGGACATTGCTGAGAATTCTATATTGGTTGTGATCACGCCTGGGGTGTTCCTTGTCAGGTGGGATATAATCTCAAAGTTCTTTCTGTGGACACTCGCAACAAAAACAGACATGCCATTCGAGATGATTTAGGTCGTTTTACTCACGGAAAACTTCAAGCTATCTTGCTAAAGCCGGTTTGCAATGCCTCAAGTTGCCATCTGCATAGAGAATGTTGAAATACCTGCTATTGGGGCAGGGATGTTGTGTAAAGATGAGAGGCTCGAGTACCCACCGGAGGAAGTTGTTCATCACCTCTCATTATGTTTGCCACTGGTCATTCAGCTGCTTCTCAGGAACCCTGCAGTGCTTGATCGGAATCAGCTGGAAACCAACCATTATGAGGCTGTGTGTAGAGGGCATATGGTGGATCTCCGAAGATAGATTTCCAATTGTCATATATACAAGCCACCCATTCTTGTCGCCAGGAACATTCGAAAGATTTGGTCCTTCGGACATGAGGATCATGTGCAGCAGTGAATCCACCACTCTCAGCATTGACTTAACGTCGATTAGCAAGTCAACATCCTCAGGGATTCCTCCACACCTGTATCTGCCACCACAAATCTGCAGTGTGCATTTTGAAATGGAGGCATTTCAGTGGCGTATCGCTATTACAGCAATACTGAGGGGCGCAAATCAGATGCTCGGTAAAGGCTGGCTGCTGCATCAAGTGTCGCATGCTTTGGACGAGGTTGCGACTCCAGTATGTTATAGAGTGTAGGTGAGAGTTATTCCATCTCATATTCTCCAGAGTATTTTTTTCCCAATTACTGAGAGCCCGATTATCTGGAATGCTGCAATGAGCTTCTGGATGCCAACTCTGTTTTTGAAGCTTGGGGAAAGCAGAGTGGTGTTTGCGTTGATCAGTGTGATGTTATAGTATGTATTCATTCCTTGCTTCTTGATCCAATGCTGGATCGATTTGTACTCTTCATGCATCGGAAACAGGTAGTACGCAGTGTTTTGTAGGTGGGTTGCAAGGCTACCATGAGCATCATATCCCCATGGCTCAGCAATGTGATTGCTCAGCGGAGCACAGTTGCCGGAGTATGTTTCTGTCCGTGGCAGAGGAGGTGGCAGTGGTTGATACTCAGAGTCTGTAACATTTTCAGGGGGTTCCAGGTACATCAGCAGAAAGTATTTTGGTTACTGGGAACCGCCAGGAGTGTCTGAGAGGATGTGCAGTGTAAACATAGATGCGTCAATTTCAGGAGAGTATCACACCCTAGGAGGGCATTCTGGCCAGCCTTCAGAATTATTGAGATCACTGATGACTGGTACAGGAGTACCATGGGAGTGATTGTGATCAGTTTGGGAACACCTCGGAGTGCCGTAGAGAACCTTGGGTGCAGGTGGGAGCACCTGGGAGCTCCCATGACAAGTCTGGAAGCGCCGGCGACCTGTCTGGAGGTGCTGCCAATGAGCCTGGGAGAACCTCAAACTACAGAAGAGCAGACTGGGAAAGCAACACCTTTGTCGGGACTGCTGCTGGTGCACCTGGAAATCCTAGCTAATATGTATCATTCAATGATTGTTAATACTTGTGTGTTTCGTTTGCATCGTCATCTATGTATCTATGTATCAATGTATCTATGTATCTATATAGCTACCCATCTACACACGGTATATCTGAACTCACTGCAGGTGGTGCTTGAGAGCAATTTGAGGTGCGCCTGCCAATCATGATCGAGGCAACTCAGAGATAGGCACCAATGCCGTGATCGAGCAAGTTTGGAGATGCACATGGAGGCAGTAATGGAGCCTATTTTGAGATACAGTTGGAGGCCCTGAATGACTGAACTTAGAGATGTACTCTGAGATTGTGATTTGGCGAGTTCGGAGATGCAGTTGGAGAACATGCTCTTGTGAACTTGGAGGCTGTAATCGAGATAGTTTGGAGATACACTGGTGGGGTGTGATCAAGGGAGACTGGAGATGGACTTGGAGGCCATGATTGTGCGAACTTCGAGGTTGTGATCGAGCGAGTTTGGAGATCCATCTGGAGCCTGTGATCATGTGAACTTGCTGATCATTATTGTGCAAGTGTGGAGATAAGCACCTGCAGGCCATGAGAGTGTGAACTTGGAGGCTGTAATCGAGCGAGTTTGAAGATGCTGTTGGAGGTCGTGATCAAGCCAGTTTGAACCTGCTTATGGAGACCGTGATCGTGTAACATTGGACGAGAAATTGGATTCAGTTGATGAACAGCACACTGGGTGCTGAGACTCTATTCATCACTGTGTTAACTAGTCACTGTGGGAATAAAACTGTACCATCGAGCTTTGGTGGAGAGCTGGCTGACGGCAGTCAATCATGTAAGAAGGTATGCTGGAGGCTGCAGATATGGTCAGCAGTCAGATTCTAATCATGAGAATGAAGGGAAGACAAACATGCTGGGTGTATGCTGTACTCGGTGTATGCTGTACTTAGTGTATGCTGCAGTCAGTGTATGCTGCACTCAGAGTATGCTGTGCTCGATGTCGACTCATGATTATAGCATGGCAAGATAGAGAGGGCTGACTTAACTTTGTGTTCTGCGATGATAGTTGAGTTGTACACAAGAAAGAGAGACATCAGGGATAAAGCTGAGAATGATGTGGAGGATACCAGCGGATCTGAGAAATCAGGAGTACAACTACCCTGTTAGGGTTGGGACGAACTTTTATCGTTGTGATTACACGTCGAATCGGGACTTGTAGCTGCTGTATTGGGGATGGTCTATTAACTTACACACGAAATTCTCTTAAGGTCCAGTTCCTCTGGATAATTTCCCCCATCTCCTCTCATCTCTCTCTTTCTCGTCCTCAACTCTACCATCACCTAAGAAGAAGAAGTTAAGTCATCCCTCTCTATCTCTCCATGCAATGATCAAGAGTTAACACTGAGTATAGCATACACCAAGTACACGTGTACACTGAGTACTGCATTCACCGTGTACTACATCCTCCCAAGATTGACAATCTCCCCCTCCTAGCCAGTCTCTCATCTCTCGGCAGACCGTGTTGTACTCAATTCTCTACATTCCCACAATGATGAGTAACCAATGAATAGAGTCTCAGCTTCCCTCTTGCCTCCCTCCCGAACTACCTCCTCCAGATTGACCGTCTCGAAGTACTCATCCAATCTCGCTTGATCATGGTCTGCAAGTGTATCCCCCAACTCGCTCAATGACATGCTACCGGTTCGCACTCTGATGACCTCCAAGTGCTTATCACGAAAATTACTCAATCATGGCCTTCAAGTGTATCCCCAAACTCACTGGATTACAACCTGTAAGTTCGCGCGATGGTGACCTCTTACTGCATGTGCAAACCCTCCTGATTACGGCATGCTGGTTAGCCCAATCATGGCCTCCAAGTGCAACTCTCATAACTCGCTCGATCACGGCCTTGAAGTGCATCACCAAACACACTCCATTATGCCGTAAAAGGTCACACTCTCATGGTCTTCCAGTGCATATCTCCCTACTCCCAAGATGAAGGCCTCCAAGTTCGTCCGATCACTGTCTCCAAGTGCATCTCCAATCTGGCTTAATCACAGCCTGCAAGTGTATCTCCAATCTTGCTCAGTTACGGCCTCAAAGTTTGCACAATCACGGCCATGGAGTCAATCTCTATGTTTACTCGATTGACGTGTAGTGAACCGCTGGAGCTAGAAGGCTGACAGCCCATCATCCACACTCCCCAACACCTTGCACAGGATCTGAAGAGAATTCATATGAAAGAGCTGTGCTGGCTCCTGGAGCATAGGCAGAGAGTGAGAGAATACATTGCGATACCCGGCCATAATGAACCACACACATTGTGTCAAACTATGAATGGGTGGCAAGAGTGGGTGAGGAACTACACCAATTGTGTGGATCTATTAAACCTCGGTAGAGGTGTGTTAGACCAAGCGCTGGGAAAAGTAAGAGTGTATATTTCGTAAAACGTGATGATGTCTGCCTACCCCAGAGTCTCCCAAATATATACTTCCTGTCACTGAGTCCATCTCCGTTATTCTTGTATCTCCATATGACTTTATAGAGAGTGACTTAGATCATAGATGCCATCTCATAATGTAGTGAATCTTGTGATTATAACAAGGATGAGTTTGATAAACGAAATGGCTTGTGGTTTGGGAACGCTGCGAACCTCTGCTGTTGGTGTCGTTTATTTATCCTGTGTTCACTCCTACTGGAGTATGCGAAGACCTAAATATCCCCTCCACCTCTGGGTAAGCCGGCTAGATAGAGGCGCTTCCCCCAGCTATACTTCATCTCCGCTACCATTCATCCCCACTACCCTACTACCCAGCTACCCTCCATGGCTGCTGACAAATCAATGTTAGCAGATAGAAAGATCAGAACCGAAACGGAAGTGGAAAAAATCTGATATACACTGCATTGCCACCACCCTCTTGAATGACTGCTGTGACAATAGGGCACCAAGTCTCCTGCAGAGCTTGCGGAGCAGTCTCAACCGCACTTGATGTCTCCTGCAGTTCTGCGCAAAGGTCTGAGCAGCTGCAAAATTTGACTATTCTAATAGTCAATCTCGTCGCATTCTGAGATTGCTCTTGCAGAGTCTGAGAGCACATTGCAAAGATCCAGGGGGGCCTGGGAGCATCTGGAAGTACTTAGAAGCACTGGTGAGGGTTACCGGAGTGCCTGGGAGGTTTGTGTGTGGCTTCCGGACCGATTTACATTTTGCTGATGTAGGGAAACGCATCCAAGCCTTCCAATAAATGTTTGTTAGTGTTGAATTCACAATGGTGAGCAGGTTGAATGCATCATTACATGCTGTGAATTGTCAGATTCTTCTGGTGTGCATCCTGATGTTGATCAGGATCATGTAATTTGTTATGATTCAGTTGCCAGCTGTCTTAGGTGAACTTCCTTTGCTATGAAAATTTGGGGGAACTAAAGGGGTCTTCTCATGTATTGTCGATGACACACATGCAGCAGAGTATTTACTGTACAATTGGATGAAAAGTGGTGCAGGGCCTGAGCAGTCTGGTGTGGGTGTAAGCTCACGATGCTTTCAGCTAACGTGAGAGATTTATTTAGCCTCAACAGTATTACAAGGAGGTTTCTTACATGCCAGGAGTTGAAAAAACGCTGCATGTGTGATGTCCCATATGACGATGAATAAAATCAAAAATAAGCTCTGAGCCTTCCCAAAACATTGTGACATGTGTAATACTCAATGCCTGAGATGAATCGATTAGAACAAAGGAAATTAACAACCCCACAACACCTAACCCAAATGAGCCGGAAAACAAATTAACCCTAACCAAATATAGCACCTGTACATGTGGCTCAATTTTTGCCTGCAACGAATACTTTACAGCGAAGGAAAATCTGAGCACAAGGACCTAACCCTAACCCAAATGCAACAACCATCGCCTTCTCTGCATTATGAGGACAGGTTCACTCCTTGCCTACTGAGCCATCTAGGCTCGCTTCAGGGAGAGCGACATCAAGGTGAGGGAAATTGGGGAACCTGTACTCTCCTTCTGATTTGCCAAGCAGCTGTCTATTCACATCGACATCCAATGTGTCACTGGCTGCCTCAGCTTGTTTCAGAGTTGGGGCTGCTGCGCAAGGATTTTGACGCGTCACTAGCCCTAAATACTCTACCATACTGGGGGGATGATTCTCCAGAGATGGTGGTCCTGGGCAAGGCTCTAGGGTTTTTGTGCATGGGGCAGAGACTGGATGTTGGGGCTGTAGGGTATGCCCGCACATATCTGGGTCTTGCTCACGTAGCACACATTGCTGATTGTCCTGCATGGTATCTACATCATAAGTCCATATATTTCTCATCAATTCCTGGCCACTCATCAGAGGTTCTTTGCCATCATCCTCATTCTTATCCTCATCCTCATCCTCCTCCTGCTCCTCTTGCTCCTCCTTCTCCTCTTGCTCCTCCTGCTTCTTCTGATCCTCCTGCTCCTCCTGATCCTCCTGCTCCTCATCTTCATTCCCTTCATCGTTACAATCTCTTTTGATATCCATATCGCAGTCCAAATCAATGCCATATGGTGCGTCCACATCATCCGCCATGCACATATCCACATCAGAATCATATGTACAGTCATATTTGCTGTCCGAGTCCTCAGTGTAGTCCGGATCATCATGCAAGAAATTTGACACAGATTGTGATGGTTCCGGGTCTCAATATACCCACTGTAGTTACACCTCTGTGTACCATTCACATTGCTGCCTGTAGCCTTTCCACTGCACTGCGAATGTTCTCCCTCTGGGGAATGTTTAAAAATACCTTTTCCATTCCAGCTCCCGTTCTTGTTCCTATTCCCCTTACTGTTCTAGTTCCCGTTCCTGTTCCCGTTCGCATTCTGGTTCCCATTACCGTTCCCGTTCTGGTTCCTGTTACCGTTCCCATTGCCGTTCTGATTCCCGCTCCTGTTCTGGTTCTGGTTCCCGTTCCCGTTCTGGTTCCCGTTCCCGTTCTGGTTCCTGTTCCCGTTCTGGTTTCCGTTCCCGTTCTGGTTCCCGTTCCCGTTCTGGTTCCCGTTCCCGTTCTGGTTCCCGTTCCCGTTCTGGTTCCCGTTCCCGTTCTGGTTCCCGTTCCCGTTCTGGTTCCCGTTCCAGTTCTGGTTCCCGTTCCCGTTCTGGTTCCCGTTCCCACTCTGGTTTTCGTTCACATTTCCGTTCGGGTTCTGGTTTTGGTTCCCGTTCTGATTCTTGTTCCTGTTCCCGTTCTGGTTCTGGTTCCCGTTCCCGTTCTGGTTCTGGTTCCCGTTCCTGTTCTGGTTCTGGTTCCTGTTCCCGTTCTGGTTCTGGTTCCTGTTCCCGTTGTGGTTCTGGTTCTGGTTCCCGTTCCCGTTGTGGTTCTGGTTCTGGTTCCCGTTCTGGTTCTGGTTCCTGTTTCCGTTCTGGTTCTGGTTCCTGTCCCTGTTCCCGTTCTGGTACCAGTTCCACTTCCTGGTCTGGTTCCCGTTCCAATTCCCGTTCTGGTTCACGTTCCCGTTCCACTTCCCGGTCCCTTCCTCCATTTCTTTTTCTCTCACCTTCCTGTCCTCAGTCACCATCTGTTTCGCCTTCCCATTCTTTGTATCCTTCCTTTTCCCGGTTGCTTGCTCACTGCACTTCACGTATTCCTCACCCTCTCAGTCCTCATTGTCATTCTCATTGCAAGGATTAATGCTTCCAACGTTCGGTGCTCCGGAATCCACCCAGTTCGAAACATCATCATCCTCATCGGCTATCACATTCCATTTCAGTAATTCAATGTCCAGGAGGTCGTCAGGCTTGTACCGCCAGCACCTTGGGGGGTCAATCTTTCACCATAGACTTTCGCCACTTTACCAAGCCATACAGTCGCAAGTGCGTTGAACCTTCCCCAAGCTGAGTGTCTCCAAAGTGGAGTGATCAACTTGATCCCTGAAGTCACGGGGGTTATTCTGCCTCCAATGATTCATTTGGTCGCGGGTTTTGTCAAGCATTTGCAGCATAAATGGGTGGAAGGAAGCCCGCCACTCCCAAAAGGGCGAACACCGGCTTTTGTAGTGCAGCAACATTAGGTGGAATTGTGGAAAGTGGTGAGTCATGACTGGACCAAGCATGATTATACCGTGGAAGAGGTCCCATGCCAGTTCATCCTGGACGTTGCAAACATTCTGTATCTGGATGAGTCTACGGATATGTTACGACAAGAATCACTTTATATGGTACTTATTCAATGACAGGAGTGGATTTATAACCAATGTCGGCATCTTCGCGCCAGCCATGCCCTTGTGTTTGTGGCTGCTCTGTAGTGCGATTGCTTTGAGCTGAAGATGAATGTACATCTGAGGTGTTAGCGTTATGATACAGTTGCATGTAGCGGAAAATCACCCAGAGCAAACATACAAAGTTGTGTAGGTTATCAGTAGTATTTTGCAATAAGAGGTGTTGCTTTGTGCAAGTCACCAGATGTCAAGATAGTTCATGATGCTGGCAGTGTGTGTAATACGGGAGGAACCAAGAAATGAGGTGTAGGCAGAAAGAAGGATTACATCAGCAAAATGTAAATTGGTCCAGAAGCCACACCCAAACCTCCCAGATAGTCCAGTAGCCCTGACCAGTGCTTCTAGTTACTTCCTGATGCTCCCAGGCCACCCTGGAGCTTTGCAATGTGGTTTCAGACTCTGCAAGAGCATCTTTATGTGCTCCTGAAAGCAGCTGCAGCAATGCAGGTGCATTCAGGATGCTATAGGATTAACTAGTAGAATAGTCAAACTTTGGAGCTGATGTGAGCTCTGCACAAGTCTGCAGGAGATGTTGAGAGCAGCAGAGACCTTACCACAGGTCTGCCGGAGATTTCGAGAGCAGCTGAGACCTCTGTGCAAGTGCTGTGGGAGACTTGGTGCCATATTCTCACAGCAGTGGTTCTTAGGGTCCAACGACCACAAAGCATTTTGTTTATCATATTCGTCATTGTGACAGATACAAGATTGCGAGGAGGAAGGGAGGTGGGGGGGAGCTTGGCCATCTAGCCGGCTAGCCCGGAGACCAGGGGGATATCATATCCTGTCATTCTCTAGCGAAAGTGAAGACTGTATGAATAAACGACCACAGTCACAAGATTTGCTACATCATAATATGGCATGTATTGACTAGGTGTCTATATATATACACACAGACAATCAGGAATAATCGAGATGTACCCAGCGACAGATAGTATTCATGGGGGAGACCACGGGGTAGATAGACATCATCTGTTTATACGAAATACACATGCTATCTTTCCCTTCTCCTGGTCCCACACACTCTGACGAAGCTTTTATTGATGCATGCAATTTGTGTGGTTCCTCACGCACTCTTGTCACACATTCATAAATCCACCCAATGTGTGTGGTTAATTATTGCTGGGTATCCCATCATATCCTGTAACCTTCTTACTACCTGCCTCAAAGCAGAACCTCGGTCTCAACAATTTGCTTCAGATGCCATGCGAGGGGCAGCGCACTGTTGATGATTGGTTTTCTGCCTTGAAGCTCCACCGTTTCACCACAACATGTTCTTTAAAACCAGATATACACTTTGAGGCCGTGATCGAGTGACTGTGGTGATGCACTTGCAGGCCGTGATTGTGCAAACTGGGAGGCCACATTTTGGCGAGTTTGGAGATACACATGGCAGCTGCAATTGAGTGAACTTGGAAATTGACTTCATGGCCGTGATCAGGTGAGTTTGGAGAGGCAGTTAAAGGCCGTAATGCTGCACATGCAAAGATACACTTGGAGGCAGTGATTGAGCGAGTTTGGTCATGCACTTGGAGGCCGTGCTTGAGTGAGGATGGAGATGTGCTTGGAGGCCATGATGGCGCGAGATTGGAGTACAGGGAGGCGATCAATCTGGTGGCAGTAGTTTGGGTGGGAGGCGCAACGGTAGCTGAGACTCTATTCATTGGTTAGCTTGTATCCGTGGGAATATAGGGAATCGAGCCCAACATGGTCTGCCGAAAGATGAGAGACTGGCTGGGAGCGGAAGACAGTCGATCTTAGGATGATGCAATTTGCAGTGAGTGCATTACTCAGTGTATGTTGTACTTGGTGTATACTGTACTTGGTGTATGCTGTACTTGGTGTATGCTGTACTTGGTGTATGCTGTACTTGGTGTATGCTGTACTCGGTGTATATTGTACTCGGTGTATGCTGTACTCGGTGTATGCTGTACTCGGTGTATGCTGTACTCGGTGTATGCTGTACTCGGTGTATGCTGTACTCGGTGTATGCTGTACTCGATATATGCTGTACTCGGTGTATGCTGTACTCGGTGTATGCTGTACTCGGTGTATGCTGTACTCGGTGTATGCTGTATTCGGTGAATGCTGTACTTGGTATATGCTGCAATCGGTGTCACCTCTTGGTCATGGCCTGGAGAAATAGAGTTGGATGACTCACCTTCATATTCTTAGGTGATGGTAGATTTGACGATGACACAGAGAGAGATGAGAGGAGATTGGGCAAATCATGATGGGAAATAGGGACACAGACGATTTTGTGTGCAAGTCAATTTACCATTCCTGATAGGGCAGGTATAGCCTTTGCAACGGGTGCAAGTAACCCGCCAGCAGTCCGGGTTCAGACCGGAAATATTGTTCGGTTCGGTTCCTGACCCATCAAAAACCCGAACTGCCCTGACTTGGTGGGGTTGTCACCTGGACTCGATATAAACGCACAGTTTTCTGGCCAGGTTTATCCTACAGCAGAGCCTCATCTACGCGAACTAACAACTTTCGCTCCAATTCAGTATTTGAGTTGTGATCGTGTCACAATATGACATATATGTACAAGATGCAGTTTTAGATGCTGTTCACCACTGATTCTCGCATTTTGCGATCTGATTACTCTTCATTGAGTTGATGTGGAATAATGCCAAAAGTTGGGAGTTTTTAGAAGCGACCCACCGAATAGTGATTGGATTGCAAGTTGGAGAATGGGACGTGAAAGAGCATCTAAAACTGCATCTTTTACCTATATATCATATTGTGATACAATCACAACTCAAATACTTAATTGGAGCCAAAGTTCGGAGTCTGTGAAAATGTGGAACCAGCCAATGAACCGCGGGTTGGATGCAGTTCACTTTTTTTGATGCGGTAAAAGCAATTCCAACAGCTCCAGTTCAGTTTCAATCCGGACCCGGAACCGAACGACCAATTTTGTAATGTTGCTAACACTACGTAGCTACAAGTCCCAATCCAGTGGGTATTTCGACTGATTCAAGGTCTGCTGAACTCAGTGAGGCATGTTGTACCCCTGATTTTTCATTTCCGCTCATATCCTACATATTGTTCCCATCTTCATCCTCTATCTCTCTTTCTTGTTTACAACTCTACCACATTGGTACAAGAACACAAAGTTAAATCATCCCCCTCTATCTCTTTATGTCATGATAATGAGTTGACGCTGAGTACAGCATACACCTAGTACAGAATACACTGAGTTCAGCATACACTGAGTTCAGCATACACTGAGTTACAGCATCCACCCAAGATTGTTTGGCTTCCCTTCATTCTGATGGAAGACGAGTTGACACCTGAATCCAGTTTCAGCTTCCGGTATGCCCCACTACACGATCGACTGCCATCACGCAGTATTCCATGCGAGCTCAGATGTCCAGTCACCCTGTTGCATTCCCATGATTGCGAGTTTACTAACTGATATATTGGGTCTCATCTCCTAGCGCGTCATCCATTGGCCGCATCCAAGTACTCATTCAATCTCGCTCTCTCACGTCCTCCAAGTGTATCTCCAAACATAGTTAATCATACCCTCCAAGCTCATCACCAAACTAACTAGATGATGGCCTCCAAGTATATCTCTAAACTCACATAATTACGGCCTCCAAGTTCGCACCATCATGGACTCCAAAGTGCATATCTCCAAACTCACTCAATCACAGGGTTCAAGTGAATCTCCCCACTTGCTTGATCACGGCCTTCAAGTTCGCATGCTCATGGTTTCGAAGAGTATCTCGAAACTTGCTCGATAACGATCTCAAAGTGCATCTTCAACATTACTTTCTGATCACCTCCAACAGTATCTCCAAATGCACTTAATTACTGACACCAAGTGCATCCCCAAACTCAATTGATCACGCCCATGGAGTGTGTCTCTGAGTTCACTTGATCGTCATTTTCAGGCGTACCTCACATTGCTCTCAAGAACTACCTGCAGCCAGTCCAGGTATACCGTGTATAGATGAGCAGCTATATAGATACATCTATACATAGATATATAGATGAGATTTCAAACTGAATAAATGAGTGTTCAAAATCATGGAACAATATGTAGTAAATATGATATCCAAGCGCACCAGCATGAATTCCGAAAGAAGATTTTTTTCCCGGACTGCTCGATGGTGAGTTGAGGTGCTCCCAGACATCTCGCTGGGGCTCCCAGTCTTGTCGTCAGCGCTGCCAAGCTTGTCGCTGCCGCTTCCAGGTACTTCCAGGTGCCCCCATAGTTCTCTCTGGCGCTCATAGGTGTACCCATACTGGTCACAATCACTCCCATTGTACTCCAGTACGAGTTATCAGAGATCCCGGTTACTCTGAATGCTGGCCGGAATGCCCTCCTAGGGTATGATACTCTCCTGAAATTCACACAGCTAGGATTACACTCCATATTCTCTCAGACTCCAGGAGGCTCGCAGTGAGTAAAATACATATTGCTGATGGATTTGTACTCGAGTTCCGGCAATTTCTTGGTTCAACATGTCAGACATGACAATTTCAATTCATATCCTGCATTGTGGTGGTTAACGAATACCAAATGGCCAAACCATGATTTTGAACTACCACCGGGCACCTCATGAATGACAATCCTCACAACAAGATTCATTACGCTTGGTGAGGAATGGTTATGACCCCGGACATTGCTTTTGAATCATGTACCACTTGTACCTAGTGTTAGGATTGGTTCCATTTTGGGAATGTTTCTAATATGGCGGTTCCAAGACAACCTGGAACTTGCCAGTTCGGTCTGGGTTTGTCCGAAACGGTTCCATCAGTTAAGTCCATAAGTATTCATCAAAATATTTAGTATTTGGTATATAGAATATGCAGTTTATGTCGGCGCATCTTTTGGTGATCTCCGATTTTTGATATCTTCAAAATACAGCAAACTGCTTTGAAATTATTGTCAGTTTTAGGCTGCCGCTTGCTGAGATATAAAGATACTAATAATCAGAGATGGCCAAAAGATGAACCATGCGGAGCAGCATATTTTGCATACCAAACTCCATACTCTCTGATCACTATATGTGGACTTAATGTGATGATTTGCTGACAAAATTGTCGATTTTTGATTTGGTAAGGCCGTTGCCATATAGACCTTTAAAACCAGCTGGGTCCAAAATTGGAATCGTTGCAAACACTACATGTACCACTCAGACCTCGTGCATCTCGGAGCAAACTGAATACTTCTCAGGTTGTTCCAACTGCGGAACCATCCACCATGGCTACTGTCCAGCCTAGCAGTGAAACAAGCACATTCAATTGATGTCATAGAATCATGAATCGGTCATTGTGCACTTTGTGATGTTCTTAGCGCTGCCAAATGGGGATTTCCACTGGGAAGCTGAAGATATACACAATCGATGGTTACAAGTATTGTACCAAGAACAAGTGCATTACTATCCAAATTACGCCAAGAAGCAATAAAAACCCTTCAAGTGGTGCAAATAGACCTTCAGAAGTTGCGGTAACAGTGAATATCAATGCTGAGTTTAATCTGAATTCAGTCTGATGGCTGATAACCCCATCAGTGAATGCTCTTCAAGTGATCTCGTCTCCAAGTACTATCAAAGGGGATAGCGATATAGAGTCTTGTGCTGTCCACACTGGTTTTTTTTTTGTTTCAAATTGCTTGCTGGTCATTCAAATAGCAGTTTACCTCGTCTACTGTTGGATATGCATGCACACGAAATTATTGCGATATTCTAAATGTCGAATATATATTTCGGTCATTGTCTTCTGAAAGCCTTCACCCTGACACAACTCCGGTCATACAAAATGTTCAGAAACTACACAAGTGCAGGCCTCCAGGGCATTCTGACCATCCACCTGCAAAGAGACGCGTTTCCGCACTGGCTGGCGAGAGGGATTCCTCTCACAGAGACTGTTCTGTAGTCTCTATCAGCAATGGTCAAAACTCAACCCCATGATTTTGGCTGAACAATTCTCGTGTTGCAGATATCAGTAAACAGGTTACTTCCACCCCGTCCACTGCACAGCAACAGTTGATAAATACCCTAAAGTCTATACCAGATACAAGCAGTTGTAGCACACAAACACCAGGAGGAACCTCACAGACAGACTCAACATATTGCATTGTATCCCGCCTCACATACAGCATTGCTAGCACTTCCACTCCTCTCAGCAGACTTCAAAATCTGCCTACTGCCATCCCTAATCCTGAATTCCAAGCAATTATTTCAAATCCACTGTGAACATGAGCCACAGGAAGAAATCACAGACTCAGCCAGTGGCTATGGCAACCACAGGCGGTGTCGACAACAATATTAGTGGTTTCCTCCAGTTGCAGCATGCATCAATTTGGTCATTAAGACAGGACTCATCTTGAATATGCAATGGGCAGAGTCATGCAGCTCTGCATGTGTAACAGATGGCCATTTCTGAGCGGAAGCGATTCGGAGATTGTAAGTTGTCCAATATGATCTAATGCGAAAGAATTTGGTGAAGCCTCACATTGGCAGATATTAGAGAAGCACGGAACACAGCTATGCAGCAACGCAACATATGGTCCATAGCATTTGAGGCATGCACAAAGGAGATCTTGAATGAGGTATGCTGAACCAATGGCCCACATTGAATATTACATGCTCAAACTGGTACCAGGTTCGAGCATAAGTTGACAGATTTACATCTCATTTGAGTCAATCAACAATGGATAACATAGCGGAGCATTATGATCTCCACCGCTTTGAATTTAACACAGAGCCTTTGGAGTTTATTGATTCTGGTCTGGTACACAGTAGGTATCGTTTTCATGTTGCAGAGCACGTGGACGGTGGTGTATGCGACCCAAATCCCACGCAGGGAGTGTTGATAGCTGCTAACGAATGGCCAGCGTGCAGTTTTGTTTCTGGCAGAAGCAATTCTGGGGTTTATCAACATGAAATTTTCTCATTGGGCAAATTACTGTGGTTAATATGCTGATGGATTTAATAATTGTATAATAGATGACCAGGATGGTCATATACCCTCGCCACTGATTATGTTTACCTGCACCAGGTTGCGCCATGCACTCCTGGAGTGGGAAAAGTAGCAAAATGTTCCTTCGAAAGATTCCAAGTCAAAGCTGACAGTGGACCGACCTGATGGCTCGAACTACATCTACTACAAGAGCAACAGTGGTAAGACCGGATCCTGCTGCCCTGCAACATGCTACAAGTTGTTACTTTCGCCTGGCATTGCAGACATGTATATATTCTTGATGAATACCGTGAATACACTACTGGAGAGCTCCCATCAGAGTGTGTATAAAAACACTGTTGCTACAGTCATGTGCCAGATCCAACAGGCGGAGCACCCAATGCCTGCAAAGGTCATCAGCACAGAAGCAGCGCATGTTGATAATGCTATTGTTCTGGACTATTTGACCTCAGAAGTGGCACTTCAGGAGCCTGAAATTGGAACCACTGTCCCACATAACCCAATAAGGGAACAATTGCATGTATGACGAACTGCAGATCGGCATCGCACGGCACTGCCATGATTCTGACGATACTGGTGACAAAATTGGCCAGAGCGATAACACCCCCACCACCAGCTGGCGATAATGTACCACAACTGAACTCACGAGGGTCAATCTGGGAAGCAGCGATATCCACAGGTACGAGGGCGAGGATGGTGACAATGGGAATGATGCGGATGCGGATAATGAGGAAGATGTATCCGAAGATGATGATGCATTAATGTACAATTCAGAGGACTGAGGGCATAGCACAAGAGACTGAGCGCATAGTACTAGCGAGTGAGAAGATTGAACAGTATATTTCAGACCAGTATAATACAAAGATGGTGTAGCAAATGCAATGGCAAGCGATTCAGCCGAAGCAAAAACTGTACTGTAATGTGTGACAACCTCACAAAGTTAAACATATATATTGGGAGATTATGGCGTCTGATAAATAGCAATAACACAGCAGTAAAATGGGGCACTCCCCCTGAAAAAGGCATAAACAGCACTAGGCATTGGCTAAATGGCTACAGCGTGACGGCAGCCGCTGCGAAGAGTGTGATACATGTGTTGTTGTGATGGTGGATTGAAACAACCACATTCAGGACAGAAGGCAATGCAAGCACAATGCTGTGGCGGTGAGTATCCATGGCTAATATACAACATGACCCATTGCAAGATTCAGAGACATTGTAAAACAGCAGCTGCAGTGTCACTATGAAAAACAACCAGTTGCCTGGGCGACAGGTCGCTTTCAATTCTCTGTTCGAGGGTACGAGGTTTTATCAAAGGTATCAGAGTGGTCAGGAACACCTGGTTGTTCCTACTGGAAACTAAGTTTGTTGCTAATGTATCTGTATATATATTGTTCTGCCGCTATGTATCTATGCATCTATGTATCTATACTGACTTGTATGCCAAATTTTCCAATTGCCCAACAGGTCAACCGATTGGCAAAGTGGTGCATCATTTGGTATACAGGTTAACCAACTAGAAAACAGTACATTTGGTGGATGGGGCAACCTACTGGCAAAGTGGTCAATCGGTGTATCATGTTCACAATGCTATTACCTTCCACAAAATTTCTGGTATCACTTCCAGCGAACCACTCAATCTATTCTTCCTCCTGTCTCTGCACATGCCATTCCCTTGTCACTCTTGCTGTATTTTGTCCTTGAACAGTTTTATTGGTTCTCATTCTTGCACTCAGTCCTTTTGCACTTCGTCTGACAGCTGACCCAGCTGTTTTTGCACCTGGCATTCAACTTACCAATGGAATTTGTATGTGGCGATAAATTTCTGCGATCATACTCACCAATGTGACAATATACTATACACTGAACTTGATTCTTCTTGCAGCAGCAGTGACCAGTCCATACAGCCTTGCAATTACAAGTTAGAGTTACTCAATTGTTGGTTGATTCCACCCCTGCTGCAGCGTGGAGTGTAATCTGAGAACATAAATATTCAGTTGAACCCCTGACAGACCCAATATGAAAAGCCTTCCATAATCTGGGAGGAATCTGGAATGCCTGTGGCAAACACTGGAGTGCCAGTGGATGTCAAAGTAGTCATGATTGTTGGCAAGCAAACTTTAGTGGAGTTTGAACAGAGACTATTATGGAAATGTAGGATAGACACAATAATGATAAGGTTGGGTGATGTAGAAGTTTTATAGTTGAAACAATATAGTGCTTTATTGCACCTTTCTAATCTCCTTCCAGCCTCCTATTTCGCACCTCGGTCAGTTAGTGTATAAGTTGACATATTCAGCAAGCTGACAATTTGGCATATCAGTTGACCTGTTGGCTAACAGCAACAATTTGGCATATGGGTTGGAACATATCATTGTATCTCTGTATCAATGTTTCTATATACTTATATATACAGAAAAGATTTTCTGCACTAGCTACAGATGGTGCTGGAGTGCAATTGAAGATACAACTGGAGATGGTAACCAAGGGAACTGAGAGAAACACTAAGAGGACTTTAATGTGAAAAAACATCTGCAAAAAGCGAAATTTGTTTCCGAGATTGGTCCCAATACACCTATTCATCTCCACATTCTCCACAAATGATCTGTGCGACTGATTTGTATTGTTCCAGCATACTCTGAAGCATTGAATTATTTGATTGCGTCGTCATGACATTTCAAAACCTGGTTTAGTTATTTCAACCAATTTACTACACTAGCTTCATATTGGCCCTCTAGATTTCAATTGTTTTAACCGTTTTTTGAACTGTTTCATTGATTCCCCCAATATTCTTAACTCTTTTATCCCTCGATACATCAATTATATACAAGCTTGCACAACCCCCATAGCAAAATTAATATACCCAAAGAAGACACTTAGTGGATTAATATATACCACTGCAAAGATTACGTCGACCATCGAATCAAATAACCTTCAGATAAAAGAAACGCAAACTGTTCAACGTGATTCTGTTGCGGAAGTACTACAATTTGCTTTCTGGCTGCATTGTCAGTGGATAAAGGTGAACTGCCAGTTTGATCGTGCTTATCAGGACGATATAAGTGGTTGCATTGAGGAAAAGAGGCATACAATGGTTGCTTCAATTGTACAATGGTTGCATTGGTGGTTCATACCTCTCCTCGACAACTGCCATACCAGTAGTCTGACGTATCAGCCCGGTTGGAAATGATTGAAGCAACACAACAAGCTCTTCAATGAATGATTCAGTATCCTCCATAATAAACAAACACTTCAACTGTGCGTGATTGCATCCATCAGTCAACTGAAAGTTACTCTCTGGACTTTTCCCCATCGTGAGAAACAATGTATCATTTCTTGGTGGCTTATACTTTCCCCACCGTGTGCACACAGTACAACGTACCATATGGATTTCCTGCTTGTCGATTTGAAATGATGTCACCTGACATGCCACTGCATTGTACTGTATGTATTTTGCATTGTTGAGACAAATGAAATAATCATAGTGATCGATATAGTCTGTGAAGTTGGCAAACCTGTTGAAACACCAAGCAATGTGATTCTGTAGCTCCGGTTTTGGCATTCTACACCCCTTGGCCAAGTCATTATGGGTCATGATTTCTGGTCCTGAGTTATGCATTATTTGCTTGATAGGAACATTGGTTAGAGGAAACTCATCGTCACGACATTGTTTTCTGGTGATTGGATTGACCTCTCAAAACTGAAACACTTCATTGTACGATTCCATTTGCAAAATCTGTATAGCGGCCTCATGAAGATTTGATTGATGATATACTTGTTTACGATCCATTATCACTCATTCTGGGAGTTCAGAACTTGGATTTAAGAGGTTGCCAAGCTGTCAGATATGCTCAGAGATGTTGTTCAGGAGATTCATGTTCACTCAATTGAGATCTGATTTATCGACAAGATGTTGTACAATATCTGACTTGATTTGCATTGTGTTGTCATTAATGTCATGACGCTTTGTGGCCACCAAGCGTATACTCCAAGTCTGCTAACTCTCCCATTCCTCCAGTTGGTCTACAGTGAGCTGCTTTTAAACTTTTCCAGAACCTTCTTTGTAGATTTAGTGACATGGAATTGACTGAATACTTGCTTCCGATGATGACACTCCTTCAGATAATTCTCCATGTACTCAATGTCGGCTTCAGTATGGTACTGTATCTGTTCTATTACGTGAAATTCCTGCAAGTTCTTGATGCACAACAGGGCTTGTGTGAAGGGAATTCTTTGGCTTGCTGAAGGGTTCGAAAGAGTCACTAGGAAAACTGAATCAATCACATACCTGCGTCGTTGCATCTCCTAACAACTCCATTCTGTTACCTGGCAATGTGGCTGGTTGAATTGAGGGAAACCAGGATTTTGAAGCAACATCGTCCAGAGCTGGTTGAATTTGTCTATGCTGCATTGTTGTTTCAGGAAGGATGTTACCAAGTCTATGATATGCTTATGCATCCCAAGATAGACGGTGTGACCGATGTGGGGTAGGATTTGAGTCATTGGGGAAATGCATGTTATATTCCTGAAGATCTATTCTGAGGTTCAATCGCTTATTGTTCCAGACAGTGTCCTGCATCATCTCTTTCCATTGTATCCCCCGGGGTCAAGAGTATCGTCTATTGCAGATATAGCTGGTAGTATCTCAATTACCATGGCGATGAATTACCTTTTCCAAAGGACAATCTCAGTGCATCCCATACCATGCCATAGGGCCATTTGAAGGAGTGCAAGTGAATATTTTTGAAGCTGTTGGCAGTCCATAGTCAAATAACAGGATAACACTGCCGCAGCTGACCGTCCACAGAAATCATCCAGTTTCCACTGTTGAAAAGCACATTGCGACGACAAAACATAAGCTGAATGACATTGCTTAATACCTTGCAATGATGGATTTGTAGTTCCTTCATGGCAGTTGTTCGTTATTGTTTGTTAAAGTGATATTTCAGAAGCACGGAAAGGAGGGCAACAAGGATGCTCGCAAGATTCAAAGGTTTCGATGTAATCATTGAGTCAACTTTATAAAGACTCAAATATCTTGGCTATTTCATCTTGTCCCCCGAATAGTTTGTTTACAACATATTTCATGTAAACAGCCAGAAAAATGGAATATGGTAGTTCCCAGCAGCCACGATAGCAATGGAAGTGGTTAAACTATCGTAGCTATGATCACATTGAACCAATATACCAATTGATTGCACCAGTAGTCAGTTAATCTAACCTTGGAGTAGATATAGTCCTCAGCTTTATTGAATTCCTTTGCTGGAGCATATGACATATGTTCCCTAAAGGCAGGCTGCTGCATGAGCAACTTAATGCATTCAACAGGATTGCAGTAGAAGAAATACGTACAATCGTCATCACAAAGGTTGGTTGGATTGACCGAACAATTCTAACAAACTTTGAGCAATTGCAAGGAGTCGATGGCCATCCGGCACGAAATTTTGTCCAACCTTTTGATTACAGTCTGTGAAAAAGTGAAGTTGCTGATGGTTGCCATCTGAGGGTGCCTAAAAAGCTCGTCGATAGCAGTTCTGCTGAAGTTGAGGTTGCCAAAGCAGTATGCTGATTGATACTGCTCCTCAGTAATAAACAGTGACTATGGATTCATGTCAAGCTCGAATATATCACAATAGTCATTGCTAATAGGCTTGCCGGCCCAATAGTTGTCCAAGTGTTCAGTAGCAGAAATACTTCTCCAAACAGGAGCTAGCTCTGGTTGAATACATGCATCTTGGCTACCAGCTTCAGTATCGCTGTAATCTGAGTTAGAAGTGGAAACATATGAATTGCAATGTGCATCATGAACTGATGGAAGTTCAATACTGTTGGGCATGACCGCGAAATACTCATCCAGAGGTCGTTCAGCTAATACCTATATAATTCTTTCTTGTGGTTGCAATGGCGGTGAGTGATGTAAGCGCCAACGTAGGAGTATGTCTTCCAGCAGTAAAAACACTGTTGCTGAATATCCATGTTTCGTAAGCACAATGAAATGTCAAAACAATTTTAAAAAGCGTCTCAACCGAGATTTGGCCATTTATGCTATTGCAAGCTGGCTGGTTATCCGAAACAGCTGCACTTCAATTTAATCTTTCGAAACACAGATCTTACTACTCTTGTAGAATTTCTCTCATCCTCCATTACATATTTGCGAAGTGTTTCATTGGTCTCTCACTGTCAACATCACTAGAATCTCGAATAGCATATGGCATCTGCATTCAGCTTATGGTGGCAATTATTTTGCACCATTTTAAGTCCCCTGTTCACCCATTGGCTGAATAATGGTTGTCACTTTCTGTCAAGTTCATATCATTAATGAAGCATGTATTGTCCCTAGATATCGATACAGCGAGGCCACCATGGGGTTCAAGAACTTGAGTAAGGACAAATGAAAGTGATTTGACTGCGGAGTATGCTTGTTGTCACCTTGTGATGAACTTAGGTGTTCACTTGCCAAATCAGAGCACATAGAAGATAATAAACGAATTCCCTCCCAGCTGAATAGCAGGGAATGTGATGTCACCGGATGAAGATAATCCCTCCAAGCCAATATGCATATTTGCTTTGCTTAGCCACCATACTTACAATCTCCTGAACCTTCTACACACCCTACTCATCTCTGCTATGGCATCACAGTACCCTTGACAATATACTCAGCACTGCCAATACTTCTCTAGCATAAAGAACTTTCGATATCCACCACTCCATTATTGACCACCTTTGAGTACCAACAATGTCATGTGATGCCTACTGTTTGCTGAGATCAATTGATGCAGATGCGAATACACTTCAGATGCTCACTGAACAAGTGTCCCTCTGGACTGAGAATGCCGCAGTTGTAGTCAGCTGGTGGGCCGCAGAAATGGTGTGCATTGGGCAGGAGAAGAGTGGTTTGACAACCCAATGGAAAGATAATAAAGTGAGGGCGGGTGACTGGGAGATTGTCCAGTCCATGAGCAGTAACAACAAGCTAGGCAATGGCACAGAGCAATGGGATCTCTTAATCACTTGTTGCACTACTCGAATCAGTGATCAAGCTTCTCAATGTACGCTTTGGAAACGGAACTTGGCAGACAAGAGAATCCTTGATAGTCAGTACATCATGGTAGCGCTACACCAGCCTGAGGAGGTTGGCCTTTGTGGAAGGTACAATAGAATCAATGAAGCTCTGACCCAGAAGTGAAGTTTTGTCCAGATTGGTATGTAATTCACCACCCTGATGCTTCAATTGCTCTACTAGATGAGGTATACCTACAGAGTACAATGAGCCAGAAACCTCAAGTTACAGGTCATTGCTCATAACGGAGCATTGTGATACATTGACCAATTTTCTTGTTGAGCTGTACAAATTTACCATCGCCTATGTCGATCCTGATGATGCAGGGAAGTAGGTGGGCGACAACATTACTTAGCCCATCTCATGGCACTGGCCTAAGGATGATGAATAGCAACTTCCGATCATTATATCAATTGTCAATCGGACAATTGTGTCGATAGTGGATACTGCAATCACTGGTGTGCCAGACTCAAGGAAGAGGATCCGAGAGCTTTAGTGCATCCGGAAGGTGCATCATGGAGATGGTGGTCCACATGCCTGTAATATTACCCGAATCTTTGGGCACAATACTGCTGCATGGTAGGTAAAGGTGGTAATAAACCTAAACAACTCAATGCTTTTTTTCGTCATTTATCATTCCCAATAAACCCTTGGCACATCTGGCACCCTGATGCATATGCATGGTGCCCACAGCTACCTTCAACTGGAAGAGATTTTCCCACCACCAGAAGCACATGATGATGCCAAGATGTGGCGCGCAAATCCAGGAAGCTTTCCAATGATGAATAGAGCCTTTCAACAGTTTGAAATGAAGCCTCAATGTAGGATTATCAGGCAGTAGGGACATCTTGAAGTTACTAGAAACAATGCTCTTGGCCGGTTTGCCGATTATAAGCATCGGTTGGAGGCTGATGAGGATGTACCTTGCCTATGCGAGCACAGTTACAATGTAAGTCATCCCGCTGCAGGTTCTTAGGCCAATTGGACAAGTAGACACATCTGTGTAGCTGCAAATTAATTGTTGTAAGGATGGAATACACTGGCTGGACAGTTGTTCAAGAATTTGCATTGTGGGTGGGTATGTCTCTGGCACATTAGAGGGTGAACAGATGGGTTATATTTTGGAGTTTTGTGGAGAACTTTTGGGTCTCTTTTTGCTGTTTTGCTTATTTTAATATTACCTCGGCCATATTTGTGCATGGAAGGCTGTATTGAGAGTTCATGATGTTGGAATTAATTATTCAGACAAATATATTGGGAATGGCACAGTGGCAGTGATAAGACTCCGTGTATGGCTATTGTGTAATTTGTTGTCTGGGATCTTTGCTCTGCAGAAGATAGCATGAATGCTTGGTGAGATGTGAATGCTACTTAGCTCATTGTGAGGATGATATTCGTCCAAAGAAGTCAATCCACAACCCTGTGGCATGCATAACACCTGGGATTCTTAGTTTCAAGCTGGCTCCCATTGAAGGAGCTGATTGTGTGGGTGGTAGGATATCTCATCATGGTAGCATTGTCGAAGGGATAAAAAGACATATATTGATGATACATTTTATCATATCGACTCTTTCTGCCCTTTACACAATGGTTTGATTCATTTACTATATATTCGTTTGGATTTGCTTTACTTACTCTTGTTATGGTTTCGTACATTTCACTTGTCACCTTTGTACATCATGATACACAGGCACCGCACTTCACCTTCTCCTACTCCTGGTTCCCGCACAAGGAGAAGCAAAGGATCTATTCCAGACGAGGAGTCTCATGGCAATCTCAGAATAATACCCGAAACTTAAAATGACTGTAAAGCTGACTATGCAGAATCCGATCACAAGCCTCTTCGGCGACCAGTCCTGAATGCAACGTCCAAGTGGGTATCAAAATCTGCCTTCATCGCAACTCTTGGAAAATGAATCGCAGCAAGTTAATCAGCTTCGACATTGGGGCAATCTGTATATCCTATGCACCGGGAGGTGAATCTTTTCACAGAGAAGCTGGTTGAATAAGAGCCTGCACTGCTGGCATCCAAAAATGTACTAGATTACACATTTAAATGATCGAATTCTGCAGCCACTGCATATGTTTTCTAGAGTCTGGATTCAAATAAAGCCACTGAGAAATTGGTTTTATAAAAAGCTGGAAATCTTCAGCACAACGAGCCCATTGTTGACAATATGGCAGATGTCATCATCAGTAATGAAGACAACACCCTGAGAACCCTTTGAAGTATTCCGGCGATGGTCCTGGCACAGGTGACGCCTATACCCTTCAATTATAAGACGTTTGTGAATCCCTTGGCCAAGAATGCAGTGAAGCCTGCTCAGATTTCTAGTTCATGGTATTGGAAAACCACTAAGAGTGATCCAGCCCAGAGAAACTCAGACCTTTGCTGTACCTACCTTTCAGCAGAAAATTAATTAAGTCAAGGATTGTTTTCATTGCTGACATTGTACTCCAGACTCTTGCAATGATTATTTGCTCGTGTGCTAGAATGGTATAATGGTGCAAGATTTTGGTTGACTGTTGTTGTGTATTTTGAAGAATGTCACTTACAGAGGTCCCAAAAATCAGAGCCGGACTATTGCCCATGGACAGGTTTATATTGCCCACAAATGTTCGTAAAGTCAATTCATAGTTCCTTTCTTGTTTAAGCATTGGCTAGACACTCATTTTTGGATTGCACATTTCTATTTGCAGCAACTGAAATTGTGGATCAAAGTCTTCTGTCATACTTCTATGGCATACGAGAAATGTAAATGAAAGAGGGATAATTGATTGATAATATCAACCGGAGATTCATTTCGCTCACCATGATGACCATCAACCATGGTATGTCAGCCTGAAAAACAGTCAAGATTTGGGTCCCACCAGAGTTTGGCCCAGGAGATGGAGCACAATGTAAGAATGTTTCAAGAAACATTTATCACAAGGTGAGAAATGCATGCAGAGATGTATTCCATTGTCTTAGTGTGGATTTTCATTCTTCCACAGCAGAGGTCCAAGCTGAATGGATAGACATTATCTGCAGCATGATTTATAGAAGAATCCACTCAACGGGTACTGACACAGCCATGGCACAATCAGATAATGATGAGGGCAGCATTGAGAATGTCTTCTTCGTTTATATCCTGGAGGGGCAGGTAGAGAAGCTGTGCGATTCGATTATTCATCTGAGCAGCATGGTTGCTGCTACTGAAGCTTGCATACTATTGTCAGCTGTTCTGCTTATAGGCAGGTCTGCCATCACCAGCAGCATTCAACCCAACCCCTGCAGCAACAGCCACAGTAATGACATCACCAACATCATAAGGGTTGAAAGTGCGGGATTAGTAGATCGAAGTCCGATTCTGCAGTGTGCGATTTTACTTGGATGATAGGAATTGTGTCAGTGATTGGATTCAGGTTTGCCTTCATGTGCTATTTTATTCTAGGTTTCATCAATATATCATAATAGTAGGATATAAAATGGAACTGATGGTGTACTGAAGTCTGATCTCAAATGGGTGAAATCATAATTGCAATAATACATAACACTTGTCAGATGGTTGAACAACTGCAAGCTACTAAGCGATGTTGTATCAATAAATTATATATTATGAATCACTACTGCAAGGTAACTATCACTGGTCAAATTAAGCCATAAGCGATTATTAAAAACAAGACGTACAGGCTTCATGAAACATACAGAGTAAGCAGTGTCATCACTGTGACAGTGAATTATATTGAGTGCCGAAGGACAATGCCAAACATTAATTGATGAAATTGCCAAAGGAAGTGTAAACCATTAATCAAATGCTCTTTGTCATATTCACAACAGTCAGTTAACTGGTCGTAACCCTTGAAAAGAGTATTCCAACAACTCAAAGAATGCTTGCGAATCTTAAAGTAATGCCATATTTTATGGAAACGTCGATTTTTTGTTCTTGAGTTTGTGAGTAAAATAAACTTAATAAATTTAATGAAGGAAATTTAGTTTTTGCAGATGTATAGAGATGTGTTTTGGAAATGACTATTCTAATGTATTCATTCACTTGTAGGGTGTAACTGACGAAGTGTGGGGATGCACTTTGTGGCCAACATTAGGAGAACTCAAGCAGCCAAATGCAATATAGACAGAATACAAGAAGAAAATCTCACACACACTGTACGGACAGATTTGAGTGTGGTCTTCAGGTCGATTGGTTTCGAGTATAGCATGGCACAGCTGAATGCGCTACATTTCTTGAATATATATTGACTAGACTTGGAAATATAGTCAGTGAGATTGGATCAATAAGCAAATTCAGCATGGTGGTGTCAATATAATGGACTATATGCCTGGGCATTTGCCTGTTTTGAAGTGCTTGATACAATTTGGAACCCAAGTATACAGTGCCATCAAGAGAGAATTGGAGGGGTACTGACTGACTTGATGGATATCCAGATGACAAGATTGCTGAGTGAATAGCAATTGTTCTGCAGAGAATTGATTCTACAGACAACAAGACCAGGGGAATGAAAATTGGGATACTCTTGAACTGCGAGCATGTTCATGGCATTGTTGATAGTAGAGTAAGAGCAGAAGATACAATGGTGTACCCTGAATATAACAGATGTAAAAGCAGTATTGGACTGTGGGGTGTACCACTCCCCTCGGAATGGAGACAATGTGGAACTAGTCATAATGTTTTCTGTCAACCCCGACATACTGTGGAGTCAGCTGAAGGAGGACAGCAAGTCAAACGTAAAGTTCAATGTGTGTGCTGTGCAAGATGAAATGTTAGGTGGAAGATTGAGCGTTTGGGAGAATGTACTGGACAACTAATTGAAGTTTCAGAAGTACATCAACAAAATATATTTTAGTCACTGAGAGCCTCCAGGAGTGTGTGAGAGGAGGTGGAGTATAAGCTATGAATCACCAATTCCATGAGAGCATCAGGCTGTAGGAGGGCATTCGGGATGTTCTGCGGTGTAACAGGGATCTCTGATGACTGGTATGGGAACACCTTGGGAGCACTTGTGAGATGTTTGGGAGCACCTCGGACTGTTGCCAAATGAATGCGGGAATCCCTTACTAACTGTGAGAGATGCCTAGGTTCTTATGAATATTTATTAGAACGGCCGCAGGCATTATCTGAGATTATCCTGATGTACCCCGAGCAATATGATCACCCTCCACGTATGATACATAGATTATTGTTCATTATCAACTTCTCAATCACACTATAGTACCCAGCATCTCATTCAACATTCTATTGTTTGTATTGCTACACTAAGGAGAACCAACGAAAATGGCGAGTGATTCAAAAATTACAGCAGGTAAAATCAAAACAATAACACAACTAAGTGAGCGAATAATATCAATCTAACATCATCTCAATGTTATCCACTGAATCACCCATCTCGTCAGTGCTAACAAACACAGAAACACACAATCCATCAATGGTGCAAAGAGGCTCAAGACGCTCCTTGTATTTCTGAATGACTCAAGCCTGGCATGTGGGTGAAATTGAATTGCAATGTCATCTGGCTCAATTTGTGATATCTAAATTGTACAAATTGAGATGTTAGCTCATGGTGAATAAAAATGGAGTTTGAATGGCAATGGGATGAATTCGGAGGAAAAAGAGGTGCGCCATCAGGAAAGGTGGAGCGGCTGATGTGCAATGCAGGGTGGGCCAGGGGAGAGCTGATGGTGATGGAGGAGCGCGGAATGTAATTGAGGGGAGCAAAGCCCGGCAAAAGAGCCGCGATGGGTGTTGAGGAGCACCTATCAAGCGGTGCAGCAATCCATGGTGATCATTGCCAAATGCGGAGGGAGGAATAGAGACTGGAATGGAATAGAGGCAATCCTTATTGAGGTGGAAGAGGGGATTGAGGAGCTCTGAATGAAATGTCAAAGTGCCAATCAAGCCTGAGAAGCGCCGCCGGGGATTGAGGAGTGCCTATTCTAGCGCAGGAGCACTATTGGGTAGAAGGAGGTATGAAGTAGCCCATTATGTGTAATTGATGAGTGCAGTGGCATCAGCAGTAATACAATCTTATCACTGTGGAAGGGCAAAATTTACCTCAATATTCATCTTGAGAAGATATAACTGTAACCTTCTTACCAGTGGCATGCCCAGACAGTGCACAATGAATCGTGCGGGCACCTGCGCTAACATCTGCATTGTCAGAGGTTCAAACAACTGTGACGTGGTCTGTTGTCGCCCCAAGCTATTGGCGGTAAAGCAAAATTGATGGTTGATTAAGACAAGCACATTCATCTGCATGAACCACAATTTCGTATCATTGATGACCTTCGAGAGATAAGCATCATCAAACAAGAGCTCCCAATCTTGAATTCGAAGTTCTGTCTTTGATCCTTAATCCAACCGGCCACTACAGAAATTGTTCGACCAGTTTCTTCTGCCAAATGCCCTTGAATGGTTCTAATCTGTAGTTTAACTACCTATATTTCTAGGGTTTAGTATCATCATAAGTCCAATGGAGGAGCAGAAGACAGAATAAACACTTACAGAGTGTCGGGTTTGCGGATGAAATTCAAGTGACGGACCAGCTGGCAATTCACATACAGATTGTATAACAACAGGTGTACCTGTTAATGGACACTGACAATGTTGGGATTTAATTGCGAGTTTCAAAGCTTCGTTAACCATTGAGTACATCTCATCCAAAATCATTGGCCAGGGAGTCGTTGTAAATATGATTGGCTCCATAAACTGTTTCACTACCTCAAAAGTCACCATTTGGTGGTGAAGAATGTTGTGGTCTCCACTGGCATTTTCTTCAAGACCATTCTGGTGTCCACCTGTCTTGGGAAGTGGGAGTGCCCGGGGGGGGGGGGGGGGTACAACAACAGACTTGCATCATATGGT
>Ga0307514_10000166_pt1 | contig 187863 bp, 169 predicted proteins | sample 16_EM_MG_FD_203088 | JGI IMG/M metagenome (GOLD analysis project Ga0307514, IMG submission 203088) | Populus trichocarpa ectomycorrhiza microbial communities from riparian zone in the Pacific Northwest, United States - 16_EM | ecosystem: Host-associated > Plants > Roots > Unclassified... | reverse complement strand
GGTTTTTCACATCCCGGTCATGGCGACATAATTGCATCATCTTGCGAATCCGCTTGATAAGGCTGCCCTTATCAAATCATTACATGTGGCTCAGATGTAATCCCGCTAAGGACCGTCTGACTGATGATATGATCTGATACGCAAGAAGGTGTTTTGCTTCGTGACTAATGGTATCCACTTCCGAATGGTAGTCACGTGTACTTGCTTCAGTCAAACATGTATCATTACCACTATCAGGGGAAAACCCCTAACAGCGACAACCGGAAAGTCCGGATTAACGTTTCAAGAGATATTGAATGCTATCTGAGACAGTCTGAGTGATCTTCCAAGTTCCAATGATGAGCACGACGGGGAAGATGAGGAAGGTGATGAAGAACATCGAGAGCTTGGTAAGCTGCGTTAGGATGATAAACCTGGCTGGGTGATGGGCACAATATCAAAAACAGTACAATACCGCATGGAGAGTTTTCGGCAGAAGCAGATGAGGCTTGATGAATTGACCCAACCCAGATGGGGGGATTCAGCCAACTACTTTTGTGATAGAGATATGAAGTATGGGACTGCCAAATTGAAGGTTTGGGCAGTTGTCAAGCCTCAAATAGACACGACTGCAGCCTCACCATTCCTGACAACATTTGGAGAGCATATGCACACTGTTCATATCATCTGAGGACAATCGCAAATGATGGCGTTGACTTCGTAACCAGGACATAATCAAATAAGACTGGGTTCGGAGAAACAATAGTCACACAAGTTCATACCTGTCCTTTCGCCTGACGCGGCAACCGATTCGATGGTGACTCAGGATACGAAGCCTGTTGAACCTGTAAGCTTTTACCCTTCCATGAAGCATCCCTTCTTAATTACCATTTAGACATTGTAAACAGATGGAGATTTGGTGATGGCTTCCACGTCGCTGGAGGTATAGATTGCCAAATAGTCAATTTTGAAGACCTATCTCCATCAGCAAAATGTGAAATGGTTTGGAATTCATAACCGAACAACTCAGCAACTCTGAATAGCCACACTGATACTTCCAGATGTTCCCAGATGCTTCCAGATGCTCCCATAGATGCCAAATGCAAAGCAATGTGCTCTCAGGTACTCCGAGACTACTTCACCAGTGCTCCTGAATACTCCAGAAGTTGTGGAACAGAATCCAAGAATATCCTGAAGAGTGTATAGTTGTCTTCAAAATGCTTCCAAATCAAACTATTAGGATGTGCAAATGTTGGATCTATTGGGAGTATTCACCGTGTGTCTGAGAGTATTCCGTTACACATTGAATCTGGAGTCATACTCTCCGGGAGTATTCCGGTGCATCTCGAACCTGGAGCCATACTGTCAGGGAGTGATTATTATAATGTTTATATCAAATAGTACAATTCAATTAACTATCTTCTGCACACCTTGATTCAGGCATTGTAACTTTAATACACAGTCCAGTAGGTATCTAAATCCACATGATTATTTACTAGCCATACGCTATCAACTCTATCTGATGCAGCATTATTCTCTCGCACCAAATGTGCAGGTCCAACAATTGCTCTGACAGGTACAATATGCATCTTATCAGTCTATTTGACAATTCAGATGAACCCGTCAACACAATCAGCCCAAACATCCAGATCTTTGTACCTTGTTGGAAACACCACTGCATATTCTTGAGGTTGAGGACATAATATCCATTGTTCGGTCATCTTGCACCTCTTAGAGAAGGTGGATATCGAATGTCCAGCAGGGAGACGCTCCTGAATTTGGAGGATCTGATTCGGTGCAGTCCAACTGAAGTATACTACAGGAAAAGAAGGAACTTGGCATTGGAAGGTGTTATCGAGGTCACTGTCTGTATATTGGACCCAGATGTTGTCAGATTCAGGCATGAGCCCTTGTTTGGCATCCATATATTCTACCTTGCAATCAAGTCTTAGATGCTCAACAGATGTAGGGCAGTGAAATGGTTGACGGTAGTACAACAGCCCATTCTGAAGTTTAATAAATACACTGTCTATGAGTATATACTGCTCATATCCAACCACCAGTCCACTAACTTCTTGTCTCCAGTCGTCTTCACTTTGTGTACGGAAGAGCCGTCCAAAGTTGGGAATTCCGAAATCTACTGATGCATCTCTGAGTGAGGTTAGTTTGATACTTCTGCACATGTCACGGACATGAGTTTCTCTCAAATGATGTACCTGTTGTGATACAGGCTGCAAAAATGGCTGTTTCTGGCAGTGGTGGAGGTATAAAATTTCGACTCAGCGCGGATTACACCGTTTATCGGCAGCTAATAGTAGGTTGAAAACTTTCTCAGAGTCAACCTTGTACCACACATGGAGGATAAGATATGATAGTGGCTCCTCAATGTAGTCAAGACCGGTAGACCAGTCATTTTGGTTAAGCATCTGTTGAATATAATTGACTTTGTTGGTAGATTGATATACCTCTTTTATATTGCCGATATGTAGCCTTTCAGAAATATTGTTGGTGAAATTGTCGCCGTAACCCATTTGCAGAATTGACTCTGATGTATGGCTCACAAGATGCATCTCTGGATATCCGAAATGAATTAGCCGCTGTTTGATGGCTTTCCGGAGCTCCTGAATGCCAATAGCCTGCCACCATGCTGCAAACTGAACCAAGCGGATGGAGAATTTCTTTGTGAACCACATCAGGTCTTTCGAAGTGATAGTATAAATCTCTCTCTGGAGCTGATTCACAACACGGTCCATATCAGCGATACTCCAGGTGGTGGCTTCAATCTCAGCATCGGATAAACAGACCTGCAATTCCACACTCTTGTCGGCGGTCATGGTTGCCGCCCCATAAGCCTCTTCTTCTGCAGCAGTCTTCATTCGAGCAAGTTTTTTGGGCAAATATGCTTCTGCGACTGGTTGCCTTAGTCCCGACTTCCTGCAATAGTCGTCCTTCATGATGTTGGAACAATTTATCGAAAAGCTTGGGTTTAGCAGGTGACACCTGATGGATTTCGCGCTCCAATCGCTCAATTGCCCTCTGCTGATCAGCATCTAACCATATGGTTGCTGCTCGTTGGGCTCTATTCAGGCGCACCCTAAATTGCCGTCGTTTTGATGTAGTAACCTTTTCATCCCCGCACAGCTAAAGCTCCATTGTAGCACGGATTGTATGAATCTTTTGTTCTGGTCAATGATCTGGTTCTCTTGCCAATAGTTCATCTACTTTGGCCTTCGCAGACTTCCACATTTTCTGATCTCCAATGGCACACTTTTTCTTTAAAAATCACTTCAGTACATTGTCTAGTGCTGCGAGGAATAGATCAATGTGATTTTGTTGGCTGACAGGTAAAGACAATTCACATAATACCCGCACTGCTCCCATCACCATTTCATGAGAGGCTATTTCTTCCGCAGTTTTCCCGGCATCCTGGGAGTAGTCAGCGATTCGAGTGCAATTCACTGCCAGTGTTCTGATCATGCCCCGGATTTCTTTTCCCTGCCAGGAGCCACTTTTCCTTGATTCAAATGGTTTGGAGAAGCGCTGGAGGCCTGGATATCGTGGTACTGATGTGAATCGATTGTCAAATTGATTCTTGACATTTCTACCTTTCAGGTATTTGAGCGGCCAGTGCAATAAGTCTTTAACTAAACCCAGGAGCAGCTGATGCAATTCATCAGGCTGCCAAAAAAGATAGACATTGCAGAGAGAGTATTGCCGGAGCTGGTTGAAAATTGAATGAACACCAAGAGTGTGCAGAATATCGATATTGGTTTCGTCCAGAAGTTCCAAGTAAACATGCTGATGTCATGGGTTATCAAGTGATCGAAAAGTTGAATGCCCCAACAGCACACCTTTAGAAATTTCACAAATCGGGCATGAGCAATATGAGACTTGAGCAACCATGACTTGTTCTGGATAATCCCCGACCCAGGCAGCCAAAAGAGTATAACATTGTCTCTGGAATCCATCAGCACAATCCCATTTCAAGCCAGGGCCAGTGATGTCAAGATTCCAGAGTGGGTACAGCACTGTTCCAACCGCAGAATGCCTTGCATCGTCAGTATTTTTGGCACCGTTTGGTGGAAAGAGGATCAGCCCAACCAGGATGCAGGTGCGCGTTTTAGGTGCACGGTGGATATCTTTTCGAATATTACCTATAGTGTGATACAGCGGCCAGGCATGCTGGTCTCCCAAAGAATTGGTCAAGTGGGTCTTGTCGGATGCACAAATGACTGGCACAATCCTCGCTCCAGCAGGAGGCTGATTATGCATATTCCACCACCAATCGCCTGTGTTCATCTCGCTGTATATTCGGCGACTTTCCGAGTTTATGAGGAGCACCAGTTCAAAATCGAGGTGTGCCTGAAATGGGAGATGTGCCAAATGAAACTGTATAAATTTGAAAATATCCCTGTAGTATAATGTTCCGAAGATGTATAACTGATCTTTAATCCAACAATCATTGCCGAGGCCGAAATCGTGTCTAGTGAATAGCTTTCGTAGAGCATCTGCTGATGGAAATGATTCCATGTTGAAGTTGTCCAGTCCATGCCTCAGATGTAGATCTATCCACGTTTTCGTTTGCTGGCTAAATGATTGAGCCTATTGAAAGTTGTGTGCTGACTGAAAATGATGCCATGGATTCCATTGTTCTGAGTACTTGTGATGCTTGTTGAGCAATCCAGTTGCTTTGCCATATGCTTTGCCCCCCGCGTTTTCCACTCCAACTACCGGCCTATGAGCACTCATCTTTGTTGGATCACGGATAAAAGTCAGATCAGGCTTCTGGTGATCTATCGTTTCTTTGTCGGGAGTATCTTCAGGTGGGGGTGCACCACGTACATTGTCTATGGGTAGATGATTTTGTTGACTAACCTCATCGATGGCCATTGAGGTGCACTGACTGAAGTGGAACCATGATAGCTCGGATCGATCCCAGCCTGCAGGTGTTAAAATCCCATCAGGTATTTGACCTTCATTCATCGATATTAGGTGATATTATTGATAGTGAGCATCAAGTTGGTTCTTATCGAATAATTCCCTTTTGCAGATAAAGAACTTGACATGTTTCCGGCGAGTGTTGACCATATTTGAGCAATGGTCACTGAACATGTATTTGGATGAATCTGAATGATGATTCAGGAGGTGATATAGAGCCTCAACGATGTTGGTTTGAAAGTGAGCTAACTCAGGTTTGCGTAACACAATCACAGGCGCATCGCACCCCGCCAAATGCGGAGGGGAGGTTTCTTTTCTCATTGCAATCACTACAATGGGGCCATATACTACGTCACTGTGAGTTATGCCTACACTCGAGCCTCCGAGCAGCTAATAATGAAGGTAGATCGTCAGAATACAATATATAGGTGAGTTTTCTAGCTAGCTTGATGTCTGGACATTGATCATCGAGAACAGAGAAGGCTGGTAAGATGTTTTCTTCAGTGATGACCCTTGACTGGAGCGTGGATCATGAGGAGAACTAAGATGTATAGGCAAGGAGCTCAATAGGAAGCAATTGCTGTTGCTGCTCAACTCACAGGCCTTCTATTGAATGAGGTTGCAAGGTCGTATACGCACAACTTATGTGTAATATCCCTAGTCATGCTAAGCTTCATACTGGATAAAGTTCTTGTTGGGTTTCTGGAGATATCAAATCATATCCCATCTATGACCTGTAAAGTCATCGATGCGTACAAAGGTGAGCACCTATTCAATATCCTAGTATATGAATTCGAGCATATGACAAAGAAAGGTGGGATGTGTGTGATTAAGGTTTCTTTTTCTCAAGGCCCGGGTTGGTTACATGGATCAAAGGTGTAGTGAAACAACACTGATTGTGACAACAGAATAGGATATAAGAAGCCCTTCATTCCGCCGAAGGTCACTGGTACCTGCAATATACTCAACCATACTCCAATTGATTCTATATCTCATCTCACATCTATAGTAGTTTACCACTATCCGTATTTAACAGAGCATGTCAACAAAAGGATCTCCACTGAACACAGCGAATATGGCTCCACCTGGTGGCCTATTTGGCTCGCAACAACGCAGTGATGACACTTCAGAATCACCAAATAAAAGTTCATGACATGCCACTCGCAATGACAGTCAATTTGGGAAACACACCATTCAATATCATCCCCCACAAGGGTATGGTTACCCTTCTTCATAGTAGCCATTTCCAGGCTCTGTGCAGTTTTATCACCAGTCTCCATTCAACATGACACACAGTTCACAACCTACCAGCAGCACAAGCCAAGGATATCCAAGTTATGGGCCACTGTGGCAAGAATATGACCAGCACCAGGGTAGTTATGGCGGGTCTGAAATGTTCCCCCCTCCGTAGTTCCCGGGACAAGAGCTGTCATCTCCAGGTGCACCGAGAGTGCCTCCCGGACACCCGGGGAGTCATCCGGTCAATTGACCAACATCTTCCACCTCGTCTCCTCCATGTTAACCTCCTTCCGGCGCACCTGGGAGACAGCCCATAACCCACCCGACGAAAAGATTCCAGCCGCCAGCGGAACTGCAGAAAACAGATGTTGCAGGGATTACGAAACTCGCCCTCATTGCCTGAGATGGCCAACAATGAATATGATGCAGCTCATGAGAGCGACGATTTGTCGGACTTGGGCGGTGCAGAAGGCAAACCCCCAATTAGCCTGAAGCAAATGGAGTTCTCCTTGAAGCAATTTGCTAAAAGAATGAGGCAACCCAACTTCAGTGCTTTCAACAAGTGGAAGAAAGTATGGGTGGCGGGGTTTCCCGGCAAGAAGCATCGGTCCATTATCCAGGGGCAGAACCAATTCAAACAAGTTCGAGATGGACCCATGCACTGGGAGATGGCGGCCGCAGATTTTTTAGTGACACTCGAGACCTCGCTGCGACTGGTTAATTTCGATCATGTTGAATGGATTCACCAGCAGTGGGTGGAAATTTTCTTGAAGAAATGGGCAAGCGAAATTCAAGAGGCAAGGAAAAAGGGAAGGCGAGGCAACAAGCGAACAGCGACGGATTTGGGAGAGCGCGCTGGCAAAAAGGCGAGAAGTAACCTCCCAGAGTTGCCAAATACAACGTTCACGGTTGGGATTCACTGGGTGTCGAATGGCAAGGATATGGTTCTAGCACTGAAACAACTTCAAACCTCGTATACAGATGTGAGGCGCTGGGAGGAGTTGGGTGATTTCATCGACAAACACAGCGGCCCGAGAGAGACATACATTTCCACATCAATGTTCAAGTGGACCTTGGAGCAGGACGAAATGGAAGAAGAGTATATGGGATTATACAACCACGGGCAAATGATCAATGAGCCCATATATGGCCAGATTTCGTACAACTGTTGCCTTTCAAATGCTTTCCAGTTGAAACTGGGACATAATGTGAACATATTTTTGGTAGAAATGATGAGAGCTACAGGGAAAGAGATTGCCAAGCAGGTAATTAGGCCAACAAAGGGAATCCGGCTAGTCATGTTAAGGGTAGACGTGAGCAACTGCTAATCATTATACATAGACTTTGGAAGGTTCTGAAGAGGGTGGAAGAGAGGGAGAACAGGAGGCAGAGGAGGTTGGTGGGCAAGAGGATCATACTTCTATTGATGTAAGTTCTGATTGAAAGGATAGAACTGATTCTATTCCGTCCACATGTATTCGTTCAAATGGGTGCTTCTCTGTGATATACCTAACATTGAGATCAATTTCAGGAGCGCCGGAATAGGAGCTTATCTACCCAGCTAACATCCGAGCAACTAAAAGAGATCATTGAGGACGAAAAGAACATGGACAATAGTGCAAGGGAGGTTCAGGAGCAAGTGGAGGATGGTGAGGAGGTCCTCGATCCAGAAAATACAAGCTCAGTACTGAATACGGTTCTCAATACAATCAACCACGAATTTGAACACGAGTGTCTTGATGAAGCAGTCAGGCTGCTGAATGCACATCCTATTCGCCAATCACCAGATGACCATGTTCCAGGCCGCAAGTATTCAATTCCAGGCCTGCCCGGAACTAACTATTTGGTGCACCAGGTTTGGGCCATCTGGTTCATTGTGACCAGATGGGTTTGGGATGCTGATATGCCAGGAACACTGGTGGCGGATAAAATGGGTTTTGGAAAGACTTTCACCTCGGTTGCAGCGGCAATGCTTTCCAAATTGGTGACTGAGAAAGTTGTAATGGGGTTGCCACTGTCCATTTTATGGGGGAATACCCTTGAAGAGTGGGTGATTATGGTGCACAACGACTTTCGCGTCATTGTTGCTGAAGCACGGAAGTGGTAACCACACCAGAAATTGAATTCTTTGCCCCACCGCCAGTTGGAGATCCAGTCAACACCACCCCATGGGCATCCTGCACTGATCTCAGCCCTTGAACCAATCCTGGTGGTAACAATGCCCGGAGTGGCTGAGACCTTCAAAGGTGTTATCGATGAGAAGACACGTGGAACCGATTTCAAACTCATCAACTTATTGCACGCCGAAAATGCGAATCTCACCTATAAGAATCTGAATGCGAGTATTGAGAAGCCAGAAAACCGATGGAACATCCACCTTGTGTCGTATGATACCATAACATCCAGAGCGAAACCATCAAGTAACGGCCAACTCTCCTACTGTGCACGGAGTTTTGGGATTCTTGATGAGTTCCATCGGTGTAAGACTAAAAACAGTGTGGGCTGGCAAATTGCGATGAATGCGCAAATTGTATTCAAACTTCAAGTCACAGCTACACCGGGATTCCATTCACTCTATGACTGCTGTTTTCAGATGATGTGGCTATTTTCAGGTGCGCCTGAAGATCCAGAGGATGATACTGTGATGGAAAAGCATGGTGCTAAGGCATTTGATTCCACTGTGCAGAGTTTGATGCATGCTATCCGGAATAACGATGAAGAAGCTCCACACGATGCGTCGCACCGGATGATTCAGATTTCAAATCCATGGATGATTAGGCGGTGGTCAGAATAGAACCTCACCAATGGAAAACCACTCGTCCAGATACCAAAGGAGAATGCACATCTCATTGATTCCGAGTGGACTGAGGAAGAGCAAGCACATCTGAAGATCCTGGTGGAGAGGTACACATCGCGGGGTGCTTCTGGAGCATGGAGGGTTCAGAGATGGCGGTTAGCATATTTCTCATTAGTGTTGGGAGACACCGAGGATCGCAACAATGTTTCTAGAAAATGGCATGATGAATGGCCACTTGATACCTGGGTGGAATCTCCGATTTTCCGATGGCTCAGAGAGACATTTTTGCCAATGCTTGTGAAGGAATCTGCAGAGTATCCCGAACCTGACCAAGACGACGTATCAAGAGAGATGCTCCTTCCAGAAGAGAGAAACTAAAATGCACTGCTCAGTGCACCTCCTCCACACAGGGCAGTGCTATTTGGTCCTCCTCCTGGCCAAGTTCGTCATTTGAAGTGGTGGCTAACGAAGTTTTTTGCGGATAATGTGGATATATTCCACATGTATGCCGAGATGGGCAATGATTAATGCACAGAAATGCAGCTCAAATTCCAGGATTCACGAAATCCCTCTGTATTCATAACCACACCCAAAGTGGGCGGGACAGGCCTAAATTATACAGCTGCAAATCAAGCAGTAATAACTCAGAAATTTTGGGTATTGAATGAGCAGCGGCAGGTATTTGCACAAGTTGTCCGGCTAGGGCAAAACCAAACAACAGAGACATGGTTACTGAATACAGGTCCTGGTGGGCACGATAACCGCGCAAGTGAACTCCACCAACACTCTGGAGTTGAGCAAATGACAGCCCTGCCTGGCTTGATGAGTCCACCAAACATCACGACATCAATGATACACCAGATTTTGGAGGCTCGTGAGGATAATACAAAGCGGCTGACAGAGAATGGAGACCCATTGCAGTCTGATAAACCATGAATCTTAGAGTGTTAGACGCTTCATCAAGGTATGCCTCTCTAGACATTCAACCAACATAATCTTCTTAACTGATAGAAATAGTCAAAAAGGTCATTTGTAAGGGACACTATACTGGGGAGATGAAGTATTCTCCCTTCAATGTTGAAGTGAATCAAAGTTCTGATATTGGGATTGGTGTATCTTGAATTAGAAATGGCTAGAGTAGGACTTCATTGGCGTTCTTGTTCATTATTAATGACCATGTGGGATGAAGTGAATTAATTCGTGACATAAGAAGTTCCTCCGGCTGACCTATTGCATGATAAATGGCATGAGTCGAATTGTGAGAATGATGCAACAAAGTGTTTCAATCAATCGTCAGTTGCAAATTTGAGGTGCACAGGATGCCTGAAGCCCTGTACGTATTTCGAATGAAAAAGCAAATTTCATCCACTTTCAGGTGCACCAAAGTCTCTTTGGCAAATGTCATATGATTCGTTATGGCAGATCAAGCACTGCATATCTGCCAATCACATTTAGCAATAAGACATTCTAAGTGATATTCATGTACTTATGGCTAAGTATGAGACATGGCTCGCTTAATTGTGGCAAAGCGGAAGCTATTGCACCCATATCATCGAAGTTCAGGTGCACCGGAACTTCAACCTTAGGCCAGCAAATGCTACGGCTAAGCCATGAATATCCTGACACAGGTACTCATTATCGCTTAGACTGCCTTTATGCCAAATCGGATATGCAATTATGCATTGATTGATCGATCATAATGATATGTGCCCAGGACTCTCCAGTGCACCGGAGAATCCAGGGCATATCTTCATGACTGATCAAGCACTGCTTATTCGCCAATCTCATTTGCCAATTAAAACAGCCTAGGTGATATTGAGTACCTATGTCAGGATATTCATGGTATAGCCGCAGCATTTGCTGGCCTAAGGTTGATGTTCCGGTGCACCGGAGAATCCTGGGCATATCTTCATGAAAGATCCACCACTGCATATTCGCCAATCCCATTTGGCAATCAAAACAGACTAGGCGATATTCAGTACTTCTGTCAAAATATCAGACATAGGTTCACTTATTCTTGGCAAAGCAGTAGATTTTGCTAGCATATCACTGGAGTTCTGGCACATCTCTGATTCGCATCACAGAGAGTTGAAGCTGAGACATGGCTTGAGTATTCTTGGATCAAATGCCGTTTTCGCAACCGGAGTTTTCCTGGCCTATGATTGAAGATCATTCATAACTGAGACCTTCAACCCTGACCAAAATGAGGTTCTGGGATATGTATAAGGCCAACTTTGACAAGCTGCGAGTCATTATAGATGTTATCGTTCCAGCCCAGGCACACCTCAATAGCAGCAAATAAGCCACTGAAGCACATGTACTTGCAGTATGTAGTTCACTGTGTGTATTTTAGTTTCCTTCATTCTCATCATGTTTTCTTCGACTTTGAATTAGTGGACCCATTGCACACAGATCTATCAAGACACTTCACCTTTAGGTGCAGACGACTCATCCCGCTCCTCGCCTGCTAAGATATGAATCTATACTTGATCAGTATGTTGAAGGCCGCCGGTAACATGCCTTAAACTGTCAGCTCCGTGTCACCTGTCCGTTGGAGGAAGGTTGCCACTGCGCAACTAAACCATAAATGCACAAGCCCGGCCAATTAGTAACCCCATTTAACTCAATATTGACAGAGTAGTATGTTTGGACCAATGCTTCCAACTCCTAGAATAGCTTCTGCAAGTTTGGGCTATGTCAAAAGAGCTGTGGAAGCTTAAGAGCGAGAATCACAAAAGACGGATTCTGCTCAGCGACTCTACGAGATGGGCAGCAACTCTCGCTCACCCAAGTACCGCACTTACTCAAAGAGGTCTAAGTTTCCAAATCTTTGAATCAAGACTTAACTGTATTCTGACTCAATGTATGTTTGGGCAGCCAAAACTCGTATCCAAAAATAGATTTTATGTAACAAATTCCATCCAGAGAAGCTCCGAAAGAGAGAATCCTGTAAGGTCCAGCTATGAGAAGACAGCTACGAAGAGTGCAATTAACTGTCAGAGTAAGCCGAGCCTCCAATCCTCAGCCATTGAATCCAAGCATAACCATTTCAACTTCGGTGCACCTCAATTCCCCGGAACTTCATGCATGCAACTATCATCTCTCTGCCTGCCAAGACATGATGTCTCACTATACATTCATACCATTGTAGAATATAGCTTTCAACCCCAATATTTATTTTAACTCAATATTGTAGTTGTGAGATTCATAATGAATGTGTGACTTAACGGTGTGTGATGTAACGGTGTGCGATTTAACTGCGTGCGATCCAACAGGGTGCAATTTAACAGTGTGGGATTTAACTGTGTGGGATTTAACAGTGTGGGATTTAACAATGCGCGATTTAACAGTGTGCAATTTAACGGTGTGCAATTTAATAGATATCAGGTGCGAAATCTGAATGTGAGTGAGAACTTATGACCCATTTGTTAGCAACCTTGGCATTGATGAGTGCTTGAATCAATAAGATTACCTCTGAATCATCCATCGTACATTACCACTCTTTCTCTACGTCTGTATCTTGTCTTTGTGTACCAAATTCTCTCCTTATTCTATTAACTACTGCAACATTGTTGTGAAGGCTATTCTGCAGACATGGCCCAGATGAACCCATGAAAGGGAAGTTATGCTTACAATATTGCCTTATTGACCGCTAACTTAGCTGCAGCATCCTAATACAATAGAATATGGGTGAAAATACATGTGTCCTTCCGGCAGATACACCACATATGGAGATTCATATTTCTTCTTGCTTGATAACAAACTGCAGTATGAATCCTAGCAACTCAGCCATCAGTCACAAGGTCCCAACCAAATCTATCAAGGTCTGCAAATTCTCAATGCTGCACCAATTTCCATGGTATGCTGTCACCGCAAATGCTCGAACTTTGACCCATAATGACTACGTTTAGAGGAGTTGTATGCAGGGGCTCATGTGTTCATTCAGGTTCCCAGTGCTCAATTAGTGGCCAGCTCCAAAGGTTAGTTGATGTTGTGAGTTATCTTCCGGTGCGTCTGGTTCCAATTTCTATGTGCGTTGTCTTTAGCAAACCTCCAATTCTTGCATCCGTACAGAGTGTTGTTCATAGGAGTTGCTAACATTCGTCATTAGGAATCCCTCAATTCCGGTGCACCTGTCAATGTCCGAAATCGCAACACGGACTGCAGTCCTCAATATAAATATACACTGTTGAAGTCTTCTCTCCAGAACCCTTTCAAGGCATGCCTCGAACTGCATCCTCTTCGACTATGTGGAAATTCTTGCGCCATATATCCCGTTATTGTATTGCACTTAATCTTATATTTCCTGCTTTTACACTCTATCCCATATTGTCCAACTTCAGATCTTCGTTACAGCAAATGGAACCTACGCCCAGCCAGGTGAAGAATCACTATTCACAGAAGCATCAAGAAGCACACCTAGAGAGAGCACTCGCTTTCAAGAAAGCAGCCAATCTTCATTTTCCATCGAAGGTTTGCATCCCAATTATCTGCCATTGTGCATCGTATTGCGGATGACTGATATCCCTGGTTTCATTAATGAATCACGATGACGAGACCGATCAGGAGATTGGTGATGACGACAGTGAGGACACCGGACAGTCCACCTTATCATCCGACATAGATGAAGACGATTTGCATCATCATCAGAAAGTCCTTCATCTAGGTCAGGCGTGCTGGGACAAGTCATTACGCACTACAAGGGTTCCACTGCCAAAGAAACGGAGCTGTGCCGATACTGTCATTGCACACCCTCCGCTTGCAAATTCCCGAAATCTACCCGCAGCAATGGTACCACCGCAACTGAAACGCGAAAAGTCATCCCTCCTGAACAAATCATCCGGGTCTGTCTGTGCACCATCTGCCCGGGCACTGGTGCTTCCCAACAAGTGTAGTGGAGACCAGAATCTTCCCCAACCCAAGGCCACTAGTGATCAGAACGTTCCCCGACACCAAAAGCCTACTTATGAGGAAGCGAAAATGTTCATCGAGGCAATCGTATTCACGAAGACTCCATGGCCAATATTTTCCGGTGACATGTACTCGATCGTTGAAGAAGCTTGGAAACTAGTGTTTAAAGGCCAGGATCGTCAGTGGGCATTAGCAGGTGCACCTGTAGATACACCATCTGTGTGTCAATTGCCTGGTGGTCCATCTCTCAAAATAGATCCACAAACACGAGAAGCTGTAAGTCTTGAATGCTGTTTAATGCTCCTCTATCAGACGTACGGATAATGACTACCCCCGAAATATACATAGTTGAAACTGAAGATTAGTACCATTTGGGAACAGTTGGCAGATGGGGCACGTTGAACTGTTGTCCGCAGCTACCGGTTGGATGTGGGCTCTGAGACTGAACTTTGGATCAAGGTCAAGGAGCTTCTGATTGATGATGCTTACCTCTCCAAGGTCGTCGACAATAAGAAGTCATGGTTCACACGAATGGAAGTGCTTGATCTCATTTACCACCAATTTTTCTTCACTGCCAATAGCTTGGGGTGCCAGCCAACAACATCACAGTATTTCCAACCTCTTGCTCCTCATACTTTAGCGCTGGCAGCCGCAGCTATTCATTGTGCGCTGTCTCAATACGCCAGTGGAAAGAATGCCACGGTTATGCTTTCTCAAGATGAATATCAAGGTACATTTGGCCCATCCCCTGTGATCAATTTAACTCTAGAAGCTACTACAGAATCAATCACACATCAGCGGCCGCATCACACCCTCCCCCCCCCTGCAGCGCAATTCCACTAGATTAGGCACTCCTCAATCCTCGTCGGAGCTCCTCACCATAGATTAAACCTCTTCTATTTCATTCCGCAATCAATTTCTACTCTCAGCGCTCCTCAATTCCATTCCGCAATATAGAACCCCCTATCCGCACTCCTCAGCCCGGGATGGGAGATCTTCAATTCCCACCGGCCCTCCTATAATGCATTCCACACTCCTTACCCCACCCCTTTTCGGCGCTCCTCTTCTGGGATAAGCACTTCTCAATCCCAGCTGTGCTCCGCTGCCTGGATTGCCTCTCCTCCATTTCATTCCGCACTCCTTAACCCACCCTGTTTCGGTGCTCCTCAATTTCATTCCGCACTCCTACACCCTCCTCTTTCGGTGCTGCTCAATTTCATTCCACACTCCTTAACCCCTCCTCTTTTGGCGCTCCTCAACTTGAACTTGACACTGTTCTTTTTCATTCCGCGCTTCTCCAACACTTTTTGTGGTACTCCTCTTTACCACACAACACTCCCCATCTGGCACTCCACTTTTCCCCTGGTAGTTGTTCCCATTTTTCATTCAAATGTATCATATTACCTCTCATACCCCCATTTAGGTTCACAGCTAGCTAACATCTCATTACACCTGTGTTAGATATCACAAATCGAGCCAAACGACATTGGAATTCAATTTCATCAACTCACCAGGCACGAATAATCAGCAAATACAAGGAACGCCTCCAGCTTCTTTTCGCCCTTGATGAATTGTGTGTTCCTGCTTTCGTTTCCCCTGATAAGATAGGAGATGGAGTGGATGACATCGACACCATGTTTGATTGATATTTTTTGTTCGCTTAGTTGGGTTATGGTTTTAGTGTACCTGGGTTTATGTTTGAATCTCTTGCCTTTTCTATCATTTCCTTAGTGTAGCAAGGCACAAAATACAATGTTGAAGAAGATGACGGCTAGTATGCTTCAGAGGTGACAACCAACAATGATCCATGCATTGTATTTGCTGTTGAGGCAAGTCAATTGCTCATGTACATCTGAAGAGTCTCAGATAACGCCGGCAGTCCTCCGAATGAATATCCATAAGAACTCAGGCATCTCTCAGAGTAGGTTTGTGATTCCCGTGTTGGTTCGGCGACACTTCCAGGTGCACCCAAAGTTCTCTCCGGCGCTCTGACATGCTCCCAAACTTATCACAATCGCTGCCATCATACTCCTGTATCATTCATCAGATATCCCGGTTACTCCAGTGCCTGTCGTCAGAGATCTCACATATTCTGAAGGCCGGCCGGAATACCCTCCTAGGGTCTGATACTCTCCTGAAATTGATACTTCATAGTTTACACTCCACATCCTCTCAGACACTCCTGGAGTCTTCCAGAGACTATAACACATTTTGCGGATGTGTTGTAAAAGCAATTTGTGCACCTACTTTGCTACATGTCAGCTTTTTCTTGATTTCAGCGATCAAATTTTGAGACATGATATTTCATCAGTGTGTGCACAAGGGTTGTACGGGGCATGCAAATGTTCTAGACTCCAAATCTGGTTGATAGACGGCCAGCAAACATGATATTGACTTGCCTATCACAGTTTCATTAGAAAGCAAAACGTAAAATAGAGACAAAATTTACAATCAAAATTGAATTCAGTGATGTCATACGACTCATAGGACAAGTGGTCAGAGTGCAGTCTGAACCCGGATGAACGGCAGCCATCATGCGGCATTAGTTCATACAGCTAACTGCATAACTATCCGCTCAGACCTGCTGCACCTGGGCGAGATTTTGAAAATTGCTTATAGTATGTAATGGAAATCGACAAAAATGAGCTGGAAAAAGTAAGATCAGAAAGTTGGACTCAATATGTCTAAAATTAGTTGATGAATCTGTATGCCATAACATAGGGGCTGAAAGCGCTAAACCATGACGGAGCTATATCATTCATCAGACTGATGATGTGAATTGTGGTGGCTCAGAAACTGGGAGGTCTCGATGCTTTTGAATACACATGATTCTACCAAGAAACGGTATATTATCTGTCAATAATGGCAGTACGACTTTTAAGTAAAATAATTGCCCACTGAATGACTGTTGGTATGTTTCTAAGGTGAGCGTCAACGGAGGGTCAACGATTTTAGTTTGATCTTTTTGGCAATCAAACGGTTGCATAGTCACATCAATCCAAAGAGGAGTTTCTGACCGTCTTTACATGTAAAAAGGCAAGCGACATGCTTGTTGCCACATCCTAGAAACGAGCATCAATGGAGCGTCACCACTCTCTGCTCGTGCATCTTGGATATTCGCTGGGCTGTGCGATAGCATTAAGCTATAATGACAGTATTGGCCGCAATTATGGGTACAAAGGCCGACGACCATATCGCTACCACCTCCTTAAAATCAGTATCAATGGAGCATCAACAATTTCTGGCCTTGCATCATGGATAATTCAAGGGATGAGCAACGGCATACACCCATAATCATAATATTGGCTGTCTTTCTAGGCAAAAATGCTAGTGACGATATCGCTACTACCTCCTGAAAATAATCGTCAACGGAGCGTCAACAATTTGTGGGCTTGCATCATGGATAATCAGATAGCAATACAACGGCATTCACCCATAATCATACTATCGGCTGCCTTTATGGGCAAAAATTCTAGTCATGATATCGCAACCGTCTTGTCTCTGTATGTCCTTGAATTCTACTTCACAAATATACATGCGATGTTGCACAGGTCTGACTTTTTCTTGCTTGTAGCTCTGAAGTCAATGTTTAGAAACCAGTGTTCTACCTGCCTATAACATATCCTTTGACAGTTACCCAGATCGAATTACCTAGATTTTAATTTCCTACCACAATGTCAGATACAAAATCCTGAAATACCTCGTTGCTAGAGGTTATGATATCTTCCATTAATGAACATGTCTTTATTCATGATTTCAGCGACCTTACTTTACAAATTATCTTCGATGCTAGGTGGGCTTCAATGAATGTAGGCTCGAAGCGGCCAATCGCTTGGAATAATTCTAGACATGCGCCTACGTGGCAATTATACTTACACTGCAGAATCGAGGAGACTGGCAGCCCCGGCATTATATGTATTGTTTGTCGTCAAGTTCTTTGCCATCCATCAGAACATGGGACCAGCTCAATGGGCAAACACAGGCTGGCAAAAGCGCAAATCGCAAAGTTAAATGAATTAACAGTGTCAGAAGTAACTGAATTGACCAGTTCAACAGTCGATGAAACAGCTTTGGCAATACTCAAGCGGCAATGAAGTTGAGGTATTCGGATTGTAAGTTCGCAAAGGAAATTCAAATTTACCATTCAGGTTTTAAGAATACTTACTGAATTGACAGACAAAACGCTCTAAACTGGCAGCAAAGGACTTTCAAACAGCCGAATATCACCAAGACACCTGGAATCGCTACCTCATGTTAGGTTTTGTTTCGGCTCATAATTCATGGAACGCGATAACAAACCCGGAACTACGACAGTCATACAATGCATTATGAAGCGAGTTGGTTTTACCGTCAGCCAGCACCCTGAGCAGTATTTGCCAGAGGGAATACACACTGACAGTGGATGCAATTAAGAAGCAATTGCCATCAAGAAATATAGTTAGTTTAGCTTTACACGGATGGACATCAGCGAACAAATTAGCAATAACGACGGACATTGCCTATTATATGTATGAAAAAGCGGCTTTACCAGAAGTACAACTGGCATTCGATGAGGTTGATAGCCCATTCTTTTCCCATCTTGAAAGCTCATTAACGATTACAGGTCAAGGGTCAAAATATGGGAGCATGGCTAGCCGGATATTTGAACGAAGTTCCTGATTGTTTTGAGCTGACTGATGGCCGTTTACCTGGAATTACAACTGCTGATGCTTCCTGAAATTACTCGATGTCTCGCAAATTACAAAATACCCTCGAGGCTTCTGGAATCGAGTGGCCAGTATTCAGAAACCACATACCATGCATGGCGCGCGTCATTCAGCTTGCTTTGGGCGCATTCATGAGCAGTCTGGGTGTAAAACGCCGCACCAAGTCTTGGGAAGCCCATGAGTGCGATCAGCAATTGGGAGAGAATGAAAGCACAGACATTGGGAAGAGTCAAAGACTGTGAAAAGAGGGCAATGCTAGAATCAATAAGGTGTCGGCCATGAGACCAGGTTTAGCAAAGATAATTGAGAAAGTAGGTATTTCAACATGTTTTGAATGTGCTAAAACTGACTTTTGTATAGCAGAGGATGCTTGCTGTATTGATTACGCTGACACCTGGTCGTCGAATGGAGTTGATTCACTGTCAAAACGCCAAAGTCCGGATCGCAGTACTACCCATTATGGATGAGAAGACACCTTGAAACTCGACACTGGAGTTGCTCGAGCGCGCGTCCCGATTAGATGAATTCACACCCGAGTGCCTTAAAAACCCCAAATACAGTGATTACTGGCCACTCTTCACAACACTGGATGAGTGGACTATTCTCAAGTATGTCACGGAGGGTTTACCGCTATTCTAGTACTGGACTATGTGGATGTTGAAACGGCATAGTGTTACTCTGCATCATGTCAGCACTGTCTACAATGATAAGTTTGATTACATGGATGGCGTGATGCAGGCTTTGGCCAAGAAGAAGACACAATGGAAGGAAGACTTATTGTTTGCTGTGAAGTTTGCGCGGCAGAAGCTGTCCAAATATTATACTGAAGTGACACCAATGACTGGTATGGTCCTCATTTCGGCACATATCCTTGATACTTTCCAGAAGTTGCAGTCATTTAGGAAGTGGGACAAGGGAATGGATATTAATCCTGAAGACGAGACTTCTTGTACTACCCAATACCAGGAGGCTTTTCTGAAGTATGTGGAGAACAACTACTGTGCTAAATATAAGCGTTTGCCAGTCACTAAACCTGAATACATACTGAACAACAATCTTATCTCCTCCGCAATGGCTTCTAGATCTGGTCAATCTTCTTATAATCCATATGATTTGTCCAGCAATGATGAAGAATACTTAATGCCTAACAATGTGGCCGAAATGACACCCAGACAAAGTGATCGTGCAGCATGCCTATTGACAGCCGCAACGCTCCATTTGAATTCACCTCCTGAATTACCACAGAACTGGGGGCAAAGTAATCCGAATTTTAATGATTGCCACTCCGACCCAGTGGAGATTAGTAATACATTTTGGTTACCGGATATCACCGACTGGTGGCAGCAGCAAGAAGAAATGCACTCAAAGTATGCTGATCTCTCCAATGTGGCACGTGACATATTCTCTATCATACCTCATGGTGTTGGAGTGGAGGACAGTTTCTCCCTTGCGCGAGATGTTACATGGGTGGAGGCAGTCAAAAACCACAGGCGAGACCCTTCCCAAAATGTCGTAGTAAGGCTGTTCTCTCAAGTCTCTAACGGATTACTGGCAGGCGAGGACCCAGTATTGGATCCAAGCAGCATTGAGAACGACATGGAGATGAAGAGAGAGGCCGAGGAAAAGAAATTTCACTGAACGGCCAAGGTCCACGACTTTTTGGAGATATGGCAGGGTTGCCAAAACCTACGAGCCACACCAAAGGAATCTCGCACACAAAATAAACAAATGACAGCTGTAGGATACATTTCAGTTACTGAAGGGATCGTCAAAGCATCCTGGTCAAACTTTCAACATGATGGTGCTGCTGCATTGAAATTATCGGAAAAATCACCTGTGCCACCAGCTTTGTCTGGAAAGGACCTCCCTGGAGGACGAACTGAAGTATTGAATATTCACTGAATCAAACAAATTGACCGCCATCCCGGTGAAACTGATAAGGATAGTTCACCTGAAAGCATTTCAGACACTGAAAATTGGCTTAACTGGAATGGGGACTTGGATAATCCAAACAACAGCGAAGATGACTGGGAGGCAGACAATGAATCAGATATGGAACTGGACTGCGGCAGTGAGGATTCAGAAACCCTGGAGCACCGGAATGTGAGTGCGGCAACAAATGTTGCTGGATTGATTCTGCCTATACCACGATCAAAGAAGAACATTGATAAGGCGTTGATGACGGTAAATATAATGGAAATGAAAAAGAGTAAGGGAATCAAGAAAAAGTAGGACTGAATGCGTCAATTTATTATCACCAAGTTCATTATGTAGTTTGACCAAGACTGTAATGTGGAGAAATATTTTGGAAGACTATCGACCAGTCGCATGAAAAGCTTGGTTAATAAACAATACTATAGCGGACAATATGCATTATTTGGCAAGATATAGAAATTTTAACCGGATGAGAGCAACTAGTGCTGGAATATTACTGAGCTCGGCTTGCCATAGAGCCAAGTTCTGATCACGCTGAAAGGCTTCCACTAAGTTCAAATATTTATGATTGCAATTATTAATGGCAGCAGATCTTGACTAGACGGTACATTAAAATGAGGGTCAATGGCATGTCAACAACTTTTAGTCTTGTAAGTACAGTAATTGAAAGGTAATGTGGTCAGTGCTATCCATAACCAACATACTGGCAGCCTTTCGTGGTAAAAGAGTAAACGACACGGTCACTGCCCCATTCTGACAATGAGCGTCAACGGAGCATCAACAATTTTTGGCTATTCATCTTCGGTAACCTAAGTGGCGATTGGTTGCAACCATTCATAAATGAGGTATTGCCTGCCATTCAATTCAAAAATAATAGTATCAGGCTCCCTGCCTCATTCTGAAAATGAGCATTAACCGAGCATCAACGATTTTTAGTCTTGTAAGCGGTAATTGAAAAGTGACCTGTTTGCTGCTATCCATAACCAATGTACTGGCAACCTTTCTTGGCAAAACAGTTTACAACATGGTCACTGCCCCATTCTTAAAATAAGCGTCAACGGAGCGTCAATGATTTTGGGCAGTGCATCTTGTGTAGCCTAAGTCGTGATTGGTTGCCGCCATTCATAAACAAGATATTGGCTGCCTGTTGAGTTAAAAATATTACTGACACACTCCCTGTTCATTCCTGAAAATATGCGTCAATGGAGTGTCAACAATGTATGGTGTTTGATCTTGGGTTATCTAAGTGTCACAATGTGGTAATAATTCATAGACGATGTTATGGCAGCCTTTTCATTTGACACAGAGCATGACACAAACGTTACCCCATTATGAAACTAAGCATCAATGGAGCATCAACAATATTTGGTCTTGCATAATGGGTAATCAAGGCTTTGTGCAGACACATGAGCTCATAACAGAACAATTGACTACCTCTATAGCCAAAAATACAACGTATACCGGAAAAGTACATATTCCAAAATAATCAATGTTGCAGAATGCAAAACATACACAAAGAGATTATTGGCTGTCGAAAACCTAATTTTAATAATATACAATTCTCTAACTGCAAAAACAAGAACAGTATATAAATCTATAGATGGACCCACTGGGCGACCCACTGACAACTAGACCAATTCAGACAGGTTGGGAGATTTCCCTCGAACTGTGCCTGAATTGACGATTTGTGTGTTTTGACAATCCGGACCACCAATTTGGCAATGGTTTATTTCTGACTGGGACCTGCGCCCGATGTGATGGTCCCGAACAGTTGCTAACACCAACTTCAGCTGAGAGAATACTGCACCGAGAGTAAAGCTTGCCGCAGACCTTGCTCAAATGTCTAAGCTACTTCCAATATCTCCTGGAGACCTGTACAGTGGTTTCAGCTGCTCTAAAATTTGGCAAAGAGAGAAGTCAAATATTATAGTATCATGAATGCATGTCAATAAATTCAAATCAATTCAGATGCACCTGAGAATACTCATGCAGAATCTGAGAGCGTATTGCTTAGCTCCAGGAGGGCCTAGCAGCGGCTGGATTTACCTAGGAGCTTTTTTCTGGTCAACCAGAGTGTCTGGGAGGATTATGTAAGGCTTCCAGACCAGTTTATATTCTGCAGATATGAAATCACTTTTCTGACCTGCAGTGGGGCCTTGGATCATCTGGAATTAGTTGCAATCACCAGTGAGGTCTACCGGAGTGTCTGGCAAGTGTGTATGAGGCTTCTAGACTAGTTTACAGTTTCCTGACACAGCACTCCAAAGTACATTCAAATGCATCCAGGCTCCCCTGCAGCTATGGATAGTGCTCTGAGAGACTGTCAGAGCATTTTCATAGGCTTCTGAAAGCACCTGCAGTAATGGAGGTGAATTCTATATAATGAGATATTTGACATACTGAATACTCAAATTTTCAAGTAGTTGAAACCTGGGTGCTAGTCTGCAGGAGATTTGGAGATCAGCTGAGATCACTATGCAGGTCTGCAGAAAACTAACAACCTCGTATGGTATTCTTCCATCAGTGGTTCCATCAGCACAATGTCGAATGGTTTGGAAGTTATAATTGAACTCTGGAACTCTGAATAGCCACACTGATCCTTCTGGATACTCCCAGATGCTCGAGGATAGGCTGAATGCAAAGTCATGTGCTGTCAGGTACTCTGAGACTACCACTCCGGTGCCCGGCAATACTCCGGAACTTGTGGAGCAGAATTCAAGACTATTATGTAGAGTGTATTGTTGTTTTCCAAATGCTCCAAAATCAAACTGTTAGAATGTGCAAATTTCGGAGATATTCGAAGCATTGGCTGCATCACCCAGACTATTCCAGTGCACCTTGAACCGGAAGCCATACTCTCGAGGAGTGGGTATTATAATGTTTATGTCACATAGTACAATTCGATTAAGTATCATCCTCCCACACATCATGATTTTGACATTATAACTTAATATACAGTCCAGTAGGTATTCAATTCCACAAGATTATTTACAAGCCATCTGCTCACAATTCAATCTGATCCAGCCTTCTCACACCCCAAGTGTGCCGGTTTAACAATTGCTCAGCCAGGTACAATATGCATCTTTTCAGTCCATTTGACAACCCTGACGAACCCGTCAACACAAGCAGCCCAACAATGCAGATCTTTGAACTTTGTTCAAAACAGACGACATATTCATAAGCTTGAGAACGTAATATAAATTGTTGCCTGATCTTGCACAGCTCAGAGAAGGTCCATATCTTTCTTCCAGCTGGCAGAAGCTCATGAATTTGAAGGATCTGATTTGGTAGAGTCCAGCTAAAGTATAATACAGTAAAACAGGAAACACAGTCTCGGAAGGTGTCATCAAAGTCACTTTCCATAGATTCGGCACAGATGTTATGAGATGTTGGCATGATCCCTTGGTTGGTATCAGTATATTCCACCATCCAGTGAAGTCCCAGATGTTCAACAGATGTAGCGTAGTGAAATGGTTGATCGTTGTTCAAAAGCCCATGCGAAAGTTTATTAAATTAACTATCTTTGAGTGCATTCAGAACGTATCCATACACCAGTCCAGAATCTTCCAGTCACCAGTCCTCTTCGATTTGGGTGCAGAAAAGCTGTTCACATTTGGGATTTCCGATATCTTCTGATGCATCACTGAGTCAGATTAACTTGATACTTCTGCAAACTCTGAAGACATGAGTTTCTCACAAATGATGTACCAACTGTGATACAGCGCCGAAAAATGGCTTTTCCAGACATTGTTGGCGGCCTAACAGTTGGGCTCTGCAAGTGCTTCACAGTTTGTCAGTGAGGGAGAGTAGATTCCAAACTTTTGCAAAGTCAATATCGTACCAGCCTTGAAAGGCAACATGAGTCAGTGTCTACTCCATATAGTCAAGACCGGTTTATTGGCCATTGTGCATGAGCAGCAGTTGTATGTGATTGACTTTGTTTGAAGCTCCATATGCCTTTGTCACATTACCCATATGTAGCTATTCTGATATATCAGTGGTGAAATTGTCACCAGAACCAACTCGCCCAATTGACTATAATATATGACTCACAACATGCATCGTTAGATGTCCAAAAGAAGTTACATGCTGTTCGATGGTTTTCCCCAGCTTCTGAACGCCAATGGCCTTCCACCAAGCTTCAAACTCAATCAAGCAGATAGATGATTTCTTATTGAACGATATCTGCTTATTCAAAACGACACTATCAATCTCTCTTGGCAGCTGATCAGCCATGTGGTTTGCATCAGCGGTACTCTAGGTGGTCGCTTCAGTTTCAGCATCAGATAGATAGACCTCAAATTCCACACTCGTGTCAGAGGTCATGTTTGGCATTTTATAAACCTCTTCTTCACCAGTAGTCTTCATTTCAGGAAGTTTTTTGGCGACTGCTTCTGGAAACTGTTTCCTTAGTCCCGACTTCTTCCAACAGTTGTTGGTCAAGATGTTGGACAAATTAATTGAAAAGCTTGGGTTTAACAGGTCTTCCTTGTTGGATTTCATCGTCCAATCGCTCTGTTGCACTCTCCCAATCAGCATCTGACCATTTGGTTGCTGTTTGTAGGGCTGTATTCAGACACACCTGAAATTGTCTGCATTCTGTTCTTGTAACCTTTTCAGCCCCATACACTTGAACATTCATTGCAGTATGGATTTTATCAATCCTTTCTATTTGTAACTGATGGGATTCTCTTGCCACCTCTTCATCTACTCTAGCTTTCGCAGACTTCAACATATTCTGTCTTCAAATAGCACTCTTCTTCTTGTAAGATTGCACCAGTGCATGATCTAGTGCTGTGAGGAATAGATCAGAGTGATTTTGTTCACTGACAAGCAGAGTGAATTCACATAATGTCTGTGCTGCTCCTGTTACCATTTTATCAGATGGTGTTTCTGCCACAGTTGTCCCATCATCCTTCTTGCAGTCAAGAATTGGAGCACAATTCACTGCCAGTGTTCTGATCATGCCCCAGATCACATCGCCCTGCCAGAAGCGGCTATTCATCAAATTCAATGGTTTAGAGAAGTGCTGGAGGCCTGGATATTGTGATCCAAATGTGAATCAATTGTGAAATTGACTCTTGTCATTTCTATATTTTACGTATTTAAGCAGTCAGTGGAATAAGTCTTCAATTTAACCCAAGAGTGGCTGAAGCAATTCATCAGGCTGCCAAAACCGACAGACATTGCAGAGTGGGTATTGCCAAAACTGAGTTTGGAATGGATGAACACAAAGAGTTTGCAGAACATCAATATTAGTTTCGTTCAGATGCTCCAAGTTCACATGCTGAGTACTTCAGTGATCAGATTGTCAAATGGTGGAATGCCCCATCGTCAGGCCTTTAGGCATTTCACACATTGGGCATGAGGCATCTCTGACTTCAGCGACTATGACATGTTCAGGATAATCCCCAACCGAGGCCACCAACAGAGGATAACATTGTCTGTGGAATCCATCAACACAATTCCATTTCAAGCCGGGACCAGTTTTGGCAAGATTCCAGAGTAGGGACAGCAAAGTTCCAACTGTGCAATGGCAAGCCTCGTCAGTACTTTTTGCACCTTCCTGGGGACAAATAATCCACCAAACTCGGATCCAGACTCTCTATTTAGATGTCCGGGAGATATCAATTCGAATATGTCAAAGTGTCAGCTACGGCAGCCGCTAATGCCGATTGACCAAATAATTGGTCAAGTGAGCCTTGTCAGATCCACAAATGACTGGCACAACCTTTGCTCCGGCAGGAAGCAGATCTTGCATATCCTGCCAGCCATGACCAGTGATCATCTTGCTGAATATTCCATGATTTGCCAAGTGTGTAAGTCCCACTGGATAGATATCGAGCTGAGGCTGAGATGTGAGTCGTGCTACCAGCAACTATGTACAGTTGAAAATATCCATGAAGTATAATATTCCGAAGATATGTCAACAATCTGTGTTTCAACTGTCATTGCCAAGCCTGGAATCGAGTTGAGAGAGGACCTTTCGCAGGGCATGTGGTGATTTAAATTATTTCATTTAAAAGTTATCCAGTCCATGCCTCAGAGATTGATCTAGCCACATGTCTGTTCGCCAGCAAAATGATCGAGCCTGTTGAAAATTGTGTGCCAACTAAAATTGATGCCATCGATTCCATTGTTGTAAGTACTTGCGATGCTTGTTGTACAATCCAGTTGCTTCGCCCTGTGCTTTCCCTCCCGCATTTTCCACTGCAACTACCTGCCTAAAGGGCTTCGTCTTAGTGCGATCAGGGGTACATGTCAGATCAAGCTTCTGGGGCTCTATAGTATCTTCATCAGTAGTAACTTCAGGTGGTAGTGCACCTGGTACATTGCCCATTGGTAGATTATTTGTTGACTAGCTCATTGATGGCCATTCTGGTGCACTGACTGAAGTCAAACCATGCTGGCTTGGGTTGATCCCAGCATGCAGGAGAGAAATCCTGTCATGTAATAGCACTTCATGCATCAAGATTGGGTGGCATTGTTGATAGAGAGCTTCAAGTCCGTTCCCATTGACTGATGTCTTTATACAGATCAAGCACTGAACCTGTTTCCGGTGAGTGTTGACGATGTTCAAAGTCTAGTAAGTGCACACATATTTGCATGAATCTCGATGATGCTTTAAGGAGTGATTAGAACCTCAGGGATATTAGTGTGAAAGCGAGCTAGCTCAGGTTATTGTATCACTGCTGCTTTGCACACGGCTAAATGTGGGGGATGGGGTAAAACAAAATAATCTTACGATAGGCTTGCTTCATGAATCTGGATATATATATCATATCCCGCTCAATAATCACGCATGTCGTCTGCCAAAAGTCATTACCACAGAAGTGAAGGTTTCCATTGCCATCACTGCACTTACCACGACGATCAATATACTACGTCATTGCGGCATTGTGAGTTCTAGCAATGGTTCAGCCTCTGTGTAGCTGATAATGAAGATGCAATGTGTTAATACAATAAATAGGTGAGCTTCCTACCGAGTTGCATCCCCATGTGATGATCATCGAGAACTGACAGGATAATATCTTAAGTTCCAATCTTTGATCTGAGCGTGAATCCTGAGAAGAACAATGACGTTTGGACTAGGACATCATTAGGAAGCACACACTGTTCAAGCTCATCTCACAGACCTTCTATTGAATGTGGTTGCAAGGTCGTATACACACAACTTATGTGAAATATTCCTAGTCATGCTAACCTTCATACTGGATAAATTTCTTTTGCGTTCGACAAGATACCATATTACATCCCTGCTATAACCGGTAAACTCGTGCATGCAAATGAAGATGAGCAGCTATGCACTATTGTAGTATATAAATTTGAGCGTATAACAAAGATGGGCAGGATGTGCATGATTTACGTTTCTTTTTCTCAGCCGGGTTGGTTTCATGGATCACAGTTGGAATGAAATACTACAAGATTGTGACAACAGAATGGAATATAAGAAGCTCTTCATTCTGCCAAACATCACCGCTACCTGCAATATTCTCAACCATACTCTCAATTATTCTATATCACATCACACATCTATAGTTGTTTTCCACCATCATGATTCACAGAACATGTCAATGAATGGAACTCCACCCAAGACAACGAATGTGGCTCCAGCGGGTAGTCTAAATGGCACGCAACAATGATGTCAACACAATTCAGAACCATCCGAAAACTGTTCACACACAGCCACATGCAAAGACGGTCGATTTGGGAAACAATCCAATCAATATTATCTGCCATCTAGGTATGGTTACCGGCCTTCAAAGATGTCATATTCAGGCGCTGGACTGATTTATCATCATTCTACATTCAACACGATACTCAGTTCGCAACCAACCAATAGCACCAGGCTAGGATTTCCAAGTCATGTACTACAGCGGCAAGGATATGATCACAACCAAGGTAGATATGTTGGGTCTCAAATGTTCTCTGCTCCACAGATTCCAGAAGAAGAGCTGTCATCTCCAGGTGTATCACAAGTGCCTCCAGAACTGCTGGAAACCCATCCAGTCGATCTACCAACATCTTCCAGCCCAAATCCTTCACCTGAACCTCCTTCTGGTGTACCTGGATGACACCCAATCGGCCTCCGAATACAAAACTTCCAGCCACCTGCTGATCCAAGGAAATCAGATATCCAAGGATTGCGGACTTGCCCCCATTGCAAGAGATTGCCAACGTCAAGTATGATGCCGATCGTGAGAGAGACAATTTGTGGAACTCAGGTAGTGCAGAGGGCAAACCCCCATTCAGCCTGGAGCAAACCTAATTCTCTTTGAAGCAATTTACCAAAATAATGGGGCAGGCCAACTACAGTGTGTTCAACAAGTGGAAGAAAGTATGGGTGGCTGGGTTTCTGGAAGGAACCATCAGTCCAGTATATGGGGGCAGAACCGTCTGAAACAGCTTAGAAATGGACCCCTGCACTTGGAGACAGTGGTTGCAGATGTTTTCATTATACCTAAGGACTGGCTGCAGTTGGATGATTTCGATAATGCTGAAAGTATTTGGTGGCAGTATGTCAAGATGTTGTTGATAAAATGTGCTAGTGAAGGATGGGAGGCTAGGAAAAAAGAAAGGAGAGGCAACAAGCAAAGGGCGATCGATTTGGGTGAGCTCGCAAGCAATATGGCAAGAAGTAACCTCCGCAAGTTGCCAAATGCAACATTCATGATTTTGAATAGCTGGGTGCTGAATGGCAAGAGTATCATTCAAGCACCCACACAACTGTACACCTGGTATACCAATGTGAGATACTAGGTGGAGCTGATGGATTTAATCGACAAAAATGGAGGTCCAAAGGAGCCCTACATTCTAACATTGATGATGAAGTGCGCTTTGGAGCAGAATGAATTGAACAAAGAGTATATGAGATTATATAATCATGGACAAATGATAAGCCACCTCATATATGATCTGATTTGTTACCATTGTTACCTTTCAAATAGTTTCAAGATGAACTATCAACATAATCCGAAAATATTTTTATTTCAAATTGAAAAAGCTACAATGAAGGTGATTGCGTAGCATATAATTGGACTATATAAGGCAATCCCCAGTTGCTGTGTTAAGGATAGATGTGCCCAACTGCTAATCATCAAACATAAACTTTGGAACTCTCTGACGGTGGAAGCAAGAAGGGAGAGGAGGATGGTGGGCAAGAGAATGAGACTTCTATTAATGTAAGTTCTGTATGAAACAATAGAATTGATTTCATTCCATCCATAAATATTCATTCAAATGGTTGCTTGTTGGTAAAATGCGTAACATTGCAATGAATTTCAGAAGAGCCAGAATATGAGCCCATCTGCCCAGCTTACATTGGAGAAACTGAAAGAGATCATTGAGGATCAGAAACACACAGTCAAATGTGCAAGGAAGGTTCAGGAGCAAGTGGAGAATGATGAGGTGGTCCTCAATCCAGAAAATACAAGTTCAGTTCTGAATACAGTTTTCAATTCAATCAACACAGAATTTGATCATGAGTGTCTTGATGAGGCAGTCAGGCTGCTGAATGTCCATCCGATTCACCAATCAACAGATGATCGTATTCCAGGCAAAAAGTATTCATTTCAAGGCCTTCCTGGAACCAAGGTTCTGGCATGCCAGGTTTGGGTCATATCGTGCATTGTAAGGAGGTGGGTTTGGGATTCTGATATCCCAGGAGTGCTGCTGGCAGATGAAATGGATCTTGGCAAGACTTTCATCTCAGTGGCAGCAGCAATGGTATTCAAATTGCTGACTGAGAAAGTTGTAATGAGGTTGCAGCTGTTGATTTTGTATGGGAATACGCTTGAAGAGTGAGTGATTACTACACAGAATGACTTTCCCAGGATTATCGGTGAAGAATGGATGTGGTATCCATTGCAGAGACATAACCCAGTGCCCCACTGGGTCATAGAGATGCAGAAAACTCCACCTCAAGGGCATCCAGCACATACATCAGCCTATTAACCAATCTTGGTGGTCACTTTGCCCGGAGTGGCTGAGACATTCAAGAGATTCATCAACTAGCTAACATATGGACCTGATTTTGAACTCCTTGACTTATTGCACACAGACATTGCAAATCTCGCTGACAAGGATTTGAACACTGCTATTGACAATCCGGATAACTGATGCAATATCCACTTTGTATTATATGAAACCTTAATATCTAGTGCGATACCTTCAAGCAATGGCCAACTATCCTTTTATGCACAGAATTTTGTGTCATTTGATAGGTCCTTCTGGTACATGACTAAAAACAATATGGGCTGGCAAATTGCGATGAAACTGAAAATTGGATTCAACCTTCAAGTCACAGCAACACCAGGATCCCATTCACTATATCACTGGTGTTATTGGACAATGTGGCTGTTTTCGGAAGTGCCGAAAGATTCAGAGGATTGTGCGGTGATACAATACCCTGGTGTAGATACAATATATTCTGCAGTGAAGGTTTTGATGCATGCTATCCTGACTGAAGACAAAGAATCCCTTCAAGATTGTGTGCACCAAATAATACACATTGCAAAGCCTAGGATGATAAGGAGGTGGTCAGAATCAAAACTAGCAAATGGAAGACCAGTTGCTCCCATACAGCAGGAAAATGCACACCTCATTGATTTTGACTGGACGGAAGACAAGGAAGTGACACTAAAGACTCTTGTGGAGTAATACACTTTACAGGGTGGTTCAGGAGCAAGCAGGATTCCAGAATGGCAGCTAGCATGTATCTCGTTGGTGTTTGGAGACACCATGAATCGAAATCATGATTCTGGACAATGGTATGATGAATGGCCACTTACCACCTGGGTGGATTCCCCAATTTTCTAATGACTGAGAGAGACATTTCTGCCCATGCTTGTCAACAAACCTGCGGAGCATTTCGAACGTGGCTATGATGATGAACAACAAGAGGAACTTCTTCAGAAACAAGACAGAAATTACAATGTACTGCCATATGAACCTCCTTTACAAATGGTGGTGCCATTGTGTCCTCTTCATGCCAAAGTTCATCATTTGATGTGGTAGCTATCGAAGTATTTTGTGAATCATGTGGATATATTCCTTATGTATGCAGAAATGGGCAATACTGAATGCACAGAAATGCAGCTGAAACTCCAGAATCTACAAAATCCCTCTGTATTCGTAACAAAACCTGAGGTGAGTGGGACAGTTGTAAATTTCACTGCAACAAACAATGCAGTAATATCTCACAAGTTCTGGGAATTGAATGAACAGCATGAGACATTTGCAAGAGTTGTCCGGCTTGGGCAAAACAGAGTACCACAGACATGGTTACTAAATATAGATCCTTGGGAAAATGATAACCGTGTACGTGATCTCCACCAACACTCTGGTGTGGGGCAAATAAGGTTCCTGCACCACATGATGAGTCAACCAAACATCACGCTGACCCTGATTTACCACATTCTGGAGCTGTGTGAAGACAATACAGTGGGGCTGACAGAGATTAGAGATACGTTGAAGTTTGATAAACCATGATCTTAGATTGTTAGGACACTTCATCAACGTATGCCTCTTCAGGTAGTCAATCAACATAATCTTCTCAACTGACAGAAATAGTCAAAAAGCTTGTTAGTACGGCATACGATACAGTATACAGAATCCCTTTCTCTGCCATTGTGAAGCTGATCAAAGATCTGACATTGGAAAGGTTCGAAGGGGATTTTATTAGCATGCTTGAGAATTAACAATGTGGGAACTGTTGCAGGGGGATTTCATTGGTATTCATGTTTATTAATAATAACCAATCTGATATAAACTTAATTGATAGATAAGCTACAATACACATTCCCAGCCGGCCAATCTCACAATCCATGGCATAAGTCAAATGTTGAGCACAATGCAGGAAATGGCTTTGAATCATTTGTCAGTTACAAATTTGTGGTGCACTGGAAACCTGTGGCCATGTCAGCATATGGAAGTCAAAAGATTGAGAAAGCATCATTCAACGACTTTCAGGTGCAGTAGAGAGTTGATGGAATCTGTCATGAGTCTTGTTACAACAGACCAAGGGCTGCATATTTGCCAATCCCATTTGCCAATAAAGTTGGTCACATCAGCAAAATGAAAATTCGTACGAAAGCTACACGCAAAGCTTCCTGACACTCTGGCCGACATCACCAGTGCTTCGAAGTACTTCCAGATGCTCCCAGGCCCCCCTAGAGCTAAGCAACGTGCCATCAGACTCTGCAAGAGCATTCCCAGGTGCTCCTGAAAGCAGCTGCAGTTATGGAGGTACATTCAGGATGCTCTGATATTTGACTTATAGGAGAGTCTAATATCAGAGCAGCTCTGCGAGAGACTTGGTGCTGTAATCACTCAGCAGCAGTTCTTAGGGTTCCACAACCAGAAGGCATATTGTCTATCATATTCATCTTTGTACTGTCACATGATTCACCACATTATAATATGGCATGAATCATCTATTCCAGTATTTCTATATATAAATATACAGACAATCTGGCTGCAGATGGTACTATTGCACTCGGAGAAGCACCTGGAGACCCAGATTAAGAGAACTTAGAGATGCTCTTGGAGGTCATGGTTGCGAGAAAATCTGTTGCTCACCAGTGCCATTCAGTTTGGCAGAGGGAAGCCGGCGGGGGGCGTACAGAGATACAGGGAAAACAGAGACGGACTGAGCGACATGGTGGGAGCCTTACAGAGATACAGGGATACTAGAAATGGACTGAGCAATAGGGAGTATATAGATATCATCTCATTATAGGAAATACACAGTCTATCCTTCCCAGCTCTTTGTCCCACACACTTTTGCCCAGCTTTCATTGATCCACACAATTTGTGTGGTTCCTCACAGCTCAGTACCCCTTCATATTCTCTCACCATCTTCCTATGCTTCTCATGCCAGAACTGTTCTTTCGTGCCAATTCCCTTCAGATGCCATAAAAGCTGCACCGTTTCACCACACCATAATTGGGTGAGTTTGGAGATGCACTTGGACGCAATGATTGAGCAAACTTGGAGGCAATAGTCAAGCGGGTAATGATACTTCGAGGCCGTGATCATGTGAATATCAAGAAGCACTCCGAGTCTCTGAGTGAGGGAGCTTGGAGACAAACTTTGAGGCCGAGATGGAGGAAGTTTGGAGCTGCACTTGGAGGCCATGCTTTATTGAGACTCATGGTTACTTGGAGGCAGCCGATCTGGAGGTGATAGATCGGGAGGGAGGCGCAATGGGAGCTGACACTCTATTATTTGGTTAACTGGTAGATATGTTAACGTATAGAGCTGAGTACAACATGGTCCGCCAAGAGATGAAAGAATGGCTGGGAGCGGGAGACGGTCGATCTGAGGATGATGCAGTACTTGGTGTATGAAGTAGTCTGGGAATGCAATACACGGTGTATGCAATACTCGGTGTATGCAGTACATGGTGAATGCTTTACTCGCTGCTACCTCATGCTGATTGCATGCACAGATAGAAAGGGATGACTTAACATTGTTGTCGTAAATGATGGTAGAGTGGAGAAGATCGGAAAGGGAGAGACGAGATGAGGCGGGAAATCATCACGTGAATCCGGGGCTTCAGATAATGTCTTCTGCAAATCAATGTACCATTCCCGAGAAGGCAGTTACAACTCCTGATCGAGCAGGTAATAACACCGATTCGAGGTTTTCTCAACCCAATGAGGCAAGTGGTACCCCAGAGTTCTCACATCCACTCATATCCTACATATTGGTCCCATCTTGATCCCCCATCTCTCTTTCTCCTGCACAAGTCTACCATCATTGCAGAACACAAAGTCAAGCCATCTCTCTCTGTCTCCATACTATGATCATAAGTTAACACTGAGCACAGCATACACCAGGTACAGCATACACTGAATACAGCATACACTGAGTACAGCATTGACCCAAGATGGTGACTTTTCCCATCGTTCTCACGATCATGAGTTGACCCCTGAATGTTGCTTCAGCTTCTTGTGTGCCTCCCTACAAAATTCACCACCCACACCCACCTCTCCATGAGAGCATAAAGATGACATGACTATGTCACATTACCATGGTTGCAAGTTAACCAACTGGTGAATCGGGTCTCATCAGCACACAGCGAGCCTCCATTTGACTGCCTCCATATTCTCCTCCAAACTTGCTCGATCATGGCCTTAGAGTGCATGATTACGTTCACTCGACCTCCGCCTCCAAGTGTTTCTCCAAAGTCGCTCGACTACTATCTCCAAGTGCATCTCCAAACTCGTTCAATCACAGACCCCAAGTGCAGCTGTGAGTTCTCTCGATCGTCATCTTCAGGCACACCTCGAATTGCTCTCGCCCACTGCCAGCATACGGTCCAGACATACCATATGTAGATGGGTGGCTATATAGATTCATAGATACATCGATGTGTAGAGGAGAATACAAACTGAATGCAGGAGGTTTGAGAATCATTGAACGAGAAGTAGTACCTATGAATTCCTGGTGCACCAGTTGCATTCCCAACGAGAATGTTTTTCCCAGCCTGCTCCACTGTGATTCGAGGTGTGCCCAGGCTTGTTGCCGGCACTCCCAGGTGCTCCCAGGCCTGTTGTCGGCGCTGCCAGGATTGTCGCCAGCGCTCCAACAGGCTCCCATGCGTACCTGAAGGCCACTGCATTGGTCGAGGCATCTCTGGGATTTGACCACCCTGGGATTCTGGTCTGACAACTCTCAAACACTCCCAGAGGCTCCCAGAGACATAATTACATTGTGCTGATGCACCGTGGTATTGAGTTGCTGTGTCAGAATGTCAGACAATGACTTACAGATTCATTGTAATGCGAGAGCATTTGCTGGCATCTGATGAAAGTCCTGGTGCACCGGATAATTATCAGTATATGTCTTGAGTTGCATAATGACAGATCAAGCACACCATACTTCCCAATTGCCTTTGGCACTAAGATACTCTAGGCAATATTGACTACTCGGCTCAGAATATGAGACTGTGCTTACTTATATCTGACATAGCCGCAGCATTTGCAGCCATTCAATCAATATTCCAGTGTTACAGAGAGCCATGTATACACATCTATTTGGCTGATCGATTAATACATATTCGCCAATCCCAGTGGCAATAAAGCCAGTGTAGGCAAGGTGGAGTAGATGTGTTGGAATATGGGACATTAAGTCACTTGTTCGTGCCAAAGCCACGGCAATTGCTGGCCTGTGATGCACGTTCCAGTGCTCCACAGAACCCTAGGCATATTGTTAAAACACAACCAGCACAGCATATTTGCCCATCTGATTTGGTATTGAAGCCAGTCTAGGTGAAATTGAGTAAATTTGTCCGAACATGAGATATGTACCTACCAATCCATAGCCAATTCCCAGTGTGTGGTGTGATATTGTTGAAGTTCAGGCAAATATCATGATCCCCATCCCGGTGTGTCGAATACTGAGACACAACGTGGGTATTCATGGCGCAGCGACAGCTTGTGCTGCCAGATATTGCGTGGCATTTGATTGAAGTTCTGAAACAACTGAGATCTGCAATCCAGACCAGAATGTGGTTCTCGGATTTGTCCAATGATAACTGTGACAAACTGTGAGACACTATTGATGCATCACTCCAGCCCGGGTAGGCCTTGAGTGGGACATGCGACAAATGTGCCACCGAAGTGCACTGATCCCAGTCTAAGGTGCACTGTATGTTGCGGTTTCATTCATTCAGATCATAATTACTTCTACTGTGAAGCAGCAGACGTTTTGAACACAGATTGTTATTTATGAAGACACTTAACATTGTGGTGTAGACGTCCCATTCCTCTCGGGCACCGCAAATATATGAATCATAGTTTGATCGGGATCCCACGGCTGCACCTAAAACGTCATAAACTGTCAGCTTGGTGTAAACTTGTCAATTGGAGGAAGGTCACCCTGGACAACTTTGCCATAAATGCACAGACATGGGCAATTTGTAACCTCACTTATCGTGATATTTACTAAGTACCATGCTTGGACTGTGGTGTCGAAATCCTAACATAACCTTGATTCTGACCAACTGTATATTTGAGCCACGAAAACTCCTATCTGAAAATTGATCATATGAACAATATCCATCTAGAGTGAAATTCAAAGAGAGAGAGTCTTGAATGCTCAAGTTAAGACATGACAGCTTTAAAGAGTGCAATTAACTGTCAGTGTATGGTGAGCTTGCAATCCCCAGCCATTAAATCCAAGCATAATCATTGAAACTTTGGTGCACCTCGATTTCTAGAACTGGATGCGTGCAAATATCATTCCTCTGCCCATTGTGAGATGACATCTCACTATGCATTCATGCAATTGTAGCATATAGCTTTCAACCCCAAAATGAATTGAAGTCAACATTGCAGTTGTGAGAGTCATGATGAATATTTGATTCAATGGTGTGCAACTACCTACATATCAGGCGCAAAATCAGGATGTGACTGAGTATCCATGACCTATTTGTTACCAATCTTAGCATCGCCGACTGCCTGAATCAATCTGATTACCCTTAAATCTTCCTTCATACCTTACCATTCTTTCTCTACCCCTGTATCTGTCCGTTGTATACCCAATTCTCTCTCACCTCCATTAACTGCAATATTGTTGTTCACAATATTCTGCTGACACAGACCAGATTGATGCATGGGAGGGAAGTTATACTTACGATATTGTCTTGTCGACTGCTAACTATTATTCAGCATCCTACTACATCAAATATTGTGAAAATACGTGTGTCCTTCTTGCTGATATACTGTGGATGGAGAGGGAAATTTCTGCTTGATTGATGACAACCTCAGTATGAAACCTTACAACTCAGCCGTCACTCTCAATGTGCCAATTCTATCGAGTTGAACAGTTTCCATTTGCTGCATGTAGCCTGTGCCATGCTCGAACATTTATGCATAATTACTCTCTTTTGACTGTCATATGCAGGGGTACATGTTTCCAGTCAGGTTCATAGTGCTCCGTTTGGGCTGCACCAAGAGTTAGTTAATTTCGTGAGGTTTCTTCTGGTGCATCTGGTTCTGTTCTATGTACATTGGCTTCCGCTAACCTCCAATTCTTGCATCCATGCAGAGTGTTGTTGATAGGAATTGCTAACATTTGGCATTAGGAATCCATCTTTTCCAGCACACCTGACAAAGATTCTATCTATTCTGGTGCACCCAGCAACATTCTATATTGTAACACTGAACTGCCATCCCAACTATAAATATCAACAATTGAAGTCACGTCTTGTGATCCCTGCCAGAAGGGCCTCGAACTACTTCATTCTTGACTATGCACTACCCCTTGCTCCATGTTTCCAGTTCTGCGATTGCGTTCAATCCTATATTGACTGCTGATACATTCTCTGCCATAGTCCCCAACTTTCTAACTCCATTACCGCAAATCAAACTTACACCTGGCCAGGTAAGCATGAATTACTCACAGATGAATCCAGAATCACACCTTGAGAGAGCACTAGCATTCAAGACAGCAGCCAATATTTATTGTCCATCAAATGCTTACCTTCCGATTATCTACCATCGTGCATTCTGGTGTAGATGGCTAATGACCCCAATTTGATCAAAGAAGCAGAATAACGATACCGATCATAACATCAGTGATGACGGAAGAAACGACCCTGGAGAGTCAACCATATGGGCTGCCATCCAAGAAGACTATATGGCTCACCGAAACGAAGTTCTACTTCTAGGCCAGGTACGCCAGGACAAGTCATTTCCAACTACCAGGGTTCAACTGCCAAAGATACAGAGCTATGCCAATAATGTCATTGCATTTCCTCTGCTTCCAAGTTCCCGAAATCCAGCCAGGGCAATGGCACCACCACTGCTAATACACCAAAAGTCAATCATCCTCAACAAATTATCCAAATGTGACTGTGCACCATATTGTAACGGCAAGGTCTTGGACTAGATATTAGGGTTGCTACACTGGCACGTCATGCGGCCGGGTAAGCGACAACTATAAATTGACTGCTCGTGAGGATTTTAATCTTTACCGACAACGTTACCACATGTTCATACACGTGCGATCACTCTGACTGTTTGTAACCATATCCCTACAAGTTCAATCTATTCTCTTACTTAGCCGGACGCGGGCATATGTGCCCTTACACTATTCTCGGTCTTTCAGTCATGGATACGTTTCGCTCACGGTTTTTCAATTTCACACTTTTTTTAGACTCGTCGTAACACGCACACAACCTACAAATCCAAGCAATTGACCACTCAATGCCTCCCAAACTAACGAATAGACTTTCTCAACACGGTGCCAATGAGGGTGGGAGCGCACAGATGGTTCACGCGTCGGTCGGTCGCGATACTCCAAGCCTCGCCAGTCAGATGACCCCAGGATCACTGACTCAAAGCGATTTAGCGGAGGCGGAAATCGAAGAAGACTCCGATCACAGGAACACAATCATCTACGATGACGAGGACCCTCCTTCCGATGAAGAGAGCGGTCATGACGACACTCCAGAACCTAACAAGTCCGTGCATGATAATGACGAGCCAACTGCACCATCCAGGATCAACCTGCAGGAAATGGTGGAGTGACAGCAAACAATGATCGAATTCCTCTTCCAGCATAACACCGAACTACAAGAACAATGCGGATCATTGACCTCAGACGAGAAGGACAAGTTTAGGATGGCACAGCTGAAATGCTATTACGGCGGTGCTCGAGAGTTGCAAACCTACCTTGGCTCACTTCAATAGAACTTCCGGACTCAAAACACCTTTTTCACGATAACACGGACAAGGTTCAGTATGCCCTATACCATCATCCTAGCTGGGCCTACCACACCAATCGCGAAATGCAAAAGACGACTATGATTAACCCAATTACTTGGGGCCAAGACCTACAGAAGAACAACGCACCATGTCTCAACAATCTTGACCTTTTCATTGCGGAAATACAGATGATGTACGGCGATAAGGACCGGAGACCCAACGTGGCTACAAGATCAGTCTACGAATCTCCGCAGGGTTACTACAACGCCGAGGAGGACATATGAGTCTATGCCAATCTACTACGGTGGAATGGGAGAGAAGTAGAGTGGGATGAAGTGCATTTCCAACCGATGCTGTACAATATGGACTGGGTGGGCTTGAAGGCCGACCTACTACCAACACTCAAACCATTTACCAAAGAGAATGGGAAGTTCAATTCCATTGATGAACTTTTTGATCAAGCAGCTGATCTTGAAACTCAACCGGAAGAGTACAACAAGCAGCGACAGAAGCCACCGGGCGAGTCGTCTCGTCCGTGTGGGAAAAAGCCCAATATCCGGCCATCAATCTCAGAAACTAAGGAGGTACCTAAGATCCCATGCAAGCCCGAAAAGCCCGATAAGTCATCTGGCGCCGGCGGAAAAGATCTACCTCTATCACCATGGGTAGCCGGGGAGGTCTATGCAGCGCGGAAGCCCAACGGGAAATGCCTACGGTGCGGCTGCGAAGGTCATAAAGCATTCCAATGCCCAAAATACTCCAAACCGAACTACCAAGATAGCCTTGCCCCCAGAGATGGCCAAGGCAAAGACACAGATGGCAAAGGCGGCAATCGGCAAATCAAGTGCCAACGATCCTTCGATACTTACCAAGCAAAAAACTAGCATACCTCTCCAGGTATCTAGTGCGGCATGGGAGTTTTGACGAGATGGAGCTGGGAATGGAGAAACTGGGGGCACAGGCACTAATCACGACTCTGGACGAAGTTCAACCTCACCGGATCTCACTAAAATCGAGAGTCGTCCAGGAGACCCCGAGGGCAAGAATGTTAAGTCAATATCTATGCGGCACTGAAACACCGGATTCGGCACACATCATTCACGAAGTACAAATACGAGACAGACATGGCAAGATGCAATACTTATGGGCTCTTATCGACTGCAGCACAACCAGCATCATTATGGCACCGAAGCTTCTCAAGTGACTCGGGATATCACATGAGGCGGCACACATCACCACCCTCAGCAGAGACGGAGGAGTGATGCAACATGCAAAGTACAGCCGGAAGACATGGATCACAATCCAACATTTGGACTATCTCGCACCAGTCAATGAATCAGACGTGCTAGTCGTAATATTGCGTGCGTACGATCTAGTACTTGGCTTACCATTGGTTCACAAAAGAAATCCTGACATCAACTGGGCTCACCGTCGATTGACTGCCCTACTATCATGGGGTGCGCATGGAGTAGAGGAAATGACACCCATGACTATGGCAGTGGCATCGAAGGTCTCAGAAGCCGAAAATGACAACTTCCAGGGGCGCGGTCCGGATAAACAGACACTCAGTGCAACCGCATTCTACGACTTTCTAGCTAGCGACGAGGTCGTTGAAGCATTTACCCTACGGATTAGGGAATGTACAGGACTGCTGGGAGAGGCTTTGGAAGACACCACGTTGGATTCACCAAGTAATAAGTCCCAAGCGCTGGATGCTACGAGCAGTCAGCAGCGGCGGCAGTTGCGGCAGACGAGCCACTCCGAGGAGACACTTGAATGACTGCTACCGGCTCACCGACACCCGAAGGGAGTGACTGGACGGCAGGGCTTGGATCCTTTGTTGGCGAACCGTTAACGACAAGGCCTCCTGGATTACTCCTTTCTTCTCCTCCACTTCCTTGCTCTGGAATACTTAAGCTAACGCAGATCAGATGCAGCAGACAGGAGAGTACCGACAGATGACAGGAACTTCATCCCAGCAAGGTACTCGGAATTCGTGGATGTCTTTGGCAAGACAAAGGCTGAAACACTGGCACCGCACCGCCGAATTGACCATGCAATTGACCTGGAGCTGGGGTTCAAGATACCATACAAACGGATCTACAACCTCTCGGAAGTCGAACTCCGAACTCTGAAGGCATACATAGAGATGAACCAATCAAATGGTTTCATCCAGCGGTCATCATCGTCGGCAGCAGCACCGATATTGTTTGCGAAGCAAAAAGACGGCGGCCTATGGCTATGCGTGGACTACCGGGCACTCAATTCGGCGACAGTCAAGAACTGGAACCCCCTACCCCTGATCTCGCAGATGCTCGACAGAATGCGCAGAGCCCAGATGTTCACCAGGCTGGACCTCCAGAACACCTATCACCTTATCCGAATCAAAGAAGGCGATGAATATCAGACCGCATTCCAGACACGCTACGGCCAGTTCTAATACTGAGTCATGCCTTTCGGATCAACGAATATGCCAGCCACATTCTAGGCCTACATTGACGACTGCCTATGAGGTTACATTAACAACCTTGCCGTATGCTACCTAGACAACATACTGATCTACTCGACCAACAAGAAGGAGCATGAGAATCACGTAAAAACGGTACTAGAATGGCTACACCAATTCGGCCTCTATTGCAATGCCGAAAAGTGCCAGTTGGGAGCCTTAGAGATCGGCTTCCTCAGATTTATCATCAGCTCTGACGCGAGCGGCATGGAATCAGACCGCATATCAACCATCGAAGACTGGCCTACTCCCAAGTCAATCCGAGATGTACAAGTGCTTCTACGCTACACACACTTCAACAGACGATTCATCCGCAAATATGCCAAAGTCACAGCACCAATTTCCGACTTACTAAAGAAATCACCAAGCAAATGGGAATGGACCCGACAGGCAGAGCTCGCATTCCGGAAGCTCAAGAAGGCATTTACCGAAGCACCGATCCACCAGCATTTTGACCTGACAAAGCATATCATCTTCCAGACGGACGCAAGTGGGTTTGCAACTGCTGGTATTCTCAACCAGTATGACGGTTTCGGCATTCTCAGACTAGTCAACTTCTCCTCACGAAAATGCTCCCGTGCCAAACAGAACTATGACACGTACAATCGGGAGCTATTGCCCATCGTGGAGACTTTGAGGCAATGGCGACACTATCCCGAGGGAGCTAATCATATGATCCTGATACCGTGTGACCACAAGAATCTCGAGTATTTTCAAACGTCAAAAGTGCTCTCCCGGAGACAAACGAGATGGGCTGAGATCCTTTCATCATACGACTTACTTATTCGACACTTGGAAGGAAGAAAGAACCCTGCAGATGGACTATCAAGACGACCTGATTATGAAGAAGGCTACAAAACACCTACTGCACGACTCTTGGCAACCCTGGTGGTCACCACTGTTGAGCCATTCAGTAATCTCCAACCAGCGATCAAGGCAGACCAGGATACTGATCTACTAGTGACTGACATGAAGAATAAAATCGGTTACCGTGACCTGTCAAAAACCGGTGGGCAAGACGGATCCAAGGATAAGAGCACAGGCATGCAGTTGAAAGTCAGCGCAGGAGCTCTCACCTTGGAGGGGAGAAAATATGTGCCAGAAGCACTCCGCAACCAAGTGATAAGTCTTTTCCACTATAACCCTGAATCTGGTCACTTTGGAGCTCTTAGAACTGCTGAACTCGTATCTAGAGACTATTATTGGCTAGGACTAGATACCACGGTACGGAAGTACGTTGCTGGTTGTGAAGTATGCCACTGAATCAAGGCACCGCGCCATGCACAATATGGAGCTGATATGCCGCTGCCACCACCGTACCACCCCTGGGACAAAGTTGCAATGGACTTTGTCACCAACCTGCTGGAATCAACCAAGTCGGGATACACCGGAATATTGGTCATATTCGATCGATTAACTGAGATGGCGATTTACCTGCCCTGCCGATAGGATATCCACTCACCGGAATTGGAATGTATAGTGTTCAAGCAAGTGATCTGCAAGCACGGCATACCAAACAATATTGTCACCGACCGCGGAACGCAGTTCACCAGCCAATTCTGGACTTGAGTCTGCTCCCACATGAGTATCGACCACCGACTCTTGACCGCCTTCGACCCGAAGACCGAAGGCCTGACCGAGCGGCAGAACCAGACCACGGAACAGTACCTCCGAGCCTTCAGCAACTATGATCAAGATAACTGGGCCGAACTCCATCCCCTGGCGGAATTCATGTACAACAACTCAGTCCATACTTCGACGAGAACAACACCGTTCTGGGCCATGTACCACCGGAACCCTGAGATGCAGTTCAAAGCACCGAAAGCATCACATCTGAAGTCAGAGGACCAGGCAGATGCTACGCTCGAGGGATTGGCAGAGAAGTATCGGACTCTCCGTGAAAACATACTGGATGCACAGCAGCGACAGACGAAGTACACCGGGGGAAAAGAAATTATGTTCGACATTGCAGACAAAGTGTTGCTCTCAACCAAGCACATCAGGACAACCAGGCCATCTGAGAAGCTCGACTACAAACACGCGAGACCGTACACTGTGAGTAAAGTCATCAATAACAACACTTACAAATTAGACCTGCCGATGACGATGCGGAACCACGACGTTTTCCACGTGTCACAACTTGCTCGGTACACACCTCCAGTGTCAGGCCAGCCATCAAGCGAACCTCACCCGATAATCGCCAATGACTGGGAAGAATGGAAAGTTAATCGCATCCTCGACTCCGAACAGCGTTGTCGGAAGCTTCATCATCTCGTTCAATGGGCCGGATACAAATATGTCCGTATGAGTTGGGAGCCAGCGGAAAACCTCGGGAATGCTCAGGAGCTGGTGGACGAATTCCATCTCAGTCACCCAAGGAAGCCGCGATAGTGGAGGAAAGGGATCAAATTGGCGTTCTTTCTCTTTTCTTTTGTGATTGGATGCGGTCCAGTACGAATGGCCTTTGCACGGGTTGTACCACCTTCGGATCACACTGAAGACGAGGTGGAGTTTCACCATGCACCATATCCACAGGACGATCGTGGAATTTGTTTCTTGTTTGATTGTTTGTTTCTCTTTCTCTTTGTATGTGGATATGCAGCCGAGGAGGTCTGCGGCTAGAGAGGGAAAAATGTAACGGCGAGGTCTTGGACTAGAGATTTGGGTTGCTATGTTGGCACGTCATGCGGCCCGGTAAGGGACAACCTTAAATAGACTGGTTGTGAGGATTATGATTCTTACTGAGAATCTTACCACATACTCATACACGTGCGATCACTCTGACTGTTTGCAACCATATCCCTACAAGTACAATCTATTCTGTTGCTTAGCCGGACGCAGGCATATGTACCCTTACACATATTCCCAGGCGCCGTTGCCCCACAACCCAAGGCCAGTGCAGATCAGACCTTGTCTCCACACCAAAAGGCTACTTGTGAGGTAGCAAAAAGGTTCATGGAGGCAATCGTATTCACAAAGAATCCTTGGCCAACATTGTCTAGTGACAACTACTCTATGGTTGAAGAAGCTTTAAAACTTGCCATTGAAGCTCAGAAATGTCAGTGGGCATTAGCAGGTGCTTCCGTAGGTACACCATCTGTGTGGCAATTGCACAGCAGTCTATCTTTCAAAATAAATCTGCCAAGAGGGGAAGCTGTGAGGCTTTGAGACTGTTCAATGCTCTTATATCAGATTTTGGATATTGACTACACCCCAAACTATACATAGTAAAAACTAATGATAAGTACCATTCGAGGACAGTTATTAGATGTGGCACCTCAAAATGTTATCTATAGTTACCAGATGGATTTGCTCTTTCAGACCAACCTTCAAATACAGATTAAGGAGCTCTGATTCGACGATACATATCTCTCCAAGGTCAGAGATGATATTAAATCATTGTTTACACGAATGGAAGTGCTTGACCCAATTTAGCATTAATTCTTCTTCACTGCCAATAGCTTGGGGCACCAGCCTATGACATCCCAGTATTTCCAACCTCTTACTCCACAGTCTTTAGCGCTAGCAGCTGCAGCTATTCCTTCTGCCCTGTGTTAATATGCCACTGGGAAGATGGCCACACTAATGATTTCTCAAGATGAATATGAAGGTACATTTTGCCTATCCCCTGCAACAATCTTTACTGTGGTAGCCTCTGCACTGATCAATCACTCATCAGAGGGTTGCTGGATACCCCCCCCTGGCAAACCAACTCCGCTAGGATAGGTATTCCTCAATGCCCATTGGCACTCCTCAGCCAAGATTAACATTCTACTATTTCATTCCACACTCTATTCCCCCAATTCCAGGCTCTTCTGCTTGGGATGGGAACTCCCCAATTCTCACTGGTGCACCTCGGTCTAGATTGTCACTCTTCTCTTGAATTCTGCACTCCTCACCACTCCCTTTGGCACTCCTCCCTTACTACAGGCACTCCTCAATCCCTGTCAGCCCTTCTCAGCCAAGATTTGGTGCTCATTTCCATTCTGCACTCATCAAACTCCATCTGTATACTCCTCTTTTCTACACAGCACTCCCCATCTGGCCCTCATCTTTTGCTGGCAGTTGCTTACCTATTTAATCTGAATAATCATTTCTTTTCAGACGCCCATTCAGATTTTCAGCTAGCTAACATCTCATTACTTCTTTGTTAGATATCACAAATTGAGGCAAATGACATGGGAATTCAAATTCATCTATTCTCCAAGTACGATTAGTCAGCAAATTCAATGAGCATGTCCAGCTTCTTTGTGCCATTGATGAATTGTGTCTTCCTGCTCACGTCAGCCCTGATGAAATGGGAGATGATGTGAATAACATTCAAACCATGATTGATTGATACCATTCGATCCCTTAGTCTGATGATTCATTTGGTGCACCTGCGTCTATGTTTGAATTCCTCACCATTTGCTTCAGTTCCTTAATGTTGCGGGTCAACAAATACAATGTTGAAGATAATAGATAGTACGATTCTGAAGTGATAATAAACAATGATCAATGCATCATGTTCGCTCTTCAGGGAAATCAATTGCTCATATACAGCCGGAAAGTTTCAGATCACGCCTGCAGTCCTGTAACTGAATCGCTACCAGCATCCAGGAATCTTTGAAAGTTGACTTGCAATTCCTGTGTTGGTTTGGTGAGTTTCCCAGGTACACCGAAAGTTCTCTCTGGCACTCCAACATGTTCCCAAACTTATCACACTCACTGGCATGGTACTCCTGTACCTGTCATCAGAGATTCCAGTTACTTCCAAGGCTGGCCGGAATGCCCTCCTACGGTCTAATACTCTTCCGAAATTGACCCTTCTAAGTTTACACTCCACATTCTCTCACACACTCCAGGAGGCTCCCAGTGACTGAAATACATTTTGCGGATGTGATAGTATTCCATAACAACAAGCAATTTCATTTATTATATTTGTCATTGTTAGATATTTTTGTTCCACTATCATAAGTAGATTCACTCATTCATTATATGGTATTTATTATCATCCTACATGGCTTGATATATACAACTACCATTAATCTGGCCACAAACAGTTCTTGAGCACAGTATAGTGAAATCCTGGAGACTCCAATTGAGTTAACTGCAAGATACATATTGAGTCTCTAATCAAGCAAGTGTGAATATGGACATTGATGTCATGTTTAAGTCAGTTTGAGATTGCAATCAGAGACTATAATCTTTCAAACATGGAGGCTATGATCATGTGACCATGATAATGTCGCAATATTGTTGGATGCCATGATGCTTCAAGAATGGTTAGACTGATTCAGCAACTCTGCGGAAATCCATTGAGACTGACATCAACTGCACTCAGAGATTCACATTGATGCCATTGTTGTATGGACTTGAATGTCATATTGGTTCGAATACAGAGGTACTATTTAAGGTAGAGTTTTAGTGAACTCATTGTTCCACTTACAGGTCATTACCATGTGACATTGGATGGCATACTCAAGCAACTTTGAAAATACACTTACTGGCCACCATCAAGCAAACTCATACCAGCAAAACTGCAAATTAGCAACAGACTGTGGTGTGTGTACATGTGCACACACAAAGCTAATAGGAAGATTTGTGTGGACTCCAGTGCGATGTGCAGCCTATCGTCATCAATAGACAGTTCATAGTCATCTGCGTGTATAACTATGGGACTGTACACGGCAGGCAGTCAACAATCCTCCACCTGTCTTGACCACCAATAGACTGCACTTCTACAGTCATACTCATTTGGTGAGATTTGAGTGGCCACTGCAGTGCCATCTTGAGAACATGATACAGAGCCGGCTTGAGAGTATGATTGAGAGCTTGCTTGAGAGTCTGATTGACAGCCAGATTAAAAGTCTAATTGAGAGCCTACTTGAGAGCCTACTCAAGAGTATGCTAAAGGGCCACTCTTGAGGGAGCCATGTTTTGGCTTGAGTAGTGTTTTCACAGGAATATTTGCGCCCATTGGACTCTGAGTTTGGGGAAGCTTTGGCCAATAGAAGGCATTAACGCTGTTGAAGCTTTAACATTGATGTTGACTTAGCCAATGTACTTGACTATCTACTTTCAGTATAGTCACTATCACCATCACCATCACCAACATCACCATCACCATCAGCCATTGACATACTATACACACATACCCCTTCAATTAATGGAGAGTGCACAGCAATTTGTGCTTCAAAATCTGAGTTCAACATCTGCTCTCCACAAGGTTTTTGTGTCTTCCTGTCCTGCGGCATCTGACACTGCAATTGTTAACACCATGACAATGCGGAATCTTGAAATGTGTGCCATCAAGTGCAGTTGAGAACGTGTTTGATAGCATGCTAGAGAGTTCACATGAGATCATGGTCAAAGGTGTACTGGGGAGTGTACAGCGACGCAGAAAGGCATTGTACAATGATATTCAAGCAGGAGTATGCTTCAATGCATATGTCGGAAAACCCTTCAGTGCAGCCATAATTGAAATATAATATCCTGCTCACTACTCTTTTATAGTTGCCTTCTATACATTGTAACTGTCTACCACAAACTTTGGCAGGTAGGGAAGTGATATGGCAGTACTATGCGAATATTTCAATGTGTAATATCGAATTACCGAATGAATCAAATTTCTCATACTTCATGCATTCCATCAACCCTCTTTTTTCAATCCTTATTTCCACAATCTTTACCATCACCATGATCACCATCACCATCACCATCACCACCACCATCATCATCACCATCACCATCACCATTACCACCATCACCACCATCACCACCATCGCCACCATCACTGTCGCCACCATGGTGTATTTTACTCTTAGATTATTCCTCCATACGCTGTAGGTAACACACCCCTGCCAATTCTCAGCAAAGCCAGATACACTGCTGTATTCCATGCTAGATCTGGTGTGAAAATTGACATCAAATCAACTCTTACGAGCTGGATTTCAGCAAATTTGGTTCTACTGTTTCCAGCAAAGCCCAATCCATCCATACCAGCTAGTCCAGATCCACCGCTACCAGGGAAGCCGGATCCAGCACCACCAGCTTGTTCCAAGTGAAGCCACTTTCACTCCTACCAGTGAAGCCAGATCCACCACTAACAGCTTGCTTCCAATAAAGCCATTTTCAGCCCTACTGGCGAAGCCGGATCTACTGCTACCAGCGTGCTCCCGGCGGAGCCGGATCCACTGCAACCAGTGAAGCCAGATCATTAAAGAGGTCAGAGTGTGCATGTCAGAGCAGTGAGACCAACCATGTCAGAGTTGTAGGAGCAAAGCCAGATCCAAAGCTTCTTGCCAGCTTATACTGAATCCAGATTCTTTGCTACAAGCTTGCTCCCAGTGAAGCCATATTATCAGAGATGAGAGTGAGCATGTCAGAGAGGTGAGACAAAGCATCTCCGAATTTTCAAATTGAATGTGTCAAAGTTGTGTGAGCAAGCAGATCAGTTGCAAGAGTGAGCATGTCAGAGTGGTGGGAGCGAGCTTGTCAGAGTTGTGAGAGTGGGCATGTTAGAGTTGTGGAAGCAAGCTAGTCAGAGGTAAATGAGTCCACATTTAAGATATGAAAGGAGATATTAGCGTAGCAAATAAATAAGGAACTCTTGAATATATAGTATAATCCATAAATTGCAGTATATAATACATACGCTACAGATGCATTACAATATCCATTCAGTTCCACTATGGGTACATCACAGGTGTATTATCACTATGTTACAAGTGTATTATCGGGGGTTACAGGAAATGGCTCTGGGCTAGTTGATATTATTTGGCGTTATCAGTGTTATGGAAGGCTACTGTAGGGTATATAGCCTAGGGCAGATTATACATAACAGTATGCATTTTTCCAGATGTACTTTGGAGTATGGAATGCAGTGTGTTTGGCAGTTTTGTTGAATGTAGCATGATATACAGTAACAAATGCACATCATCGCATGTGTATTACAGGAATCAAGTCAACATGCAGGTCCATACAGATTTATAGTATATTTGGTCAAATATACTTTGGATTACTCTCCTGAAAGCAGCTTTTCTATAAGTTACACATTGCAGAAGGCCATTTCTCCCAGTGCTCTAACCCACTTGTAGTCAGCATTTGGAAGAAATTGGAAGAGATCTGAGGGTGGTTAATCTGCAGATGGTAGATCAGAATAGAGGTACAATGCAAGTAGATATCTTATACATTGTTTAACAGTGTAATCATTGCAATGTAGACAGTAGGGTACAGCAAGGTGCTCCAAATAATAAAAGTCGAGATATGAGGGACGAGAGACTTACTAGAAGTTGAACACAGTTGCTTCTGGGTTGATATTGTACTCTGGGTTAACTAATAATTATATCATGCAGAAACTGTGAGGGTTAACTGATTTTTATGCACTCCAGTCATGGTAGAGTGGATGATAGAAACTAGAGACACAATATGAGATAGTGGAAAGCTTTATACCCAAATAGAATGGAAATAAATTAGGTGTGCAAGTCAGTTTCCCATTATTGATATGAAAGGTAAAACATCTGATCCAGTGTGTCATATTACTGATACAAGGTGTTGCAAACCCAATCCGGCAAATTGTATCATGTTATCCCACATCCCCTTGTATTTTCCCCTATTGTTATCATCTTCATCTCCCCTATTGCTTTCTCATCCACAACTCTACCATCATGGCAGAACAGCAGGTTTCATCATCCCTCTATATGTTACCTTGACATTATTGTGGGTTAGCACAGAGTTCACCATTTCCCTGCAATTAACTGTCTTTCAGCAAGCCTCCCTTCGTTCTCAACATTACATATTGGCTGCTCAATTCAGCTTCAGGTCCAGGTTTTGCTCACTCCCGATAGACTGCTGCCAGCCACTTTTCATCACAGCTCACAGGTGAAGTCAACATATCAAAATTTCATACTGGTAATTTAACTCATTGATGATTTCAGTTGTAGTACGTATCACCTCTCCCTCTCAATACATCATCTTCTGTTTGACCACCAGCATGATCAACTCCCATTTCACTCAAATGTGGCCTCCAAGTGTGTCTCCTAACATGATCGATTACGGCCAATGAGTTCATCCCCAATTCCACTCGATTGGGGTTGTCAATTCAATTTCAGTGATTATTTGATAAGGTGATTGAATTGTATCTCCATACCTGCTTTTCCAATGGCTTGACTTTGATATGATCCTTGCTTTCAAATGCATTCCCACATCCCCAAGTACTGACCACCACAGCCCTCAAGTTCTGATGACTGTAGCCTCCAACTGGGAACTCCATTGTGCTTCCGAATGGCCTCGAAGGGCATCTTGGACTTCACTTGATATCAGCCTCCAAGTGTATCTTTTTACTGGCTCTATCCCAATCTGCAAGTGCATTTCTAAGTTGACTTGATTACCATGTTCAGATCCACCTGTAAGTGCTGAAGCACTACCTGCAATCCGTCCAAATACACTTATCAGCAAAAGGTGAAATTGGGTTCCGAAAATGGACCCCACACACTGATCCATGTCCACATTCTCCACGAATAATCTGAGCAACTGATTTGCAATCATCCTCCATGCTTCGAAGCGTTCGATACTGGGATCATATCATCATGACATCCCAACAATGTGTATAGTCCTTTAAGCTAGTTTATTGCACTTGGTTCCTTCATGTTGGTTCTCTAGATTTTAATCGTTGTGGCCAGGTTTTGAACTTTTCCATTGATGTGTAGAATATTCTTAACTATTTAATCCCTTTAGACATCAATTATACACCACCTTGCACAACTCCCATTACAAAAATCAAGACACCCAGAGTAAATACTGATCAGATTTCAATATATCTCTGCAATAATTACATCCAGCATCGAGTCGCATAATCTACATGTATAATAAGAAAATCATTCAAGTCAATGCTGTTGCTCAAGTACCACCGCGAGCTATCCGGATGCAGTGTCAGCAGAAGAACATGTACAGCACCTGCAATCACACTGATAGGGACCATATAAGTGGTTCCGACGCCGAAAAGAGGCTGACAATGATAGCATCCATGGTGCAAGGGTTGCATCCGAGATTGATGCCTCTCTTCACCAATCACCATACCAGCAGTCTAGCAAATCAGCCCTGTTGCAAACATCTGAACCAATGCAAGAGGACCTTCACTGCTTGATGCAGCAAACTCAACAATGAAAAGACACTTCAACAATGAGGGAATGCGTCCAGCAGTCGACATAAAGTTGCTAGCTGAACTCATCCCCACCCAGAGAAGAAATGTATCATTTCTTTGTGGCTAATCCTGTCTCCACCTTGTGGACCCATTTCAATGAACCATATAAACTGCTTGCTCACCACACTAAATAGATGTCACCAGAATTCCAACTACATTGCACCGACTATAATGTGTATTGTTGAGACGACTAAAATCCCAATCGTGATCACTGAGGTCTGTGAAGTCGGCAAATCTCTTAAAACACCAAGCAACCTGATTCTGTAGCTCCCCTTTGGGCAATACACACCACTCGGCCAAGTCATCAAGGGTCTTGATTTCTGGTCATGGGATTTACATCATTGCCTTGATAAGCGCTTTGGTTAGAGGTGTATCATTGTCGTAACTTTGTTTTGCAGCATTTGTATTGAGCTCCAGATACTGAAAAACCTCCTTTCAGTGGTTCCTTTCCAATATCTGGAAGGCAGCCTCCTGACGAGCTGATTGTAGATACACTTGTTTAACATCCATCATCGCTTTTTTGGGAGTTCAGAGCTTACATTTAAATGGTTGCCAAGCAGGCAGATGTGGTCAGAGAAGTGGTATGGGAGATGCATCTTCAAAAAGTTGAAATCCGATTTGTCAACAAGATGTTGTGCACCACCAGACTGGATCTGCATTTTATGCTCATCAACACAATGATGCTTTGCAGCCGCAGTAAGATTGTTCCAACTGGGGTCACCTTCCCATTCATTCTGGTTCTCCAAAGCAACCTGCATCTTCAAGGCTTCCGAGACCTTCTTTGTAGATTTACCGTAGCCGAATTGGCTGAAACCATCCTTCTGACTACGAATCTGGTCCAGATAATTCTCTATATACTTGATCGGGGCCCCAGTATGGTACTTGTACTGTGCCATAAGGTGAAAATACACAAAGTTCTTGACGCACAACACCGCATCAGTGAAGGGAATCTTTTACCTTGCTGAAGGATTCAAAAGAGTCCTGGTTCGAGCTGCAATGGTCACGCGCTCGTGTGCTTTCATCTCCTTACGACACCATTACGTCAGCCGGCTGTATTGCTTGTTGAATTGAGCATCACCAGGATATGGAGGTATCATCCCCAAGAACTGGTTGAATATGTGGATTCTGGAATGTTGTTTGAGGATGGACATTACCCAGTCAATCAAATGCTTGACTATACAGATATAGACGGTAAGAAGAATTTCAAGTATGGTACTAGTCGTCAGAGGGATGCATTTCATCTTCCCCAGGACGGCTTAGGAGGATCCAACCGCTCGAGCTGACAGATATTCTCTTGCTTCCTGTCTATCCATCTTATCTTTCTGAGTTGTAAGTTACATCTTTTGGAAGTATAACCTGTAATATCTCAATTGCCACCACGATGAATTCCCTTCTCCAAACGACAATTTGAGTGCGTCCCACCCGGGGAGATGGGGCTGCGCGATTGAGTGCAAGTGAATGTTTTCGAGTCAGCCGTCCATGCACGGATGACACGGTACCATTGCCACATCTCACCCTCCCCACTAAGCGAAAACTTCCCAGTGTTGAATCAAGCCTCCAAAGAATGAAAAATAAGCTCGACGACCTTCATAAAACATCCCAATTTTGGATTTGTTTGTTCTTCACGGCAGTTGTTTTTCCATGTCTTTTAAAGTGATCATTTGGAGGAACGGGAAAAGGGGGAACAATGATGATTCAAAGATTCAAAGACTTTGATCTAATTGTTGACTTGATGTCTCTGAGACTGATAAATACTGTCAATTCGTTCTTGTCTCCTGAATAGTTGGTATGATGTGTCTGGTCAGAACTGCCAAATAAAGTGACAATTGTAGCTGCATGCGGCTCTTGTAGCTATTGAAGCGGTCAAAATCAGTGTGGCTATGACAAAATTCAACTAACATACCTGTTCATTCCACCACCACCATTCGCTTGATTTCACCTCTGAGTAGATATGTTCCGCAGCATTATTGAATTTCTTGGCTGGAGTATATGCCATATGTTGCCTGAACACAGGCTGTTGCGTGAGCAACTCAATGCATTCAACAGCATTATAGTACAAGAAATGTGTGTAATCATCATCGTAAAGATTGTTTGCATTGGCCAAATCATTCTTACACACTTTGCTGGATTTCCAAGAGTTGATACCTATCGCTTAGAACATTTCATTCAACCTATGCAAGAGAGTGTGGGATGAAGTGATATTGCGTCAGTTATCATCGTAGGGTTTCTGAAAAGCTCGTTGATAGTAGCTCTGCTCAAGTTGTGCTTGACATACCAGTACGCTAATCAATACTCCTTCCCACAAGAAAACAGTCACCGTAAATCAATTTCATCGTCGTAGACATCAAAATGGTCATTACTAATCAGGATGCTGGCTCAACGATTCTCCAAGTGTGAAGTACCATAAATTTGTGTCCAAACTGGAGGATGCTCTGGCTCGATACACGCATTGTCGCTGTCTCCTTCAGTATCACTGGAATCATCATCTGAAGGGTGAATAAAACAATCGCGTTATGATTCATGGATAAATGAATATAAAATTCTATCATACTCAATCACAAAACCATCATCTGGCAGTTGTTTGGCTGATATATATAGAATCCTGACTTTGTTGTTGTGACAGAAGTGAGTAATGTAAGTACCAATGCAGAAGTACGTTTCCAAGCAGTACAGACACAGTTGATGAAGGGCCATGTTTTGTTCCCACAATGAAATTTCAAAACAATGTTAAGGATCATGTCGATAGTCTTTTAGCTACTAATATCATTGCAAGCCGGCTGGTCCTCGGAAAATGCTGCACCTTGATTCACATTTTCCAAAAACAGGTCCTTCCACTCTCCTAGGATTTCTCTCATCCTCCTTCATGTATTTCCAAAGTGTGGAATCTCTCTCTCAATTTCAACATCCCTGGGATCTCGAATCACATAATGCAGCTGCATTTAGCTTGTCATGCCAATTGTTTTGCACTGTCACAAGACCCTCCTAAACCCATTGCCTGATGTTTGATTGTTATTTTTTGTTTAGTTCGTACCTTACATCACCCCTGCTTTCTCATTCGAATCTATCCCAGTGACGTTATCACGGGCCACAAGAACCGAAGCAAGGACAAGCGTGTAAGATATGACTGCAGAGCATGCTTCTAGTTGTCTTTGTGGTGAACTTAAGTGTTCAGTCAACGAATCAGGGTGCTTAGATTATGCTAAACGAATAGTTTCCTGGCTGAATTGCAGCCAAGATAATGTCACCGGAACAAGAAAACCCTCCAACCCCATATAAATAATTGCCTCACCTGGCCACCTTACATAGAATCTCCAGAACCTTTGAGACACCCTCTTCACCTCTGCTACCACATTGCAGCACCCTTGACAATATAATCAACACACCTGATGCTGGTTGAAAGTAACGAGCGTTCGATCTACACTACTCAATCATTGACCACCGTTGAAAACAACAAATGTACTGTAATGCCTTCTTGTTGCTAAAATCAGTGGTCACAGATGCCAATTCAATTCAGATGCCAACTCTACAAGTCCGCATCTGGGCCGAGAATGCCGGTGTTGGAGTTAGCCATTTGGCAGCAGAAACCATGGGCGTTTGGTGGGACAAGGGTGATTTGACAACACAACAAATAAATGATAAAGTGAGGGAGTGCTTCTGGGAGATTACCCAGTCAGTGACATTCATCAACAAGCAAGGCCCAGGCCCGGAGCAATGGGATCTAGTAATCAATCGTTGTATTACTAGAATCAGCGATCTGGGGACTATATTGCCACTTTGCAAATGGTACATCACAGCCAAGACTGACCTCAATGGCCAGAAACTCAAGCCAGCACTGGATGAGTTCACAGCAGTTGGCTTTTGCTGAAGAAAAATTAGACTCTACAAAACCCCAACTGGGATGAGGAATCTCGTGCAGATTGGTATGTATTACATTGCCCCAATGCTTCCTTGGATCTTGCCGATGTTGTGTAGATTCAGCAGACAATGAGGATGAAACCTCCGGTTACAGGTCTTCACTGGCATAGATTTATTACAATGCCTCAACCGATGTCCTTGTCGAACCATTGTTGCTCTACCAATGCCTATGTCGATCCCGACATTGCTGCGAAAATGGTGGGTGACAACAATGTTCAGCTATTTTCATGGGACTGGCCTGCGGATGATGTATCAATACTACTGATAGTTACATCAATTGTCAATATGACCATTTGTTCAATCATGAACAATGAAATCACCGGTCTGCCAAACTCCAGCCTGAATTTCTGAAAGCTCTGGGGCTGCCGGAAGGAGCCCAATTGAGATGGTGGTCCACACACATGTAACATTACCCTAATCTTCAATAACAATAGTGCTGCCGGATGTGTAAAACTGGCGATGAAATGAAACAACCCAATGCTGTTTTGGGTCATTTCTTGTGGCCAACAAGCTGAAGGCACAGCTGGTACCCAGACACCTATGTGTGGTGGCCACAGCTACCTTCCTCTGGATGACATCCTCTGACCTCCAGCCGAGGATATAATCAATGATATCGGGGAGGGGGCAGGCATGAGGATGATGAGACACAGTGTCCATATCCAAGAATCTTCTGGACGACCAAACAGGTTTCCAAATGTTCCAATGGAAGCTTCGAAAGTGGATTATTATACAGCAGCAATACTTTGAAGTCATCCAACAGTGTACTCTTGGTCTCTTTGCTGATTATGAGCAAAGCGTTGTTGCTGAGGATGATGAGGCTTGGCTAGACGAGTACAATCACATTCTGAATCCCCCCACTGCAGGCTCTTTGGCCAATATGACGCATGCAAGCAGCCGCCAAGCTGCAAACCAATCATTGTATTGATGGAATGCACAAGCTGCACAGTTGTTCAAGATTTTGCATGGTTTGTGGGTATTTTTCTGGCACTTTGAAGGGTGGACAGATGGGTGATAATTTGGAGTTGTTTGGTGAGGTTTTGGGTCTCTGTTTGGTGTTTTGTTTACTTTATTATTACAGCATTCTTATTCATGTATGAAGGGCTGTGTGAAGAGATCACAATGATGGAATTAATTGTTGAGATATTTGTTTTTGGGAATGGCATAGTAGCAGCAATTGGTCACCATATATGGCTATCACATATTTGGTTATTCGGCATCTTTACCCAGCTGAAGTTAGCCTGAGATAGTAGTGAAGTACAAATGCATTTTAGCTCATTGCGATAACGATTGTTGTCAAAGGAAGCCAGTTAATACCCCTGTGGCATGATTGTCAACTGCCATTCATAGTTCTAAGTTCCCGTCCATCCAAGGAGTTGAACGTGTTGGTGGCAGGACAAGCCAGAGTTAGTGTAGCAATGGTTCTGGACCGTCACCTCGGGTCCAGGTCTGGGTCAGAACTGAACTGCCGCCAAACTGGCGGTCCGGGTTGTCAATAGACCCATACTGCCAATTCGGGTACGATTCAATAGAAATCCCCCTACCTGTCTGAATTTGGCCGGTCATCAGTGGGTTGTCCAGCAGGTCCATTATTAAATACATATAATACGCTTAGCTTTGCTACTTGATAATAGTATTCAATCAAGATCAATTATTCCACATCCAGCAATCACATTTTGGATGATTTGCACATTGCGATATCGATAATATTTGAATTCATGTTTTTCCTTTAATAATTTGTATTTTTGACCATGGAGAACGTCAATAGTTCTATTATAAGCTCAAATATCCATGCAATGCCTTCATTATGCAATATGCATGACCAGAAATTGATTATGCTCAGTTGACGCAAGGTTGAGAGTCATTTTCAAATGGGGCTGTTACCGTGTCAATTTCACTTTTGCGTATAATGGGTGCCAATACGTTGTTTATGGATAACAGCGAGCATATCACTTACCAATTACCATATTTTCAAGACCATGAATCGTTGAGACGCCATTGACTGTCATTTTCCAAATGGGACAGTGACCGTGTCGCTTGCTCTTTTGCTCTTAAAGGCTGCCAGTATGGTGGTTATGCATAACAGCAAGCATATCGCTTTCCAATTACCTTACTTACATTACAAATAATCATCGACGCTCTATTGACACTCTGTTGACGCTCATTTTTAGGTGTAGTGACATCGACATTAACCATATTGCCCATAAAAGTGGCCACTACTTCGATTATGGGTAAAAGCAGTAACATAGCCCTTGGATTATACAAGACACAATACCCGAAATCGTTGACGCTCTGTTGATGCTCATTTTTAGGTGTAGCGACATCCACATTAACCATATTGCCTATAAAGGGAGCCAATACTTTGATTATGGATAAAAGCCATAGCACAGCCCTTGCATTATATAAGATTCAGCTCCCAAAATCATTGAAGCTCTGTTGACGCCATGTTGACGCTCTGTTGACGCTCTGTTGATGCTCTGTTGACACGTATGATTAGGTATAGCAACATCGACAATAACCATATTGCCTATAAAGATGGCCAATACTTCGATTATGGGTAAAAGCTGTAGCACAGCTCTTGCATTATACAAGATTCAGCACCCAAAATCATTGACACTGATTTTTAGGTGTAGCGACATAGACATTAACCATATTGCCCAGATTAGCGGCCAATACTTCAATTATGAGTAAAAGCCATAGCAAAGCCCTTGGATTATACAAGATGCAACACCCGAAATCATTGACACTCTGTTGACGCTCATTTTTAGGTGTAGCGACATCGACATTAACCATATTGCCTATACAGATGGCCAATACTTCAATTATGTGTAAAAGCCATAGCACAGCCCTTGCATTATACAAGATTCAGCAACAAAAATCATTGACACTCTGTTGACGCTCTGTTGATGCTCAGTTGATGCTCTGTTGATGCTCTGTTGATGCTCTGTTGACGCTCACTTTTAGGTGTAGCGACGTCAACATTAATCATATTGTCTATAAAGGCATCCAATACTTCCATTATGGGTCAAAGCTGTAGTGTAGCGCTTGGACTATACAAGATGCAACACCCAAAATTGTTGACGCTCTGTTGACGCTCTCTTAATGCTCAAGTTGAGGTGTAGCAATATGGACACTAACCATATTGCCCATACAGGTGGCCAATACTTCGATTATGAGTAAATGCCATAGCACACCCCTTGGATTATAGAAGATGCAACCCCTAAAATCGTTGACACTCTGTTCACCCTCTCTTGACCCTCTGCCGACACTCATTTTTAGTTTGTAGCGACATCGACACTAACGATATTGTCCATAAAAACAGCCATTACTTCGGATATGGGTACACATGATAGCACAGCCCTTGGATTATACAAAATACAACACCAACAATGGTTGATGCTCCATTGACGCTCCATTGACTCGCTTTTGAAGCTCATTTTCCGAATGAGGCTGTGACCATGTCACTTTCTCTTTTGCCCATAAAGGCTGCCAAAATGCTGATTATGGATAACAGTAAGCAAATCGCTTCCCATTTAGCTTCCTTACAAGACCATGAATCGTTGACACTCTGTTGACGCTCATTCTCAGAATGGGGCTGTTACCATGTCGCTTTCTCATTTGCCTCTAAAGGTTGCCAATACATTGGCTATGGATACCAGTGAGCAAATCGCTACCCAATCAGCTTACTTAGAACACCAAAAATCGTTCACTCTTCATTAACCCTGATTGTCTGAATGGGTCTGTTACTGTGTCGCTGTCACTTTTGCTTATAAAGGCTGCCAATATGGTGGTTGTGGATAACAGCTAGCAAATTGCTACCCGATTAACTTACTTACAAGACCAAAAATCGTTAATGCTCCATTGACGCTCATTTTCTGAATGGGGCTGTTACCATGCCGCTGTCTCTTTTATCTATAAAGGCTGCTAATACGTTGATCACGGATAACAGCAAGCAAATCACTTCCAAATTAAGTTGCTTCCAAGTCCAAAAATCATTCACACTCAGTTAATGCTCATGTTCCGAATGGGGCTGTTACCGTGTTGCTTTCTTGTTCGCCTATTATGGCTACCAATATGTTGGTTATGCGTAACAGCAAGCAAATTGCTTTCCAATTAACTTACTTACAAGACCAAAAATCATTGACACTTCATTGACTCTCATTTTCAGCGTGGGGCTGCAACTGTGTCGCTTTTCCTTTTGTCTATCATGGCTGCCGATACGTTTGTTATGAATAATAGCAAGAAAATTGCATCCCAATGAACTAACTTGCAAGACCAAGAATCGTTGACTCTCCGTTGACGCTCACCATAAACATGTCCTAACTGTTGTTATATGGTCAACAATTGTGTACAAATCATCATATAGTCATTATTGACAGCCAATGAATCATTTCAATGAATAATCAGTTGCATCCAAAAGTTTTGTGCCATCTCAATTTCTGATCAACTGATACACATGTTCTCTGAACAATTGATAACGTAGCACTGTGACATATCAGTGCTTTCAGCTGGCAATTTATCACATGTGGATCCATACACTAATTTTTCATTAATATAGTCCAACTTCCTCACTTTGCTTGATCCAGTTCCTTCTCCTCAATTTCCATGATCTACCATAAGGAATTTCAAAACTGTTGACCATGTGCACCAGATCTGAACACAGAATCATGTAATTGGATGTGTGGAAGAATGCAACATGATGGTGGTCATTGATACTGATTCGTGTTGTGCATTGACCCCTTCTCCTATGTCTCGTATGCCATCACTGACTCAAATTATGTCAGCAAATTTTCTAAGCAAATTTTGTCTCCAATTTAAATTGCGCTATCTCACTTATCAGTTAAAGGCAGGGCGATATCACATTGAGCAGTCGTCAAACGACTTGGTTTAGAGTCTAGAACTTTTGTATGGCCCATATAACACTTGCGCATACACAGACAAATTATCATGTCTCACAATTTGTTTACTGAAATCAAAAAAATACAGACATGTAGCAATATACATACACCAATTCTTTTCACCGAGATATGTCCTCAATATTTGCAATTTGTGCAGCAAGTGTATAGATGACAAACAAGCCATTACAATTACTTCATCAGAATCCAATTGCTGTATGGTAATTATCTGGGAAGGAGATATGCAAGGGTAAAAACTTACAGGTTTAACAGGCTGCAATTTGGTAATCAGCAATGAATTGGGTACCACGTCGGATGCAAGAGACAATATGCATATGTGAGAATGTTGTTTCCCGGATGCTAGTCTGATTTTGCTACTTTCTGCTCGTGCAGTTCCTCATGGCATCGCGATTTTGCACTGACACTATCATGTATCTCCATCAGATCTCCAAATGTTGTTGGCGCAGTAGCAAGTACAAACTGATTCATTTGTGGCTTAATGAGGACTTTAACTGTAAATGTGGCTGTGCTGTACATCTAATCATAAATATGAAGCAAGAGAAAAAATCATTCACACTCAACTTCAGGATGTAGCTGGGAGCATGTCTCTGCTTGTTTTGATTATAAAGGCAGCCAATAAAACAAACAAAGGCAATGATATACCAAAGTTAATATTTTGCACTGGACACTAGAATATCTGAATGCGACCATAAATAGAAAACTCGAAAGCGAGAACCAGAGGTTGGAAACAATGAGACTAGCCAAACCCGGCAAAACCCGCGGCTTGTCGGGTAGGGGTACGGGTTTGGCCTGGCAAGAAGCAGCGGGTCGCATTTTTAGATGGTTCTGAAACCGAACTGATTTGTTTTTCCGATCCAAACCCAGACTGCTGGCGGGTTACCCGGACCCATTGCTATTACTAGGCAAGATTCTTGAATCATCGACAGGATTGAATGACACATCAGGACAATGCTTTTAATCATATCAACGCTTTCTTTTCTTTACACAACGCTTCCATTCATTTACTCTGCATTCATTCACATTTCTTTTAGTCACTCTTTTAATTTTGTCGTACTTATCACTCGCTGCCTTTTTAAATCATGACAAAATGGCGCCACATTTCTCCTCCTCCTCCTCTTCCTTTGAGCTCCAGGTGAAGCACACAATCTATCCACGCTGAGGATCTCGATCGCAATCTCCGCACGATCCCCAGCAATTACCCTGATCAATGAGATGATGATTAAGAATCCGACAACGAGCCTCTTCGGCCACCATCCAGGACAGTAATGCGTAAGTGGCAATCAAAAGATTTTTTTACATCATCATTTGGAAAACTTGTCGCAGCAACTCAATTGACTGTTACATAGGCACAACCCAGCCATCATCATCATCGGGAGGTGGCTATTGTCTCAAAGGAGGAGGGTGCACGTGAGCCTGCGATGCTGCCATCCAAGAAGTTATCAGTTTAAGTGTTTGAATGATTGAATCCACCCACCAATGTATATATATTCTAGAGGAAGGATTTAAACAAAGCCAGTGAGCAATTGGTTGCATGGAAAGTGGGAAATCTGTGGCGATATGAGCCCTTTGTTGATGACGTGACAGGCCTCATTGTCAGCATGGAACACAACCCCCAGAAAACCCTCTCAGGCATTCCAGCAATACTTATGGCAATTGTGAAGCCTATAGCTATCAAGTATGCGATGTTTATATATTCCATTGCCCTGAATGCAGCGAAGAATGCAGAGATTCATAGTTGGTAGTACAAGGAAATGGTCAGGATTAATCCTGCCCAGATAAACGCAGACCCTCCAAGTGCCTACATTTCAGTGATAAATAAATCATCTCAATGATTGTTTTCATCACTCATATTGTGCATCAGGCTATCCCAAAGATTGGTTCCACCTGGGCAGCAATGGTATACCGCTGCATGACCACACTCAACACTATTTATGGATTTTCAACATAGTCTCCTCCAGAGATCCAGGACACGGAAGCCTTGCTATTAGCCAAGGACAGGTTTACATGCTCCACAAACGTTCGTAAGGGAAGTTCAATGTTCACTTCTTGTTTAATCGTTTTCTTAACAGTAAATTTAGGAGTGAAAGTTTCAATTTCCAGTGACTGAAATCGTGGATGATATTCACTGGACATACTTTTATGGCATACAACAAATCGTCATGAAAGATGGATCATCTATTGATAAAATCAATGTGACATTCATTGCCCACACCGTGATGGCTATTTACAATTGTCTGATGGCCTCGCAAATAGCAAAGTTTAGAGTCCTGCCAGAAATTGGCCCAGGAGGTGGAACAAAACGTAAATGTGATACATGAACAAAAGATCACGTTGTTAATAGTGCATTCAAAAAACAATTTCTTCATCTCGACAGGGATTTTTGTTCTTCCTTGCCAAATCTTCATGCCAAAAAGATAGACAATATCCACCATATAAGTCGCCCAACAATTGACTCAACTGGTACGGACCAAGCGATGGCACAACGTCACAATGATCAGGGCAGCTGTGATGAGAACTTCCCTGATTACCTCCCAGAGGAGCTGATAGAGCAGCCTGACAATTCTTTTCATCATCTTGACAGCTTTGTTGCTGCTACTGAAGCTAGCATGCGATTCTTAGCTGTTCCGCCAATGGGTGGATCTGCCATCATCAGCAGCAGCCGGCGCATCCTCCACAGTGACAGCAACAACAACAGCAATGACATCACCAGCATCACCAACATGAAGAGTGTTGAGAATACAAGATTAGTGGATGAAAGATGATTGTAGAGGGTGCGATGTCACTTGGAGGTTTGGAATCATGTCAGTAATCAGATGCAGGATTTTCTTTGTGTGCTAGTTTATTCTAGGTTTCGTCAATATATCATAAGAGTAGTAAATGTATAAAAACAGATGGTTTACAGAAGTCTGATCTCAAACGGGTGAAATCATAATCACAATGATGCATAACCATCCCCCATCGGTTGAACTGTGAGGTACCGATGATCTTTTATCAAAAAATTAATTTTCATCAACCACTTCTGCATGGTAACTATTATTGGTCAAATTTGGCCATGAGGGTCTCCAATCGCGAGAACTACATGCTGAATTGAATGCATCGAGTGAGTTCAATCATCATCGTTAGGACAAATCGAATTTGGCAATGTAGTAATATACCAAGACATGATTTGTGATCTTCCCAAATGAATTTTGAACTATTCATCAAGTGCACGTTGTGACCTTCGCAAATGTGGGTGGACTGGTCATAATGCCTGAAAGCAGCATCACAACAACTTCAAGAACACTCTGGAATAGTAAAGCAATGCCATATTTCAGGGAAACCTCAATTTCATTTTTTTGAATGTGTGGGTAACATAAACTAAGTATATTTAATGAACGAAGTTTAGTTTTTGCCGATGCTACATTTAGTTGAATAGCCACATAGCTATATGGATACATGCGTACATACATACATACATATATACATTGACAGATACACAGATACATAGATACATTGATATATAGATGAAAATAGAATCTGAATAGATGTCATTTAAAATTGTATTATAATAAGTACAACCTACGATGTCCAGTTATACCAGCAGTGTTACAGTAGAATGCTGTTTTTCCTACACTGCACAATTGTGATTCAAGGTTCACTCAGGCTTGTCATCATAATAGTCAAGTGCTCTACTAGTTGTTAACAGATATTGTATGTTCTTACAGATTTGTCACCAGTACTGCCATTCTTCACCAAATGGCCACTGCATTAGTTCTGGTAGCTCTGGAATATTACCACCCTGATATTCTCCTTTGACAACTGCTCTATACTTTTGTATCTAAGTCTCAGCATCATCTGAAGTCTCAGCATCGTCCGAAGTCTTATATTACAATATAGACTTGTATGATGATTGTGACTGTAGGAGGATATGTATTAGGACCAGAGATATGTGTCTCATGTCAGGTGGTGCACACGTGTACGCATATGGTAGATTGTACATATACGGTCTTGTGTCTCTTCTAGATACATCAATCAGTACACTATTCAACAGGTTGTGAGCCTGGTTATTGCTACAATCTAAGATCTCACGATCTTTCCTACGATCTCTTTCACGATCACCACCAAGAGCCTCAAGAACCCTATACCTCGTCACCATAGCAACAGCCGCATAAATAGCACAAAACTCAACACCATCTCCACAATCTCACGATGACTTCCTCCGAACCTACATTCAACAAAAACAAGTTGGGTGACATCCCTAATCTCACTCACACCAACTACGATGAATGGAGAGATGACATGATACCCGTCCTGTCAGCCATGAGAGCATATGCAATCGTCACCGGAGATGATCCTGAGCCACAGCTCCTCGATCTCGACCACAATGACAAGTATGATGATTGGAAGGCTAAGGAAGCCAAGCCTACATCTATAATCACACTGTCTTGTTCCACCAAAGTACGGCGCATTGTCAAAGGTATAAGAAATCCTGACAAAATGTGGAACGTACTAGAAACCAGCCTGGATACCGCTGGATCATATATCGGCACAGAGGACATTCTTCGTCAGTTCTGTGCTTGCCGACCTCAGGAGGACGAACCACTGAAATCATACTTCACCAATCTCAATAACTATCACATACAACTGGACCTTACAGATGACACAAATACCGATTGCGATTTCCACATGCAAATACTCACATCACTGCCATCACAGTATGCGATGATATTAATGCTTCTAAAGTATAGAAGGCCCCTACCTACACCCGAAGAAGCCATGCACGACCTCCTAGAAGAAGAAACTACAGCCAGTCTCACCAAAGAACTCGGAGATTCATCCATAGGGACCGCCCTTCTCTATCAACATAGCCGCTTCCATGGCTCAGACCGAGGTCGAAGCCGTGGCCGTCGTGAACGCAGTGGACGTAGTGGACATGGTGGAACCGAAGATAGCCACGAAAGTAAGTGCACTTATTGAAAAATGGACAGCCATACTACAGATGCATGCAGAAAACACAAACGCGCTCAGGAGGGAGGAAACAACGATCAGCGCATTTGCTTCCAGTGCGCGCTCCCAGGCCATGTCAAGGTTAATTCTGTCTCCTACAAATGCATAAAGAAATAGTGGAGAGTGAAGAAAGCCACTGCGACAGCAGCTCTCGCAACGACCGGAGACTGTGCTTCCCTGTGACTATCTGCTTATGCTCTCCCCATGGCCACCACTGCTCCAAAGTGGGTCATTGATTCCGGAGCGTCACACCATATGTGCAATGACCGCAGCAGCTTCTCAACATTCCAAAAGCTTTCACTTCCTATCTTAATCAAGCTCGGAGACAACACTTTAGTCACCGCCACATATCACGGTTTTGACGATGTCCTTCAGGGCTACGAAGTCGAAGCCCTCCGTACTCCTACTTTTCGACTTTCCCTTCTATGGATCACCCAATTGGGTTTGGGTGGGCATACGACTATATTTCGAAACGGACAATGCTCTATAACTTCGCCATCTTCCTGTACCCTAGCTGGAAAACTAACCAACAGAATATATATCATAGTTCCCGCAACCACACTTCTATCATCGACTACCAAGAACTGGAAAAAGAGAAAGAGAGACTGCTCACTTCCAAGAGTACAAACCACAGAGCCTACAATCGAACCTAGAATCGAACCTACAATTGAACCTACAATTGAATCTACAATCGAGTCATCAAGAGCACCTATCGCAGCCAAAACTCAGTCTACTCTGAAGTCTCTCCCAATCCCATAATCAAACCTATGGCACTGACGACTTGCCCATATGATTGTTACCGCCACGAAATCTCTGATTGTTGGATATACACACGCTGACTCTAAGTGCACAGTCGGCATCCAGGCCAAGCACAAGCAAAGGTTCATTAGAGCGCCAGTCAAGCGCACTACGAAGCCCTTTGAACTTGTACATTCAGAAGTGTGCGGTCCCTTCTCTATACCAACCTTCGGAGACAATCGACACTATATACTATACATCAACAACTACCCAAGGTACATATCCGTATCGCTACTCCCAAATAAGAGAGCCAAGATCTGCATATCCGCCTACCAGTCATTCCACGCCCGAGTAGACTCCATGGGATATGAAGTTATGTGATTCCGGGGTGATAATGGATGGGGAGAATACGACATTAAGACCTTCCGATTTGTTCTTGCCGCCCACGGTACTACATATACACCATCCCCTCCCTACGCCCACCATAAAAATGACATTGCCAAACGTATGATTCGTACAATCACTGGAAAGGCCCAGGTGATTATGATCGACCTCCAGGCTCCCATTTAGCTCTGGGGAGATGCCGTTAATACCGCAGTCTATCTCCATCAAAGTTCACCAAATGAAGGCCTGAAAAGAAAAAATGACAATGATGGCTATCAAGCACCGTACGAAACACCATACGAAATGTTGCATGCATTCGGCAAACCTACCCACAATGCTGACGGCAACAAGATATCATATCAAGCTCCTCTCCACAACCTATGTCGATTCGGATGTGACGCCAGCAGACTCAACCCCGAAGTACAACATCGAGAGAAATTTGGCGCAAGGTCAAAGCCCTGCATGGTGATAGGCTATGTACACGATTCAGAAACGTTGTGGAGGATATAGGATCCCGAATTCCAGAGGGTGAAAGCCCAATCAGAAGTCATCTTTGACGAAGAAAGGAACGCACACATGTCATGTCAGCATGGAAGCAATGAGATCGACATATTTGGACTACCAGAAGATGAGGAATATGTCAAGGAAATAGAAACCGGAGATGAGCCTCTCCGAGGACAAGACAGCCAACCTCCACAGATAGGATAGAGATCCACATCTCACATGCATGAAGCTCCTGACGAGGAAGCAGAGAACATCGCCAACAGCCGGCGCCTCTGCCGAGAGAATCAGACTGCCCAGCATTCGGCAACAGATCCAGAAAACATCGCCCACAGCCGGCGCCTCCGCCAAGAGGATCAGACTGCCCGATGATCGGCAGCAGCAAACAAGAAATCAAGCCAAGTACTGCCAGCATATCCAGCTCTGCCGATGGCGAGTCATGTCACAAGGAGTTAAGGTAAAGCCTCCGCAGATGCATTGACAGCATCCGAAGCCACTGGTGATCATTTCACCTATCTGGAAGCTATGGAAAGCCCTCAACAGGATCACTGTGAAAGAGCCATGGAGGAAGAAAGCACATCGATCCTGCTCAATAATACCTTCTCCGCTCTCAATTCCCAAGAAGCACAGCAACTGCAAGTTAAGCCAATTGACACTAAGTGGGTTTATAAGACTAAACAGAATCCTGATGGGTCCACACAGTATATATCATGGCTAGTCATGAAAGGATATGAGCATACGGGTTTTGGTGAGACTTATACCCCTGTTGGAAAGCTAACCATGGTTCGGTATCTCATCTCTCTCATCGGGAGATATGGGTGGAATATGAAACACTTGGATGCAGTTACCGCTGTTTTAAACCCCGAAATCAACGATAACGACATTTATATGACTTTGCCAGCAAGGAGGCCAGAAGGGCAGAATGCACTGAAGATTATCGTCAGACTCCGGAAAGCTCTGTATGGCGTTGCACAAGCTCCACGATTATGGCACGACAATATCAACGCCTTTCTACTCTCTCTTGAGTTAACTCAATCCCTTGCCGATCCTAATCTCTATCTTCTCAGCGATGGCATTCTGATACTTCTGTATGTAGACGATATCTCCATGTCATATCCGGAGGCTGCTGCCAAAGCTGCGATTGAAGTCAAAGCGAAACTCTCGGAAACGTATAAAATCATGAACCTAGGCCCGTCATCCGAATTCCTCAGCATCAAGATTTATCGCGACAGTACCAGGGTCAGTCTCAGTCAGAAAGATTATATCACCATGATTTTCAGACTATTCGACATGGAGCATACTCACAGTATATCGACCCCCATGGACTCCAATGTAAGGTTGTATTTGGCCCAGAATCAGGGGGAGAAGGAACTGGAAGATATCATAGATGACCAAGCAGTCGTGGGATCATTAATGTACGCAGCACTTGCAACTCGGCCAGATATCCCGTATGCAGTCGCTGATCTATCTCATTACAATTCGCGGCCATTCACCAGCCTCATGACCGCTGGCAAGAGAGTCCTTCAGTACCTCAAGTGAACAGCCGATTTCTGACTACATTTCAACAGCAATGGCATTGGCATCAGCATCGGCATCGACATTGGCAATAGCCTCATAGGTTATTCGGATTCGCACTGAGCCAATGACAGCGCGGACCGCAAATCCCGGGGAGGCCATGTGATTCTGGCCAGCAATGGTGGAGCAGTTTCGTGGCAGTCTTGGAAGCAAAGCCTCATTGCCATGTCAACTCTCGAGGCCGAATTTATCGCCTGCTTGGAGGCCTCCAGAGAAGCAAAATGGTTACTCCAATTACAAAAAGACATTCACGGCAAAGACTTACCACCACTGCCAATCGACTGCGACAATCAGGGAGCTCTCACTCTTATCACCACTTGAATCATAAAGGCTCACACCAAGCACACCAACGTTTGTTATCGCAATAGTCAAGATCTACACAAACGCCAAATAGCCTACTACTTCTACGTACACACGGACGAAAATGTGGCAGATATATTCACAAAGGCACTTACTAAGGATAGGCATATGAAGTTTACAAAAGCAATGGGTGTATGGTAATGGAGGTCAATTGGAGGTCAATTTAAGGTTTGATTTAAGGTTGTTTTTCTTCTGGGAATACAGATTTCTGTGTTTATATGGATGGCCATCCTCAGGCTATGGTAGTACTCTTTCCCTGCTCACTTATCACGCAGGATTTTAAGGAGGCTACAATGGGAATCACAATTTTGTTTGTTTTGTTGCTCCACAGAGCATAGCAAGAGGGGGGAGTGTTGCATGTGAGTCTCAGCATCGTCTGAAGTCTCAGCATCGTCCGAAGTCTTGTATGAAAATATAGACTTGTATGAAGATTGTGACTGTATGAGAATATGCATCAGGACCAGGGTTATGCATCTCATGTCAGGTAGTGCATACGTGTACGCATATGGTAGATTGTACATATACAGTCTTGTGTCTCTTCTAGATAGATCAATCAGTACACTATTCAATATATACTTGCACAGGCTCCAGATTGCAATACTGTATTTTGCAGCCGTTTTGATGGTAAATTGAAATTGGTTTAAAGCATTGTATTTAGGATATATATTTCTGGATTTTAAATACATGAACTGATGGTAAAATTCACAATTAGATATTCATACTATTTGGCCAAAGTAGTTCAAATTTAAGTGAACTTCATATTCCAAGAATCTCCAAAATGAGCTAACTGAATCTATTCTTTCACCTTGGATTTTTTAATTATGTGTTAACCTTGCTTCCCATATATTTAACTGCTATATATATACCTTTTCAATAGAATTTGCTATGTATTGTAGTGGTCTTTAATTTTCACACAGTATAATGATAATTATATACTATTTTCACTGTATAGCTAGAGAAGCATATACTGATGATTTTGCAATAAATGTATTCAGTAATATCAATTACAGTACCCCAAATGATATACTTCGGAGTCATAATATCAGTATATAAATTGACTTAAATGTATACTAATTTTGAACTTAATATTTTGTAATACAAAAGATTGGATATTCTTTACCCAAAATTAGTGATTGTAATGGACAATATACCCTTCAATTAACAATCCATATCTTCACTCTAGGTACGTTATGTGTATACTGCGATATATTCACATAATTGTATTGATTATTATACATCTATCTGTTCTATACTCAGGATTCTGTCATTTATTATTCGTATTATACCCTACTGACTTTTATTATCAGGTTATTTCCCTGTCATTATTACACTCATGCAAACCCTCTTTCAACTTTTTGTAGATCTTTCTCTATAAGTCACATATGTCTTCTCTTTAGTCTTTTCAACTACCAGCTTAGTCTATATCATCAATACTATTATCAGCAGAATCTGCAAATTCTATTCTACTATCCTCTTGTATCTAACATTCTGTGCATCTCATCTACTCACCAGTTATTGTGCACACTACTCTTGTTTTGTAGTCTCTTTCATTGATCAATTTTAGTTTAATCTACATCAGTTGAGATTTTATATAAGTTTCTATGATTTTATTTATATATTTGTTTTTTTTTCTAACTAATAATATTGATCAGTTCATCTGTATTAAAGTCATCAGCTAACATTGTATAGTTTAACAATGCAGAATTATTGCATGGCAGATACCAAGTATGTGTCTTAGAATCTAGAATGTTGTATATATTCGTACTGTATTCTACAACAGAGAGTATATATAGTTCTACAAAGAAATTATTCATATCAATCTTCTATTTCAATATATGCTGAATTGCGTATATTCAGATATGGAGATTGTTAGGAATAGAGTATATCTATTACCACTGATTTAATTTTTAAATCATTACATTTTTTTCAGCTGTAAGCATTGCCAATAACAATAAAATATACTTCGAACCATACCCATCCTCAACAATGTATAACTAGTATATTTCTACAATGTTTTACACCATTTAAGGGGAAATAGCAATCTTGTTTACTAGCAGTAGTTGCAGTTACTCTCCTTCCAAACCTACTTTCAGCAGTTACTGCCAGAATTTATACTATATCATGAAAGTATATTTTTATGCTAGGGTGGTCCTTTAACTACCTAGATAGCTAATATATCATTATTCACCTTGACTGTGAAAATAAAAGTAAAACGAATTATTTGGCAACTAATAGTCAATATATTCCATGATATTCAATTTCAAAATATGTTAATTATATGTTTAAAGTTATATACTATATTTTGAATCAACCTACTATTGAGATTAATATAATTTTGACCAATCATTCAGGATGTAAAGTTTTTATCTGTAATGTCACTGTTGATACCACCTCAATCATATTGAAATATAATAAGCCTGTAAAGAATAATCTCCCAGTGCCAAAACCACTCAAGATGATTATGAGTCTAACTGTAACTGCCAATAAATCACAATATTATGTTTAATACTATTTACATTGTATAATTTTGTTATGATTACATTATGTTTACATGGGCTAAACTTTTCCAAACAACTAACCTTGAATTGATGAGTTTTCTCAACAAGTGGTATCCTCAATCCGACTTTATTTGATCTGACAGATATACCCCTTCTATGAAGTTGGCAGGAGCTACCATCAATGACTATAGTTTAAAGTTATTCTTGACAGTTATATCTTATTCCTGTATAAAGGGATTTCCATAATATATAATAGCAACTATTCTTTCAGATAATTATGCTAGGTATTAGCAGCCAGAAGATTTCATAGCCTGGTTACAATTGTGTCCCCAGTCAGAGATGGAATTAACTATATCATAAGATGTAGAAGTATTGAATCAAAATATATTGTACTGTGAACATTGTAATAATTATCATACTTTGAAAGATAACTCAGAAGAATAAGTATTACAGTATTTCAAAGTTTTTTTACTTGTCTAATGATACAAATAACAGTTGTGGTACTGATACTGTAGATACATCTGGACAGATTGAAATTTCTTATAGTAGTACAATATTAAAGTATATTTACCAACTGGCCAATATGTTAATTTACAAAATATTCACATATATAAAAAATTGTTATAAAGTTTTTAACTTTCAACTGGTATATCAGTACAAGCTAGTCTTACTTAAGTTGTACTATTTTTTTGAACTATATCTAGGAGAAATATCTGTTATATGCAATGTGAGCTTTTTTGCAATTATACTATTGATAAGTAAAATATTCAATTTCGCTAGCTGTATAATTATATATTGATACTTCAATCTTGTGTAATAGGATATTGAAGAGAAAGCTTGTTGAGTAAATAACTTACAATCTCAGATGATATACTTGCAATCACATGTGAATATCCTAAACTTGAACTAGATTTACCAACTTTTTGATTTCTCGCATTTGTGTATAGAACTTTAGTTGATGAATATTCAAGTACTATTTGGCAAATTGTGTTTGAGTGTTTGATGTTGTAAATATTTTATTAATATTTATTAGAAGTGCTAGAGTTCTCTTGAGATAGTATATGCTTTTTTAAAATTAACAATATACAGACTTGAAAGACTTATACAGTGCATTAATATTACCAGTATATATATTATATTTTTAATATCTAAAATTTAATCAAAACAAAATTTTGTATATTCATATATATATATAAAAGAAAACTGTATTCAGTAATTATACAGTGTAAAGATTATTTTCATAACATAAAAAGCTTTGCGGAATTGATTATAAAGTAGTATTGTAGTCAGAGTATATATATAATAATAATTGAAAGGATGTGACAATGGTTGCCAGAAGTGGAGTGGTAGTAATATTGATTGCTATTGCAATTGACACTGTATAGTTTTAGTAGTTGTAGGTTATAAAGATATGTAATTCTGTGTCATTGTTTAGGCTGTGGAGTAATTAACATCTAGCCTTTCTATCCACTGTTGAAAATATGTACCACCCAATACCATTATCATCAATATTTGCTCCTTTTGAAATACCTGCTATATTGATTCTGATAGTATATAGGACTTGGAATTGCTATAAACCTGGTAAATTTCTAATTATAATATACATCCACTTATGTACTCTACCGAAATATACACCTAGCCCTGCCAAGCCTCTAATGGCTGCTAATTAGTGTTTGCTAGCGTACTTTTGGCCAACTCTCCAAAAAACCCTAGTTTTTGCCCAGACGTGTACCACACTCCAAGACTTGTGAGTGAATCTAGTACTTCACCATTTTCCTACATTAAGCCGGTAATATGTGAAGATGTTAGTTCCGGAATTTGACTGGGCTGCACCCCTTCACATCCGTTCTATTTAGGGCTTGGTCACCATGCAGTATTCTTGCTGGCTAAGATTCGTAACTGCGAGCGAAAATGGTCGACTTCGCGGGTCGCAGTAAGACTGGCCTGAATGTTCAATCAACCTATCCGACCCGATCTATTCTGATTCGATAGTACCACAAATGACAACATCTGACCACGGTTGTATCTTTTCAGAAGTATATTGCAGTAAAAACCAATTAAGTGTCTTCCACAACTCAGTGCTACCTCCCGCACACACAGCGGACAGATCACCTTTCAATAGCTTGTGTTGTAACCAGGATACCCACTAACCTCCAGTAACAAACGGCTGAGTCAACTTCTGTCCGATCGAAGCAATCAACTCTTTCCATGCTCTGGTACCTATCCCACTCTCGTTTCATAAGAATCCTAATAGCAACAGAGAAACGGTTGTCTGCTAATTGAAGTCATTCTGGCTATTGGTTGTGCGCCACCAGTTTCGTTCGGCTGCTGCAATCTGGAGATGCTTTAGAGTACAGATGGCCACTGTGCATCTCGCCAATTTACTGCTTACCTCAAAATGGTTTGGATATCCGGAATAGACCGACGGAGTACCCGATGAACAGGTCGTGGGGAGGGGGGGCTGGCAGCTTAAGGTGGTCGAAAGTTGTGATGTGGACATCAGATCTTGAACCATGGAGGCAAAATTAAATATCTCCGGTGATAGGTTGATCTACAGATGTAACTGTGAGCGAAAATATGTATCTGTAGATAGATGCTAGCTCTGAAGTACTTACCTGTCCCCTGCCGGCCTCCAACGAGGTGTGAACAACCGCTTGTGTTGGGTCGCTCTGCTACGTATCTTGCATCACCTTCTCCTCCTTTAGCCTAATATCCCTGTAATTTCACTTTTCTTCCGTCTCCTCCACGCCCCCTTTTTCACATTATCTTAAGTTATCGTCCTTCTCCCTTCATATTCTGCAGTCTCCGAGAGTGTGAGCTGCATCCTCATACCATTGAACTAGAACCCGTTACTATATAGTCTTTAGCCGCCGGTCAACCAGGTTGCTAGATTGCGGAGCCTGCCAAAAAATTTTCGTTTACAACTTCCGGGCTGGGGAAATCGCGGCTTTTCTATTTACACTCAGCTTTTTGCGAGTGACGGAATGGTATTGACTAGGGTTGGGCCACGCTAAAGAAACATCCTCAATTCAATACGACGCAGGTCGGAAGAACAATACGGCCGACGAAACGCCCTGTTCGTGTTCTCATACAGCTACCAAAAATATATCGCGGTGGCTAGCTATCCCGCGACAATAGGCGCTTCAAACCTGGCATACGAAGATCAAGACGTTAGCTCCAGTGTGCACAATTTGTTCTGGCATTCGATAATAGGATTGGTATGCAATCGGTGGCCCAGGACGCAAGGGATAACGATACTAGATGGATAGACGATCCTGTCCTCGGACTGACCAGTATGACTGGTCTAAACGAACTCTTATATAACGGGCCGACATTGACCGGTCACCAATTGTATATTCTTCGCTCAACAGCTCTGACGGCAGCGTCAATGTCTATGGTTAGCGGACTGTTAGTTGGTTGGTGGTTTGTACGAATGAAAAGATCTTTTCGACATCAGTATATCATTCTATCATTGGCGAAGCCTGTCTGAATTTGACTGATATAATCCGCAGTTTGATCATGTTGATGATTTTCTCGGATTTTTTCAAGGCAAGCTGGCAGCTTATATACCCAGCAGTAGTCTTCACCAAGGGTGCCGTGTCAAGCCAATCTCGATTTTGTCAGACGGCGGGATTTATGATGTCGATGGGAATTGAAGCATCTGGTATGTTAGATAGCTAACTATTGCTACCTCCGATTTCAGATAGCCCAGCTAATAGGTATGTTCAGATTTTGCTGTACTTGCTATTGCTGTTCACAGTGCGCTGTACATCTTTCGTCCTGGAATGGGGGCAATCGGCGAAGGTGGACTGTTCAGATATAGATACTATGTGTATGCGACATGGCTTGGATTCGCTGTAATAATGCCCTCACTGGCGTTCTTGAACAGTGCTCCCGCATATACCGCACAAGGGACCTTTTGCTATCTCCCAGTTAGGTTCGTGCAAAAGATACGTCGTGAAGTCGCTGCTGATTGATAATCCTTCAGACCGTTTTGGTTCCGACTGGCCCTGACGTGGATCCCGAGGTATCTGATTCTCCTAACGATTATAACCGTTTATGCTGCCATCTATATCTATGTCCGCATGAAATTCCGGACATTCCGGACGAGCGTGGGGGCCAGCACACTTGATGTAGACACAATCGATTTGACTCCAGCCGATCCATCCGAAGAACCCCAGAGGCTGCCATCTCTTGATTCACACGGTCTCATACCTCCTAGTCCGTGTCCTGCAGTTGGCAGTCGGCAACCATTAGATGGCTTCGACAAGCCCTTTGCTAAGGCCCTTCTTGCACCACCCAACGATAGAACTAATATGTCTTCATCTTCGGATTCCCAGAACTGCGATAGTAGGAGGGGATCTACAGTATTTCCAAGTGGGGCTCTTAGTTCCTTAGGAGACCGTACTAGTACAGATAAGAGGCGGCAAAGGGAAGAGACTGCGAATGCTGAGGCTCGCCGAAGACGAATAGCCATCAGTCGCCAGCTAAGACTACTCTTCATCTATCCTTTAGTCTACGCACTGATGTGGATGCCCCCTCTTTTCAGCCATGCTTTACAATTCACGGATCGATTTGTGCAACATCCTAGCTTTCCTTTGCATTGTGTGGTTGCTTTTACACTACCATTCCAATGTTTTGTGGATTGCTGGCTGTTCACCATCCGCGAGAAACCATGGCGATACATATCGGAAACGCAACGAGGGAATTGGTATACACGCTATGGTTTTGGGATTCGAAAGTGCAAAGGAAAGAGCACCCAGATAGGAGCTGAAGAAGGAGGCGACGCATCTTGGAAGACTAGAAAGCACCTCACATACGAGGCACGCAAGGCATATGAACGCAGGGATGCGGAGAAGAAGGAAGCAGCAAATGAATGGTTTTGTAGGGACTTGGAAGGTATTAGGACGACCCGACAGCGAGAGCTTAGTTGGTGGGACCTCGAGGAGCAAGATATCGAAGAGGAGTTTCATGACAACGAGCTAGAAGGACCAGAGATGAAACCGATAAAATATGAAACATAGAAACTGGCCGAGAAGCAAAAGGCGTGGTTAAAAGTATCGTATGCATTTACTTTTTCGGTTCATTGTTGTCAGCTTAGGCGTATAGGTCTAATTAAAGGGAGTTTAAATGGAGTTATGGGTTTGTTAAATTGTTGCTTTCCTACAAGATTTTATTTATTTGAATTTAAATTTTACGGTGTTTTGGGCTGCATCTGCGTGTATTCTGGGGTTTTAAAGGCGAGGCGAAAGGAGTACGTTTCTGTACAATCGCATTTTTGATTGAATTTGTTCTGATCTGTACTTTACATGATACCACTGAAACTGTTTGTATTCGTGAAAACTGAGCGCGCTTATTAGCATGAATTTATGCATGTGCTAAGAACATATTTTCCATACTTAAGTACCAACTGTACACTACGGGGGGCTCAAATAAGTACATAAGCCTTATATGGGTTTGAAGTAAGGCTATCATGTTGTATTAGGTTGATGTGGTGCTGTTTAAATTTGCATGCTGACATGTGGAAAACCAATTTGTTTGCAACACCAAAATGTAAGCCTGTCTGATTTGATAGCAGCACAAGTCTGGGAAGGTTGGTCGGGTTAACAGGCCTGCAGTAGTGTGTAATGCTAGCACAGTGGTTAGGTTAATAGGTTTAACAATATGACATCAACCTGTCTGTAGTAATGGGTATTGTGATGATGAGAATATTTTCAGTTAGAATTACTGACAGCAACAGTTCATGCCCGTCAGTTCAGATCAAGGTCCTGGTCAAAACTGCACTATTACCAAATCGATGGTCCAGGTTGCAACCACCGCCAAAGCGTCAATGCTGGTACAGATTGACCGACCTCTCCCAACCTGTTTGAATTGGGCAGGGTGTTAGCGGGTTGCCCTGCAGGTCCATCTGTAGATTCATCTAATGCTCTTGTTTTTGGTGTTTGATAACAGCATCTTATCGAAAACATGTATTCAACAGCCAATAATACCGCTTTGCCTGTTGTGCAGTTTGCAATATTGATTATTTTGGAATGTGTGTTGTTACTATAATATTTCGTATTTTTGCCTATAAAAGCAGACAATCATTCTGCAATAAACTCATATATCCTCACAACACCATAATTACCCCATATGCAAAATCAAGAATTGTTGACACTCAGTTGACACTCATTTTCAGGATGGGGTAACATATATGTTGTACAATGTTTCGGTTGAAATGGCCACCATTACTGCATTTATAAATTATTGGAACCAAGTAATACTAAAATTAGCGATGATGGAAGACCAAAAAGCGTTGACACTCCATTAACACTTATTTTCAAGATGGGGTAGAGAGCGTATCACTATTGTTTTTGCCCACAATGGCAGCCAATCCAGGATTTATGGACATTTGCAATCAATTACCGGTTAGATTACACAAGATGCAGGACCAAAAGTCACTGACACTCAGTTGACACTCATTTTGAGAATAGGGCAGGGAGCATGTTGCTATTGTTTTTGCCTTTGAACGCAGCCAATACTTCATTTATAGATTTTTGCAACCAATTGGCTGTTACAGTACCCAAGATGCAACACCAGATAACATTGACACTCCAGTGCTGTTTATTTTCGGGATGGGGCAGGGAGCCCGCTTGGATTATATAAGCATTTGAAGGCAACCAGTGTTGGAAATGGTAGCGGATGCTGTGAGAAAGTCCAAAAGCGATATCGTTCTCTCTACTCTAGCGGTCTCTCTATATACAGAATGACAAGGCCACATTGGCTACTCTGCCATCGGGCGGACTCGGGCCCTGGGTTGAGCGGAATTCCAATACTCCCACTCTGTGAATACCTCGCCCATACAAAAGTCAAAGATAACGAGAGCAAAAGTAGGAGAACAAAAGAAAGTAAGAAAGAAAGACTAAGTACAAATGAGACAGACTTGGCATCAACCTGGATGCTTCCAAAGAAAAAACAAAAAAACAAAACTGACAGCCCCGGGTCCGTGCAGTGACCCGTGCAACCCTAACCCTGCTCAATGTCACTTCAGTGATAACCACCTGCGGTCAACAGCCATCAATGAGTAAAAAAAAAACCAACCACAACTTAACAAACAAAATAAAGAAACAGCTAAAACTAATATATGCCCATACTGGCACGGTGCTGCACAAATTTCTCCCTAGGCAGAGCCTTTGGAGGACAGTCTGCTACCATAACTTCTGTGGGAGTATACTCCAGAGATACTTCTCCTCCTTCTACCTTTTTCCTAACGATGTGATGCTGAATATCGATATACTTGGTGCAAGCATCGTACTCGGGATTGTGCGCAAGTGCGATGCATCCTTGGTTATCTGCAAAGATGGTGATAGAAGGGAGCTTCTTGTACTGGCGATTGAGAATCTAACTGAGAACGAAGCGAACCCAAATTGCTTGGTTAGTAGCCTGAGTGAGTGCCATATACTCAGCTTCGGTGGAGGACAAGGCCACGGTTGCCTGTTTCTTGCTTGACCAGGAGACTGGCAATTGACCAGCCAGAAAGATATAAGCACCAGTGCTATGGTGCTAATCTAGACACCCAGCCCAATCGCTATCGCTGCAGCCAGCGATCTCTGTATCCCATAGGGTCTTTGGAAAGTGCGGCTGGGTAAATGGAGTAGCCTTGGGAGTCACTTCGAATGCAGAACACCTCGTTAGGTGCAGTTGCAGGTGTCCAGATCCTCGAATGTACCTGAGGATGTGATGGATGGCTTCAAGATGATCGACGCAGGGAGCACTGCACAACTGAGAGACTGCTCCCACTGCATCTGAGAGGTCTGGCCTGGTAGCCAGCATCAGGTACATGATCGAGCCAATGATGCTTTGATAGAGAGTAGCATCATGTTTGGAGAGAAGAGTTCCAGATTCCTTTCTGAGCTTCGTACCTGGACTGAGAGGAGTACTGCAAGGGTGGCTGGAGGAGAACTGAAACCGTCGAAGAATCTCCTCAGCATACCGCTTCTGCGAGAGATGAAGTCCATTCTCATCTCGAGTAACTGCAATTCCTAGAAAGGAGGAGAGGGGACCAAGATCTGACATCTCAAAACGAATATTCAACTTCTTCTCCATTGACTGGAAACTTTCCAAATCACCAATCAACACATGGTCATTAACATAGACCATCAGGAAGAGAGTTCAAGAGGCATTGAAGTATACACAGTGATCTGCTTTCCCTCGCTGCAAGCCATGCAGTGTAAAGAATCCGTGCAATGCCTTGTTGAGAAACTGAGATGACTGTTTTAAACCATACAAAGTCTTGTGAAGTTGGAGGACAACTTCCTCCTGGGGCCCCCTCGAAATGCCTGGAGGCAGCTCCATGTATGTGGACTGCTCATTGCCGCTCAGATCCTGTCGAAGGAATGCGGTCTTAATATCCATCTGGTGGATTTTGAAGTCTTTTGATACTGCAAGAACAACTAGAAGGCGAAGTGTCTGAAACTTGACTACGGGGGAAAATGTTTCCAGATAATCAATGCCATATGACTGTGTATATCCCTTTGCTACCAGTCGTGCTTTGTACTGCCGAACCTCTCCTTATGGTCCATACTTGATCTTAATGACCCATCTGCATCCGATTATATTTCGATGTTCTGTTTGCGTTCGATGCACTTCAGTCCAGACTTTATTCCTCAAAATCAATGCCAGTTCCTGCTGGCATGCCTGCTCCCACTGACTTCGTTGTGGGGAATCCATAGCCTCTTCCCAAGTTCGAGGCTCTTCGATGGATGTAGTTGCCTGTGCTACTGCAGCATGTCCCTTGTTGCTGCCAGTCTGCTGAGTGCATTCTGAACGTGACTGTTCATCGTGGAATCATAGGGTACTGAATATGCCAGCATTTTTTCATGAGCTCTGTCTTCTTGATGGTCCTACAACTTCTCTGGTTGCTTTATCATCGACTGCTGTCCCTGGAGCAGGAGCTTTGACTATATTCAAATCAAGGAATTCATTATTGTCCTGACTTCGATTGGATTCAGCTGGTGGCAGTGTATCTGCGTGTGAGTCTGCCTTCGATGGCTTCAAGGCAACTCCTGAGTCCTTCTCTTCATTTTCCTTGATGATTTCCACAGGCGGATATTGCGCTGGTGCTGGCGCTGGAGGTACAAAATCAACATCCCTGGTGATGGTTATCGAATGATTGCGGTACACCCTATACTGATTTCTGTCTTCATAGCCCACCAGATGTCCTTCAATTGCATTGGGCTCCCACATCCTTCGAAGGTCTTTTGTAACATGATGCCATATCTCGTATCCAAAGGGCTGCAGATGGATGAGTGATTGGGCAGGCTTCCCAGTCTATAACTCATAAGGGGTCTTCGTTTGAGACCTGGTGGGAGTTTGATTCATATTATAACCAGCAGTCCTCGCAGCTTCAGCCCACAGAAAGAGAGGAAGTTGAGCCCCATACAGCATTGCCTTTGCTCGCCCAACAATCATCCTATTGACCCTCTCTGCAACTCCATTCTGCTCCTGGGAATCGGCACCTGACACCTCATGCTTGCATCCAGAGGCGGCCAGAAATTCCTCGAAAGCATGGGATGTGAACTCCGCACCATTATCAGAGTGAAATGCCTTAATCTTCACTCCATGCATGGCCTCACATTGTGCAAAGTACTTCTTGATGCTGCCAAAAGCATCACTTTTCTTCTTGATGGGTTCCAATTCCATCCAAGAAGTCGCATCATCCCTGAAACTGATATAATACTTCGCTCCTCCTAATGATTGAGGAGTGATTGGTCCACAGAGATCAGAGTGGACCGTATCGAGAGTATTCAAGGCCCGTTGAACAGGCTTGGATAATGGATGTCGGGTCTGCTTCCCCTGCAGACATGCAGCACATGCCTCGATGGCTGTGGAGGTTAATTTGATACCAGAGGCTGGGTCCTTGGCCAGCTGTTTGATTCCTTCAAATCCAATATGCCCAAGGTGTAGATGCCATTGAAACAGCGAATCAGCAGATTTCCTCAAGGGATGCTGGATGGGAGATGATCTGATGGGCACCGAGGCTGTAGCAAAAGCAGCATGGACATTCGGATTCATCTTGGTGTGAAGCACACATGAGTGTCCAATCAGTGTCGCAGTTGCTATGATATCAGGACCATTCAAAATGTGCATGACATGATCAGCTCCCTCGAAATCTCCATTAGGTGGTCCTGAACCTGGCTGGTTGAATACAATCTGACACCCTGACTGGTGGATCAGGCGAAGAGAGAGAAGCGAGCTGAATCCAAGTGATGGAATATGGAGCACATCTTTGAGTGTAATATCTCCAGAGGGTAGGAGCACCACCACATCTCCCCTACCAGCTGCCTTCAAAATGCGGTTGTTGGCCAGAGTGACCGTTGTCGAGTCATGATAGTATGTGCTAAAGTAACTCTGCTGGGAGGTTATATGGTGTGAGGCACCGCTATCAACAATCCATCAATCCAGAGTGGGAGGCGAGTATGCAATATCCTGTGCATTAACTTGGACCATCCAAGCAACAGCCTGCCTCGCGTTGGCAGACCCCTGGCCCCTTCGATCCTCCCTGGCAATCCTCTTCTTGCAGTCCTTCGCCCAGTGTCCCTTGAAGTGGCAGTAGCTGCAAGTGTCCTTGGAGCTGTTCCCACGCCGCTGATTGTGTACCACCTTCGAAGGCTTTCCATTCTCCGCGTAGAAAGCAACTCTTCTCCTGGAAGCTACCTTCCCCCCAGCGAGCTTCTCATGTTCCAGGATCAGCCTGGATGATACCTCTTCGAAGGTCAGAGACTCAGCATTGGTGATGCTAGTTCTGAAAGGGTGGTACTCCATTGGTAGAGTGTTGAGCAGGAGGAAGATCTTGTCATCGTCCTCATACGCTGTGCACCAATCACTGAGAAGCTGGTTGAGGAGCTTCTGCAATTTCGAGATAAACTCCGACATATCTTCCCGCTGATACTGTACCTTAGACAGTGTACTCCTGAGGAACCAGATTCGTTGCTTGTCCTTCCCCTGGTACCGCTCCTTGAGCATCTTCCACACAGTCACTGGATCTCTCTCTGTTGAATACATCTCTCTGTGGTTGGCATCCAGCATTCGTCCTAGAAGGCCGCGGACCTTAGTGGCTTTCGTGTCCCATGCCTGCTGACTCTCATCCAGATTCGTATCGATGGAGGCACCAGATGAGGTGGAGGCAGATGGAGTACAGGAAGTTCGTGCCGATCCAGTGTCCTCCTTGGTGGCAGCAGGTCGAGGTTCCTTTCCTTCAATCAGTGCAAGCCACTCCTTCTCCGCAAAGATGTTGGTGGCAGCAAGTAGCCAATTTCGAAAATCAGAATGGGAGCTGAGAGGCTTGATGAAGGCAATGGAAGCCAGAGCAGAGAGATCAGAAGTCATCTTGAGATGTGATACTAATAGCGAAGGAGAGATAGAAGAAGCGAGGAAGGGATAGGAGCAAAGAAGAATGCAAAGCAGTGAGGTGGAATGGGAATGTACAAAGATGAGTTGGTTGTGATCGAAGGAGGAGGCAGAAGGAGGTCCTTATATACGAAATCCTTCGGTGAAAGGACAGAACTGAATGTGTTCAAATGGTGTACCAAGCGCCAATTGATCAGAATACCAGTTGATCAGAATACCTAGGTGGGGAGCGAGAAGAAATTTTCTTCGTGAGGTATTTCTGTGTCGGAAGTCACCATAGTGTGGTAGGTGACCAGGGGCAATCTAAGTGGCGGCACCACTATCACCGGCGGTTGCACAACTAGCTCCACCACTAGAAGCACCGCTAACAGCAAACCTAGAAGTTCAGAGAAGGGAGAAGAAATGCCGCAAGAACTTAGTTGTCGGAGATTGTTGGGGCGGAAGCGAAAGAGATTGAAAAAAAGAAAACTCAGAACAGAAGGTTGGGAGTGGACCTTAGAAAACAAATCGGAAGCTCACTTGGAGTAGTGACTTTGACAAATAGCATTACCCCATGGGAAGCTCAGAACAGAAGGTCTGGAGTTGACCTTAGAGAAAGAAAAAAAAACAAAAAAAAAAGGAATGCGGGTGAAAGTCTTAGACTGACTCAAGTGCTGCGCTGTCCAGGTTCATAACCTGTTGGAAATGGTAGCGGGTGCTGTGAGAAAGTCCAAAAGCGATATCGTTCTCTCTACTCTACTGGTCTCTCTGTATACAGAATAACATGGCCACATTGGCCGCTCTGCCATTGGGTGGACTCGGGCCCGGGGTTGAGCGGATTTCCAATAAGTAGTACCTCACTCACGGATGTTTGCAACGAATTGCCACTTAGATTACCCCAGATGCAAAGCCAAATATCATTGACAGTCCATGGATACTCATTTTCAGAATTGGGCCGTGACCATGTCGCTTTGTCTTTTGCCTATCAAGGCAGCCATTACGTTGGTCATGCAGAGCAGCAACCAAAAGCGGGGACAAAGGGTAGCGGGGGGGGAGCTCCGCCATCTAGCCGGCTTGCCGAGGATTATTCTTGCACTGGTCGCGCTTATTCTGGTCAAGTTTATACAACTTGCGAAATGATTTGTTTTGTGCAGTATACTTCTGTTTCTTAACCAATATTCACATGTGACGGCTCAATATTTTCCAATAATATTTCACCAATCGACATTCCCAGTTAAACAACAGAAAGAATCAGGTGAAAATACATTGACACATTCTGGCATGCTTGTTATTGTTCCCCTTATTCTTTCTCATTTCAATTTTATTAACTGTCATCAACAATTTTTCAGCCATGTTGTTTGACTGTTGTGTTGGCTGAATCAATCAGGGGTCATTTGGTGGGGCACTGACATCCTGGTGCTCTGGGGTTGCAGGATGCTTCATTCCGTTGTCTAGCTCTATGTCGGATGCATTGTCTGCCTCCCAGTTGTCTTGGCTGTTATTTTGATTATCGACATCCCCATTCCAGTCAAGTCAATTTTCAGTATCCGATATGCTTTCCTGTTTGCTAGCCTAATCACTTTTGGCCAGATGGTGGTCAATTCTATTGATTTGGTGGACGTTTGATATTTGAGTTCGTTCTCTAGGAAGGTCCGTTGCAGACAAAGCTGTTGGCCCAGGTAAACAATCTGACAATTTGAATGCAGCTGTACCATCATATTCGAAGATTGACCAGGATGCTTAGACGATCTCTTCAGTATCTGAAATGTATGCTCCGGCTGACAATGGCTTAATTTGAGTGCAAGATTACTGCTGTGTAGATTGTTGGTTTTGGCTTGCCTGCCATATGTCCAAAACATCATGAACCTTGGCAAATTTGTGCAATCTTCTTTCCTCCAGCTCGCACATTATTGCCACCTCATTTCGAGGATTTGTCAGATCCACTGCTAGGTCATCGCCTGCTGAAATCCGGTGATTGGCTCTAGGAAACTGCCTTACCACATCATTTTTGCAAAAGGTGCTGCCTGTGGTTTTTGACTGCCTCCAACTGATAATGCCTCGCCCAATGGAGAAACTGGCCTCCACTCCAACACTTTGTAGTATGATAGAGAATATATCGTGTACAACATTGGAACGATCGGTGTACTGTGAGTGCGTTTCCACTTGCTGTGGCCACAAGTCGGGGATATCCAGTATTCAAAATGTACTGCTACTCTACATTGGGTCGGAGTTGAATTTGTGAAGATTTAACTGAATTTGGCCCCAGTTCTGTGGTAATTCAGACTGTGAATTCAAATAGAGCCTTGCGGCTGTCAAGAAGTGTGCGGCGTGATCACTTTGTCCAGGCGTTTCATCAGCCACATTTTTAGGCATTAAGTATTGTTCATTATCACTGGACAAATCAGATGGATTATAACAAGATTGACCAGATCGAGAGGCCATTACGAAGGAGAAGAGATTGTTGCTTGGTACGGGTTCAGAATCAATGACAGGCAAACATCTTCTTTTGGTGTAATATTCATTCTCCACATACTTCAGCAACGCCTCCTCGTATTGGGTAGTATAGGAAGTCTCTTCCTGAGGGTTGATATTAATTCCCCTGTCTTGCTTCCTAAATGATTGCAACTTCCACAAAAGATCAAAGATATGTGCTGAAATGAGATTTATACCCACAGTTGAAGTCATCTAAGCATATAATTTGGACAGCTTCTGGCGCACCAACTTCACTGCAAAGTACCTGTGTTTCTTCTATTGAGTCATGTTCTTAGCTGAAGCTCGCATAAAGCCAGCCGTATGATTGAACATGTCGTTGTACACAGTGATAATCTGATGAAGACATACCAGATACCTTTCGACATCCTCAGGGTTCAGTACTGGAATGGGTATGAATCTTCCAGTACGTACCTGACAACAGTCCTCTCATTCTGTGTTGTGAAGAGTGGCTGGTGATTGCTGTTTTTGAATTCTTGAGCCACTTACGGGTGAATTCTCATAATCAGTAGGCTCACTGAAGCAACTCAAGTCTTGGAATGCACCATGTCTTAACATCCATAATTAGTAGTACTACATTATGTACATTGGCTTATTGACAGTCAATGAAATCATTTCGAAGACCAGGTGTTAGAGTAATCAGTACAGCAAGCATTTGCTGCTACATGAAGGTCAGTTTCAGGTCTTTCAAAATATCTTGAAATACATACTTTCTCAATTATGTTTGCTAAACCTAGTTTCATGGTTGACATAATGTTGATTCTAGCATTGCCCTCTTTTCAAAGTTTTTGACTTTTCCCAATGTCTAAGCTTTTCTTCTCTCCAAATTGCTGATTGCGCTCATGGGATTCCGAAGACTTGGTTGGGCCTTTTACACCTAGAGTGCTCATGAATGCACCTAATGTAAGCTGAATGACGTGAGCCATGCATGGTATGTGGTTTCTCAATACAGGCCACTCGATTCCAGAAGCCTCAAGGGTTGATTGTAATTCGCAAGTCATCAAGCAAGTTGAGGAAGCATTATCAGTCATAATTCCAAGTAAATGGTGGTCGGTAAGCTCCACACCATCAAGAATTTTGTTCAAATGTACAACAAGCCGTACTCTGGTATATTGACCCTAGACCTATCATCCTTATTTAGGTTTGAAAGTAGCAAAACAATAGGCTTTCAATGTCGTTGAATGTGAGCTGTACTTCTCGCAATGCCTGACTGTGATCCATATAGCAAGCAATGACCAACATGATGGGTAATTTGTTTGTTGATGTCCACCAGTCTAAAGCTACACTAACTTTATTTCTTGATGGCAATTGCTTCTTAATTGTATCTACTGCCAGAGGTTATGCCCTCTGGCAAACATTGTTCAGCATACTGGCTGACAGCAGCACCGACTCGCTTTGTAATGCATTCTCCGACTGTTGTAGCTCGAGGTTTGATATAGCATTCTATCAAATGAGAGCCGAAGAATATTGTTATATAAGGTAGTGATTCCAGATGTCTTGGTGTAATTCAGCAGTTTCAAAGTCCTTCGCTGCCAGTTTGAAGAATTTTGTCAGTCACTTCAGCAAATATTGATACAATCGAAATGTCAAATATGAATTCCATTTGCAAAGTTACAGTTGTAATTCCTCAACTTCCTTGCCTCCTCAGTATGGCCAAAGCAGTCTCATTGACCATTAAACTAGTCAATTCAGTGACTTCTGACTTTGTTAATTCATTTAACTTTGCAATGTGCGCTTGTGCCAGCAAGTATTTCACGTTGGAGCTGGTTTGATGTTCTGATGGGTGGCGAAGCACTGAGTGATAAATGATAGGTATGATAAGAGCACTGCTGGTCTCCTCCATTCAGCAGTGTATATAGATTGGCTACAAACAATCAAGTTTAAGATGATTCCAGGCAATAGGACACATCGAACCTACATCCATTGAAGCCCATGAAGCATTCTATATGGTATGAAATGCAAGGTCGCTCAAATCGTGCAAAAACACATGATTATTTCTGGAAGATATTATAGCCTCTAGTGAAAAGGTATTTAAAGATGTTGAATCCAACATTGTGGTACAAATTTGAAAGCTGGGTCATTTGATTTGCGACAAAGTCAAATGTAACCTTCTTGTGTAGGAGTAAGCCGGTTATTAAATATTGACTCGAAAGCTACAAGCAAGTAAAACGTTAGACCTGTGAGACATTCAATGCATATGTCAGAAGTGGAATACAAAGACATATTGAGAAGACTGATCTTTGATAACTCTATTTAGGAATACTAAGGTGCAGCTCATTGCTGTGTAGGTTACTGAGTTCCCACAAAAACTGTTGACTCTCTGTTGGCACTTATTTTTAGGAGGCAGTTGTAATACTGTGACAAGCAGTTCTGCCCATACAGGTGGCTGATAGTTCAATTACCGGTTAATGCTGTTTGATTCCCATTTGAGTATCCAAGATGCAAGACCAAAAACCATTTATGCAGTATTGATGCTCATTATTAGGAGGCAATAGCAGTATCGTCAGTAGCATTTTTGCCCATAAAGGTGGCTTGTACTTTGATTCTGGGTTAACACTGTTACATCGCCTTTTGATTATCCAACAGGCAAGACCAACAATCTTTGATGCTCTGTTGATGAACAATTTTAAGACATAGTCGCAATATTGTCATCAGCATTTTTGGCCATAACGCCGCCAATCCTGTGATTATGGGTTAATGTCTTTGAACAGCTCTGTGATTATCCAAGATGCATGACCAAATATTATTGATGCTCCCTTGATGCTCATTTGTAGGATGGGGCAATGAGCCTGTCACTTTCCTTTTTATCAATAAAGATGGCCAATAGTTCCTCTTTGGCAAGATGTGACCATGAAGCCCTTTGATGGCAGAAGGGGTAAGACTAAAAATCTGTGATGCTCCATTGACACCCATGTTAAAGATACAATAACTGTCATTGGATACGCAACAACTGTACACAAAATGCATATGGTCATTATTGACAGACAATATATTGTTTCTATGTATAATCATTTGGTTCCAAACACTTTGAGGCCTCTCAGTTTCTTAGTTACCACTAGCCACATTATCTGCGTATTGAATGATATAGGCCCATCGCGTTTGAGCACTTTCGGCCGGCAATTTACACCAAATAGATCCCTACTCTGGTGTTTGAAATATATAGCCTGGCTTTCATCCCGGTCTGTGTCCAGCTCTTTCTCCTCGATGTCGATGACATACCATGAGCAATTTTCGAAATCTCCACCATGTACAGCCAGTCTGAGCAGACTGTTCACGCAGTCGGATGCATGGATCAATGAAGCAGGATGGCTGTCATTCATCAGGGTTCCCGTTGCGCATTGACCTCTTCTTTTTCAAGTCGTATGACATTATGGACTGAAATTTTGTTAGTATATTCTGTATCCAATGTAGGTTATGCTTTCTCACATAACCATAACAGGCTGGACGATATCAAGTTGGTTGGTCATCTATCGACCGGATTTGGAGTTTATGGCTTTCGCATAGGCTGTAAAACACTTGTAAATGCACTGACGAATTATCATGTCTTCCAATTTGGTCCCTGAAATTCAAATTAAGCTGCGAAGTAGCAAAATCAGCATATGTATTGCTTCTCAACAAGATATGTTGTTAATGTAAAGAATTTGCATATGTCTTCCTCCGGTGACACAAGAGCTGTCACCATTTCCTCGCTGGAATGTGATTTCTGTATTGAAATTGGCTGGTAACGCTATATGCTGGTGTAAAAGCTTACAGGTTGAACAGGCTTTAATTGCTGTTTCGGTGACTAAACCGGGGCCATGCCAGGTGGCAGAGACATTATATATTGGTATGATAGTGATTTCTCGGAACCCAACCTCATTTGACTACATCCTCATTGAGAAGTTCGTTGCGGCATTTTCAATTGTCCAGAGATAATATCAAGAGACTGGAAAAGGTCTCCAAATGTTGTTGGTGATGGTGTGGCTACAGTTGTGATAGTTTGGGGCTTGATGACTACTGGAACCTTCAATTTGACCGTCCCATACTTCATATATCTCTGACTGACATAGTTAGCTGTGTTCCCCCATCCTGGATGCGTCAATTCATTAAACCTCATCTGCGTCTGTCAATAAGGTTTTATGTTTTACACTACCGTTTTGGAGATTGTGACTAACACCCAGCCGGGTTTGTCATCTTCACTCATCTTGCCCAGCTGTGATTCTTTTTCATCATCTTCCTTGTCTTCCCCACTCTCATCATCATTGGAACTGGCAAGATTGCTCAGCCTGTCTCTGATAGCATACAACATTACCTCAAATGTATTAACAGGCTTTCTGCTTCTTGATTCTGTCGTTTCAGCATTTCTCATATCTTCCTGTCGTTGCATAATCACTGTGTCCGCATGTAGAACTCAGTTTCTTGCCACACCTGTCTCTCTATCCAGATATTTTTCAATCCATTGTTCCTTCTCTTGGTTGCTCAAATAGATCGTTTCTCGTCTTTTCCCCGTCGCAAGCTGCTTTTGAAAGTCAAGCTGCGCGGTGCTCCCAATGGTATCTGCTGCCAAGCCACTCTTTTCTTCATGCACTGGATGATGTTGTCTTGTGGATTGCTTCATTAATTTGCCGTATTTTCCCACCAGTACAGATGAACCGTTGCCTTTCGCAGCACCGACCATTGTATCTTGAGTTTTCTTCGTTGTTGGGCATGATGTTGCATGTTGCATGATCTGGACCAGATGGAGAGAAGGTGTATCTTTTATGTCAAGGTTGGTAGATTTGATCTAGTTGAATGAAGGAAAATCTGTGGTTTGACCACCACTTCATTGGGAACAGCAATGATCACCCGATAATGTGGCTTGAATATTAGTGTCTGTTTCATGTAAGATCCTGGGGATGTCTTGAGACAATCATCAAAAGATGTTCTTTCCATCAATGAATGTCCAGTGTATCTCTACCGAACATGAGATTTGGGTTGTCGTTCACTGTGATGTATGCCTGAAATGACACAAGCAACATGAGACCAAATATTGTTCAAATCGCGAGACCATTGGAAACTCCTGTAACCAGCCGCCATGCACTGGAGTATTTCTCCTGAGTAGAACATGCAAGTTGGCTGTCACTCATTCAATTTTGACTTGAAGCTAACTGTATATTCCTTAAGACTTCCCACATCTTTTCATTATTGTCTTTCTCACCTTTTCCACAACAGCAAGTCATGGCTCCACAAACACCTTGACAGTTGTGGGTGGATCTGAATAGTGCCAAATGACAGGCGATTGATCCAATCCGCCATGTGGTGAAACGCAGCAGCAACGCAGACACCAGTTAGTTCACCACCACACTACCAATACAGCCAGCACAAATGTGACCAAGTGCTCACATGCCAAAATTGGCACCACAATCTGATGTAGTACGAATATGACGGAGCATGCAATTGCATGTGAGTCAATTGATTTCAAGGTACACTGCGACCAACTAACACTATATGGTACAGGTTGTGACCGTAGACAGCTACAAGATAATTGGAACCCTGCTGTTAATAAGAAACTACCATGGTCGACCAAGGTATTTGTCCGTACAGTCCGTGACATCCAATATCATGATGTGGCTAGTTCGGGAACTTTTGCTGACAAGTTTCTTGATAGGCATTCCCTATAGTGGACCAAACAGGCTATAAAGACCTTGGAGGAGACTATGGTGTTGGATATGGTAGATGTATTGGCAGAATTTCACATTTAGAAGCAGCAACTGATTTCTTGTCGTTATTGAACATATCAGTGACTATGGCATGGTAACGAGGTCAGGTACTGCTAGAACAGTCCTATATGCGCCTTGCAGTGAATATGGCCTAAATGGCTAAAGGATGCTTTTCGCACGCTGCAATAGAGAAAACAAATTAGCCGATCAAGTAACCTCGAGCTGAACAGCGAGAGGAGATGTTGTAGGGAGCTGAGTTTCCTCAGCATAGAAAAGTGAAGGCTGCGATAGTAAGACATGTGGCAATGGTTTATGAATATCAACCTGCCAGCTGCATTTCTTGCCAAAATGGCACAGCAAAGAACCTGCAGATATGCTGAAGGCATAAACAAATGGGCACACTTCCATTAGAACCAACGGCACTTTCGCCTGGAACACCAACTGCACCAGCTGGTAATAATATAGGACCCGGAAGTTTTGAAATCGAAGGTGTGCAATCCGGATATGTGTATATACATCCTCCTCTTCACAATGCTCAATTTTTCAATCGTAATGTAAATGGCAAGGATCACCAGTGTGATAATGTTTATATTCCAGATTTGCTGACTGCTGATGGAACATCCACTGGTTAGTATACTATCTGCAGTGTGGTGATGTAGGTGGCATCCATTTTGCGGATGAGAGTAGTGTATTGAGCGAACCTGAGAGTGATGATGCGCATTGATAGAAAGGATTGGGATTTTGGAGTTATATTATTATCTACAATTAGCGGACACTTTAGAGTATATTTTAAAGGATAAATTTATGTGCACAATTAATGACCAATGTTGTGCTGAAGGAGAGAGTACACAAAGACGATAGAATGGATACCAAAATCCTATTAATGATATTCAATGCCAAATTCAATGGTTACATATTGCAGATACACCCAATGCAAAATGAGCATCAAAGGAGCATAAATGACTACTGGTGCTGTAAGTCAAGTATTTACAAAGCAACTTGGTCATTGTTATACACAATCAGAGTACTGGCTGCCTGTTTAGGCAAAAGGGAAAGGGATACGCTCTCTGCCCCATCTTGCCAATGAGTGTTAACAGAGTGTCAATGATTTTTGGATTTGCATTTTGGGTAATTTATGTGGCGCGTGATCACAGACATCTATTAACAAGGAGTTGGAAGCCTTCGTCCTCTGGTAAGCAAGAGATGTTCCCGTGACAGCCTCCCAGACAATCACAATTCCCAACATCATCAAGTTTGCACGTCTGTGTTCATAAGTGTTTCAGCCAATCACACTGGGCAAACCAATATATATAGACTGTAACAGCCACATCGCATTTTGATTAACCATGATGGAAGGCCAACAATCATTGAAACACTGTTGACACTCATTTTCAAAATCAGGAAGGGAGTGTATCTCATTTTCTTTGCCCTATAAACGCGGCCAAAACTGTGATTATGTATATCAATGACCATTTCTCTCTTTAATTAACTGACGTAGAAGACACAACATTGTTGACGCTCTGTTGATCCCCATTTTGGAAGTTATTCGTGATGTCATAGCGAGGATTTTCGCCCATTAAGGCAGCAAATACGGTCAGTACGCATTGCAACAACCAATTCTCTGATTAATCACCTGATTTTCAAAAGCATTCATTTTTGACACACTGTTGACACTGATTTTCAGCATTGGGAAGGGAGTGTGTAACTGTCTCTGTAGCCTATGAAGGCAGCCTACACCATATTTATAAATGTGTGCAACCAATCGCCACTCAGATCTACCATGATCCAGGACCACCAATCGTTGAAGCACTGTTGATACTCATTTTCGAAATGGGGCAGGGAGTGCATCACTTTCTCATTTGTCTATAAATCAGGCCAATACATCCTTCATGATTGGCTGCCTCCAATTGCCTCTCAGATTACCCAAGATGCAAGACCAAAACTCCTTGACACTCCATTGACTTCCATTTTCAGGATGAGGCACAAAGTCTATCAGTCATATTTGTAATTATGAAGGCAGCTAATACATCAAAAAACGACAATGACGTATCAACATAATATTTTGTAATTGGGCATAGGATATCTAAATGTGACTATTAATAGAAATACTCAAAAACCAGAACTGGAGATTGGACTTAACGGGTCCAGCCAAATCCAACGAAATATGCCGGTTGACAGGTACAGGTCAGGGTTTGAACCAATCTGATACAGCCGGTCGCGTTTTTGGACAGATATGGAACTGAACCAACTCACTTTTGTGGTCCAAACCCAGACCGCTTGCTGGTTACCCGGAGCTGTTGCTAACACTAGTTACAGTGTGGAGCTGCAGGTTTCACCAGTTTACCACCTTTGTAGCAGCATCTAGCAGTGAGTATTGCAATTTGGATGATAAGTTTGTTACTTTAAAGATCTACATTCATCTTCAGATTACATTTCCATAGCTTCCATAATTTATCTGCATATACATTGGTGCAGGATACACACTGGTGGTACATGGTGATGATTATTATAATGGTGATAGTAATTGTGATGGTGATAGTAATGGTAATGTTAATGGTAATGGTAATGGTGATAACGATTGCGATGGTGTTTGTAATAGTGATGATAGTGATACTTGCCAATGGCAGAGTCTCCTGCCTTGATGGCTGTTATGGCAATGGCAGCTACAGCAATGGCAGCTACAGCAATAGCTGCTATGATAATGGCTTCAGCAGCAATAGCTACTAGAGCAATGGCTGCTATGGTAATGACTGCTGCAGTAATAACTACTACAGGATTGGCTGCTATGGTAAAGTATTCAGCAGCAGTGGCAACTACAGCAATGGCTGCTTTGCCAAAGCCCACTATATTGATAACTGCTTTTGCAAAGACTTCTACAGCAATAACTGCTTTGGCAACAGCTTCTATGGCAATGGCTGCTATGGCCATGGCTGTAATCGCAATGGCTGTGATGGCATCGGCTGCTATGGAGATGGTTACTTCAGCAATGGCTGCTATGGCAATGGGTACTACAACAATTTTTGTTACAGAAATGGCTGCTGAGGTGATGGCTACTACCCAAATAGCTACTGCAACTGTACTTTCATTAAATGTCATTGAAGCATATCTCAATGTTAATACTCTCTTCAATGTTGGCCATATGATGACTCTTGGTGACATAGGCTCTAAGATATTCTCTATATTAGTCAATTAATGCAAATAGGTATTAACTTACCAAATTTCATTGATACCACAATTAGTAGATTGCAGATTCTAAAATTGATTTGTTGGTACATTCTTTCGAGAACTTTGATATTGAAGCTCCTCCTGGCCAGGTATATTTTGGAATCCAATTGGAATTGTCTCTACAACTATGAATATCAATTAGGTGGACAATTCCTATCTTGTGAATATCTGCAATTTATAGATGTCAAGTTTTTATAATTTGTTGTAACTACTGGGAATGCACATCTTTGGATGATCAGCATCTCAAATCTACAAGAAATTGACTTTTGTTCTGATATTTCAAATTCCTTAGATGTATCAAAACGTCTCTATTCTATATTTGCCACTTTCAAATGTGGATAATATTTTGCACAATTTTTATGCGTTGTGACCAGTCAGATAGGGGTAATTCAAGATGCTCCATTTTGGTAATGTATCTGAAATCTTAATAGAGAAAATTGTGTAATATCATATTCTTGTTTAAGTCTACTAATGTAGATATATGAGTAGATACAGTTGACACATATAGATGTCAATAGTATAGCACACTATAAAGCCAAGAATATCAGTAAGATTTAAAGGATTATGGCAAGCTTACTATATACAGAGTGTATTACACAGCTCTGGACACTTACATACAGCAGTATCATTGCACAGGAAATCGTAATTTTGAAAGTTTGTGCTTTAATCTTGGTTCTTGTATATGGGGTTGAAACAATTGCTATAACAAAGTGCAGACAATTTCACATATTTGTGGATAGTATTTGAATAGCAGTAATCAACTACTCAGTTGCTTATTAATACAAAGCAAGAGAGTAATTGGAGTGAATATTTGTTTAGGAGGTTACACTTCAATGCCAGCTGTTACATCCAGTATTCCAACATCATAAGTAACAACTATTGAAAGAAGTAGAGACTGCAGCAACTGAATTCTAAAGAATATTTGCACAAAAAGTAGCTAAAATCAAGACTGTAGCAAACATATATGCTTACAGAGTGCGAAATACAATTTCGACCAAGTATATAGAGTTTTAGATCTTCCTACTACAGACTATGGCGGAACATTTAACTTGTAGCATTGCTAATCAGATGTGTATTACGGATTCTCGGAAGAACAACATCTATAGGATGACTTCAGATAAAAATACAAAGTTATGTATTGAATTTTACATCTAATAATTGAGTTTGAAGATTAGTCAGATGAAGTATGTCCACCATAACTGCAGAAAACCATTGAAGAGGACATAATACAGTTCAAATATCCAAAGTTACATTGTAAATTCCTCACATTGGAAATAATATTGCAAAACTATACTTGTATAATTCATATAAATAATATTTTTCAATGCCTACATCTAAGCCATGCATAAGTGGCAGATCAATTTGGAAGTAATTCGGTTACACTTGATCAATATTGGCATATAATGTCAGGTGAACATGTGACAACTACATTTAAAAGATACTCATATCATTTGCCATTTAAGGTTGGTTAGTTATCAATGTCTCAAAATGGTTGTTCATCTATATGCCACTAAACAATGGCGGAATACATTCAGAGCTTGTCATTTGACTCTCAAGTATTGTTAGGACTTGCTCCCATTCTGTGCCATGTCAAGCGAAGTAATTCATTCCAGGCAAATGCCGATCTGTAGTGTATTGGAAAGTGACAAATTCATAATACTTGGAGGTATATTGGTAGACTTCATAGTTTCCACCGTTTCACAGCAATTGCATGTAGAAACTAATGAACACTGGGGACACACAGTTGCTGGGTTGGTATTCAGTTGTGATGAGAATATTCTTCTAGACAGTATATTTATTAAACTCTGGAATACACTGTTGTATCATTATCAACTATATCAAAATTCCAATTCTGTTCAAGATCTTGAACTAGATTATATCTTTCAATATTTCATAACTCACACTGGGATCATTTTATATCCTCATAACATCTGGGTTTGATATACACAAATTGAAGAGATTCACTACAACAATATCTTCTAAGTACAAGATCCATTATTTCCAGTGTTATACAATAGCTGAACTCCATTGAATCAAATTATCACATGTCTGGTATGCCACCTAGCTACAACAATTGTATTTTCCTTTTCCATGTGATGCAAGAAGACTCAACAGAGGGTATTATGTCCATAAGATTAAGAATATATGTTTGTAATTCGAATTGAATACCAAAATCCATATAGTGTGTTTCTTTTGATCATACTGTATTCACTCTAACTACTGTACAATAAAATCAGATTCTGTCCCCCATCAAGTGAGCTGGGAAAGATGGCAAACCCACATGGTAGGGCTGAAAGTGGTGACAGGTATATCTGGGTTGTGAAACAGATTGATCAGACGCATGTTGTTCCAGTTGGAGGAATAGTTTATTACACATATCTGGCAGAAGGGAATGTAACATTAAATAGCATTCGCAGCATATTTATAGAGAATTGTTAAGTGTATCAAGACATCTACTAAACTGAATAATCATCAAAATACCTGAATTAAAGTGTGTAGAAGTAAGATAGTATATCAAATTGTACTGTTAGATACAATGATTACCATTATCAATCTTGGAACACAATGCTCCCAGTGCAAGATGCTCTTGATTTGGCTCTGGGACAAGGTACATAGTCTCAGTAGCTGTGAAAATTTATCCACTTAACAGCTGGTTGGTTTTCTTTGAGTGGCATATAACGGTGAATATGTTTCACAACAGTGAGAGGATAGAAACCAGTAGTAAATGAAGTGCTTAATAGTATTTCAAGGTTGTCTTTGCTATGAATATCTTACTGCAGATTGCTGATATAGCATTAGTTTTCTCATTGCAGTCACAATCTGAGCTCTTTATTGTTCAGTCATCAACATAATCCCTATCAGAATTCTCGTTATTACTCCATTATAGATAGATAGCTAGTTGCTGTTAACATTTCCTGCTGACGAAAATGCATTGTTGATGTAGCCACAATGTCCCAAAGGGAATCATTTTCATGCACAAGTTATTCTTACATGCTATGCTCCCAACTATGGCAATCCTCAAACAAGATATCTAATTGTAGCAAATGTTAGCATGTATCTCAAACCAAGGTCAATAATCTCCCAGATACTGCATACTCAGATATCGAGTCATCAATAACTGGAAATTATTGATGTAGTATACCCCATTGGGTCTGATTACATGTATATTGATTGATATCTGCAGGATGTATACCTTTGCATAATCACAATTTAACAGTATGTGCTCCCACCAGAGGATATACAGTAGATGTGGCCAATAACTATGCGTACTGCTGATGTCTCTTAATTTGGACATCCCAGTAATAGTGATATAGTTGCATAATCATATTTGAATCTGCAAGCCAGGGCATACCTCGTGCCAATTGATTAATATTCGGCCCAAGTGTAACTTTACTCAAGGTGACTTTTCAGGTCAACATGACATGGTTTTGGAAATTGGTGCTGTGGAACTCATTCGCATGTGACTCAATTGTATGTGCTGCAATCCATCATGTACCAGTACAACTGGTATGAAAATACCTCTCACATTTTTGGCCTGCTCAGGTCTGGAATGTCAACTCAAATAGATCAAATTTCAAATCTTGACAGTTGGACAAATTACTCTCTGAAGGATTGGTGATGCTGTAAATTGCATGCTCTTCAATGAGTAATCAGTGATTGGTGTCATGAGTAGAGAGCTTGAAAGGGGGTTAAATTTGAAGTGCAAAAATACCAACAGGATGATGAGTACTTATGACTATAATGATTTGGATTTGACAAATGTAGTACAATCTGTGGAAGTTAAAATCCATGAAATTGTCATGTCCAACAGTATCCCATTGGCAAATTATACAATCCATCAAGATATTCAGGCCTGCCCCAGCCAGATATATGCCTAGGTGTGAAATGTAATAATTACGTTACCAGACAGCGATGGGTAGAGTTTTCTGCAAGGATCAGACAGGGACAACTGAGTCGAAATTATCCAGACCAGGGATGAGCAGGGGTGTGTTGAAATGAAAGGTGCACTTTAAAGGAAGATGGTAAGCTTATATGGCTGACCAAAGCAGAAAATAGTTGAAGAATATCAACAAATGTTAATAAGAAAGGGGCTATTCAATATTGCAAGGAAGCTGAGAAGTGGTGTGAACTTGCACAACTTGTGGAAAGAGGAAAAGGGGTGGTAATTAGATAGTTTGGTAGGAGAATTGTTCCAGAGGAGTGTCTAATAGTTGAAGAAGCTTCAGTAAAGAAAGGAGAATAAAGAACAATTAATCACCACCGTGAAGTAGATTTCATTCAATAGCTTGACTTCAGAATTAAGTGAACTAGAAACAACTATCTCTTCTGCGAACTCAGCAGTGTGTACTCGAGATCCCGGCACAAATAGAGTCCTACATGTATACCCATTTCAAACGCATAATTATAATTTCTAGTTGTATTCTCGGATTGATGAAGTCACTCAGATTTCGGGTTGCAGGATCATTGTAGTGCTATCACCTAAATTGAACCAATAACACAACATTCATGAGGATTAGTACATCAGTTGCAGAGAGCGAACACATTATTGCCAGGGAATAAGAATCTCGTCTGCATATAATGCAGAATCAATAATGTGCAAAATTGAAGGCATTGGAGAAGTTATAATGTACGAATACTCAATTGAACTACCAAGATTTATTAACAGTGTCAATCAGCAGATGCTTAAGGACAGTGGTATAGTATAGCATTCAATATTGAAGAGTTATTTGAAATATCCACCAGGTTGCCAATTTCTTCACTACTCAATTTATCCTCTATACACCACCTCCATATATTGTACAATAACAGCCTACACTCTTTGCCTGGTCAGTGTGTTGAAGGCATGTCTTGGACAAATGGACAGGTACTGGGCGCTCCCAATTGCACATTCGGATTTGTCAAACTATCCTGGAGAATACATCATATTCACCTACCATCAAATACACAAATAGGCATTGTTGAAGTTGTGGTGAAGGGCACATAGTGCAGATATGAAAATACAGTGATAGAGTGGCTGCCTAGAGTGGGAAAATCTATTTAAGAATACCTTGAAGGTGACAATGTACTTACCACAGTGTAAAGAGCTACATGAGTTAATATACAATGCCAACAACTGCAAACAAGAAACTGGCGATACTGTATGATTGATATCATCTAGTGCAGCATATCATACGCAATAGTTGGTGGATATCAATGATGCTCCACAAGATCTGAAAAGGTTGAGAGATGGCAACTAACATTAATTCAATATAGCAGCCTGTGTCCAAGTAGCAGTCATGTAAATTGGTGAGTTCATTCTCAGTCACAAAGCTAAAATAAAGTACATTCATGGTGCCATACATATGCTAGGTGGCCCAAACCGTACGATATCACAGAATTCAATTTCAGCTTTGGAGCTCAATATCTGGAAGAGCTTATTCGAGCGGAGCTTCTTGACTGGATAGAAGGTATTGGACTCTAGAAAATAATTACTTGCTAGGTAGATATAGAGGGTACCCAATGTATGAGTACATCATAAGTTATACAAGTGGAGGAATTTGCAGCATTTCAGGTTAATGAAGTTCCTGGCTGACAATCAAAGAACCATAATGAATGGCTTGAGTTATACTGAAAGAATGGAAAAATGATGAGGAATAGCTGCAGAAAATACTATAAGAGATAATGAGTTCATAAATAAAGTGCACCTTAAATATATGGCACATGCAGACCACCTGCCTAGTCAGTTGTCCAGAGGACAATGGGGGAATGAAGCAGATTCATTGTGTTGGGTAAAATGAAAAAAGATGAAATGGACAGATAGGTATTCAAAGTCTTAAGTAAAAAGTCAACAATAATCAAACCACATAATTGGGTAGATTTTTAAGATGAAGGGGAAAGCTATTGGCTGAAATGCACACATGTTACACCAAACAATCTTATCATCCTACTCATATCTTCTACCAATCTCAATTTTGGGAACTTTATAACTACTGTATGAATAGTGAGAAGATTTGGAACAGCACACAGAATCAATCAGCATCATTTGCCTACCTGCTATATGAATGCTATTGAGAAGATGGGGAAGTTAGAATATTGTGACAGGATATGTGAATGGGATACTGGGGATACAGAGGAAAACATAAAGACAGGCTGAAGTGGAAATTGGTATATGATACCCCTGCAGGTATATTGGAATCTTGGCCCACCCATACCCTTAAAGACTGACAGCTACAATGCTGTTCAATTCAATCCCCATCACACATTGATAACTGTACTGAATATTTCTACCTTAACATAACAGACAACTAATATACAGCAAGATAACGTTTATGTCAATTCATAATATTACAGCAGTACCTATACAACAGATTACCAAGAATTCTATTGTTTAGTTATTGCTGCTATGAACCTCAACTACGCTGCTGCTATTGCCACTGCAGCCACCACAACTACCATGGTTACTATATAAGGCTAGTTTGCAGATATCTCTATATTTGCAATCATAACACTCCAGTATCCCTATTATTGGAGACAAGAGTATAAATCAGCAAGGACTTCTTTATCAATACTCTTGTGGCAGTGTGTCCACAAGCTATCAGAATGCTGGCTCAGAAGCTTTCCACAGGCAGCCATGGTGACTGAAGTTTGACATTTCAGACTTCTTTGTGTACATTAACAATTCTGTCAACCCTCATGTAGAATTACTATCACACTTGGCAGAACAATCCTTGAATGGAAGAATGTAAAGTACAACCCTCCAATGACTGCAAAAGTGACCTGCATAGTGCTGGCCATTTTACTGTAATAACTGAACAGTACCAATCAGCATAGCCGAGGATGATATAATGACCTGGAAGGCTGTTTAACTGGTGAGAGTACTATTCCACACTTGGGAAAATTCTTTCCAATCAGGATATTTGTTATAAGTTGCTACAATTCACTAACATTACCAGCAAATCATCCATATAGCCTGAGTTTGCGATGAGACATCTCTACCACACATATAATAACTGCCTTATCATGTTTGACCTAAAAGTCCAAAGCCAAAAAGTTGCATCCTTCTGGAGACTTTCAGGATGCTAAATGGCTGTTATACAATAGCTGGCCAACACTGGAAGATGACATTAACAGTGAAGTTATGGACTTCAAATAATAACAGCAGTTAGCAATGCCAATTAGTGATTACCCTTGTATGAATTACTATACCTATGCCAACTAACATCCTACCATTGCTGTTGAGTCTGTGCTCCCAACCAAGAATACCTGCAACATCTTCTTTCTCTGAAATGAATAAAATTCCTCCAGTCTCAACCCTATAAACCAAAGGAAGAGAATATAAATACAAAGCAACTAATATGGCAGAGCAACTGATAGATAGGGCATGGAATAGCAATAAGTATAAAGCTGGTACGAGTAACCAAAATAGTTCAACGGAGAAAGAGATTACACCACAGCACACCAAGCAATCTAAAGTAAACATGAGAATGACTGTCACTTCAAATTCCGCTGACAGAGGGACCAGAATCAGATGACTAAATCCCACCAAGATATAGCCTGGTATAACCCCCCCAAATCGCACCTAATACAGATCCATTTCTGCTTGTGAACATCCAATCCTTTCCATGCTAAAGAGTAACAAAAGGCCCCATCAACTGTGCTTGTCCAACCGATGGGGCGGCAGTTTTGATGACAACCTGATAAATAATAATGAAGTGAGTGACACATCAGTATGGCTCAGCCCCGACATGAATAGCAAGACAATCCTCCAGGATAATCCCAGGATGTAAGATTCCCCTCAGTGAGTACTGGGGAGTATTTCAATTACTTGACAAGCAGTAACTAAAGTATGTAAGTCATTCATGGGACTCAGACATATATTCCAGCAGCTATATATATAATCCATTAGACAGTAGGTCAGTTTCATACTGAGCATGGTGAGCTGTTCAATTCTGTCGAATGCTATAAAATATGGAATGTACAAATGGAAAGAGACTGGAAATGGTGAATGTGCAAGGAGTAAAACCCTATATGTGTTAATTTGTTTCCTTTCAGTGTATCTATTTCCTTTAAGTTTATGTGTATCCTTTAGAATTATTTGATTCCTGTAGATTTACATTTTTACATTAACTTTATACTTGATTCTTGAATTTACAATATTCTTGATTTCTTTATAGTTTTAACAAAAGGTTATGTGGGACAGGGAAAAAGAGAAGTGTGGTATACAGAAAGGGGCAGAAAGCAGTTGTGGTTGGAAAATCAATATCTCACTACCACCAATACTGATATATGCAGAGTGGGACAAATTGAGATTACAGTACAATAGATACTGACTTACAGATGGATAGTACACTTATATGGTAACGTATACAGAATACATACTCTATTATTCTACTCTGGGCTCCATACAGTTGTATCAGATTGTTGTGTGCCAACCCAAATATCTCAAGTTCCATGGCAGGATATTCCATCAAATTCTCTTTCCCTCCTAGTAAGCTGTTAAATCATCAACATCTCATTTATCACACATTACAATTGGATGCCCCACCCTACATCACTCAGTCCATCTCCATTATCCTTATATCCCAGTACCCTGTATATAGAGTTACTTAGAATGCTGTTGCATAGTCTGAGAGCACTTTGCTTAGCTGCCGGGGGCCTGGGAGCATTTGGAAGTACCTGAAACTACTGGTAAAGTCAAGTGGAGTGTCTGGGAGGTTTGCATGAGGCTTGCGGATAAACTTACATCTCGCTTATTCAGGGACAACCAAATGTTGTAGTCTGTGATGAAGGTACACCTGTGGATGAGAAAGCGAGATGGGGGATAATAATGGCAACATTATGGAGAATAAGAGCAGATATGAGAAATAATGGATTCAGCGTACTTGATTGGGTTTAGAATACTTCGTATCTGTGTTTTTGCGCAAGGGATCAGGAGTCCTAACTGGTGTATCATGAATAGAACATGCACTGATACACAAAATTCTCTCCAGCGCCAGTTTCCCATCATCATTTTCCCCATCTCCTCCCATTTCTCGCTTTCCCATCCTTCAACTCTACCATCACCTACAATCACAAAGTTGAGTCATTCCTATCTATTTGTCCATACCATTATCATGAGTTAATACCTAGTACATATCTCACCAAGTATTGTGCGCACTGAGTACTGCATCATCTCAAGATTAGTGTCTCTCACTTCCAACCGGTCTCCTATCTGCTAGCCGACTTAGTTGTACTCAACTCTCTATATTTCCATAATCACGTGTCAACCAATGACTACCATCTCAGCTCTGATTATGCCTCGCATCTTATGTACTGCCTCCACAATGACCACCTCCAAGATCTCCTCCAATTTCCATCAATTGTAGTCTCCTAGTGTGTCTCCAAGTTCACCGAATCTCAGCATCTAGGTGTTTCTCCAAACATGCTAAATTACGGTGTTCAAGCACATTCCCCAGTGCACACAATGACAGTGTGGTCTAACATGGGAGCGATATGGCAGAGAGGGCAGGATCAACATTCTCCGCACCTCTCGTGCTAACCAAAGAATGTTCATAAAAGAGTGTGATTCTGGCTCAATGAGGGCATGAAGAATGTAGAATAACATGACTTATTACCCGGTAGTAATAAGCCGCACAAATTGCGTGCATGAATGGAAGCTTGGCAAGACTGTGTGGGACCAAGAGCTGGGACAGATACAGTGTGAATTTTGTAACATGAGATGTCTATCTACCCTGGGGTCTCCCAAATATACACTCCCTGTTGCTCAGTTCACCTCTGTTATCCTTATATATCTGTGTGTCCCCCCTTGTTGCTCAGTCCATCTCCAATATCTCTATAACACGATTTGCCCCAAGCTGGCTTCCCCCTACCAATCTGAATTGTCCTGGTGGTGAGAAATGGATTTTCCCACCACAATGGCCTCCAAGTGCATCTCTAAGTTCCCCCAATCATCATCTCCAGGTACTCCTCTGACTTTGCTGAAACATTGTCCGCAGCCAGAGTGACCATATGTATAAGTTCTGAGCTGCACTCAAAGTCCCCCACAGACCTGCGCAGAGAACTCAGCTGCTGCACTATTTGACTATCCTGTAAGTCAAATATTGTAGCATCCTGAATGCACCTCCATACCTGCAGTTGCTTTCAGGAGCATCTGAAAATGCACTGGCTGAATCTGAGAGTACTTTTCTTCACTCCAGGGGGGCCTGGAAGTATTAGGAACTATTGAGAGGCACTGGTGTTATTCACCTGAGTGTCTGGGAGGTTTCTGTATAGCTTCCGAACCGATATACACTTTGCTGAGGTAATGGCCTTCCTTGTCATCTATTAATTGATGCCATATTAGGCTCTATAAGTGGCTCCAAACTTGCTCATTCCCAATCTTGAAGTGCATCACTGTATTTATATGATCACCAGTTTCAAGGTCACCACAAATTGCTCTCAAGTACCACCTACAGTCTGTCCAGATATGCTATGTGTAGATGGAATGCACTACAAATACGAAGATAAGTAAATCTATAGATGCGAACACACACAAAATTCATGACATTTAAAAGCGTTCTAATGATGTGTAATAACTGTTATTTGATGCATGCCTGCAGCACTTCCAGAGAATACATTATTTTCCAGAAATGTCGACCGCGATGAAAGGTTCCCCCAGGCTGGCTGCTGGCATTCCTCGGTTCATCCCAGCTTGTCACCAGACCTTCTATACCATTGCAGATTTATCACCATCTCTCACAGATGCCTCTGAATTCTGTTCCATTGGTCCAGTCAACTCTTGGATTGAGCCACCCTGTGATTGTGGTTTGACAACCCCCAAATACTCCTTGTGGCTTCCAGTGACTAATATACATTTTCCTTATGTCAGTATTCCTGCATCAGCAAAATATATTGTAGTCACTGGGAGTGGTTGTGATAAGTTTGGGAGCAGCTTGGACTGTCGCCCAATCAATTCAGGAATCCCAAACTAACTCTGAGTGAGAGCTCGAATTTTACAGAAATTCATTCGAAGGACTGCAGGTGATATCTGTGAGTCTTTGGATTTACACGAGCGATAAGAATATGCTCCATGTATGATACAGAGATCATGATTCTTAATCAACTTCTACATGATACTATTGAACTGAGAAGCTCATGCAACATATAATTGTTTACATCACTACATTAATGAGAACCAAACGAAATGGCAAGTGATTCAACAATGAATGCTGGTACAATGGAAACAATCACCCGGCTATGCAATTGAACCATATCAATTGAACCTCATCTGGATAATATCCCCTAAATCTCCCATCTCATGAGAGCCGGCAACTGCAGGAACACATGATTCATCAATGGAGTAAAGAAGCTGGAGGGGCTCCTTGTATTTCCGAAAGATTTGCATCTGGCGAGTGGGTGAAATTGCATTCTAATGTAATTTGGCTCATTTTGTGATATCTAAAAGGTTGGAATTGAGAGGTTAGCTTGCTGTGAATCTAAATTGGAGTTGGACAGACAATAGGATCTGTTCGGGGTAACAAGAGGTGCGCCACCAGGAATGGAGGAGTACTTGATGTGGAGTGAAGGGTGGACAAGGGAAGTGCTGATGGTGATGGAGGAGCACAGAATGAAATTAATGGGTACAAAGCCAGGCCAAGGAACTCCAATGGGGATTGAACAGCGCTGATCTAGCGTAGCAGTCCATCCATGCTGAGCAGCGCCAAAAGCGGAAGGAGGTGAAGAGTCTGGAATGATACAGACACACTCCGAATCAAAGTTGAGGATGGGATGGAGTTGCTCCTATTTTAGACCAGCATCGCTGACAGAGAAGGTTGTATGAAATGCTGTATGAAATATTGCAGCGCCAATCCAGCATGAGAAGCGCCAACAGGGATTGAGGAGCACCTAATATAGTGGAGGAGCACCATTGGAGGTGGGGGGGTATAAAGCAGCCCACCATGTGTAATTGACGAGTGCAGTTGGTTCTGCAGTATTACAATCCATCACAATGGAAGCACAAAATATACCTCCATAGTCATCTTGGGAAAACATAACCATAACCTGGTTTCTAGTGGAATACTAAAGCAGCACACCGCAAATAGCTGCAGCCACAAGTGCAAATATCTGCGGTGTGAGGGATTGAAAGAACTGCGATGTTGTCGGTTGTCACCCCAAGCTATTCACAGTGAAGAAAAATTGATGGTACAATAAATCAATCACTTTCATCCATCTGAACCATGATTTGTAATCATGGATGACCTTCAAGAGATATGAATTATCACACAGACGCTTCTCAATGTAGATTCTGAGTTCAGTATGATATCGTAATTCCAACCAGTAACTCCAGACAATAGTTTGATGAGCACCATCTGCCAAATGGCCTCCAATGGTACTAAACTTCAGTCATAACTATTCATGTTTCCTGGGGTTTCGCATCATCATAAGTCCAATCGATGAGCGGAAAAGAGAATGAACACTGATGGCTTCTAGGGTTTGCGGATTAGTTGTAAGAGAATGACCACTGGCCAATTAACAGACAGATGGTGTACCAACAGGAGCACCTGCTAATGCCTGCTGATGATCCTGGGCTTCAATGGCCAGTTTCCAAGCTTTGTCAACTAGCGAGTACTTCTCATCTGAAATAATTGGCGAGGGAGTCTTTGTGAATATGACTGCCTCCATGAACCCTTTTGCGAACTCAAAAGTCGCTGTTTGGTGTTGTGGAATCTTGTGATCTCCGCCGGCTTTTGGTTGAGGAATGTTGTGGTCTCCAGCAGCCTTGGAAACATATAGCACCTTGGTGGGTACAACATCAGACTCGCCAAATATGTTGATGGTTTACTTCTTGGGTTTGAGCAATGGTGGTGCTATAGCGCCGGCTGGATGTCACGGATTTGGAAGTGATTTGTGTGCACTGACATTACCAGCACAGCTCCGTAGCTTTGGCAGTGGAACCCCTGGAGCTTGTATTGCCTTATCATGGTGCATCAGGTTTAGATGTAGGACCTCCTGCAGGTTCTCCAGAAAGTCTGCATTGATATTAGATGAGAAGGTGGACTTGCCACAGTCCCCACTTTTGTTCTCACTGATCTCCTGATTTGTATCGCCATTGTCCTCCCTGATAACATATATAGTGTGGATATTTCCTATCTCCAACATCATACGCAAAGGGTTGGTTGGAAGGCCAAACATTTGATCAGCAATGAAGATTGGCTGTCTTCTTCAATGCATGTGCAAGTGCTCTTTCAAGGTGGGCTTCTTGATTCATTTGTGAATAGTGATTCCTCACCTGGCTGGCCGTATGTTTCAGGTTGATGAAGATGAAGCAAAGTTTGGGAATGTAGACAGTAGTATGTAAGGATAAATATAGTACGAAGTGTAATATAATACCAGGAAAATGGAGCAACTAACTACCCCTCAGTCCAGAAGGAGGCAATTCAAGGTGTGCCAGGACAGTGTCCAGAAAACATGTTGGCAGTTCATATTTAAATTATCAATGCGAGTTCTCCATTGTGATTTATGACGCATCAGGTGCAGTGGATTAGATGGATTCTTCATCCCCGCAATCCCCGAATATTAGCACTTGAATTGAAGTCCACTATTGATGCAAGAATTGCAGGTTGGTTTCAGCCAACATACCTAGAATACAACCAGATGTGCCTGAAGATCTCGACACACCTGAAGAACTCGACACATTAAGATGGATATATCACCAACTAACACTGAAGGCCGGATGTATGGAATACAGAGAAATGGGTTGATTATGATCGCCCCTGCATATGACTCTGTCAAAGGTAGTTCATTATGCCTCTAGTTCGAGCATATGAGTTGTGACCACTTGGCACAGAATTGTTTGTGTGTTGAAGAATCTTGCAGAACTTGGACAGTGGATAGAGTTGGGATCTTGGTGAGTGGCAACAGTTGAAGGCACAATGGTTCAAACTGAGTGTGTTGCTGATAGTGCATTAATATGAATCTCTGAATGCAGTATACCAGTGATGGACACCCCATTTTCGTGATATTCAGTGGTTTTAGGATACTGCAGCAAAGTTAGTGGTCGATTAGGCAATATCTTTTGCAGAACTTCACTTTCAGCAGTCCAAGTCTGCTGAATTCACAATATGTATGCAGTCAGTGTAAGAGAAGAGGGAGAATTTGGGTTTACAAAGGAGAGATTCAACATAGAGAAAGAACAGTAAAGGTATGATGAATATTCTGGGGGTAATCTAATTGATTCAAGTTCTTGTCAATGCCAAGATTGCTAGGAAATCAGTCATAAACAGTCACTTACATTAAGATATTGTGCATAATATCTTGGAAACACCAAATTATTTAATCACAAACTCACTATGAGTCTCAACGCTACATTGTTGACTTAACATAAACATTGGGTTTAAAGCAGTGCAAAAGAACGATATGTATGCATCATAAGGCTACATCAGACAGCGGAAAGATGAATAACAGCATGCTGTTCCAGCCAATTGAGGTGCAGCGAGCATTACATCAGAATGCAAGATTGAATCTTATAAAATGGCTGGGATCGCAGGTACACTGGACATTGAGAGTTACTTGTACTCTCCGAAACTGCATTTTCTTAACACGAGATTTCGTCACAGTTTAACATCTTTGCATTGTTGGAATCGGATGTCAGCAGACATCAGATATAGTCTATTCATGATTTGTCAGAAATTTCACACGTTCCTGATGTGCAGTGGGCAGTAGCTTGCCGGTCACTAATTGAGCCACTGAGCAGAGACTACCATTCAGATTCTATCTCTTCGAGCTCTTTTGATACAAATCGGTTAGCATTATCCATTTTAAGATACGGTTATTTCGCAGCCCAAACATAGAGGTTTCTGAAATTGTAGTTGGCTCTGAATTGAAACTGTTCTGAATTTAAGCCTGTCCGAGGAAGTGCAGTATACAGGGGAGCGGGAGTTGCCGTTTATCTGCACAGTTACTGAGCAGAAGCTGACTGTTGAGGTTCACACTGTCAAGCTGCAGCTTAATTACAAAGCCTGAACTACAGAAGCTATTTCAGGATGTTGGAAACATCTAGATCTGAACATACTTCTTAGTCAACACCCAGTGAAGTGTTGTTACTTATCGCCCAGGTCTATGCATCTATGGAAAGTGTGTGGTGGACACCATTCTCCAAAGGATTGGTTTATACAGAGCATAACAGTTATGGCTTTTTCACGTCGGTCTTCATATACCATTCCAGCATGCATTCAGATATCAGCTTGTGCTGAGTGAGATGAGCTGCGCATGCACCTGAATGTTTTGTGTCTGACAGATGACACTCTCAGCGTGGTGGCAGTGACAGATTCAAAGCATTCAGAAAGGAAGAAAATACACTTCGAATGAAGCAAAATGAATCTTGAAAGGGTGATGTGATGTGCGTATACACAGTTAAGAGGCATGTCTGGAGTGGGATCATACAGTAATAATTAGTGGCCGTTTGTCGAGATTGGCCTTGGAATATATTATCCATCCAGTGTCAATTCTGGGACCATCAAACTCGACATCAGAGTGGATCTGAGGTGTACCTGAACTTCACTCCAGAGCGAAGAAATACTTGTTTGTATTCTGCGGGAAAGCCTGGAATATGCGAGCCATATCTAGAGATACTATATATCAACTCGATATCCATTAGATAGTCTTTAAATCTCTGGATGAGTAGATATATGCTGTGCTGAATCAGTCTCCAGAGAGTCAACAAGTTAATAACAATTCTCTAGTGCTATTGACTGTAAATCATTGAACATTGTTGATTTAGTGAAAATTCCAAATTATTCATTCGCAATTCTAGTGTTCGGTGATTCTTAAATGGTCAAGTAACAAATAATTGGAATCCCACTTGGAGGTTCAGGCATACCTGAAAACTAAAACCCAGTTCGCTGATTCGGGAATCACAATTGAACACGGACACTATATGAGGAAGATAAGCAGTAAATGCAGCTTCAATGGATTCTCAAAGAGCCATATGCCTCACACCAGAATCTGACTTAGTCGACCATGGAACTGGCACACCTGCTTTTGTTCACATACTGGATCATCAAAATGAGGCTATGATACAGTGTACCGGATATTAGTTCATTATTGAGTTTATCTCAATTCATCACTATAATCAATCAGCATGAAATTGAATCAAACTCAAACCAATATTCCTGCACTCCTCACAAGCAGATCATTCTGTATACCATTTGACAATTTTGCAACAGTTGGTGAGATTGTATAGGCTGAATGTTTAAAGAGGCGTACCTTAATTACACTGCTCTGATAGTTCTCATTCATCCGCACCATCTGATGGCACAACCTCTCCATGCTCCGTAAGCTGCTCTGTATGGTCCTGCAAATACTCCCAAATGTGGAATATGATCTACATCGTGATATTCGGTCAGCTCATCATGCCATGCACGACTTCCGTTTGAACCACTCTAGAGAGATTGTGGAGATTACTTACTCTGTTATCATAACCACTGTGTCCAGTATTCAATAGCCATATGTGTGGAACTCTGTTTTGCCCCAGTTTAACAACCTGTGCAAATTCCTGGTGATCCTAATTGAATACCCAAATCTTCAGAGTTATCACTGCATAGTTTGCTGCTGTCTGACGTAGGCCTGACCAGCTAACTTTGGGTGTAGTTACAAACACAGAGAGATTTGGCGACTCTTGGAATTGGAGTTGCATTTCTGTATGCTCCTTGTTGCTCATTGCCCTATACATGTAGAAATTATTGAAATAATCAGCAAAATGCTTTGTGAGCCACCACTTCAAATGACGAACTTCTCCTAGCAGACGACAAAATGGCAACACTGTTTTAAACTGAGGTGTACAAGGCAAGGTGCCATTATTTGTTTCAGATTGGTGCTGGAGCACATTATTCAATACTTCATCTTCATCAGGTTCAGGATACTCGGCAGGTGTATTGACAACCATTGAGAGAACTGTGTCTCAGCCATTCACAGATCGGAGAATCCAGCCCAGTATTGAGTGGCCATTTATCATACGATTGTCCAAATGGGTTATTCTGATCTTTGGTATCTCCCGATATGAATGGTAACCCTGGCTTCTGCCATTGATGAACCCTCCACGCTCCTGAAGCACCTTGTGAAGTGTATTTTTCCACAAGGGTCTTCATTGTACCTTGCTTGTCATCACGCTATTTCCTATCAACAACATGTGCATTCTACTTCTGGGTCGGAACAAGTAGTTTCCCTTTCGCCAGTTTCCATTCTAACTACATCTTGATCCTCCAGGGCATGGCATTTTGGAGCATGCTGTGTGCCACACCCTGTTGCATGTCGTGGTCCTTAGTCAGGATTAGACGCATCAAACTCTTCATAGTGCACTACATTGCCTTGGTGCTGTGCTTGTCCATCATAGTGTCATCTGCTGGATCTTCAGGCGCATCTGAAATCACCCACATTGTCTAAAGACACCAGGCATGGACTAAATGGAATCCAGGTGTTGCTGGGATTTGCAGTCTGAAACCAATGCTTGCGTTCATTGCAATTTGCCAGCCCTATCTATTTTTCGTCTTCTACCCATTGGACTCATCAAAAATCGCTAGCCTCCATAAACAGTGTGAAAGGTACCTATTACTCGATGGTTTCACCATCAATGTTGAGCGATCATTCTATGCAAGCTGGATATTTCATTGGTTTTCCAGCTCGTCCATACTGGTGTTCAAATTCTCATAGGTGGGATTCACATTTTCCACATGCAACAAGTTGGTGAGTTCGAAATCGATTCCATATGTCATATCATCGATGACACCCTTGGATGACTCTGCAACTCCGAGTATTGTGACCACTAGGATTGGTTCAAAGCCTAATGTCAGCACTGGATGCCCTGGTGGGGGAGTTGACTGGATAGCTGAAAGGCGATAGGGTACTGAATTCAATCTCTGCAACATATACCCCTCCCATGTATCACTGATCATCCCGGGAAAGTCATTCTGTGCCATATTCAGCCACTCTTTAGGCATATTCCCTCACAAAGTTGGCAGCAGTAACCCCATTACAACTTTCTCAGTCAGTATTTGCATATTATTGCTGCTGCCACTGAGGTGAAAGTCTTTCCAAGACCCATTTCATCCGCCACCAGTGCTCCTGGCATATAAGGATCCCAAATTGATCTTCTTACAAGGCACCATATGGCTCAAACCTGGTGCACCAGAAACTTCATCCTGGGCAGCCCTGGAAAAGAATACATGTGGGCTGGAACATGGTCATCTGTTGATTGGCTAATCGGATGGGTATTCAGCAATATAACCACATTATCAAGACACTCATGTTCAGATTTGTTGCTAATTGTGTTGAGAACAGTACTCAATACTAGATTGGAATAGTCTGGATTGAGGAACTCATTGCCATCCTCTCGGTCCCAAACCTCTCTTGCACCATGCTCGCTCATCTTTTCATCCTTAGTGATCTCTTCTCATATGCTTCCAGGTTAGTTGCACTCATTGGCATGTACACCAGTGCTCCAGAAATTCGTCGTGATGTTAGGTATTTCAGACACAAGCATTTGGACCCGATAAATATGTGGAATATAATCAATTCTATTCACTCCATGAGAACTTACATTAATACGACTGTCAGTCTCTGTCCCACCTGCAACCTCGTCCACCACTCTGTGATTTTCATCAGATCCCTACGATGTCCAAGTGTACTGATTAGCAGCGGTGTATAACGAACTGTAAGAAGGTTAGTGGGGATTACCCTGGCTGGTTTAATTTCATACTCCGCAATATCCTTCCCTTTTGCTACCTTGATTTCTACCAAAACTTGTTTCCGATTGTTTCCTAGTTTCAACTTGATGGCTTTTGAAAGGGAACTGGTATATGAAATGTGACCATATAGAGGGTCATTCATCATTTGCCCTGAGGTGTATAATCCCATAGACTTTTCGTCCAATTCTTTCTACATCAAGTTGCATCAGGATATTGCATTCAGATTGTATGGTTCTTTCAGGTCACAATTTTCTTCGATAATATCAAACAGCTCCTCCCAGTGCCTCATAGCTGTGAATAAAGCTTGCAGTTGATTGCTGGATGTCTGGTTATTGTTGCCAATTGGCAGTCGACGAATCACAACCGTTAAAGTTGAATTTCACAATACTGGGAGGTTACTTCTTGCATATTTGCCCACACACACTCCGACATCAGTGGCTGGTTGCATGTTCCCTCGCCTTCCCTTCTTTCTCACCTCCCTCACCTTGCTTTGAGATTTCTTCCAAAAGATCTGAACCCACTGTCACCCAATCCATTCACCATAATCAGAATGTTCCAATGGCAGCCAGCACTTGAAAGTCACCAAGACATCCACAACTGCAGTCTCCCAGTGTAGCGGTTCATCTTGCAGATGTTTCAAACAGTTCTGTCACCGGATGATTGGCTGATCCTACGTCTCCCACAACCCTGATACTTATAATTTTTTCCGCTTGTTGAAGGTACTAAAGTTGGGCTGCCCCATCCTGTTGGTAAGTTGCTTCATGGAGAATTCCATTTGCTTTACGCTGATTGGGGCTTTCGTTTCAGCACCTCCCAAGTCTGACAAAGCGTCGCTTTCATGATCTGCATTGTGTTTGTCATAGGAAATTTCTGGTAATGCAGGCAAATTTGCAATCACTGCAACATCTATTCTGTGTGGTTCCACTGCCAGCTGAAATTGTTTTGTTGAGAGACTAATCGGGGGTCTCCCTGCTACACTAAAATGTTGTGGTGGTACTGTTGAGGTGGAAGATGTCGGCAGAATGACTGGATTACTTCCAGGCAGTGCTGGAGGCACTTGAGGTGTGCCTGGAGATGACGGCCCATGTCCTGTGAATTGCTGAGGGGTGAACATTTGAGGTCCACCATAACCTCCTTAGGAGAAATAATATGCTTGCCATGATGGCCCATAACTCGGATATCCATGTGTTGCACCAGTGCTTGGTTATGAACTTGTTGTCATGTTGAATGGGGCAGGGTGGTAGAACTGGGGAGCACCTGGAAATGGTGGCTGAGAAGGCAGGTAACTATACCCCAGTGGTAAATAAAATCATTTCGTGGGTCGCCCAAATTGCATGTGTTTGCTTGGGGTATTTCCAGCATTATTAACTGATGCTCCCACATTGTCATCGGGATGTTGTTGTGACCGAAACAACCCACCGGTTGGAGCCATATTTGTAAAATTCGGCGCAGCTCGGTTCATGAGCATCCTATGTGAGCCACAGATGGTAGTAAACAAATTATCAATTCAATGGGTGATTTCGAATTCAGCGGAGTATAGTTGTGAATATTCAAGAAAGCAGTAACCTTCAATGGAGTCAATGCCTCTTATATCCAGCTTAGTTGTCATGAACTGTGGTGTTTCACTTCAGGTTTGATTACATGTAACCTGGCTGACAAAAAGGAATCCCAATCACATACCTTCCACCTTGCTTTGTTTCATGCTCAAATTCGTAAACTACAAGCTTGGATAGAAGCGTAATTTCATTCGGTTCAGGACAGTGGAGGTCGTAGAAGAGAAAAGACATAATGTCTCCAGGAATTTAAAAAGAACAATATCCGGCTGGATGGTAAGTACGACTAGGCATTTTATACCCACAATTTGTCTGTTAAACCTGAATTTTGTTCAATTTGAGGCCTTCTTTGTCAAGTAGCAACACTGATTACATCTTTTTGAACAGCTTGTGTAACATTCATTGCCTCTGCAGCATCCACCCACCGGTCACTGATCATTACTGCAGAAAACATCCTCCCAGCCTATCAGTTCTTGATGATCATTGATTGGGCATACCGCTATCTAGCAAACCTACCTGTCCATTGTATTGAGCTGATGTTATCCGCTGCTTGATGCTAGAGTGTGAACATAATCTACTGCATTCGCAAAGATGTAGTACACGATATGGTCGATCGTAGTATAACCTGATGAAAAGTAATAGCAGTCTAGCACACGCATGACAAAAGAAAGTTTCTCTGCGAATGAGGTTCCGTATATTATGTGCAGCATTATTGTGCGGATCTTGATTAATATTATCTTAGTTTGTAAAGAAAACTGTTCAGACAGCGACTTTATCTTACCACTCCTCTACTTTCGATGTAGTATAATGCAGCTTTGAATGTGATACGCTAACCTGAGTTGGCTTGCATTCAAACAAATATGCTTCAGACACGAATCCAGCAACAAACCATCCTCCCTGAAGCATTATCAAGATTCTTAGGAACACCAAGCGTTACTCCACTATGGTCAACACTCACCAGAAATTTGTCACTTACTTTATATTCAGATTGAAATTATTCAACCAGAACCGACCCAAAGCTCACAATCAACAACATCACCCAATATCAATAAATATGAAGGGCTATTAGCCAACAGGATCCCACTACCTGCGAGCTGGGATCACCCTGAGCAATCATGGCTTCAGTACAGTGGGTGCATCTGAATGGCCATCAACATGGTGTGAAGTAATAATCTACTCATACACAACATACTGGGCACACCACCACCTGAAGATACTCCCAATGGAGAACCTCATTACCCTGAGCAGCCTGATCACGCCTGCACCCCTGATCCAACAATGACAAAGGCTCATAGGCAGGTAGTTGGAGTGGATCATGCGGGTGGGAATGCAAATGCCAAAGCAACTGGATTGTACAACAAGCATAGAAAGTTCTCAGGATGATGGAGTCCATGGCATCCATTTCGGTCTCCACACGACTTTCATCAGGTGCCATCATTTAGCCAGCAAAAAAAACATGAATTCAACATCATCTCAGGTGTGAATTGGACAACTGCAAAATTGGATTATTCCAATCAGCAGATGCCTTGCGAAAGCTCCTTTCTGAACTTGACTTTGGGCTTGGCAATGATTGTTGGACGGAAGATGACTCACATATCTTCAGAATATTAATCTCCTGGGATATTGGAAAATGTATGCAATTCGTTCCGGGACATGTCCCATTTCAAGCACACCTCGATGATGAACTGGTGCCCATCACTGACTCTCAGAGTCATCGAATCTACAGCAAGATGATTAGGGTGATTGGTGGTTGGATACACAGGATCAACTTCCAGTTAGAGTGACGATTGTGCCAGTCAGCTGTGGATTTAACAAGACCCAATTGACCATCAATTCGGGCGGTCGGTATTCCTGGCCGCTGTATCACACAATTAGTTATATTCGATAAGATGTCCGCTGGACACTGACAATGTTCGCCTCAATCCTCGTCCGGCTGATCCCATGTCCCCCGAAAGATGGCAACGACATTGACGAAGTATGGCATACAGTGGTTGAAACTGTGCTGTCTCCACTTAGGTACCTTGACATCATTGGCCCTGGCTTGGAATGGGATTGTGCAGATGGATTCCAGCGACATTGATACCCTCTGTTGGCTGCCTGGGTCGGAGATTATCTGGACCAAGTCATGGTGGCACCTGTCTTATATGCCTCATTCCACATGTGCCCAATTCATCAAGGCGTGCCAATTGGGCATTGAACTTTTCGACCACTCGAACACTCAAGAGACCAGCATATTTAGTCAGAGCTGCTGGAGGACACTGACATCAATGCTCTGCACACTCTCGCCATCCACCCAACCCACAACCAGTTCAAGCAATACCCTTTCAGCAAAGTCTATCACTGTTGGTGGCCGGATACATTGCATCCACTGCTTCTGGGTTTAGTTGAAAACTTATTGCACCGGCTGCTCAAATTCCTGAAACCAATGATTCCACCAGTCCGGACGGTCCCAGTCTGGGGTAGGGCTTAGTCCAGTCCAGTCCAAATGGAAGGTTAAACTGGACTGGACCACGGACTACCAGTCTTGCAGTGGACGGGCTCGGTCTGGACCAGTCCACGCATACTTACAACTTCGACATTGTTTCATAGTCAAGTATCACTGAAAGCATGACTCATCCTCACATTTGATAACTACGCACCTCTGAATACCCACTCTGGGCGAAATTATGACAGTTCTGCCTGTATATTCAGCGCTATCAAGATATATTTTTCCCATAAAAAGACCGATATAGTGAGAAGTATACTATAACCCTGGACACAGCGCTGGACTGGTCCACGCCAGTCTAGTCCAGTCCAGTCCTGGTGCAACCGAATTGTGGACTGGTCTGATCCCAGTCCAAAAGCATCTTGGACTGGACTGGACTAAACCCGGACTAGTCCAGTCAGGACCGGTCCACCCCCGGACTGGTGGAATCATTGCCTGAAACCATGAAATATCGGAGATCGATTTGACATTCGACTCACATTGGCACGACAATATCACGGCCTCCAGCACTTCTCTACACCATTTGATTCGTTGTAAAGCGGCACCTGGCAAGCTGAAGAAATCTGTGGCATGATCAGAATGCTGGCAGTGAATTGTGCTCCAATATATTTCTACTCTGAAGATGACAGGGAAACTCCTGCAGAAACAGCCTCCAATGAAATGGTAATGTGAGCAATGCAGTCATTATCTGAATTCTCTCTACTTGTTAGCCATCAAAATCACTCAGATGTATGCCTTACAGCACTAGATGATGCACTGAAGCCAGCTAATCAGAAGAAGGGTATTTTTCAAGAACACAAAATGTCAAAGTCTGTGAACGTCAAAGTGGACCACCTGTTGCCAAGTGAATCCCATCAGTTACGCGGACAAAAGATTCATAAGCTTCATGCTGCAATGAAGGCCCTTGTATATGGGGCTGAAACAGTTTCCACAACAGGATCTACACAGTCTCAAGTGCACCTGAACAGAGTCCAACAAACGGCAACACATGGGTCAGATGTTGATTGTCAGAAGGCAATTGAGCAATTGGAGCGCGAAATCCATCAACTGACACTGCTTAAATGCTAACTTGTCAATATATTATTCCAATATCATAAGTGACAACTATTGCAGAAATTCAGGACTCAGGCAATCGGTCCCAGAAGCATATTTGCCAAAGCACTTACTCTAATGTCATCTGCCATATGAGATGAGGCATACATGGCAGCAATCATGACCTCCGACAGGCAACCGCAATTTCAGAACTGCCTATCAGATGCTGGGACTGAACCCACAACCTGGAGCTTCGCTGATACTGAGCGTGTCACTAACCAGCTAGAGAGAGATTCATGCCATCCCCTCGATTGAACAGGGGCAGTTCAAGAAGGAATTCTCCATCTTTTTGATCTAGTTTCAAGCTTGGTGGGACACAATCGGTATTCAGATGCTCCAGAAAACCATTGAACAACACCTTATACGTTTCAGATATTCAAAGATGCATTTTGTGAGCAATGTATGTGACTCAATTTGGCCAATACGTTCTGGTGACAATTTCACCAACCATATTTCTGAATGGGTACTTATTACCAATGTGAAAGAGGCATATCAATCTAGCAACAAAGTCAATTACATTCAACAGATGCCTAAACATAATGACTGGTGTACCTGTTTTGACTATCTGAAGGAGACACAGCCATATCTTGCACTCCAAGGTAGGTAAGATATTGACTCTGCAAATATATTCCACTTACTGCCTGCTACTGATAGACAGCCATGTACACCCAGAGCCCATTTGTTACAACTCCAAACAATTCAGAAGGAGCACATTTTCTGCCCAGTATCACAGCAGGCATATCATTTGAGAGAAATGGATTTCCGCAGTGTGTGCAGTTGCATCAATTAACCTCCCTCAGAGATGCATCAAAAGTGTTCAGAATTCCCAACTTTGAACACCTATTCCATGTGTAAATTGAAGAGGACTGGGGACACAAAGTTACTGGACTTCTGGTCAGCTATAACCAGAACGTTCTCCTGGACAGTATATTTAATATACTCCAGAATGAGCTGGTGTATTACCGTCAACCATTTCACAACCCTACATCTGTTGAGCATCTGGAACTTGATTGCAAGGTAGAATATACCAATGCCAACCAAGGGACCATGCTTGAAGCTCATAACATCTGGGTGCAGTATATGCAAAGTGCAGAGAATGATCTTGATAACACCTTCCAAGGACGAATTCCTTCTTTTCCTGTATGAGACTTCCACAGGACTCCACCAAATCAGATATTCCAATTTCAGAAAAGCCTGCCAGCCAGGAAAGCAATATCGACCATTTCTAGCAGATGCAGGTAGATGCAACAATGGGTATTACTACTATTAGCAATAATTTGGTGCAGTCGTATCGTCTCCAGGTCTGGATTGGAACTGAACCACTACTACTTTAGCAATTTCGGTTATCAATACACCTGAACAATCAATTCGGGTACTGTTCAATGGAAATCTCTATTCCGTCTGAATTGAGCAGGTTGTCAGTGGGTTGCCCAGCGGGTCCATCTGTAGATCTGTATAATGCTCCTGTTTTTGCATTTTGATGATAGTATGTTATCAAGATCATGCATTCACCAGCCAACACTGTCTGTTTCCATGTTTTGCAGTGTGCGATATCGATGATGATGGAATCCATGTTTTTCCTTTCACCCGTTGTATTTCTGCCCAGAAAAGGAGTCCATAGTTCTGTTATGATGTTATGTATCCGCACAATGCCTGAATTATCCAATATGCAAGACCATAAATTGTTGACGCTCCGTTGATGCTCTTTTTGATCATGAGGTAATACATATGTCATGCACTATTTCGAATGAAAATTCTGCCAGGAAGTTGTATATGAATTACTGAAGTACAAGGACACTGAGATTACCCAAGATGCAACACCCAAAATCGTTAATGTTCCGTTGATGCTCACTTTCACGATGGGGCAGGGAGGATATCACTTTTGTTTTGGCATCTAAAGGCGGCCAAATCCTCATCTATGGATGTTTGCGAGCAACCACCATTTACATTACCAAGATGCTACACCAAACATCATTGACGCTCCATTGACGCTCATTCTCAGGATGGGGCAGGGAGTGTGGTGCTATTGTTCTGGCCTCTGAAGGCAGCTGATACTTCCTTTATGGATGGCTGCAACCAATCACCACTTCAGTTACTCAAGATGAAAAGCCAATAATCATTGATGCTCTATTGACACCCATTTTCAGAATGGGGCAGTGACTGTGTCATTTGATATTTTCCCTATAAAGGTTGCCAATACCTTGGTTATGCACAGCAGTGACCAAATAACTTTTCAATTACTGAACTTACCAGAGGAATAATCATTGATGCTTCATTGATACTCATGTTAGTGTATTATCCATTCAATATCTGGTGCCTTCAATAATTGCATTGATAATTATTTGAACTTACTAGTTGCATTTCTGTCTGATCGAGACTTGGCTCTTTGGCAACGCTGAGCCCAGTACTGTTCTTGCACTGGTTGCTCTCATCCTATTGGAATTTATCCATCTTGCCAAAGAGTTCATTTTGCTCACTATACATCTGTTTATTAAGCAATATTCACTGGTGACTACTCAATATACTCCCTGAATATTTCTCTAAATGACATTCTTGGTCAAACTACATAATGGACCTGGTGAAAATGCATTGACCCATTCTATCCTACTTTTTCTTGATCCCCTTATTCCTCCTCGTTTCCATTGTGTTTACAGACATTAACACATTTTCAGCCATTTTCTTTTACTTCCATGTTGGCTGAATCAATCCAGGAATATTCAGTGCTGCTCTCACATTCCACCGCTCTGGGGTTTCTGAATCTTCGATGCAACTGTGTGACTGTATGTCAGATTCGTTGTCTGCCTCCCTTTCGTCTTCACTGTCAATAGGATTATCCAAGTCCACATTCCAGCCAAGATAATTTTCGGTGTCCGAGATGTTTTCATGTGCACTATCCTCGTCACTTTCAGCAGTATGGCAGTCGATTCATTTGATTCCTCTGGCATTCAATCGTTGAGTTTGTCCTCCCGTAAGGTCCTTTGCAGACAAAGCTGGTGGCACAGGTGATCATACCGACAATGTAAATGCAGCCGCACGAGCATGTGGATAGTTTGACCAGGACACTTTGACGATCTCTTCGGTATCCGAAACATATCTGATTGCCATCATTTGCTTGTTGTGAGCGTGAGATTGCTTCTGTGTAGCACGTAGGTTTTGGCTGCCCTGCCACATCTCCAAATAGTCAGGGACCTTGGCCATTCTGTGCAATTTCGTTTGGTCTGCCTCTCTCTTTATTTCCAAGTTGTTATTAGTCTTTGTCATATCCAATCCTGGGTTATCACCTGCTAATAACCCATGAATGGGTAGAGAAACTGCCTTACCTCCCCTTATTTGCGATGGGTCCCGCCTGTGGTTATTGACTGCCTCCAGCCGATCACATCTCCTTGAACGGAAAAATGGCCTCCCCTCCGACCCCATGTAGTATCATTTGAAATAAGTTATGTGCCACATTGGAGACATTGGCGTAGGTTGAGTGCGTTTCCTCTTGCTGACACCACCAGTTGTTCATATCCAGAATCCATAATGTACTGCTAATCTCCATAGGGTCGGAGTGGTAATCATTATGATTCTGATTCACGTGCCCCCAGCTCTGGGGTAACTCAGGCGGTGGATTCAAATAGAGCCTGGCGGCGGTAACTAACTGTGATGCGCAATCACTTCATCCTGGCTTCGTTTCGGCCACATTTTTGGCATTCAGCATTCTTCATCATCACAGGACTAATCATATGGATCATAAGAAGATTAACCAAATCTTGGAGCCATTGCAGAAGAGAAAAGAATGTTGATAGGTAAGTTTTCAGGTTTAATGACTGGCAAGTGCCAATGTTTGGCGCAGTATTCTTTCTCCACATACTTCAGTAACGCCTTCTGGTATTGGGTAGTATAAGATTCCTCATCCTCAGAATTAATATCCATTCCCATTTCCCACATTCTAAATGATTGCAACTTCCGGAGAGGATCAAGGACATGTGCTGAAATGACAAGCATACTTGTTGTAGGAGTAACTTTATATGATATTTGAACAGCTTCTGGCGTACAAACTTCACCTCAAAGAATATGTCTTCCTTCCATTCAGTCATCATCTTAGTTACAGTTTACATTGACTGATCCATATGATCGAACATGTCATGTTAGACAGTGATAACATGATGCAGAGTAACCGTATGCCTTGTCGACATCCCCACCATCCTGTACCAGAATGGCCTTAACACTTCAATGACATACTGGATGATGGTCCATTCATCTTGTGTTATTTAAAGTGGCCAATAATCAGTGTATTACGGATTCTTAAACCACTCGTGGGAGAATTCTCATAATCGGCAGGCCCACTTAAGCAACTCTTGTGTTGAATGTCAAAGTATCTTCACATCAATAATAGGTAGATCTGCAATTCGCACTTTGGTTTGTGACAGTCAATACACTCATTTGGGCAACCAGGTATCAGAGTAATCAATCAAACAATCATTCTCTCCATATTGAAGGTCAGCTTCAGGACTTTCGAAATATCTTGAAATACATACTTTCTCAATTATCTTTGCTAAACCTGGTCTCATGGCACACACTGTGTTGATTCTAGCATTGTCTGCTTCTCGAAGTCTTTGACTCTTCCCAATCTCTATGCTTTCATTCTCTGCGAATTGCTGATCGTGCTCATAGGCTTCCCAAGACTTAGTACTGCCTTTCACTCCCAGACAGCTCACGAATACACCTACAGCAAGCTGAATGATGTGTGCCATGCATTCTGTGTGGTTTCTCAATGCAGGCTACAGGATTCCGGAGGCCGCAAGGGTTGATTGGAATTTGCGAGTCATCAGGACATTTGAGGAAGCCTTACCAGTTGTAATTCTTACTAAACAGCCATCTGTATACTTAATACAATCAAGGACTTCCTTCAAATGTACGACTAGCCGTGCTCTGGAATGATGACCATTGACCAATGCTCCCTAATTTGCTTTCCAATTAAGACAAGGCAAGGCTTTCAAGCTCATCGAAAGCGAGATGTACTTCACACAATGTCCAATTGCGATCCATATAGTGAGGAATGACTGAGGTTATGGCCAATTTGTTCATTGATGTCCACCCATCTGAAGTTAAATGAACTTTATTTGTTGATGGCAATTGCTTATTAATGGCATCCACTGTCTGTAAGTATTTCCTCCTGTAAATGTTGCTCAGCATGCTGGCAGTTAGTAGCAACGACTCTCTGCATAAAGCATTTTACAACCGTCTTAGCTCGAGGTTTGCTAAAGCAGTCCATGTGATATGGGCCCAAATAAATCCTGACATGATGTAGCAAATCCTGGTGACTTGTTGAAATTTGGCAGTATCAAAGTCCTTCGCTGCAAGTTTGGAGTGTTTTGTCTGTCAATTCAGTAAATATAAATAAAACCTAAATGTCAATATGAATTTGCTTTGCAAACTTACTAATGGAATTCCTCGACCTTCTTGTCTCTTCCCTATGGCCAGGGCAATTCCATTGACTGTTGAACTAGCCAATTCGGCAACTACCGACTTTGTCAATTTGTTCAACTATGCAACTTGCACTTTTGCCAGCAAGTGTTTCCACATTGAGCTGAACCCAGGTTCTGCTTAATAGCGAAGAACTTGATGACAAACGATACATATGTTGCCAGGGTTGCAGGTCTCCTCAGTTGCACAGTGTTAATAGTATTGCAACAAAGGTGAATAACTAGTGTTATTCCAAGCAATACAATGCCTCAAGCCTACGTTCACTGACGCCCACCAATCATTGAATATGATTTGTATTGTAAGGTGACTCAAATAACAAACAAAGACATGTTGATTTTTAGAAAATATCACAACCTCTAGCAACAAGGTACTGAATGATTTTGAATCCGACATCACGGTAGCAATTTGAAATCTGGGTAATTTTAATTGTGTGGCTGCCAAAAGTTACGTTCCTGTAAAGTAAAATGCTGGCTCTTAAATATTGACTCCGGAGCTACAAGCAAGAAAAATGACAGACCTGTGAGCCATGGCTTGTATATTTGTGAAGTTCAATACAAAGACATGCAAAGAAGACTGACCATTAATAACTCCAGTTAGGTACCATGCAGTACCGTTCATTGCTGTGCAGCTCACTGAGCCCCCACAAAAACTCTTGATGCTGCATTGGCGCTTATTCTCAAGAGGCAGTTGTGATATCATCCCTACCATTGTTGCCCATACAGGCGGCTGATAGTACGATTATGAACTAACACCTTTGCAAAGTGCATTGATTATCCCAGATCCATAACGAAATATCGTAGGCGGTCCATTAGGGATCATTTTTTGGAGGTAGTAGTGATATCATCATTTGCAGTTCTGCCCAGAAGGGTACCCAATACTGTGATTATGGATTACTGCCATTGCATAGCCCAGTAATTGTCCAGGATGCAACACCAAAAATCATTGACACTCCATTGATGTTCATTTCTTGCTGGGGCAAGGATCCTGTCACATACCTTTTGAGCCATAAAGACAGCCAATACTTCCTCTTTTGATGGATGCGACTATCCAGCACTGTGATTGCTGAAAAGGTCAGACTCAACATTGCTGACACTCCGTTGATGCTCACCTTCATGATATACTATCAGTTATTGGGTGCTCAACCATTGTATGCAAAATCCATACAGTCATTATTGACAGCCAAAATATTGTTTCTATGTATAATGATTTGCATCCGTAAGCTTTGAGACCTCTGAATATCTGAGCCACCACTGAACAGGTCCTCGGAACAGTGAGTGACATTGATCCAACATTTTTCACCACTTTGCGACCAGCAATTTACGGCATAAAAATCCATCCACGAGGTATCAATATATATAACCCAACTTCGTCACCATTTCTTAACCAGCTCGTTGTCCTCGATTTCCATGGCATACCATACGCAAGTTACATAAAGCCGATAATGTGCAGCTGGTCCGAGTGGAGAGTTCTGCAGTTGGATATATGGATTAATACAGCATGACAGCTGACATTCATCCGGGTTCAGGTGGCGCATTGACTGCTCCTTCTATGAGTTATATAACATCACTGACTTAAAGTTCGTTAGTTCATTTCATCTCAAATTTAGGTGTTGCTTTCTCATTTAACCATAACATGCAAGAAGATATAAAATATGTTGGTTGTCAATCGACTTGATTTGGAGTCAGGAACTTTCGCATGGCCCTTACAACCCTTGCACACACACTGACAAATGATTGGGTCTCACAATTTGGTCACTGCAATCCAGAAATAGCTGACATGTTTCAAAATAGGTACACAAATAGTGTTTACCACAATTACGTCATCAATATTAACTATTTAGCTATCTATACCACCAGTGATGCAAGAGCTGTCACCATGTCATTGTCCGAATACAATGTCTATATGGTAATTAGCTGGGGACACTAATTGCAGCAGTAAAAGCTTATGGGTTCAACAGGCTTCGCATTCTCAATCGGTGATGAATTGGCTACCTCATTTGGCACGAGCGATCCTATTCCTTTGTGTGACTGTGGTTTCTCTGAACCCACCCTCATCTGACTACTTCCTGGTCAAACAGTCCCTTGCGGCATCTGCAATTGTCCTAGGACTATGTGAAGAGGCTGCAACTGCTTTCCAAATCTTGACAGCGATGGTGTGGTTGCAGTCATGTCAGTTTGGTGCTTTACAACTGCAGGAAAAATCAATTCCGCCTTCCTGTCTTTCATATCTCTCTCTCGGCAGTTGTCAGCCGCGTTCCGCCATCCCGGGTTGGTCAGTTTCTGAACCCTCATCTGCCTCTACAGTACAGACTCCAGGCGGTGCAGTACAGTTGTGGCAATTGTGCCTTTCACCCAGCCAGGTTGGCCATTATTGCTCAACATGCCAAGCTCTGTATCATCATAATTATCTATCTTGTATTCCCCATCCTCCTCATTATCGGAACATGCAAGATTGCTCAGACTGTCTCCAATAGCATTCAACATCTCCTCAAACATTCTGTCAGACTTTCTGATTGTCAATTGTGCCTTTTCAGCATTTGTCATATTTTCTTGCTCTTGAATAATTGCTGTCTCGGCTTTTCCAAATTGCTTGCTTGCCCCAGCGGTCTCTCTATCCACATAATGCTTGATCGATTTCTCTTTCTCTTCGTTGCTTAAACAGTGCTTTTCTCATTGTTAAACATGCTCCATTAGCAGTGGTAATGATACATCAATAGATTAATGCAGGTACATGTCACAGAGTACTGAAGGTCTAGTCACATGATGTTCAAATCACCTACCTGTGATAATAACATCATGTTTGTCAGCCAAATGATTCTAAGCGGAAATACACTTCGGCCAAATGTCGATCAATTAGTGACAAGACCACTCACACAACCTGATCCAAATATGATGACGCAATTATGTCGCCATAACTGGGAAGTGAACAACCTTCAGCAGTACACATGGTTAGTAGCCACACCTAATGAACTTGTACTAGCGAAACAACTCATAGTTAAGTTACAATTACACAGATTCACATGAGCAGCAGATGATAATACAATTTGCAAGTAAGAGGGGTGTCTAAGCCTACACACTAAGCAGTGGGAACACCTTGCGGCACTCCTCCGGCTAAGGATGGTGGAGACCTAGACATGCAGTGTCTGAGGGATTGATGGAATGGGCTGAGGATATGAGGCCCGAAGCAAACCTGCTGATTAAGTTGAGTCAGTATGGATTGCACTATCGCTGGGAGGTGTCAATGACTACATTGGCGAAGTATCGATTGGTTGCTGATTAAATCTCTGACGCGATGCTGAATCACCAAATACATAGGCGAGGCATTTAATAGTGATGAGCTGTCAAAATATACTGCGATTAGCACTGATAACCCTATGCGCTGTCAGATTTACCGACTACTGAACAATTGTGATGCGAGATATCTAGGTAAAGTTATAAGCTGTCATTTTGTGTGTTTGATATCATGATCATGAGAATTGCCCTTACAGAGGATAACACTTTGAAACCAGTTATGAATGAACATGATAACCAGAGGGAATTCGTGGCACTATCAACAGAACACTGAAGATGTTTTTGAAGATAAGGTATTACGCAATCATGGTGTCATAACGTCATTCGAAAGGCAAACATGATCTGATATAGCAGGTATGAAAAGCTCACATCATCCCCAAGGATGAGAAGAGCCAAGCTCTAGCAGCAATTCACGGTTAGACATTACCAGTGAAGAACACCTTTAAATATTATTAATATTTGTATTCACACACTTCAAAAATGCTTCCTTATTTCAACATTGTTAATACGCTTTAAATGAGTTTGTGGAGACCAACTGCTTCTCAATTTGCACACCAGAGGATCGTTGAAGCTTTCCGCAATCTCATCCAATTCTTCAACAAGCAGAGTTTTACCCACATCTCCCAAGTACATTTGTACTCAGCAGGTATACATGGTTCTAGATATGAGGTGCACCGGGACATCACTACAGGATTGTTGCCCTTGAATAAAGATCCAGAGTAGCGATCTTGGACGGATGAGGCAGAGTGGTGAGCTCTTACATATAATATGCCATCAAGTTTTGGAAAGGAAGAGGATATTGAGTTTAGATAGATGGCGGTACATAATCTAATAAATGTTGTATTAGTGATTGAGACATATGCACTCCTGTAAGACTCGTCGTGTCTCCGCAGAAGGATTCTGTTTGGATCGTAAGCTGCGCAAGACTCCCAACACTCGGATACTTTCTGCCCCAAAGCCAATTTTGCCTTCATGCATAGACCACGTCGTCATGAGGATATCAGTGTGGAGTTGGCATATTTGCCAGCCAGAAGTGGCGAAAGATACATTTCCGGAGCATTGACCATTGTATCTTGTATCAACCTTGTTGTTGGGTGAGATGTTGGATGTTGCAAGATATGGACCACATAGAGGCAAGCTGTGGAATTTATGTCAAGGTTGGTAGGTTTGATCAACATGAACGAAGCAAAATCTGCGTTTTGACTATGATTTCATTGGAAGTAGTCATGCTAACCGTACATCCCCATGATGGTTAGCATGTAATGACTGTATGATCCCTGTGATGTTTTGAGACAAACATCACCAGACGTTCTCTCTGTTGAAATCGGTCGTTTATATATCTATCAAACATGAGATTTCAGCTGTGCTTCACCGCAATATATCGCTGCGGATAAACAAACAACATCAGCACAACGTAGTGCATATCACGGGACCGTTCGAATGCCTTGCAACGTGCAGCTGTACCCAGCAGGATGCTGCTTGAATAGAGCATGCAAGTTGGCTGTTACTCAATCCATTTTGACTTGTAGGTATCTATATGTTCCTCAGGACTTCCCACTTTTTTGGTCATCATCTTCCTCACCATTCCACAACAGCAAGTCACGGCTCCACTAGCACCTCAGCCACGTACAGTTGGATTGAATTTGAGTTAAACGACAGGCGATTTGTGTAATATGCCACTTGCTGAAACACAGCAGTAACACAGACACCAGTTAGTCCACCACAATGCTACAATTGTAGCCACCAAGAATATGACCCAGGACACATGTTTAAAAATGGTATGTCGAACCAGACTTAGCAAGAATATGAAGCAGCATGCAATTGGATGTGAGTAACTCCATACAGAAGTACACAGCAGTCAACTTACAATAGAATGTCCAGCTAATGAATGTGGAGAGATATGTCACCAATTTATTGCTGCTCGTAATGGGAAACCTCCATGGTTGACCAAGCCATTTGTCCGCACTTTCCACAGATTTGAGCATTATGATGTCGTAAGTGCTAAGAGTTTCGCATACGAATATCGTATAAAACCTCCATGTGAGTGGGCAAAACAGGGTTTCAAGACTTTGGAGGAGGCTACCAAGTCGTGTATGGTTGAGGTAATAGTCGAATCTCACTTTTTGGACAAGGAACTGATTTCTTATAGGTTTTCAACATGTCAGCTACCACTGCCAGGCACGGCGGTTGGGTACAGCCGGAACAGTCTGACATGCACCTTGTGTTGAATATAGCCCAAATGGCCAACAGAGGGTTTTGCGTGCCACTATAGAGAAAATACAACAACTAATTAGAATACTTCCTGCCGAAGTCTGAGAAGAGAAGAAGTGAGGTATTGAGTTTCCTGGGTATAAAAATTTGAAGACTGCAATAGAAAGACACCTGGCAATGGTTTGTGAAAATCAAATGGACAGCTGCCTTCATTTCCAAAATGGCACACCACAGAATCCACAGACATACTGGTGGCGCAAAGGAACGGGTGCACCTCTACAACAACCAGTGCCACCTCCACCCGGAACGCTACCTGCGCCACCTGGTGACAGTGAGGAATGTCAAAGCACTGAAATGGAAGGTACGCCACCCCAATATGTGTATATACATACTCCTTTCCCCAATGCCGAATGTGTCAATCATGATGCATATGCCAAGGATCGCAAGCCCAATCCAGATTTTATTCCAGATTTGCTGACTGGTGAAGGACCATCCATTTGTTAGTAAACTATCTGTTGCATGGTAATGCTTCCAATATCCATTTTACAGATGAATGCAGTCTTTTGAGGGAACGGGACAGTAAAGATGAGGTTTGAAAGAAGGGAATGGGATTTTTGAGTATCATCATTATCCACAATTAGCGGATACTTTAAAGTATATTTTAAAGGATATATCTATATACATTATTAAAGAACAATGTAGTGATAAAGAAGAACGTACATGAAGAGGATAGAACAGCTGCTAACAGACCATTACTGATATTCTATACCACAGTGAATCTTTGAACATTGTGGATTTGCCAGTGGCAAAATATGTGTCAATGGAGCGGCAACGATTTGAGGCCTTGGATCAAGATTAATCCAAGCGTGTTGTGGCCGGTATTATCTATATATGCAGTTTTGACCTGATTTGTAGGCTAAAACACTCCAGAGTACTGAGTTGCAGCTTTGAAAATGAATTAGGTTGTGATTGTCCGGGAGGCGATTGCGGGAACATCGTGTGCTTCACCGCCCATAAAGGCCTCCAACACATGGTTTATAGATGTCTATCATCATTCTCCACTTAGATTACCCAAGATGCAAGCCCAAAAATTGTTGTGGATCCATTGACAGTCATTGTCAAGATGGGGCAGGGAGGGTGTAGCTTATGCATTTGTGAAAAATAGCAGCCAATACAATGATCATATATAACAACAACTAAGTCACAATGTAATTACGTGACTTACAGGACCAAAAATTGTTGACACTTCATTGACGTCCATTTTCAAAATGAAGCTGGAAGCATGTCCCTTTCTCTTTCGCCTATGAAGGCAGTCTATACCTCATTTTATAAATGTCTGTAACTAATCACCATGCAGATTGACCATGATGCAAGGCCAGACATTGTTGACACTCCATTGACACTCATTTTGAGACTGGGGCAGGGAGGATGTCTCTTTCTCTGTTGCTTATAAATGTTGCATTTACCTCATTCATAAATATCTGCATCCAATCTCCACTCAGATTACTCAAGATGCCACACCAACAATCATTGAGGCGCTGCTGACTCTGATTTTCAGGATGGGGCAGGGAACGTATCTCTCGTCTTGTTGATTATACAGGGGGCCAATTTGTCAGAAAAGAACAATGACATACCAAAGTTAATATCTTGCGATTAGCAGTAGGATGTCTGAATGTGAGTATAAATAGGCCCACCCGAAACCCGAATCAGTGTTTGGAACCGGCTGGTCTAGGCAAACCCGGCAAATCCCACAGGTGGACAGGTGTGGGTATGGGTTTGGCCCACCATAAAGTAGTGGGTAGGGTGTTTCGATAGGTCTCGAACAAAACGGAACCATGGTAGTTGTCAGAGTCCGGACTGCTGGCTAGTTTTCCAGACCTGCTGCTCGCACTAGGTATTATGTTCTCATCTGCAAGGATACGCAGTGGTGATTCCAAGAAAGTACAAAGATGGTCATGCTAGGACTGACTGTGTTGATGGGTTCATCCAGGTCATCAAAGAAACGTATATGATGCATAATGTACCTGTTGAAGCAATTGTTGGACCTGAACATTAGCTCTGGAAACATGCCGCTGCAGATAGCATTGAAAGCATATGGCTTGTAAATCATCTTGTTGCCTTACATACCTTCCGGAATGTATATTAATTAGATTTGAATAACTGATTCAAGTGTGTAGCAGTAAGATAGTTTATGGAATTGTACTATTCGATATAGACATTCATTATAATCACTCCAAGAGAGTCCGGCTCCACATGCACCAGAATCAGCTTGGAGACGAGCTTTATAGTGCCAGCACTTCAGAAATTTGACCAACTTAAATCCATCATTTTATACCATTCTGAAGACGACATCATTCTCTTTACAATATCCTTGTATCCTGTTCCACTACTTCAGAAGAATTCAGCAACACCTAAAAGTACTTCCCAGAGTACCTGAGAAGGACATTGTTTTGCATTCAGCCTGTTCGGGAGCTTCTGGGAGTTTCTGACGGTGTGGCTGTTCACAATAGCTGAGTCATTCAGTTATGACTTCAGAACCATTTTAGATTTTCCTGATGTAAGATAGTTGGTGCTGATGGTTGTGAGAATAGGTTGCTTTCATATAACGTTTGACAGAAACATATCAGATATTGAAAGACTGGGAAATAGATTATGAATAGCTGAGTCTACTTAGTTTAACAAATATTGTAAAAATTTCTTGAAGATTGCTATAACCTAAATGGCACACAACTACTATGGCAAATAACAACTGCTAATTAACTTTTGTATTAAGCTCTTACAAACTATACTTTCTACTATACAATTTCAGATTATTTACTTGGGGAGCAAAAACTTCCAAATAAGATGGGTGACTGTATAGATATCACCAATGACCCCTACCATGTACAATTACACTACTGAAAGTACAGAGCACTGGCAAATGAAATAACTAGCAAACTTAGATTATGCCAATACAAACATCATGTCAAGTGATTGGAGGGACACCTATTAACATATCAACAAGCATACCCAAAGAAGAGATAGTAAGTACACCATGTAATCTGAAACAATATGTACATCAAGCATAGTTAGAAAACCTGCTATATCTGCAAATTTGATGGAAAGAAACAATAAGTCCACTGTGCCTGATCTACACCAACTAAGTGCACTGTTGGTAATCCAAACAGTTGGGAACAAAATACCAAATACCTGCATTATTAAAGCCAAAAAGAACAACCAAATAAGATTGAATCTTATGTTGCAGTGTACTAGTCAATTTGCTAAATCACAGAGTAAGAGACAGTCAAAACAAATCTGGAACAATAACAATACTCATTCTACTGCTTACTGTGAAGCTGTTGGTGAGATGGTAATCCATAGCATATATAATTTATGGTACTAAGATAAAAAATGATCCTGTGCATTAAATAGATTACTATGATATACATGCAGTAATATATACATCATGCTATATAATATACTGCATACAAGAGACTGGAAATGAAGTTGTTAAATGCATCTCAGTATATACTATCATGTACGCCTCTAAGTTACTTTCAAGCAGACATTTGATTATGCTCTGAAGTATACTCCAAATTACCTTAATTGTATACCACCAGAGTGGTCACTTGTATACTTCCAAGTCAGTTTCCAAGTATACCTCTGGGTAGGGACACTAGAAGAGTTCCTGGTAGGTTATCTGGTAAACTTCTATGACCAGTCTCAAGTACACTTCTACTCATCCACTCATGTGTGTGTCCAGTTGGACATGATGGTACCTTCCAGCCTCCTTGACTCTAGGCTTCCAAGTATTCTCTCAAGATGCAAGACATATTCAATCTCACTGGACTATATGCTTCCATATATACTTCTAGATGCTTGAACATCTAGGTTGCTGAGTTGCAGAAATAAGACATCAGGTGGCATGAAGCATGTCACATGTATCATGTAATGTGCCATATTAGGTGTATAGAGTGAGGTGTATAGCAGATAGTAGGTGGTGGTTGATGGGTGATATATAGCAAGTTGCATATAGTGGCAGAATTCATAATATTGGGCTACATTATAGTGCAAATTGTATCTGTACTAGGGCCACTTCATTGAAATCTTAAAATGTCATATCATCATTATGTTGATAGTTGAAGTCTTCAATTATACTGGAATGGTAAACTTTTAAATCTTGAAGAGAGCTGATTTCAAATTATGATTGTAATGTGGAATTTAGTATGTACTTCCCATTGATTGAGGATATAGGACAGTGTATTCTGTCTGGATCGGATGGTGATGAATCCCACAATAATGATGACCATGGTAATAATGCTGATGGCAATGTTAGTGATGGTTATAGTGGGGACAGTTATATAGGTAATGGTGACAATGGCAATGATGATAATAGCAATCATGGCAATGGCAATTGTAATGTTCAGAATCGTAATGATGACAATCATAATAAGTGAAATGGTAATTGTACTGGTGATGGTAGTGTTAGCAACAGTTCCAACCCAGTAGCACAGTTCTAGGTTAGGGTTCGAACCGGAACCAAATCGTTGCAACGATTGTACCACATGGAAAACCCGGACCATTGCATTTGGGCCGGGTTCCACCTGAAAGCCCAGTCTTTGCGATCCCAGATTTTTCGCTCCAGTTCAGTATTAGAGTTCTGATAGTATCATGACATGCTGAATCCGTAGATTGTGCAGTGTTAGCTGCTCTTTCACCTCCCACTTTCAGATATGCGATGCGACCAATATGCGTTGAGTAGCTATTGAAATCCCACACATGTCACTAAAAATTTGCCCTTATTTCACAGCCACTCAACGAGTATCAGTCGGATCGCAAATCTGCAAGAGGGACGTGATTGCGCAGCTAAAACTGCACAATCTACAAATTGATCATGTTACAATACGATCAGAACTCAAATACTTAATTGTAGCCAAAGCTGTAGGAACCGTAAAGTTGGAACCACTGCCTGGTTCCAACCAAGCCAAAATCCCACAATTTAATGTTCGGTCCGGAAAACAACCCCGGCAAGAAAATGCGAGTCGGATTGTTCGACGGGTCTGGAACCGACCTGTACCAATTTTCAGATCCAAACCATGACCGCTGGTGGGTTACCCGGACCCATTGCTAACACTAGGTGATGGTAATTACAGTACCAGAAGTACTTATACAAGTAGGTTGGTAATGTCAATGTCAGCATCAAAGCTTTTACAGATTTCAAATCTTCTATTTGCCGCAGCTTCCACAAACTCAGATTTTCCATTCATTAAAACGTTTACATCAAATACTCCATTTATTATAACGTCCCACTTTTTAGAATACAGGTCTCTCATGCTGACTATCCCATGGAAGGCTCTATTGAACAGGTGTTCCGACAGGATATCAACCAGACTCTCGGGTACGTTTTCAACTAGGCTCCCAGGCACCAGTGGGCTTTCAAGTAGAAAGGCAGTGTTAGGGTTGATAGTACAACTCGAATCATGAACACAGCATGCAGTCAATACAGATGTAGGTTTCTCTCCAGCCACCAGGACTTTATACCTCCATCAATTTATATCTAGTCCTGTCCAAATTTGCTATGAGAGACCATTCAAAATACATGATGCTGTAGTTTATTGGAGGTCTGCAATGAGCAGCTCATGAATCCATATATACATAGTATGGCATATGGTTACTTTGTACTTTTCCAATTTTACCTACCAAGAGGTAATCACCAAGATTTCACAGTAATATATATCTTTCCATAGACATTATACAAGAGGATTACCAGGAGCCATGCAGTATAAAGTCAGTAACAGAAATGTCAACCATATAGCATACCAAACAATCAGAATACTGTTGTCCAATGGCATTTGAAACTTACTTTTCAATAACATTTCCAGCTGTTTGCCAAATAACATCGACGAAGACAATGCTGAATACCGATAGAAGGGATCCTGTGATTTGCCAATCTATCCCACTCTGACACTGTGTGCGAATCAAAGCATAACTGTATCTCAGGGAGTTGTATTGACTGAGAGAAGAAATTGTTACAGAGAGACAATTGATATACCACCCATATGAGATGCATGTAGTGCAAATACTGAAACCTCTACTCTGCTACTCTGAGTGCCATACATATATGACTTTGCCAATGCTAGCAGTAAACACTTACATTATTGTTCAACTTTGTGACAAGATTATTACAATCCTTGACTTATTCCAATCTGTCCAATGGAAGTTGTAATAGTTATCTCTGCTACAATGAATTAATAAACAAGATTGCCCACATGGAGTCAAAGCCATGGTAGACCATTATGGGGATTCTCAATCTCTAAAAGTAATACAGCATTCATTGAATTAAGAACAGCTGCCTATCTAAGAATCTCTTTCTGACCTCCTCTTATTCTGAGACTCATCATCTTAACCTTCTTTAAGAGTGACAGAATCAACACATACCCACATATTGAGATTGCTTCCTAGGTCAAATATTAAACTCCTCCCAGAAACATATGCTCTTTCGAACATTCTTCTCAGAGGTACAACCAGGTTGATAAGGATCAATGTTCCATGTAACTGATTCGTTTGAACACTACATAAAGTTTGATTATGTTGGAGATTTGGGCTAAACAATGCTCATCTAAAGAGAAAATCAGATTCCAACAGGATTTGACTTTCATCTGGGGATCATTTTGAGACAGTGTCAATCTGTACCCTGGTATAGAAGGACAGATCATGGTGATGAAGAAGCAAAGTAATGATTATAGGTTTCAATAGACAGAATTCTTTATAAAATTGTAAGATTGTCTTTGGTATTTCTGGCTGTTAACAGTGGATTGCTGATTGAGCATATGCTTCTCATTGCTGCAGCAATGCGATCTCATTATACTTGTCATTCAGGATCTGACACAACCAGACTTTGAAGCTATGACTACATTGCTCATGATAGCATTATCGCAGCTGCAACATAGCATTTCTGCAAATCCCAAGTGACAATCACCACAGATCCTAGTAGATCAAAGTGTTCATAAAGTGTGGTTTCAATACGTTACGCTCCTGATACGAATCGTGCTATCCATTGCATGATATCATGTCAGGCAGTGGGACAGATCCAACTTGAACTTAGAACTCTCCATTTCCATTTTCAGCAGTTGGATCATTAGCCAATTATACTCAGCCGCATCTTATTGCAAATTCATGTCGCACCATATAGGCAATTTGGCTTGTGTCATAGATTCCAGTAGCAATCAACCAATACTATGCCAAGGTAGAATATCATGCATCAGTTCCAATTTCGAATCAAGTCAAACAGTGCAATGTATACTAACAGAAACCAATGAGTAAGGTTGCTTCCGGCCTCTTATCATAAGCCAATATCATCAATCCTTCAGTCACATCATACTTGGGCCAAGACGATTCTCTTTGGCCAGAAAGTCCCCTGATTGTTCCATAACACCTGAGGCAAATAATCAGAAGTTCCACATACTTGCAAATTGACCAGAGACTACTTCATCTGTATATTGAATTATTCTCCAGTTCAATCAGACCTATCCCACTAGTATCAGTGACAGTAAATGTGGTTGTGAACCGTACGTACTACTGAAGCCTTAGCTCACCTGGTAATGGCAACAGAGATTCATCATCAACAGTTAATCCGGTAATCTCTCACATATTCCATCAACATGTGACTGATGTGTAGCCCTGCCAAAAGGCACTGCATGACTGGGCCACTGGTGATGTCTCAAGTAGATATTATGAACATCACATAACTAAACTGAGAGTAACCCCATGACAAGTATTTATTTGACTATTATCCAGTACCATTATTGCAATTACAGCATAACCCGTAACATATAGCAACAGCATGATGGGTTTGGAAGTGAATAGATTTGTGCAAGTGATATCTTAGACTCAAACTTGAAGAAATAAAGCAATAGAGTATTAGAACTAAACACCAGAGGAAATGAATTAACTGGGTATTTTATTTGCCAATTATACACATATCTTCTCTTCCACATACTTCAGTACTGTGTTTGATCTTGATTTTGTAAAAATGGCATTGACATAGAGTATTACCACCTGCCACTGAGGGCAAAGTTTCCCCATCTAGACAATTTACCTAAATGTAATTCTTAATACTTGTATGAAGTTGTTGGACTTCTTGATTGATACAGTTGTATATATCGAATAAATATTTGATTGAATTGTGTTCATGCCTTTTGTTTTAAATACTTTTTAGAAAGTATACAGACTAGAAGATATTTATATACCAAGGCAGAGAATTTACCGGCTATATTTGACCTGGAGTCGTATAAGGTTAGTTCCATATAGTTTGATGGAAAGAAGTCTTAGATTGATTGATATAATCTTGGATATATTTTAATACTTACAATCACTGATATCTACATTTGCATCAAGTATTATTTATTTCTATACATTTGCTGAGTGTACTAATGCAAGCCTTTGAATCCTAGTGTCATTTTGGAGTTGTTAATACTGAAGACTGTATATTATACTATTACACTTTTCAACTTTAAAAAATGATATCAATTATACAATAGTTCCTTTATTCAACTATATATTAACCAAATTGAATTTGGAAATTGATGGTTAAAATGATTCCAGTGGGTATTGAATTAGTTTTGAATTACACTAGATAAGAATACGTTATGATTGAGATCTGAAATTACACAGATAATGTTTGCTTCTAATTAAGAATTAATCTATCACCTCTAGGTATGTTGTTAGTTTATTGTTTTGTTGTTGATTTCTTTATTAATTGGTAAAAAACCAAAATAATATCTCTTGATTAGTGAAATATTTAACTATCTGTTAAATGAGTAGTAGCTAGTTGCATAATTTAATTTAAATACTATTAGGTTGGTACTATTATATTTTGTGCTAAGATACAACTACTTTACTACTGTCTCTTATACAGGTTATATTAATAGTCAAAGTCTCTGTCTTATTTAATTCCAAATTGATTTGTTTCAATACTACAGTAAAAGTCTACAATAACTGGAAGTTGGAATTAAGATATTAATAGAGTTTGAAAATGATTCTCATGAGTCAATTATAACCATTTTACAAGTAATTTGGAAGAGTATATCATGTATGACTTGGTAGATTACCCTTTATATATTAATAGTGAACTTATTCATAAAATATTCCCTAAAAATGTAAGTTGCATCTCAAGTATATTTCAATAGAAGATTTAAGTACATCTTTCAGTATTAGAATTTAAATAGATATAATAAATATTGTAAATAAACTTATAGTGAAATTGATTTGCTGTCTGTATATATGTGTTGATAGCATTTTGTAGAATGTTAACAGTTTTCTGCATATCAAAGATCTTTGCATTGAAATTTCTACTGTTATTTGTATTGTTACAAATCTTATCATATACTGGTTATAGTTCAAATACCAATAAATGTATGAAACTTTCAGGAGCTATTGTAGAATAGTATTTAAGTACTACTGAATCACTAAATAGATATCTGTTTCAAATGTTGAATAATTTAGACAATTTGATACTATAGCTTTGTCCTGTCTGTGTTATACAGTGTATAATAACTCAAAGTAATCTACTTAAAGAGCTAACCAGATTTACATTGGTAAATAACAATATTTTTAAACTGGAGAAACCTCTGGTATTAAGACTTACTAATATTAAATTGGGCAATGGAGATGAAGCTGTGATATTTGAATAGTAGAAGAAAAGAAAAAGTCATGCTATTTAAAAGAAATCTATAGCTTGTATCAAGATATAAAATTACAAGTGACTACAGGTATTTATGAGTATTTGTAGAATTTAGATAAATTGTAGAAATTGGAAAGATATTGATTGATACAGATGTAATACATAGATAACCATGGCATGCAGAGATTTGAATTGTGTGACAGCATCCCAATGTTGAGGTCTGAACCCAGGGGTGTATAAATGGCCACTTGTTAACTTGGCCACATTTCCAATTAAGTAAATAATCCCTTGCATATTGCCTATTCGCTTTATTCAGTGCAGTACACTTCATGGCACTCACTTCTTGTTGTTTTACTTGTATTCCACTCTTCACCCTACCACGCATCCCTACTCTTACTCTTCACTTAACTCTCTAGCACCTCCCAGCGCCTCCCTTTCTCTCCTACCTATCTTTTCCTACTGTGGACACTTTGATTATCCTATTATCAACTTCGCTCTGTCATATATTTTATGTATTTCATTATCATCGCCTTGTGGGCACTATCGAACCTCACCAACCTTCCTCCCCCAATCTTCAAAGAAATCTTATTTTGCACCCGTCGAGATCACTGATTCTGTCAAGTATGACCGGGTCCCATCTTCTTCTCCGCCCGGCAACTGCGGACGAAATCCATCATATTCACGACTTGAATTCAGCCTCTTGGGCTGGGGATCTCGACGTCGAGACTTACCATGCCCGTGAACGCACTTTGGCGTCTACTACATTGACCGGCAATGGCGGAATACTCTCATGGGTCCTCGTAAATCCAGCAGATCCTGATAAGATTCTCTCGTCCTGTGAAACCATAAAGAAGGATGCATTAATCTCCCAACCACTTATCAAACAAGACTCCCCCTCTACAGTGAGGGCAGTAGCAGCTCATGGTGTTGGCAGTGTATTTACCCCAAGTGACCAGAGGGGGAATGGCTATGCTGGAGTTATGCTTCGACTGCTGGCTGAAACGCTGAAGCGAGGAAATCCTAACGGCTTTAATGTGCTCTACTCGGATATCGGCAAGGTAGGTTAAAAAAGCCTGCAATGAACGCTAGTAATGCTTATAGCCGAAGCAGAAGTTTTACTCAAAGTATGGTTGGATGCCTCATCGCTCTTCACAGCTTGAATTTTCTGCTCTTGGATCGAAAGATATGACCACTGGCACCAAATATCTACGGTCCACGGACGTTCCTTCGTTATGCTTAAAAGATATTTCAGCTTTGAAGGACTCACTCCAGAGGCCCTGTACCAATTTCAAGACAAGAGTTGCATTTCTTCCTGATTATCAGACCATGGAGTGGCACTGGACTCGTGAAGAGTTCGTTGGACTGGTGCTTAGGAAATTTAAGCCTGAAATTAAAGGTGTCATCACTGCCGATGGTAAACATTGGATGCTTTGGACTAGAGACTTCGGAAAGACCTCTCAACTCTACATCATTCGATATGTCAACCTATCCTATGGCCAGGATGAAGCAGACGATGAGAAACAGATTTCGAATATGTTCAAGGCAGCGAGCATGGAAGCCAGAAAATGGGGTCTTCGGAAGGTCACTTTGTGGAACCCGGACAAAGTTTCCGTGAGGGCTGCGCAGAGAGCGGCAGGCTCAACTGTGAAGGTTATTGATAGAGAAACAGACTCGATCTGCTCATTAATGATGCACCATGACTTGGGAAGTGGTGAGAATGTGATTGATTGGGAGGCCAATGAGAAGTTCGCTTGGTGTTGAGTTTTAGGTTTTTATTCTCATGAACTTTCCTATATGGTACAAATCCTTGGTATTGATGTCTGGCGTTTGTTTCCTTTGATTACGAATATGCACTAGCTATGGTGGTGGTTCGACTCTGCCTTGTGGACTGAGTAAGGCGGCGTACTGTATGTTTTTTGTATGTCAGTGTTCTCATCAATGACGGCTTCGGGAGCGGGTGAAGGTTCTTCGCGTTGTTTGGGTACTACGTTGAGTGATATTTGAGTGATGGTGTTAATCGTGTGCTCTTATATATGGCCGGCAAGTGTGGATAAGATTATTAGTTCAGTATACGTGCGACAATGTATCTTATTATATAAGTGGGTGCATCTGGCAGTGGAAAAACCGTGTTCCGGTACTTCCCCTCGATCTAATGGACAGTCGCAAACTTGAACATTCGTGATAGTAACTCAAAATTGTCCTAGGGTAACCGAAAAAGCTGCAAATATCATATGCATCTACTTGCTTGCGTATACCTGCGTACGCATACATACACTGGAGGTGCACTCTTTGTTTGTTTGTTTTATGCAATTCTGGCAATTTATAACCCTACAGTGCAAGATACGGATATGCACACAAACAAATACTTGCGTACGTGTGTACACATGTGGAATTTCTCTAGCATATATAACGTTTAAGTTATTGTTAATCTGACACTATTACCTGTAAATATTTCTATTTCAATCAGGTGTTTATTTAAAACCACTTTCCCACTGCTGTTTCCAAAGCGTGTATGTATTTTGTACTCTGTGAGTAGTTAATTGATAGAGTACATTATAATGAAAACAATAGAGCTTTAAGGACTGTACCATAACTGTAAAAGTACTGAGATAATATATACAAATGTAAAGGTCAGCAATTTTAATGTAAGCTATTAGAAGTTTCTTCTGATACATTTTTCCAAGTTATGTGAAATACACTATCTATATATGTCTTAAATACAGCCTCTGCAATTATTAACATGCATAGTAATGAATAATATGAAACTGCTTGTCTATGCAATGGGGGTTAGTTTGTAGAAATCAACTTGAAACAATTATTCAATCTATTAGTAATATCAGCAACAACTCTAGATTCCTGGTGGCTCTGACAACTCTGACGGAACCTTATACCCTCCAACGGAGTAATGTACAGTACCCGTTGCATTGCATACTTACCCCGTACTGGCTATTATACCACCTCTATTATGTTTGCGATGTGTCGCTTTGAATGTTACCCTGTGGATGCTTTTCCACCATGTTTGCTGCCCCGGTATTGTGTTTTCTTTACTTTGCATTTGGATTGAGATGACTTTCATGAACCATCAGCACTACATGTGTGTGACACTCTTTGCAGGGGCTCCAGTTATGCTGTTACTGCTTCTACATTGCCTGGTAATGTTGATGCCTTACTCCAGCCGCGTGTCATATTTTACCTCCCCACTATTGCTATACATCGGACACCTCACTCTCCCCATATATATGTTTCCCTTTGAAATGTTGTCACTTATTACAACACAGTCTTCACTTCTGATTCATTGCTTGCCATTGTATTTGCATTGCTATTATGGTATTTTACAGGTCTGAATTACACTGTCCAATCTTCACACTCCCTAGTGCTTTGCCCTCAGTCCTCTACACTCTGCATTGATTCGTCATCGGCTTGCAATGATTTATCCTCCTCATCTGCATCACTACCATCGCTAGTTTCAACTCATATCAGTTGACATTACAGGTTCGCAGGTCAAGCCTCTCGAGTTCAGTCTTAGCCTGTCTTTGCCACATGGCGCTATTTTTGGTATCGCTGTGATCACTTGTATCACCTTCATCTTGTTAATTCCCACTGCTTCCACGCATCCCAAAATTCAGTTCATCATGCATTCAATGGTTGTCTATCAGGATGTTTGGGTGAGAGCTTCCAAACTGTGGCTCCTCAAGTGCCAATTCGGTGGTCCAATAAACAACACGGATGGAATGATTGACACTGGTCGCTTCGGTGTGGATGAACACGGCCAGAGTTGGGATTTCTGCCTGTTGCATCTGACGTTTCACTGGAGCAAGAATGTTTTTATATACCCTCTGATAGTAGCTCTCAGGTAGTGTGTTTCGGGCATTCATGAAAAATGTATACAGGTCTTCGATTCCAGGCAAGAATTAGTACTTGCAACCCATTGTACCACAGCAGGGTGTGTTGTTACCACCGTCATTCATGTTGTTGCAGTAGTTTGAGTCGTCAAGTTTGCCAGCTTTGAGCATTACCTTGGAAGCTTGCGGTCAAACACCTTTGTTCTTGTGCCACTCCTGGAGAGAATGGCGCAACGCAGTGCAGGTAAACATGATGAGTGGCAAGGGTATATAACTGTCCATGTTGTCAATCATGGAATTATAACATCTATTAGAATGCTTACTGCAGGTATTTGCCCAATAATAATATTTGATATAGATACACACCAGGATTGTGTGCCCAAGGAAGTAAAGTGGATGGTGGCCATTCGCTAGCAGCTTTCGACTCTCTCTGTATTGGATTTGGACTGCGTACACCACCATCCACATGCTCTGCTACAGGACAATGAAACTTAGTGTCTGTCAGAAAGGAATCAATGAGTCGCAAATGCTCTGTGTTAGATTGAACATGGTGAATATCATAAAGCTCTGCTATGCTGTCCCATGCTGATTGAATAAAGTGGGATTTGACCTTATCAACTTGTTCTCGAACTTGGTAACCGATTGAGCGTGTAATATTCAACTTAGGCCATTAGTACAGCATACCTTTTTCAAGATCTTCTTTGTGTGTGCCTTAAACGCTATAGACCAAAAGTTGTTTTGCTGCATAGTGGTGTCCCAGTACGTCTCTATTATCTTCCAGTGTGGGGCTTCAGCTAATGCTTTCGCAATGCATCGCATTGCATATCTGACCATCTCCCAGTCACTTGGACTCATCAACAGCTGTCTGTTTCACATGTAGAGCCCTAGGGGTTTGCCCATCGCAAAAACAAGACATGGTATGTCGGAGTGAGTGACTAGATCGATGCAGTGACAGTCCAAATCCACTGATCAAGGCGTAGACACTGGCAGCATGTGCCATTACCACTGCCTCTGTCTCTGGTTCCATTCTGCATCTCATGTTTGCATTGGACTTTAAATGGTGGTGCCGGCTTCTTGATTAGCGATGGGGGTCGGGAGACTTTCAAGACAGCTCAGAGGTGTGGGAGTCCTAGCAATGCAGGATGTGGAGCTGGATGCAACATGACGCATTGAGTTTGTCTGTGAGGTTAATCCTGGTGTTGTTCTGCTATGACAAATTGTACCCAGGGTAGCAGTTAAAGTATTTATTGCCAGTTGCTGGGTAGCGGACAAGGTGGAAGTTAAGCATTGTGACATATCAGCAACACGATAACTGTGCAGCAAAGCTGAAGATGTAGTACCCTGCTCTTGGATTGTGGAGCTGATGGAACACCTCTGTGGTGAGGAATACCTTCTACTAGCTGCTGTGGAAACATTTTCTATGAGCATGGTGAAGATGAGAAGTCCGGAAAGGCCTACCCATGTGTTGTTTGTGATGATGAGCAAGACTGGGAACAATGGGTACGACTGGAGCCATGTCAGGGTAAGGGCACTGGGAAGCCAGAGTCCGATTTAGACAAATGACATTAAAAATGTAGGGAAACTTTCCACTGCATGTATATGCAACGGCAGGCGAAGTAGACTGTGATGTGTTTGCTCAAGAAGGGATTTGAAACAAAAGGTAGGTTCTCTGTAGACTGTGCAACACTCAAAATGTCTATCACCTGTGACAATACTCGGGGACGAGATTTGTTTAAAATCATTCCAGTATGGGGTTAACTGCCATCAGATTAAACTCCGATTATACTCAGATTAAACTCAGCATTGATATTCATCATGATTGCAAAGTGTGAAAGGCTGTATGTACCACTTGAAGGGTGTTTCTACCTTCGTGGCGTGATTATCGGAGAATTCCACTTGCTCTTGGTATCGTACTTCGAATCATCTATTGTGTTTAACTTCAGCTTTCTGGTGGGAATTCCCCCTTGGGAAAGTGTAATGCATCGCTAAGCAAATAATAACATAATCTCTATCCCATGACATCAGCTAAGCATACTTGATTCATCGCTAGGTGTGTTGGTAGCCATGTTGGATGGTTGCACAGCTGGGGCAACCTGATACTGTACAGTTTACTCTGAGATGCATGCGGTCTCAGCGGAGAAAGATGTGTATAAACCAAATGCAGTGCCTGGTGTCGTAATCTTTCCTGGCTGCAAGTACAAAATCTCGTCTCGAGGCTTCTCATTCATGAAGTGACTGGTTGTTGTGCAAGATGACAGTTGGGCAATTTGGGGTTCATTATGCAACAAAATGTAGGATCTTAATCAAAATCATTGTATGCTACAAGTCGAACAAAGAAATTGCAGGAACTGGACTATATACATCCCTTCTTCCTGTCTAGACCTTCTTGATTTTTTCCTCTTATAGTAGACACACCGCCAGCATCCTGAACTATCTTGACATTACGTGATTTGCACAAAACAATGCCAGTTGTTCCAAAACACATCTGAAAACCTACTCAACTCTATATGTTCTCTTAAGGTATCATTCCACTACCTGAGACTATATCATGATGCTATTGCCTTGGATGTAGATTCATATTTAACACACCACAATGGCACCAATGGACAGCCACACAGGAAAGGGGAAGGCAACTGCTGGGGCAAAGATGTGTAGATGGGTTATAAATCGACACCTGTCATTGGATCAGTACTGTGTAAAGGGATTTATCTTAGAACACATCTGGGCACACATAAAGAGATACATTGATTGCAGCATCAATGATGAGATGGCATGGGACCTCCTTTATGATAAAATCTCTCTTGATTCAGTCACCACTTGTCACATTTCACAATTCCAGCTGCTGTGGCCGCACCATTGAAGCAGGTGTTTGGCTATTCCTGAGTGGTGGGCTAAGTTCCGCACATTGAGGGTGCAAAAAGTTGAAAAATGCCACAATAAAATGAAAAATTGGAGATTGGAAAACCCCATGCCTTTGTGAATCAAGTCAATCGCTCCAATCTGCTCAGAACCAGCTCCGGGAATGTTATGCGCTATGGGGAGCGTTTCTCTGTTTAAAGTTGTGATAATCTGAGAGTAAATATTGAACCCCCAAGCAGCCAGAAGTATAAGCAAGGTAACTTTCTGCCCGCTAGGCCACTCAATTGGAATGACATCACCAATGAAACTGATGAAAATGAGAACTGGCCGGATTGCAGAGCACAGAGCAGTTGAAGGAGCCGCCCCAGCGATGGCAATGATCAGGATGATAGCGAGGATAAGGAAGATACCAAGTACGGTGAGAATGGGAGGGGGAATGATAAGTGATTCTAGGATGGGAATGGGGAAGGGATGGTGACTGACCACAGAGAGAGGAACAGCTAGGCAATGGAGGAAGAGGAGGGGAGTCTGAAGGCAATGGACAATGGATATGGGCAGGGGAGGGGTAACAGGAATCGGAAAGGGATTGTCGAATCAACCACCGTAGGAGAATGCTTGGAGAGCAGTAAATAGGCTACAGGGAGCAAGGGGAACGAGCAGCCTAAGAGACCCATCTGAGATGATATCTCTCATGGCAATGCTTTGCAGTGGCAGAAGGAAATGTATGACACAGAATTGAACACAGAGGGTTAACTAGAGTGGGTATAAATGGACCCGGAAGCATCTCCTGCTATTTCAATTTCAGCAGATGATGAGACTTACTCTACTGAGAAGTTGAACTGCGGATGTAACTCAGAAAATGATTCTGGTGTGGAAGTGCACATGGAGGATTGTGTGAACACACTGTACAGCGTTGATTGGATGGGAATGTTGATATGGACCGGGATGGTGACAATGAACAGAAGCAAGATGAAGAGGAGGAGGATGAGGAGGAGGAGGATGACGATGAGAATAAGGAGGAGGATGAGGATGAGGACAATGGCATAGAACCTTGACCAATTGGCCAGGGAGAGATGGTAAATACATCGGCTGCCAATGTAGATACCATGGTAGAAGATCAGCCAAGCTTGGTACCAGAGCAAGGCCAGGTGATGCGCGAGCATACCCCATGGCCAGAACTTCCGGCACCTGCCCTATGGCCACACAACCTGGGGCCTTGTCGATGACCATGATTTCCGGAAACTCATCCTCTCAGTCGGCTGGAGTGTTTGGGGCTTGCCATGCCGGAAAGGCCTCGCATGATAGCGCTAACTCTGCGAGACAGTGAGGCACTCTGAAACATGTCTCATGGCAATGTGCATCAGTAGCTACTTAGCTAATCGGGAGTTGGTGAGAGTCTCCCCAATATTTCTTCCCTTGAGGCGTGCCCAGATGGCTCTGTAGGCCGGGAATGAACAAGTCCTCATGTTGCAGAGGTGGCGATTAATGATGAGTGTGGGTTAGGGTTGGGTGCTTGCCTTCTGAGTGTTGTTTCCAGTAATCTACTCATGTCAGCCACTGATTAAGGAATGAATGGAGGTAATTTGTTGAAATAGGGTATATTTGTTTTCTGGCTTGTTTCGTTCAGTGGTAGCGTTGTGGACTTGTTTGATTCCTTTGTGGTAATCAATTTATCGCAGGCATCAATTATTTCACATATTGCTAGGATTTTGGATCTCTCAGGGTTCATTTTGTTTATAAGTTTTGTTTTGGTTGTGTTTTATTCCTAGTGTAATGGGACATCGTGCATGTGGTTTTTTTGCAATTCCTGGCATGTAAGAAACCTCCTTGTGATGGTGCTGAGGCTAAATAAATCTCTCAAGTTAGCTGAACCTATGGTGAGCTTACATCTTCACCACATTGCAGAGGCCCAGCACCAACTTTCGTTCATTTCAACACTATGTACTGCACGCCTCACACGACATTGACAACGCCAGAGAAGACCCCTCTCAGTTGCCCCGAATATTCATACCAAAAGAAGTTCATCTCAGACAGCTGGCTTATTAAACATAACAAAGTACACTATCCTGAACACCTTCACACTCCACACCAGAAGAATCTAATGATTTGAGTTGCGCCCCAAAGCGGTGAATCCGCTCAGGGTTGCAACTATGATGTGAACACAGATTCAGTCGAACCTATAAATGCGTTTTCTCATGTTGAATACTTTGAATATGTCACAGACTTGGAGCCTGAACCACCACCACCTCCTCTGTCATTGATGGAAACATACCCAGGCACAGGTGCTCCACTGAGTGATGTGATTGCTGAGCCATGGGAACGCGATGCTTAGGGTTTCTTTGAAACCAATCTACAAATCAATTCCTAGTACCCATGTGCCATGCATGGAGAGAGCAAATATATGCAGTCTGGGATCAAGAAGAAGGGAGTGAAGATGTACTATGACAACATGCTGAAGGAACAAATCAGTGCGCTGTTTTTCCCAACTTTCAAATATGGGAATAGTATCCAGAACCTCACGCCAAGCATGCGAGATGATCACGCTCTCGGGGTGCGGGAACTACACACTCTTGAGGATATGAGATGGAATGACATATACCAATGCCCTGCCAGATACAGGAGTAGACACATCATCAGAAGCAACAGATGGTTGATGTGGCAGCCAACCTATGCCGAGCATCTCATTTACGCCTCTTAGCATTGCTGTAACAGTGATATACCTCCGAAATACGCCCATGATGAAATGCCCATTGCAGACTGTGTGTAAGAGACAACGGAAAGGGGAGATGCCCGAGGATAATAATGTGCTAGTCATTGTTAAGCCAATACTGGGCGTGGGGGATGCACTGGTTCATGTCATCATCATGTCCAACGGAGCACACCTGTGGAATTTTGCTTGCGAAATACAAGAGTAATTTGTATATATGAAATTTGTTAATGAATCTTCAATAATCTGCCAGATGCCCGCAATGTAACAGTGTGTAATGGTCACTTATCTGCTAATTCCAATCAAGACAAACAATATTCTGTAGCAGTAGCTGAATGTGATGCAGCAAACAAACTGAGTGGTGCTGAACAAGGTACGTTCGTGGGTCCTCCAGTCTCTCACCTTGAAACAAAATCCCAGCACCAACAACAGGTACTACAACATTCTCTGTGCAGATGGCAAGTTCAGGCATTGCGAAAAGGTTTTAGAAGCATGGCTTGCAGATTGCCCTGAGTATGGTGACCAGCATCCTCACCAGTGGCATGTCTGTTTTTGGTGTGAGTGTCCAAAGAGTGAACTTGGAGATTATGTCCCTCCTAATCGGCAACAACCGCGGTGAGATCGCAACCTATACAGCAGACTCAGAGATCCAAACATGAACCGACCTGATGCCGAACTCTCATCCCACCATCTGGACCAAGGATTGAATGTGTTTGAACATAGTCTCTGGGTTGTGAGTGACCTCCTGAATCCTGACCACATCTATACAATGCAGATCACCATGCTTTACCACCTCCAGAAGTGGATATTCCACTTAAAGAAGACTCACCAACAGCTTTACAAGTACAATGCCATGATGTTCTCCATTCCTGCATACCACGACTTTACACCAAAATATAAGTTGTATAAGGAAGTTTCTCAAGGGAATGAGAAGAAGATGAAGGAAATGAGCCAGTTCCTGGATGGAGTTGTCACCCAGGCTCAATGAGACAGAAAGGCCGCTCAGCATTCCATATTCAATTGTGCAACTGTGTGCACATGGGTATTGGTAGAAGTCTTTATGCATGTTCTATGTCGATCACACAATTATGCAATATTGAGCTAGATGCAAGGCGCCTTTCCCCATTTTCACATATTGAAAGATGATATCTCACTTGGACAAGTTGGCAACAAGGTGAAGGCCAAAGCCAATGAGCTGAGAATAGAACATGTGAAGATGCAAAAGTCAGACAAGGAAATAAATGCCGAAACTTGGACACCATCCAAGAACAGACACAAAATGAATGCCTGGTGGGAACATATCATCCATGAAATTGATGTTTCCAATGAGTTAGATGCGAATATCAACATTCCAAGAATCCACTTAATGTCTGATTGGGTCAAATATATTCGTCAATACGGAGTGTTGCAACAGCATTCTGCCAAGAGTCATGAACAAGCACATGAAATGAACCGCCAGGATGGTTGGAACACCTCCAAATAAAATCTAAACTGCCTGTCACAAGTAATCAACCTTTAGTGTTGCATTCTCTGCTTCGAAAGGTGAGAGCTCAAACTTCAAGACATTGCTCTGCATTGGGAAAATGGCGCTGCTGACTCCAAAGAACTCCCTTCTGGTGCTGGTCTGGGTGCCCCCCTGAGCTCCCAGTCATATGTAAAGCCGAAATTCATGTGACCCCAAAACCGCCCAGATGGACAGCATCCTGACACTATAATCACAGACTTTGGAGCATAACTCGACAATTTGCAAGATGCAATGCACCACATGGCAATACACAAAGGCAAGGGGGAGTTTCTCAAGCTTAAGAGTTATAACTAGAGATATATATCAGATAATCAACTGCACGCAATGGAACGCTGCATTTAGCGTGGTATTGAGATTGAAGTTGAGTGTTTAGAAGGTGAATGCATAACTCAGATGTGCCGATGTGCAGGAAGCCAGAGCTGGCACGGAGGCGACTGATGAGACAACTGTGTGGTAGTGAAGCAACGCCCAGGGAGGTGTTACGATGCGCTGAATGGTTGTCTCCCATGGAAACTGCGATGAATACTCAAAATCAAGCTCCTAAACAATGCCAGAGCTTTTGTTGAGTACCGGTTATTCCATGCGCCCACCACACTACCAGAAAACCCGGGTTCCTTGGATCTTGTCTTGATATTCGTACAACTGAGACATACGCCAGCAGCAATTGGTTTGCAAGTTTTCAGTATACGAAATATTGTGGGCAGTGCCTCCGTGATTCGAGAGATAGTGAGTAGTTGTAAGGCAAGAGACAGGCAGAACGAGCAATGGATTGTCAATAGGCACATAGATCTGGTGACTTGCAATGATGTGGATAATTAGTAAAGAGTGAATTGGATTTTGCGCACAGGTAGAAGGAACGTTAGAAGAGGTTTTTGCAGCATCATTCATTGCATTACAATCCCGGTACATGTACTTATGTAATGAACCCATTCCGATGTATGGCCACATTTAGCCACAATGCTGCAGGGTTCATTTACAGTAGCAGACTAGCTGATCTAGAAGAAACGGTGAAACTGTAATTGGAGGGTGATATGCAATGTGATACGTGGTATTGAAGCCAGGCCCAAATTATACCGTCACTGGGGTGTCTGTGACTGTGATAATGAAGTGCGTCCAGTCTCACCGTGTCATTATGCCTGGACATAATCTTCTTTTGCTGATACAGACTGACAACCAATATTTTCTCCTGTGTGATAAGATGTAATGACCCGTTAAACTTTGTAATTTGATGAAATTATTCCACGTGAGATTATATCCAGTATTATTCCTATCAATTGAAACAGAGTTATCTTTTTCAAACAAGCAGAACATTTCAGAGTCAGAGTACTAACTTACTGCAATTCTAGGTGAAAAGCTAATCCCAATGAAGATCGTCAATATCAGTAGATTGGACCCAGTCTATTATGTTCTGAGTCAGCATCTCCTGAATCATATTATGTGTTGATTGAATTCACACCAACCGATCGAGTAACATGATTCAGATTGATATAAGGTAATGTATATCTCAGATTGAGATGAAATATGATTCAATATCAGTTTATGTATATATTGAAAAATTATTGCTTTATATTAAATCGGGTTTGAACATTGATAATCTACCTTTCAATACATTGCCAATACATTATCAGTTGGTATATTCAAACTATCACAAAACTTTTTGGAGTAGGTAATATATACACTTATAATACAACTGAGGTACAATGTAAATTATAATATGTCAGTTGGGAAACAATTCACAAGTTCACAAATATAATATCATATAGTTTAATCGCCATAATTTCCATAAACAGTGTAAGTTACAACTAATATTGTTCAAAGTTACCAATTGAATCAAGCGAGTCTGGAGATATTTTGTATACAGAACTGTCTCAAGTTGAAGATATAGTAATCTCCCTATTATTATAACAAATTGAGATTTAAAGAATACCAAGAGAAGAACCATCAGATATTATCATACTATGATAGTAAAAGAGTATAACTCCGGTAACAATTTAAAGTTAGAATATTTCCTCTGACAACATTTGAAGAATTATTGTTCATTCTTTATATAATATGTACATGTTAGTTAGATGATAGTATTGTTCTAAGGTTAACACCCAAAAAGCTATTTCCAATGGCCAGAATATATTATATACTGCTAACATAGCAGTAAGTTAAAACTTGTTATGGATGAAACTGATAATGAATGACAACATATATTGTTGAAAGTGGGTAATATTACCCAATATAAGCATGGTTTGATAATACAGAGTAATTGTGCTAGGATTATATAGTACACTGAGAATGTAGATTGATATATTCCAATATCTGGCAATAGGATATGGTTGTTATAAGAAGAATTTTGTTGGTGAGAATAAGAACACAGTTGAAGATTGGGATTGTACATTTAAGATTGAAGAATAGTTTAGAAATAATAGATGAAATCTCTATACATAGGGGTTTGATAGTGTTGGTGAATATTCTTTGCTTTCTTTCTAACTTATTATTATATTTACAAATACTAATAAGAACATTCAATTCAATCTGAACCTTATTGTTTTGTTTGTCGATCTACACATCAAGTAGTTGTTCACATAACCAAATGTGTTTCATTATATCTCTTATCACTGATCAAGTACTCATGTCACCAAAAAGTCCCCGTTTTCCGTAACATCAAGGTTAGGTTTGCCAACCGAACATTGCCGGAGTCGTGAGGCATGTAGCGAGGCGCATCGCGAGAGCTTAAGAGTGGTTACAACCATGCCATTCCACCAACAATGAATCGAGAGCTACTAAAGCAAGAGAGAAAGCCATTCAACCATGACGGGGTGCTGCTTCTGAGGAGAGTAGCCATGATCGGGTATTGGTGGTATAGTAAAGGACATGGAATGGATAAAACAGGAAATGGCCGGCAGACCATGGTGAAAGTAGCAGCAACATTCGGACATCCTCCCAATACAGTAATCAGTATGGTTCAAAATGTCAAGTTGCGAGCAAGAGAAGAAATTGGCAAGCATGAAGAAATGTTAGCGGCGGAGACAATTAGTGAGGACTGCATTACCTTGGATGATCTGCTCGGTGCACTAAAGGATGCAAAACAACAAGGACGGCCACAGGTTATTGCACAGGGTTCCGTAAACTCACAGCTACTAAGAGAGGTGGCCATCAATGATAAAGAGCATTGGGATATGCGATTTCCAGATCTTGCAGAGGCTCACGGTATTGCTGGTGCATGTTCTAAAATTGAACCCGTTATGCACAACCATCACAGTATTTTGGAATGCAAGTGAAGGGAAAAACCACCATTTGATGAAGATAAGCAAGCAGATTGAATATGGCTTGTTGAAGAAGGGTTACTGCTTCCACAAGAAGCTATTATCTTTAGTGATGACATGTGGGTAGAATTCAATTCTACTCATAGGAAGAAGAATCAATCTCGAAAGTGTGGCAGTAATCAATATCTGGAAGAGGACAAGAAGTACAAAGACCATGGTACCATTCGGGTTACGGTATGGGCTGCTATAGCAAAAGCAGTTAAATCCTGTTTACACATTGATGAACATGATGATACTCTCAGTCCTGAAGATCAAGGTGAGGTAATTCAACAGGTAAATGAGATTCTTAAAGAGCGCACTCAATGACGACAAGAAGCTGCACATCACCCTGGAACAGAAGATATTCACATTCTTCAACACACAAACGCAAATATTCAACTGCATAATATCAATGAAAATTGCACTGGTAGCATTAAGAAACAGAAGAGAAAAGCAGAGCAACTTTTCAAGGAACGTCCTGTTCCCAATACTATTACACATGGTGGGGTCAACTGGTCTGTCTATCGGCAACAGATAGTTCACTCTTAGACTCACCATCTTCATTCAAATGCTACCTCCCAAAATCAAGGTCTGTAAGGGGATTCTCTACCCCTTTGTTGAGGAGATTAAAGTTGCCACTGCCTTTGAAGCTTTCTATCTTGTAGAGGATAACACATGATACCACCAAACTACAGCAAGAGTTGATGGTGATCGGAGGAAAGAGCTTGGTCTAGATACTCTGAATTGGCTATCCAACTCACCGGATCTCAACAAAATCGAGCAGTATTGGGATCTCATGAAGAATGATATCTCCATCTACCACTTTGTAGGTGCTAGTATGGAGACTGTTGCATAGGCAAAGGTATATTTCCCACCGATATTCAGACTGTGATTATAGAATACTAACCATATATCAGGAGACCCTTCACCATACCTGGGAGACATTCTCTCAAAAGCTCATTGACCGACAGTGCACTGACTTCCTTGATAAATGTGAGAAGGTTCTTCGGTTCCATGGTCAGAACAGTTTTACTGGGTAGTGAGTGGAAAATGTTAGAGTTTGGAGTCTTGGAAGTGTTTTTTGTGTCTGGTTTTTTAATGCCTTAGAGGTATTCATATGGGTCTTATATACTTGCTCTATCATTCTCTCTTTAATATAATATGTGGTTGTTGAGATATCTTCATTCTTGTGGTGCTGTTGCTGCAGTTGCTGCCCTCTTGCCTACTGCTTGCTGCCCCAGCAAAGTTTAGTCGGCAAACCTAACATCGATGTCCCATGAAATGGGGGCTTTTTGGCGACATGAGTATATCATACTAGAATGAGTCTAGTAACTGATGAATCAATAGTAAATGAGAATATTTCTGTTATATGACAGTCCAAATTATTTCATACCGTTATTCTATTTAAGTTGAATTGACTGGGGATTTGCTGAAGTGGAATTCAAGCCAAATGGTGAGAAGCAGGATGTAGCCAAGGCTGGGTATACATGGATCACATAGTGATTAATAACATTGTGGTATGTAGGTCAGTAACAAATGCCTTGCCACATAATACTCTATATATATGCAATTATTTTTACGTTCAACTATAGCACTAATAGAATAGAATGACAGCCCAGCATAGGTATGCATGGATTTATACAATAGTTAATTTTTCAGTTATTAGATATATTTCACTCACAAGATTACACGAGTCAATCTGAATTGTCAAAACACTATTTCAAATGATACAACTGATAGAAATAAACTGTCTGCTAGGCAAATTTACTCTCAATCTTGCTACTATTCCGTCTAAGAATGCTGCCAGAGATCAACTGTAATTGGCTAGTACAGGTGCCAATATTGAAAACATATGACTTCATCTTGGCCAGGTTGCCCTGATTCTCACCTCATTCCACTTCACAGTTCAAGAAGATGAAATCTGCTTCCAAGATGATTGATGTGATAGAAGTACCACACCAGCAATAGAAAATGGGCTGAGTAATGATCTGAATTCCAGTCTGAGTAAACTGCAGCCTTAGTCTAAAACCAAGCTTAATATAGCAATTGACATTGCTACCAGACAAAAGATGAAGAAGGAACAGTAATTGATGCACACCATGGACATCCAACAGAACACCTCATCATCTGAGCAGAATCCAGAATGGATTGAATTGAACAGAGAACACAGTAGGGCAACTATTCAACCAGAACCAATGAGCACTCAAATCTCTATTATGACAAATCCAGAATGATGGTGAATGGGTACAGAAATGCTCAACATCTTTCTCGATACAATATTTTCTAACTTGCAGTCCCTGGCACACCACCATCTGAATGGATATTGGAATGATGTTCAATTGGAAGCTAGTATTCTGCACACATGTAATAGCTATGCAGAATTGGTACAGAGACAGACACAGATGACACATTTGGTTTACATGCATTGGAATTACGTAGAGACACCGATTCCTATGTCAATGATCTTTAGGCCTCAAAGAATGACATGCCCATATTACTAAGGAATCTAGAGTGGGAACTCAGTAAAGATTTGAAGTATATGACCAATATAATGCAAGGAGTGAAACTTCTGTTGACAGTCTACGGCAATCAAATTAATGCAAATTGGGGTGCAGAGGGCTATATTCCGTAACACAGCAAGATGATTAGCAGAATTGTCTCGAACAGACTACAATCAGAACTGAAGTCCTACATTATACAATGAACAACAAAGATTGGACAATTGGACCATAATGATAAGCTTTTCAATCGTGTCACAGATTTTTACTCCAAGTTGGACAGAAAGAAGCTAGTGCAGCTACTGTCAGGAGTTCTCCCGTAGCAGTGGTAATGGTACTTAGGGGATTGCATACTGGATACATTAGGATTGTTATCAGACAATTGATGCATAACATGCATTTGTAACATTCATGTGTTTGCCAGTCTTGTGATCTTCTGTTGTATTACACAGAGGTTGTATCTCAATTGATTATCATCAGTCTATGGCCTGCTAACTAATTCAAATTGGTTGATCCAATTATGCTGCAATGACAGGGATGTTGAAAAGCAGACCATCAGCAGCATAGATAAACAGTAATTGTAATGAATGTATGTGATGTAGTGGGATCATACACAGTGAAGTTGCAATTATACAAAATAACCATGACTGCTGATGCCATGCATTGTAAAAGTAAGAGGATTCTATAAATCTGACCTCTGCAGGAGGGATATTAAATTGTAGCACTTCATGGTAATTAAATGGTTGAAATCAATTCAATGCAGTTTCGGAGAGACTTATGACATTGGTTGAAGATAAGTGACCTGAAGGAAACTTAGTTATTGAGTTGAGCTAGTAGGCTTCAAAGTGTGATAATGTAGATAGGCAGAGTATCAGTTAGTGAGTAACTTAATTGCTGATGGTCCAACAACTGAAGAAATGTAAGGAGAGATGCCACAGATGATGTTATCAGCTGTCATTGAGTGGAATGAATATATTCCGGAGATTGGTCTGAATTGGGAGTGCAATGCTTTGAAATCACACTGACTCGAGCATCATAACTGAAGGGGTTGATGGGTATGACAATGAGGAATTGTCAAGAACAAAGTTTCAGGCAGCTAAAAGAAATGAGGCAAACTGAAGTGTTGTGGCAAGAATATCTGAAGGAGTGATATTTTCGGAAGTTAACTACAAAGGGTTCACATCAGTCAGGCAATGAGGAGAACCAAACTCAGACAGAAATCCACAGTTAGACAATACTAGAGTAGAACATCTTACAATAATGTTTTGAAATCGACTTATATTTACTTCTGTCACATTTCCTCCTGGAATAATTCATCACACAGTGTTCGAATAATAATTCCATATACATACATGCCGGTATGAAGAGTTGCTAAGACGGCATATCATCATCTGGTGCAAGTAATCTGGGTAATTCATGTTCATTATGAAGAGCATGAACAATTATTCAACTGATATCTAGTTCTGCTTGAAGCAAGTTCAGCCAGTTTTGAGCATCATCGATACAGTTACCTGGAAACCAAACATTGCTGAAAGTAGTCTCACAACATGGAGGTATTCGAACCTGATTGTTGTCTTGATAATTGTATGTATTAGTTTGCTCATATCTCCGTTAACAGAAGGTTGGGTCTTGGGAAGGATGATGAAAAACGAGAACATAAGTTTTGATTAGGTAGTTGATTTTACAATCAATAAACGTTGAATTAGTTATTGGGATCTTGGTACCCCCATAACAGCAACAGTTATGTTAATGGCAAAAGCAGTGTGATAAAGAATCTCTACAAGGTGGCAGAATATGTACCTTCCTACCATACATACAGAAGCCAACTGAAATCTTGATGCCTGGCAATTTAGAGTCAGCTAGTGATGGTAAATACCCAATAACATGTTGAGTCTTGCTGGAGTAAGTTGATAGTTGGAGGTTTGAATGTGTATATATAGGCTCTAGATATACGAACTGTATAACAATCAGATTCTTAAGATATACTGTAGCCAATACTCCTTTAGCCTTTGCTCCACCCTGACATTGTGAATCAATGCAATAGCAGTTCTTCATCAAACCAATCCAATAAAATACAAGTTGGCCATTTTCCGTGGCTGCCTCTGTGAGAGCCAATGGTTCGATGGGTACTGAGATTGCTGATATTGGCTGAGTGGGTATGTAATACATTATTGGAGGGACATTGCATTGAATTTCACTAGGGCTAAGGGTTGCCTTGGAGAGCCCAATCACCCACAGGGCAAGTCAATATTTATACAGGCAAACAAAATCCGACTTGTTCCGTGTAGTTTATAATGATTATATACAACATTGACATTGAGTATTGCAGTTAGTAAGACCACCCTGCAATCGCAGTGCTATATGTATTGTAGTTCCTCCACAACATCCCAATGGATTCACACAATGCCTGAAAGTTTTTCAATTACAACTCACAACCTTGATGGTCAGGTGTTTATGGATGCCAGTGAGAGCCACATGATAGCCATCACAGTCAATTTGAGGGATTAATTAGCCATCATCAACAAATCTGAGGTGCTAGTATTCCATTGTTCTCAAACCTCCTAGTACTTGGACAGCCATCATTCAAGAGCTGAGAGATGCAGACTCATTGAATAGACAGCTACTAAAATACTATAAGAACTCACAATGGCAATAAGGATATATATATACAAGATATAATTGTACTGTTGTATAAATGTCTGAATGACAACAGTACTTATGAAAAGCTGTCAGATATTAGTGGCACTCCACCAGTACTCAACTTGGATTCAGTTATTACTATTATTTCAGATGGAATATTGAGAGAGCTCGGTGAGGACTATTATACATGACATGTTGAGAAAGTTTGAGCAATATCATGTGGCATTCATTTAGCTTGCGACGAGACCATTAAGCCATATTCCCAGAGGATGAGTGTATGTAACTGGCAGCTGGAAGTGACTATGAAGGTCAGTGCTGCGGAAGATTCTGGTGAGATTGAAATTTTCAACTCAGTTGCTAGACAAGAGAACAGCAAGCTGTGGTGGTGGTAGTGGTAGCAGAAAAGTACGCCTGGATCCTTGAATGACTGGTACTTACATGCGGAATTACAATTGGAGATTGCTTGACTAGTAGGAATTGGTTGTTTTGGGGCAAACAACTTAATGTTAAATTCCCAGGTTACTTTCAGCATTATCATCTGAAATCCCAACTCAATGATACTGGAAAGTGCCCAGATGGAGCAACAGGTACTGCCTCCAGTGAGGATGAAGGTTATTGCCCTGTGAAATAGAAAGACTATAAGGAAACAATTTCCAAGGGTGTGGTAGAGACTCTAGCACGATACTGGCAAAATAACCATGGAATTGATTTGGAATCAGACTTCAATGTATTATATTCCCACATCATTAACCATTCTGAAGTGGAGTTAAAAACTCTCCCAGCCAACCTCAAAACATTTCTTGCCAATGTATTGATTTATCAATTATCAGGGTGTGCAGCAGCAGCAATCATATTTACAAATAAGAGCAACAGCGGAATGCTGCTGAGTATAACCTACTGAGCTCACCATCAAGCCATAATCAAGAACAATTATTCTCTCCTGCCGAACTTGGAGAAGTTTGAAAAGTAGTTCAGTATGTAGATTTTTGAAAAGCTAGTCCTCCTGAGTACATATAATATCTTCCCCATTAAGGCAGGTGACAATTACAAGACTGCTTTTTGCTCCCAATATAGTCAGTATAAGATCTGAGTAATTGCACATCAGCAAAATGGAAATTGGTCCGAAAGCAACACACAATCCTCGCAGACACTCCGGGCGACCACACCAGTGCCTCAAAGTATTCCTTGATGCACCCAGACCCCACTGGAGCGAAGCGCAGTGCTCTGAGACTCTGCAAGCGCATTCTCAGGTGTTCCTGAAAGCACCTGCAGTTCGGGAGGTGCATTCAGGATGCTACCCAATTTCACTTATAGACTAGTCAACTTTTGGAGCTTCGCAGACCTCTGTGCAGATCTGTGGGAGACTTGGAGAGAAGTACAGTCCACTGGGCAGCTCTGCGGGATACTTCGAGAGCAGCCGAGACCGCTGAGTAGCTCTGCAGGAGAATTGGTGCCATATTCTCACAGCACTGCTTTTCACATGACCCCAAGGCATTTTGTCTTATCAAATTTGTCTTTGTTAAGGTCACATGATTTGCTACATCATAATATGACATTGATCATTTATGTTTGGCTATATATATAGATATAGTCAATCTGGCCGCAGATGGTACTCGAGCATAATCAGAGGAGCACCTTTACACACGCATTGAGGGAACTTAGCGATGCATCACATGGAGGCCATTGTGGTGAAACGATGGAGCTAGAAAGCAGAAAGCCCACCATGTTGAAAGCAAAAGAGAAAGAATGAAGACACTTAAATGTCAGTCAATCCAAGGGGAAGGAAAACTATGGACGTATATACAAAACAAAGAGAAGGACAACTCAATACCAGCTACCGAATCTGGAGCCCAATGCCATATACCAGTACCGAACACCCCTCCTCGACATTGGGGCAGGTGAAGCCATTGGGGGCGACAAGCCACCGGCATCATGCCTCAGCCTGCCAGCACTGAACACTAGGGAAGCCACCGGGCCAAATCCCTAGGCAATACACGATCCACACTCCGCCACACTTCCTGTGACATTCAAATGGAAATCCTGACAAAGTGCGGTTGTAGTACAAGGATTGTCAGATTGGGGTGAGATCATATGATACTACCTGGTGTTGAAGATCCACACAATTGAGTGGATCCATGAAATCTAGGACAGAGCGAGTGAGACCAAAACTTGGGAAAGACAGAGTGTGTATTGTCAAACTATGATAGGATGAGATGGAAATGAGATGATGTCTATCAACTCCTGGGTCCGCCAAATATATACTCCCCGTCACTCTCTCCAACTCTGTTACACCTGTATCTCTGTAAAACCACCGTTTATCTTTGGTGATGTACTTGGAGGACGTGATCGAGGGTGATTGGTGATGCACTTGGAGACTGAGATTGAGTGAAGTTGGCGATGCACTTGGAGGCTAGGATTGAGCGAGTTTGGAGATGTACTTGGATACTGAGAGATAGAGTGAACTCAGAGATGAACTTGGAAGGCGTAATTGAGCGTGTTGGGAGTTACACTTGGAGGCCATGATTAATCATGATTGGAGGAGTACTTGGATGTGGCTGATCTGGATGTGATTAATCTGATGGTGGTCAATTTGGAGGCAGTGAATCTGGAGGCAACGAATTTGGAGGCAGTGAATGTGGAAGCAGTGAATGTGGAGGCAGTGAATCTGGAAGCGGAAGACCGGAAGGCATGTGCGATGGAAGCAGAGACTCTATTCATTGTAAAACTCGCAATTGTGCGAATATAGAGAATTGAGTACAACAAGGTCCGCTGAGAGCTGAGAGACTGGCTGGGAGCGGGAGACAGTTGATCTTGGAATGATGCAGTACATGGTGTATGCAGTACTCAGTGTGTGCTGTACTCGGTGAATGCCGTACTCGGTGTATGCTGTACTCAGTGTATGCTGTACTCAGTGTTAACTCTTGAGTATGGGAGGGAGTGATAGAGATGGATGACTTAACTTCATGCTCTTAGGTGATGGTAGAGAGTTGTTGCCGAGAAGGTGACAGATGAGACGAGATGGGGCAAATCATCATCAGAAACTTGGACATAAAGAATTTTGTGTGCGAGTCAATATACCATCCCCGACGTGGCAGGTACAATTCCCAATGCAGAGTGTAATTGAACCGATATGTGGTCTTCTCCACCGCATGTGGCACGTGTCAACACTGATTTCTGATACGTGCTCGTATCCTCCACATCGTTGTCATGTTTATTCCGAATCTCTCTCTTCCTCGTCCACAACTCTACCGTCATTGCAGAAAACCAAGTTAAGTCATCACTCTCTATTTGTCCATGGTATGATCCTGAGTTGTCACCGAGTACAGTGTACACCAAGTGAAATATACACCGAGAACAGCATACACCGGTGACAGTATACACTGAGTGCAGCATCCACCAATGATCCTTTGTGTTTCCTTCATTCTCAAGATTATGAGTTGACTCCTGAATGTAGCGTCAGCTTCCGGTGTGCCTCCCGACACGATTGACCGCACTCAGCCAGCTTCACGTCAGGGCACAAAGGTAAAGTCACCTTGTCATACTCCCATGTTTGTTAGCCTACGAACTGATGAATAGAGTCTCAGCGCCCGGCGAGCTGTCCATCGACCGCCTCCGAGTACTTGTTCAATCTTGCTTGATCACGGCCTCCAAATTGTATCACCAAACTCGCTTGAATACCGCCTCCAAGTTCACACAATCATGGATTCCAAGTGCACCTCTAAACTCGCTTGATCCCGGCCTTTAAGTATATCTCCACACTCGCTCGATCAAGGCCTGTAAGTTCGCATGATCATGACCTCCAAGTGCATCTCCAAACTTGCTCAATTACAGTCATGGAGAGCCTCACTAAGTTCAATCAATCACGGCCTCCAAGTATATCAACAGATTCGCTCGATTACCATCCGCAGGAGCATTGCTAAAGTCTTCTGATCATGGTTTAGGAGTGTATGTCTGATTTCACATAGCCTTCATTTTCAGGCACACCTCGAAATGCTCCCGAGCACAGACTGCAGCCAGTCCAGATACACTGTGTGTAGATGGGTAGCTATATAGATAAATGAGAATACAAACTGAATATATGAGTTTGAAAAATCTTTGAACGATAAGTAGTAGCTATGATTTCCAGGCACATTAGCAACGTTCCCAATGAAGATGTCGTTTTCCTAGACCACTTCACAGTGATTCGAGGTGCTCCCAGCATTGTTGCTGGCATTTCCAGGTGCTCCCAGGCTTGCCATCGGTGCTGCCAGGCATTTCACCGGTGGTCACAAGTGCTCCCAGGCTTGTCGTCGGTGCTTTCAGGCTTATCGCCGGGTCTCTCAGGTACTCCCAAGTGCACCCACAGTTCTGTCAGGCGCTCCGAAGTCTTCAGAAACTTGTCACAATCACTCCGATGGTACTCCTGTACCAGTCCATCAGCACAATTTATTTTACTCCCTGGAAGATTCCAGGAGTGTCTGAGAGGATGCGGAGTGTAAACTTAGAACCGTCAATTTCAGGAGAGTATCAGACCCTAGGAGGGCAGTCCAGCTGGCCTTCAGAGTAACTGGGATCTCTAATGACTGGTACAGGAGTAACTGGGATCTCTGATGACTGGTACAGAAGTACAATGGGAGTGAGTATGATAAGTTTCGGAACACATCTGAGCTCCGGAGTGATTGTTGGGTGCACCGGGACATGTCGCTCTACCAATTCTCAATTCACAAACACACCGTGAGAGGTACTTGGGTTCGTATTGATATTCATTGGTGAGGACTGCAGGCGTTATCTGAGACTCTCTGGATGTCCACAAGCAATCCATTTCCGTCAATGGTGAATATGATGGATCAATTATTGTTCATTATCAGTTCTGAATCATACTAGCTACAATCTTCTTCAACAATGTATTTATTACCTGGCTACATTATGGTACCACAGAAAAAGGCATGTGATTCGAACATACACGCAGGCACACTGAAACAATAACCTCATTAAACAGTCAAATGATATCAATCCAAAATGGTGTCTATGTCATCCACTACTTCTCCCATCTTATCAGGGCCAACACAAGGAGGAACACATAATTCATCAACTGTGCAAAGAAGCTGGAGGTGCTTCTTGTATTTGCTAATTATTCGTACCTGGTGAGTGGGTGAAATTGAATTCCAATGTTATTTGCGTCGATTTGTGATATATACCAAAGGTGTAATGTGATATTAGCTAACTGCGAATCTAATTTGGGGTTTGAAAGGGAATATGATATAGTCGAATGAAAATGGGGACCAGCTACCAGGGATAAGAGGAGCGCCAAGATGTAAAGTGCTGTATTGCAGGAGTGTGGAATAAAAAAGAAGAGTGCCAAATCTATGTTGCGGAGTACCAATGGAGATTGAAAAGTGTCCAAACCAGCGGAGGACCATTGAAAGGGGGGGGGGGGGGTCAGCAGTGCATGATGAAATCAAGAAGTACCAACCCAGGAAGAGGAGTACGCAATCCAGGCAGGGGAACACCGATCGAGTTTGAGGAGTGCGATCCTAGCCGAGGAGTGCTCAAAACTGGGAGTGCGGGTATGGAGTGTGGAATTCAACATAGGAGCGACAACCCAGACCGAGGAGGGCCGGTGGAAATTGATGACCTCCCATACCAGGCTGAGTAGGACAGAAATGAGGGTATAGAGTGCGGAATGAAATCGAGGAGCGCTGATCCAGACAGAGGGGATCGAGCAGTGCCTATCCCTGCGGAGGAGCACCGAAAGAAGAGGAATTGACTGCCAAAGCATATAAAAGATAGTGAATTGAGGCTGAGGAGCGCCGACAGAAATTAAGGAGCACCTATCCTAGCGGCATTGTGCCTTATCATAAGGGTTGGACAAAATGTACCTTGATATTCATGTTGAGAAAACACAACTGTGGCCTTCTATCCGCTGGCATATTCCGACAGTGTACAATGAATAGCTGCGGCTACCAGCACTATAGTCTGCAGTGTGTGAGGTTGGATATACTGGAATGTCATTCGCTGACACCCCAAGCTATTGGTGGTGAAGAAAAACAGATTGTAAATGAGAGCAAGCACTTCTATCCGGGTGAACCATGATTTCGTATCATCGACGACCGTGGAGAGATATGCCTGGTCAAACAGGAGCTCGTTAACCTGAATCCGAAGTTCAGTCTCAGAGCGCAAATCCAACTGTTAAGTACAGACACCAGTTCACTGAGCCCGATCTGCTAGCCGTCCTCGAATGGTGAATATCTGTAGTTTCAAGTATGTATATTTCGGGGCATAGTCAATATTGTAAAACTGACAGAGGATCATTAAACAGATTCCAAGACTTACAGCTTCTCGTGTTTGTGGATTGATTTTGAGACATGGTCTGCTGGGCAATTGACACACCAATGGTGTATCTGTAGGAGCACCTGCTAAAGCCCGCTGACGATTCTAAGCTTCAATGGCAAGTTTCCAAGTCTCTTCAACCATCGAGTGCTTGTCATCAGATAATATTGGCCAAGGAGTCTTCCTGAATACAATTGCTTCCATGAATCTTTTCGCTAGCTCAATAGTAGCCATTGGTGGTGGGGAATGTTCCTATCTGCACTAGCCTTGGGTTAGGGAGCATTCTAGTCTCAACAAGACTTGGGTTACAGCAGCGCCTGGCCGGATGGTGTATGGTCAGACTCGGATCATTTGTTGTGGACGGCTGAGATTTGGCATTTGAGCAGTGGTGGTGCAATTGACCCAGGTGGTTTTTGGGAATTGGGAAGCTGAGGGTATGCAATAACAGTATCGGTGTGGCAATGTTTCTTTGGCAATGGAACCCTTGAAGTTTGTAATGACTTCTCCTGGCACACCTGGCCTAGAAGTATGACCTACTGCTGGTGATGCAAATCATCTTCTTCGATGTCGGATGATAAGGTAGACTCTCCAGTGTCCCTGCTTTCGCTCTCCCTTTCACCATCACGGAGGTCCTGATCGGTATCATCATCATCCTTCATGAATGACATTGGGGATATTAGTCATCCGCAATATGATGCACAAAGGCAGAAAATTGGAAGGCCCAAATTTGCTGGGAAATAAATAGTGGCTGCTTTCGTGAATGCGAGTGCTCTCTCAAGGTGTTCTTCTTGATCCTTCAGTGGATAGTGATTTCTCACCTGGCCAGACATCGGTTCCATTTGCTGTAATGAAGACAGATAGTTGGGGAATGTGGGAGACAGTGTATAAGCAGTAAATATAAGATTAAGAGCAATAGAATAACAGGAGAAATGGAGCAAGAAGTTGCAAATATTCCAGGAGGATGCAATTCAAGGCGTGCCTTGAAGGTTTGGGAGAGATGACTTTGATGGTTGATATTTATATTGCGGATGGCAGTCTGGTGTTGCGATTTAGGATGTTGTCAGGTGCACCGGAATGGATGGATTCCTAATGCCAAATGTTAGCAACTCTCCTATCAACAACACTGTGTATGGATGCAAGAATTGGAGGTTAGCTAAAGCCAACGCACATAGAATACAACCAGAGGCACCTGAATGAGATGCACTGGACAAAAACTCATGACATTAACTAACCCGTAGTCCTGGCCAAATGGAGTAGTGAGAACCTGAATCAAAATGTGTGCCCCTGCATATGACTCCTCTATACGAAGTAATTATATGTAATGCTCGATCATTGGAGGTGACCGCATGGCATTGAATTGGTGCAGCATTGGGAATATGCAGAACTCAATAAGTGACAGTTGAGTTGCAAAGGGTCATACTGAGTTTGTTATGGATTGAGGAGAATTATGAATCTCTGTATATGGTATATCCGCTGGATGGACACATGCATATTTCTGATGGTCTATTGTATCTGGATGCTGCAGCTAAGTTTGTGGTCAATAAGGCAATATCATAAACATAACTTCCGTTTCATGTGTTCATCTGGGACGTGTCAGCAGAATATCCTTAACAACCTTGTTGCAGTCAACGGAGGAGGGAGAGAATTTGGTATATGAAGGTGTGATACACGCGTAGAGATACAGGTGTAGAGATCATATGGTAAGGTACAATAGATGAGTCAGGGGTAATTGTCTGGATTCAAGCACTCATTGATGCCAAGATTGCTAACAGATAAGTGACACATAATCATTCACATTCTGATTGTGCGCCTAATATCTCGTAAGTTGCACACTGTTAAATCACGTATGCAGTACGAGTCTCCCTACTACATTTTAGACCTTTATAAATGTTGAGGATGAAATCTATATGCTACAACAGTATGAATGCATAGTGAGATGTCATCTCACAGCGGGCAGAGGAGTAATGATTGGATGCATACAGTTCCGGGGAATTGAAGTGTGCCGAAGATTACATGGTTACAATAAGATTCATTCGCTGAGGATTGGAAGCTCAGTATACTCTGTCAGGTTGTTGCAACTCTCGAAGTTGTCTTTGCTTCACTCAAGCTTTCAGGAGTCGCTCTCTTGAAACTTGTCTCATGATGGAAACCGGTTCACATAATCTATATTCAGATATGAGTTTTGGCTGCCCAAACATACATTTAGTCAGAATCGAGTTAAGTCTGCATTCAAGGCATTGAGGACTTCGCCTTCACTGAGTAAGTGTGGTACATGGGTAAGCGGGAGTTGCCGGCCATCATGTAGAGTCGCTGAACAGAATCTGTCTTTTGAGATTCTCACTGTCAAGCTGAGGCTCTTTTGACAGAGCTCAATGATGTAGGAGCTATTTTAGAATTTGGTAGCAGAGGTCCAAACATACTACTTAGGTGATATCAAGTTAAGTGTGGTTGATAATTGGCCAGGTCTATGCATGTATGATTTAGTTGTACAGGGCTACCTTCCTCCAATAGACAGTTGACAGGGCACTAACAGTTTAAAACATTTTAGCAGTGACCTTTACATTCCAATCAAGCATAGATAGATATTTTTGCAGAGGGTGAGCGGGATGAGCCGCCTGCACCTAAATGTGCAGTGTCTTGAGAGATGACAATCTGTGTGCACAGGGTCCACTGATTCAAAGCCGAAGAAAACATGATGAGAATGAAGCAAACTAAAATAAAAAGTGCAATATGAAGTGGGGTACATGCTCTCCGGAGGCTTATTGTCGCTGTTGAGGTATGCCTAACCTGGAATGAGACATTCATAATGAGTCCCAGCTTGCCAACGTTGGTCTTATAGAAATCCAAGAATGTCATTCTGGACCGGATTGCAGATCTCAGTTGTGCCTGAACTGCAATCATATCCCAGGGCATACCCAGCAGCGGAAGGCGCAGCTTCACCGTGAATACCCCAGCCATATCTCAGTTTCTGATACACTGGGATGGCAATCTGAGGTGTGCCCAAACTACTATGATATTTCTGCTGAAGCTGTGGCTTTGCCATGAATAAGTAAACCCTTGTCTGATATTCTGTCACAGGAACTTAATGATCATGTAGACTGTGTTGATTGCAAAATGGGATTGGCATTTATGCAGTGATGGTCAAGACGATATGTGCCCAGGACTCTCCAGTGCACATGAACTTTGATCATATGCCAGCAATAGATGTGGAATTGCCACAAATAAGTGAGCCGTGCCTCAAATTTGGACACAAGTATTCAATATTGCCTAGACAGTCTCCATGCCAAATTGGATTGGCAAATAAGCACTGCTGGATCGGTCATAATGCGACTCAAAAATGTATGCCGATATATCTCCCGTGCACCTGAACTTCAATCATATGCCATCAAAAGCTGGGGCTTTTCCCGGAATCACCCAGCTGGAATCTCATATTCTGACCAGCTATTCAATATCGCCATGACTGACTTGATTGCCAAATTGGATAGCCAAAACTGCAGTGTGCGATGTATCTAAACAGGACTCATGACATACGGCCAGAATTTTCCGGTGCAACTGAAAGTGGTTGAATTGTTCTATGTTCACACTTTTGACTTCGAAATGTGTACGTGGCCACATGTTTCTGGTGCTCATCGAAATCACTGCTGATGAATCATTCGAAGCCCTTTGCTGCATCATTCTTAAAATTAGACTCAGGCTATTTATCGTGAAATAAGCCAGCCCAGGAACTGGTAATTTGGCTTATCAATTGACTTCATCTCTTGTTAGGCATTAATAATAACAATCAAGAACGCCAATGATATCTAATAGTAACAATCCAGAACGCCACTGAAATCCCACTCAAGCAATTTCAGATTAAAGACACCACAACTTCAACATCGGAACATTGATTCACTTCAAAATGACGGAGAGACAGGATTCATATATGCAGTATAGTGTGCCTAACAAATGACCATTTTGACTATTTGTATCTGTTAGGAAGATTATGTTGGTTGAATGTCTAAAGAGGCATACCTTGATGAAGTGTTCTTAACAATCTAAGATGATAGCTTAACTGACTGATAAATGTCTCCATTCTCCATCAGCCACTGGGTATGTTCCTCAGGATACTCCAGAATCCGGTAAATCATAGACATGATGAAGTTCGGTCGACTCATCAAGCCATGCAGGACTCTCATTTGGGCTACTCCAGAGCGTTGACGTAGATCACTCACACAGTAATCAGAGCCACCAGGACCCATATTATGTGACCATGGCTGTGGTACTGTGTTCTGCTCTGACCAGACAACTCGTGCAAATGCCTGCCACTGCTCGTTCAATACCCAGAACATTTGTGTTATTACCGCATGGTTTGCTGCAGTAAGGTTTAGGCTGATCCTGCCCACGTTGGGTGTTGTTACGAATACAGAAGGATTGTGTGAATCTTGGAATTTGAGATGCATTTCTGCCTGTTCATCATTGCACATTTCTGCATACATGTGGAGTATATCCACATGATCTGCAAAATACTTGGTTAGCCACCACTTCAAATGACAAACTTGGCCAGGAAGAGGACAAAATATCAGCGCTCTTTGTGGAAGAGGTGCACTGGGGAGAGAATTTTCAGGTCTCTCTTGTTTCTGAAGGAGCGTCGCTTCTAATGGGTTATCTTCATCAGGTTTAGGATACTCCATATGTTCGTTCACAAGTATTGGCAGAAATCTCTCTCTCAGCAATGCGAAAACCGGTGAATCCACCCATGAATCGAGTGGCCATTCATTGTACCATTGTCCAGAAACATCGTTGTGATCATCTGTGTCTCCCAACACTAACCAAAAACATGCATGTACCAATTGATGAACTCTTCATGCTCCCGAAGCACCATGTGAAGTGTATCTCTCCACCAGGGCCTTCAGTTTTGCTTGCTTGTGCTCAGTCCACACACGATCAATGAGACATGCATTCTCCTTCAGAATCCACACAAGTGGTTTTCCGTCCGCAAGTCTCGATTCCGATCACCTCCTTATCGTCCAAGGCTCCGCAATCTGTATCTTCCTTTGAGCGCCATCCTGTTGAGTTTCTTGGTGTTCTGTCCAGATAGCATGCATCAAAATCTTCACTGCCGAATGCAATTCATCTAAACCTTGCTTGTCCATCACAGTATCATCCAGTGGATCCTTGGATGCAACTGACAACAGCCACATTGTCTGATAACTCCAGTTATAGAGTGAATGGAATCCTGGTATAGCTGTGACTTGACGTTTGAATCCAATTTTTGCATTCATTACAATTTGCCTGCCCACACTGTTTTTAGTCTTGTACTGATGGGATTCATCAAAAATCACAAATCTTCATGCACAGCAGGAGAGTTGGTCATTGTTTGATGGTTTCGCTCTTGATGTTAAGATATCATACCACACCAGTGGCATATTCCATCAGTTTTCTGGCTCTTCAATACTGGTGTTCAAATTCCCGTGGGTGAGATTTGCGCATTTAGTGTGCAACAGGTTGACGAGTTCGAAATCAATTCCATGTATCATCTCGTCAATGACAGTTTTGACTATCTCTGCAACTCCGCGCATTGTAACCACCAAAATTGGTTGAAGTGCTGAAACAAGTGCGGGAGGGCCATGAGGTGGTGTTGTCTGTATCTCCAACAGGTGGCGGGGCATGGAATTCAATCTCTGGAGCGAATACCACTCCCGTTCTTCACTGTCAATGCCGGGAAAGTCATCTTGCATCAAAATCACCCACTCTTCAAGGGTATTCCCCCTTAAAATGGACAGTGGCAACCCCATTACAACTTTCTCAGTCACCAATTTGCAAAGCATTGCCGCTGCAAATGTGGTAAAAGTGTCTCTAAGATCCATTTCATCTACCACGAGTGCTCCAGGCATATCAACATCCCAAACCCACCTCCTCATGATGAACCAGATGGCCCAAACCTGGTGCACCAGAAACTTATTTGCAGGCTGGCCTGGAATTGAGTACTTGTGGCCAGAAACATGGTCATCTGTTGATTGACGAATAGGATGAGCATTCAGCAGCCTGTATGCCTCATCAAAACACTCGTATTAAGATTCATTGTTGATTGTACTGAGAACCGTATTCAATACTGAGGTGGTATTTGCTGGATAGAGGACCTCCTCACCATCCTCCACTTGCTCCTGAACCTCCTTTGCACCTTTGTCTGTGTTCTTTTCGTTCTCAATGATCTCTTTCAGTTGGTCCGATGTATGCTGGACAGATGGGCTCATATCCTGGCACTCATATAACTCATCGCAACGTGAGATATTTCACAGACAAGCAACCATTGGAACGAATATATATGGATGCAATACAATCAATTTCATTCTTTCGCTCAGAACTTACATTAATACAAGTATCATTCTCTTGCCCACCATCCTCGGCTCCATCCTCTCTTCCACCCTCTTCAGAATATTGCAATGTCTATGTATAATACTTAGCAGTTGCGCACACCTAGCCTGAACATGCCTAGCAGGGATTACCTTCGCTGGTCTAATTACATGCTCAGCCATCTCCTTTCTTATAGCTCACTTCATTTAGACAAAAAATATTTTTCGATCGTGTCCAAAATTTAACTTGAAAGCATTTGATGGGTAAGTGTTGTATGAAATCTGGCCATATATGGGATGCAATATCATTTGCCCTGGTGTATATAATCCCATATACTCTTCGTCCAATTCATCCTGCTCCAAGGTGCATTTGAACGTCGATGTTAGAATGTATGGCTCTTTTGGACGTCCCTTTTTGTCTATAATATCAAACAACTCCTCCCAGTGCCTCACAACAGGATACGATCCTTGGAGTTGGTTTGGGGATAGAACAATATTGTTGCCATTTGACACCTGGCAAATCACAACCATAGATGTTGGATTTGGCAACTTTTGGTGTTTACCTCTCATCCTTTAACTCACGGGCTCTCCCAATCTGTCACCAGTCACTGGTTACCTTACCTTCCCTTTTCCTCACCTCCCAAATTTTGCTTGCACATTTGTCCCAAAACATCTCCACCGACTGCGGACAAATTCATTCGGCATTATTGAAATTATCCAATGGCAGCCAGCTCTCAAATGTCTCCAAAAAATCTGCAACCAGTGTCTCCCACTGCAGAGGTCCATCTCTAAGCGGGTTCAAACGGGTCTACCCCCGGATAATGCGCTGATGCTTTTTTTCAAGAAACCCAGCCACCCATACTTTCTTCTACTTGTTGAAGGCACTAGCGTTGGCCTGCGCCATCTATTTGGCAAATTGCTTCAAGGAGAATTTGGTTTACATCAGGCTGACTGGGGGTTTACCCTCTGCACTGCCCAAGTCTGACAAATCGTAGCTCTCATCATCTGCATCTTAACAGTCATAGCAAATCTGCAGCAATTGGGGCATGTCCGCAAATCTTGTGACATCTGTTTTCCGCGGTACTGCAGGCAGCAGGAATTGTTTTGTTGGGAGGCTAATGGGTGGTCTCCCACGTGGGCCGGAAAGAGGGCCAGGTGGAGGAGTAGAGATGGAAGATGTTGGCCGATTGACTGGATTATTTCCCAGCGATCTTGTAGGCACTCTCGGTCCACCTGGAGATGACGGTCCTTGTGCTGGGAACTGCTGCGCAGGAACCATTTGAAACTCGCCATAATCACCTTGGTGGAGGTTATATCCTTGCCAAAGTGGCCCATAATTTGGATATTGTTGGCTTAAGCTGGTGCATGGTTGCGAACTGTTGTGTGTCATATTGAATGGAGAATGGTGATAAAACTACAGAGCGCCTGGAAACGGCTGCTATAAACGAGGGTAACCATACCCATTCGGTGGATGATACTGATTGGCGGTTTCCCCAGATCGACTGTCTTTGCCAGTGGCAGGTGGTTAACAATTATCTGAGGATTCTGAACTGTTGTCAGGGTGAAGTTGCGAGCAAAATAGCCCACCAGGTGGAGCCATATTCGCCGTCTTCGGTGGAGATTCCTTCGTTGACATGGTCTGGGAACAAGGATGGTGGTAAACTACTATAGATGCACAATGTGATGGAGAATGAATCGGAGTCTGGTTGAGTATGTTGCAGGTAGCACTGACATTCGGCGGAATGAAGTGCTTCTCATGTCCCATTCAGTTGTTACAAACTGTGGTATGTCAGTACACCTTTGATCCATGATACCAACCCAGGCTTGAGAAAAAGACACCTTGATCACACACATCCCCTCATTTGTTGTTGTATGCTTCAATTCATATACTACGATACAGGATAGATGCTCACCTGTATGTGTTTGCACAACTTTAACGGTCGTAGAAGGGATGTGATATGATATGTCCAGAACCCAACAAGAACTATATTCAGTATGAAGTTTGGTACGACTAGGGATATTACACAAAAGTTGTGCGTGTATAACCATTCAACCTCATTCAATTGGAGGCCTGTGAGTCAAGCAGCAACAGCAATGCTTCCAATTGAGTTCCTTGGCAAAACATATAGTTCTCCTCAGGATCCACGCTCCAGTCAAGCATCGTTACTGAAGCATCCATCCTAATAACCTATCAGATCATTCCGCGGGCATACAACTAGCTAGGAAACTCACCTATTGATTGAAATAAGACGACCTACCTTCATAATCAGCTGCTCGGAGGCTTGAGCGCGGGTATAACTCACAATGCCCCAATGATGTAGTATAAAGCCCATAGTGGTGAACTCACTGATGACAAATGAAACCATCTGTTCTCTGCTAACGATGTTCAGCAGACGATGTGCACCATTATTGTGCGGAACACGATAAATGTATCCTGGTTTATGAAGAAAACATCTCGAAAGGTGATGATATATTACCCCTCCCCCGCATTGGGCAGGGTGTGATGCAGCTGTGAATGGCATACAGCAACCAAAAATCCATAAGGCTCAAATTACCCCCTAAAGCATCATTGTGATGCATCTGAATACGTGTTCACTGACCATTTCTTGAATATGGTCAACCGTCGCCGGAAATATGTTAAGTGGTGTGCCTCTAAAGATAAATCATTCGCTGACAACCAACCCGAGGCTCACTATCAACAATATCACCCAATATCATTGAATGTCAGATTATTACCTGATGGGATTTTACCACCGGCAGGATGGAATCGACCTGAGCCATCATGGTTTGACTTCAGTTGCTGCATCTGAATGGACATCAATAAGCTAGTCGACCAATAATCTACCCATTGAGAATGTACCGGGTGCACCACCACCTGAAGATACTCCTGACAAAGAAACAATGGAGCCTCAGAAGCCTGGTCTGATATGTACCCCTGCTCGAACAATGACATGGGTTCATAGCCAGGTAATTGGGGTGGAAAATGTCAGGGGGAAAGTATATAGCAAAGCAACTGGATTGAACAACAAGCATTGCAAGTACTCAGAACAATGGAATCCATGGCATCCATTTCAGTCAGCACATGACTTTTAACCGGCACAATCATTTTGCCAGCAAACGAAAATGTGGATTGATCAGCATCTGAGGTGTGGACTGGACAACTTCAAAATTGAGTCATTTCAATCTGGAGATGCCCTGCGAAAGCACCTCTCTGAACTTAATTTGCGCCTTGGCGATGATGGTTGGATTGAAGATCATTCGCCTGTATTTGGAACATTATACTGCAGGGATATTTTCAAATGTGTTCAGTTTGTTTTGGCACATCTCCCATTGTAGACGCAACGCGATTTTGAACCGGTGCAGCTCGTACACTCGGAAAGTCGCTGAATAGACAGCAAGATGAACCCTGGTGACTGGGGATGGCATACACAAAATGAGCTTTCTGCGAGAGTAAAAGTTGTGCCAGTCATATTCACATCTGACAAGACTCACTTAACCAATTTTGCAAGCGTTCAGTATGCCAGGCCACTGGATCTCACAAATGGTAATATTCGAAAAGATTTCCGGCAGACACCCAAAAAGTGCGCCTGGATTCTAGTTGGGCTGTTTCCACATCGCCCGAAAGGTTTCCAAAACACTGATGAGGCATGGCATTCTGCAGTTGTAACAGCGCTGTCCACACTCCAGAATGTGGACATATCTAGTTTCGGCTTGAAATATAATAGTGCTGATGGATTCCAGCGACAATGTTATCCTCTTTTGGCAGCCTGGGTTGGGGATCATCCAGAACACATCATGATTGCTGAAATCTCACATTGCACATGCCTAAAGTGTGGAATTCCTGAATGTGTGCGAATGGGACATTCAGCTTGTCGAGCACTCAATAACTCAAGACATCACCATGTTCACCCAGAGCAGCTGGAGGAACCTAGTATTGATGTTCTGCACACTCTTTAAGTTGATCCAATCTGCAATCTGTTCTGGCAATTCCCTCTTTGCAATGTCTATCGTCTTTGGCAGGCTGATGAATTGCATTGGTTGCTCTTGGGTTTAGTTAGAGACTTATTGCACTGGCTGCTCAAATACATGAAAGCTAGAAATGTCAAGAATCAATTTGACAATCGATTTATATCAGTAACACGATATCCAGGCCTCCAGCACTTCTCTAAACCATATGATTCGATGAAATACAACTCCTTGCTGAGGAAAGAGATCCGGGACATGATCAGAACACTGGCAGTAAAATGCGCTCCAAATCTTCACTGCTCCAAGGATGATGGCAAAACTCATGCCGAAACAGCTACTGATGAAATGGTAATAGGAGCAGTGCGGGCATTTTGTGAATAATCTCTACATGTCAGCCAACAAAATCACTCTGACCAATCCCTCACAGCACTAGATGATACACTGAACAGATGTTCCAAGAAGAAGGGTGCCTTTCAAGATCAGAAAATGTCGAAGTCTGCAAAGACCAAAGTGAATGAACAGTTCGCTGGAGAATCTCATCAGTTACGCGTACAAAAGATTCATACAATCCGTGCTGCAATGGCAGGTCTGGTGTACAGGGCTGGAAAGGTTACTACATCAAAACGAAGGCAATTTCAGGTGCGCCTGAATAGAGCCCAACTAGGGGCAACCAAATGGTCAGAGGCTGATCGCCAGAGGGCAATGGAGCGATTGGAGCACGAAATCTATCATATGACACCTGTCAAACACAAGCTTTTCGATAAATTATTCCAACATCATGAGCTACAACTATTACAAGAGGTCTGGACTAAGGCAACCGGTCCCAGAAGGACATTCACCAAAAGAATGGCACCTATGAGGTCTGCTGCCGAAGAAGAGGTTTACGGGGCGGTAAACATGACCACCAACTAGCATGTGGAATTTCAGGTCTGTCTGTCTGACTCTGAGACTGAAGCTACCACCTGGAGTATTACTGTTACGGATCGCATTGTGAGTCGGCTGGAAAGAGAGATATATAGTATCACATTGAATGAGCAGATGCGGTTCAAGAAGGGATTGCCCATCCGCTTAATCGACTTTGAAGCTTGATGGCAGGCAATTGGCATTGGTGAGCTTCAGGAAACCAGCCAACAACTTGTAATCCATCTCAGATATCCAAAGTGATATCTTGTGAGCAATATATCGGAGTCGATTTAGCGAATGGGTTCTGGTGACAATATCACCCCCGATAATTCTGAGCGGCTACATATCAGTAATATGCAAGAGGAATATTAATCTACCAACAATGTCAATTGAATTCGACAGATGATCAAGCACAATGACATGTCTACCGGTCTTGACTAGTTTTAGCAACAGTTCCGGGTCCGGGTCCCAACTGAACCGTTGCTAAATCGGCGGTCCGGGTCATCAATCAACTTGAAATGTCAACTTGGGTACTATTTGATGGTAAACTCCCAACCCATCTGAATTGGGTGGGTTGTCAGGGGGTCCATCTATAGATTCATATAAGAGTCGGGTATTTGCAGTTTGTGAATAGTATCTTATCAAAATCATAGTTTCGACATCCAATAATGCGCATTTGCATGTTGTGCAGTTTGCAATATGGATTAATTTGGTATCTGTGCTTCACCTTTGATATATGGTATTTTTACCTATCATGGAGGTTAATAATACAGTTATGCGCGTGAAGATCCACCCGATGCCTTGATTACCAAATATGTAAGACCTGAAACTGTTGATGCTCCATTGACGCTCATTTTCAGGATTCGGCAGGGAGCATGTTGCTGTTGTGTTTAGGTCCAAGGGCTGCCATTACCTCATGAATGGATGTCTGCAACCAATCGGAACATAAATTACCCAAGATGCACAGCTCAACATCTTTGATGCTCTGTTGACGCTCATTCTCAGAATGGGGTGGTGACCATGTTGCTGTCTCTTTCGCATATAAACGCTGCCAATATGTCCGTTATGAATAACAACAACCAAATCACTGGTGAATTACTGTACTTACAGGACCACAAACTGTTGATGCTCCGTTGATGCTCATTTTAAGGTATTGTCCATTCATCATCTGCTGCCATCAATAATTGTGTTCATCATGATTTAAACTTATTCGTTGTCTTTCTGTCAGATTAGAACTCGGCCCTGTGGCAAAGAGGAACAGAGAAACATTCGTGCACTGTTCACTCTTGCACGACCAAAAATCATGTGTCTCACCAAAAGATTCATTGTGCCTGCTATACATCTGTTGATTAACCGATATTCACAAGCTACTGCTCACTATTCGCCCATAATATATCTCTAATTGAAACTCTCGGTTAAGCTACATACAGAAGCTGGTGAACCATTGATGTATTTGGTTCTACTTTTTCTTCACTCTTTTATTTGTCCTTGTTTCTATTGCATTGACCGTAACCAACAACTTTTCAGTCTGTCTCTTTGACTTCCATGTTGGCCGAACTAATCCGGGATCATTTGGTACGGCACTCACATTCTGCTGCTCTGGGCATTCAAGATCCTTGATGCCATGATTTTGCTCTATATTGGATTCCTTGTCTGCCACGCAATCATCTTTGCTGTCATCTGGATTATCCAAGTCCCCATTGCAGTTTAGCCAATTTTGGGTGTCCGAAATGCTTTCAGTTGCGCAAACCTCATCACTTGCAACTGGATGAAAGTTGATTGTCCGGATTCAGTGGACATTTAAGATTTGAGTTCATCCTCCAGGGAGGTCCTTTGCAGACAAAGCTGGTTGCAAAGATGATCTTTGTAACAATTTAAATGCAGTCACACCATCATGTTGAAAGATTGACTAGGATGCTTTGACGATCTCTTCTGTGTTCGAAATGTATCCTACAGCTGTCATCTGCCTGTTTTGAGCCCGAGCATCCTTCTGTGTAGGATGTAGGTTTCGGCAGCCCTGCCACATCTCTTAAAAGTCATGGACCTTGGCTATTCTGTGCAATTTCCATTCCTCCACCTCTTTCTTGATTTCCGAGTCGTTTTCTGAGTTCGTTGTATCCAATACTGGGTTATCACCTGTCAAAATCCCTTGATTGGCTCGAGCAAACTGCCATACAATGACTTTTTCGCAAAGGGTCTTGCCTGTGGCCTTTGACTGCCTCCAGCCAATAACATCTTGCGCAAGGGAAAGACTGGCCACTACTCCGACAGCATGTGGTATGATAGAAATTATGTCGCGTGCCACATTGGAGAGATCGGCATACTTTGAGTGGGTTTCTTCTTGTTGGCCCCACCAGTCCGTTATGTCCGGAATCCAAAAAGTACTGCTAATAGCCATTGGGTCAGAGTGGTAATCATTGAGATTTGGAATAATTTTCCCCCAGTTCTTTGGTGCCTCAGGTGGCGAATTCCAATAGAGCCTGGGGGAGGGCATTAAGCGTGCTGCGCAATTGCTTTGTCCCGGTGTCGTCTCAGCCACATTGTCAGGTGTTAAGTATTCTTCATCATAGCTGGACAAATCATATGGATCAAACAATGATTGACAGGATCCTAAAGCCATTGCAGAGGGGATGACATTGCTGCTTGGTAAGCTTTCGAGTTTATTGACCGGCACACATCGATGTTTGGCACAGTATTCATTCTGCACATACTTCAGAAAGGCCTCTTGGTATTGGGTAGTATAGGATTTCTCATCCACAGGATTGATATCCATTCCCATGTCCCACTCTCCAAAGGATCGCAACGTCCGGAACAGATCGAGGATATGTGCATAAATGCGAAGCACACCCATCGTCTGAGTAACTTCAGTGTCATATTTGGGTAGCTTCTGTCGAGGTAACTGCACAGCGAAGAACAAATGCTCCCTCCATTGGGGCTTCTTCTTAGCCAAAGGTCGCATCACGCCATCTATATGATCGAACATGTCATTGTATACTGTAATAACGTGATGCAATGTGACTGTATGCCTCTTCGACATCCACTGGGTCAAATAACGGAATTGCCTCAATACCTCCATGCCATACTTCACTATGGTCTATTCATCTTGTGGTGTGAAGAGTGGACAGTAATCACAGTATTTAGGATTTTGGAGCCACTTGTGGGTGAATTCCCGTAATCGGTAGGCTCGCTCGAGCAACACCGGTGTAGAGTTTCAACGTGTCTTTACATCCGTAATCGAATATACCCCGATGTGGACTTTAGCTTTGTGACACTCAATGAACTCGTTTCGATGACCAGCTGTCAGTGTAACCAATACAGCAAGCATTCTCTGCTATATGAAGGTCAGTTTCAGCACTTTCAAAATATCATGAAATACGTACTTTCTCAATTATCTTTGCCACATTTGGTCTCATGGCCCACACCATATTCGTTCTAGCATTGCCGTCTTTTCGAAGTCTTTGACTCTGACCAATGTCTATCGATTGATTTTCACCAAATTGCTGATCGGGCTCATGGGCTTCCCAATGCTTGGTGGGGCCTTCTACACCGAGACTGCTCATGGATGCATATAAAGCCAACTGTATGACATATGCCATGCATGGTATGTGGTTCCTCAATGCGGGCAACTCAATTCCAGAGGCCTCAAGTGTTGAATGCATTCTGCATGTCATCGAGTAATTAGAGGAAGCATCAGCACTCGTATTACCAAGCAAACCGCCTTTGGTTAACTCAGAATGATCAAGCACATCCTTCAAATGTACGGCTACGCTTGCTCCGGTATATGGGTCCTTGATCTATCATCCTTAATTAGCTTTCGAAATCGGAACAGAATAGGTGACCTACCTTATCACCAGCGAGTTAAACTTCACGCAATGCTCAATTTTGATCCATATAGTAAGCAATGACCGATGTTATAGCTAGTTTGTTCATTGATGTCCATTCGTCCCAAGCTAAACTGATCATATTTCAGGATGGCAATTGCTTCTTGATTGCATCATCGGTCAGTGCATATTCCCTCCGGCAAATCTGCCTAGGGGTCATAGAGGACGGCAGCACAAGGTCATCGCATAATGCCTAGTATGACCGTCATAGCTCCTGATTTGATATAGTGTTCGATGGAATATAAGCTGAAACAAATCCTGACATGAGCTAGTGATTCCACATGTCGTGGTGAAATTTGGAAGTTTCAAAGTCCTTAGCTGGCTGATTGAAACATTTTGCTTGTCATTTCGGTCAATATGGATTGACCTGGATGTGAAATATGATTTTCCTCTGCAAACTTACTATTATGATTCCTCAACTTCCTTGCCTCTTCGGGATTGTAAATGCTGTTTCATCGACCGTCTAATAACTCAATTCAGAGAGCTCCGACCCTGTTAATTCGTTTAATTTTGCGATCTGTGCTTTTGCCAGAAAGTGATTCCTCATTGAGCTGGTCCCATGTTCTGATGGATGGTGACGAACATGATGACAAACGATACATATGGAGCCTAGGCTGCTGGTCTCCGCAATTCTGCAGTGGAAATATAATTGCCACGAGGGCGCATGTCTAGAATTATTCCACACAATAGGCCGCCTAGAGCCTACATTCATTGAAGCCAACAAAGCATCGATGATGATATGTAAAGTAAGGTCACTCAAATCATGAATAAAGACTTTCATTTTTGGAAGAGATCATAACCTCGAGCGATGAGGTGTTGAAAGGTTTTGAATCCAACATGGCAGCAGGTATTAGAACGCTGGGTAGTCCGACTCGAGAGACTGCTGAAAGTAACGTTACAGTAAAGCAACCTGCGGGTTCCTAAATATTGACTTTACAGCTACAAGCAAAATATTCAGATCTGTAGGACATTACATGAATATTTGTGAAGTGGTTTACAAGGACAGATTGCAAAGACTGACCGCATAAAACTCTATTCAGGAACAGCACAATGGAATTCATTGCTGTGTACCGGTCTGAGCCTCCACAAAAACTGTTGACACTCTTTGGGGGCTCAATTGTAGGAGGCGGATGCGATATTGTCACTAGCATTTTTGCCAATACAGGCTGCCGATAGGCATATTGTGGGTTATCTACATTCCATTGCCGATTGATTATCCAAGATGCAAGATCACAAATTGTTGACGCTCCGTTGATGCTCCGTTGAGGCTCCGTTGAGGCTCCGTTGACACTGATTTTGGGACATGGTTACGATCTTGTCGCAAGCATTTGTGCCTGCAAAGGCGGCCGATAGTTCCATTATGGATCAATGTAGTCGCATAGCCCCTTCAGTTTCTAAGATGGAAGGCCTAAAATAGTTCACGCTCTATTGACGCTCATTTTTAGGGCATAGTGACGATGTTGTTGAAAGTATTTTTGCCTAGAAAGGCTGCCGATAGTTCGATTATGAGTTAATGTTGCCACACAGCGCTGTTATTTTGCAAAATGCAAGGCCAAAAGTCGTTGACTCTCCATTGACGATTATTATTAGGACCTACTAGCGTGGTTGTCGCAACCATTGTCACCTAGAAAGGCGGCCGATAGTTCGATTATGGCGTAATGTCGCCGTAGAGCCCTTGGATTGTCCATGATGCAAGCCCAAAAGTCATACAAACTCTGTTGACACTCATTTTTAGGATATAGTAGCTATGTTAGAGCAATAATTTTTCCCAAGAAAGGCCGCCAATAGTTTGATTAGGGGTAAATGTTGCTGCAAAGCCCTTGCATTTTCCAAGATGCATGCCCAAAAGTCGTTGATGCTCCATTGATGCTCATTCTTAGGACATAGTAGCAATATTGTCACAACTATATTCGTCTAGTAAGGCTGCTGATAGTTTGATTATGGGTAATCATGGCCATAAAGCCCTTGCATTTTCAATGATGCAAGGCGAAAAGTCGTTGACACTCTGTTGACGCTCATTTTCAGGACATAGTCGCGATGTTGCACCATCCATTTTCACCTAGACAGGTGGCAAATAGTTCCATTTTGAGTGAATGTCACTGCGTGGACTTCTGGATTTTTTATGGCGCAATGCCACAAATTGTTGATGCACAGTTGACAATCATTTTTAGGCTGTGGCAATAAGCGTGTCATTTGCCTCTTTCGCTATAATGCCAACCAATAGATTCACTTTGGAAGAATGTGCCAATGCAGCCCATTGATTGCCGAATGTGTAAGACTAAAAATTATTGACACTCTGTTGACCCTCACATTAATCACATCGAAACAGCCTGTGTACACTCAATAATTGTCTGCAACCAATCATATACACATTATTAACATCCAATATTGCGTTTGTATGTAATATCATTTGAATCCGGGAGTTTTTTTACCTCTCAATTTCTGATCAATTGCTATCCACACTATCTGAGTGAGATATGATGTGGCGCTATCACATTCTCGCGCTTTCAGCCGGCAATTCACGGCATGTAGATCATCTCACTTGTTGGTAAATATAGCTCGACTTCCTCACCTTTGCTATTCCAGCTCCTTCTCCTCAGTTTCCATGACATACCATAAGCAATTTGAAATATCGCAACCATGTGTATGAGGTCTGTGCAGAGAGTTATACAGTTGGATACATGGATGAATTCAGCATGAGGGTCGTCGGTCAGACAGATTTGTCATGAGCACTGTCCACTCTTTCTATATCACATATGACAGCACTCACTTAAATTTTGTTAGTTTATTTTGTCACTACTATAGCTTGTGCTTTGTCACTTAACAGTCACCTGCAGATAGAAATCGAACGTGTTTGCCGTCTTACTGCCTGATTTGGATTCTAGAACTTTCACCTGGTGCGTTTGACCCTTTCACATGCACAGACGAATTATCATGTCACACAATTTGGTCACTGAAATCATGAAAAAGGTGATATGTAGCAATAATTGTATACAAATTGCTTTTGACTGAGATTTGATGTCAAACATTACAGTTTGCCTATCTAGTCCTCTGCAGATGCAGGAGCTGTCACCATGTCTTCATCCGAATCTGAAATCTATATGGTAATTAGCTGGAGACTCCATGCAGGGGTAAAAGCTCTCAGGTTCAACTGGCTTGGCATTCACCAAAGTTGACAAATTGAGCTCCACAGCTGGCTCAAGACCGGCTATGCTTGTGGTTGACTGCGGCTTTACCACACGTAGCCTAATTTGACTTCTTGCTGGTCGAGAAGTCCCTTGCAGCATTTGAGATATTTCTGGGACAATGTCAAGAAACACCATATGCTCTCCAAATGTTGTTGCTGCAGGTGCCGTGGCTTCATCATCTGTTTCCGGTTGAATGACAGCCAGTAACCTCAGATAAGATGTGCCGTACGTCTCATCACTTTGAAGGATGTAGTTGGCTGCATCCTCCCATCACGGTTGTGTCAATTCGTCAAGCTTCATCTGCTTCTGCAGAAAGCTGTCCATACCCTGGTGTACCGTTTTGGTGATTGTGCTCATCACCCAGCCGGGTTCGTCATCTTTGCTCAGCTTGCTCTGCTCTGCCTCTCCATCAGCCTCATCTTCCCCATCCTCCCCATCGTCGGAACTTGCAAGATCACTCAGAATGTTTCCGATACCAACCATCATCTCCTCAAAAGTCTTTTTGGGCTCTCTGATCGTCAATCCCGCGATTTCAGCATGTTTCATATCGTCCTGCTCTTGCTGAACCGCTGCCTCTGCGTCTTCAACTCCTTTTCCTGCCCCAGCGGCTTCTCTCCCAACATAATCCTGAATCCAGTTTTCATTCTCTTCATTGGGTAAGAAGTGCGTTTCTCATCGTTTCTCGGCTGCAATCTTCTTTTTGTATCCCAAGCTGCACAATGCCCCAAGGGCTTGGACTCTTGCTGCCTCCAAGCCGCTCTTGTCTTCATTCGCTTGATGACGTCGTTGGGTGGACTGCTTTGTCGATTTGCCGTATCTGCCTACTGGAAGTGGCGAAAAGTTCTTTTCGGAGCATTGACCATGGTTGTTTGCTTTGACTTTATTGTTGGGCGAGATGTTGGATGTTGCAAGATATGGACAATATGGAGGCAAGCTGCATCTTTCATGTCAAGGTTGGTACATTTACTCATCTAGAACAAAGCAAAACCTCCCTTTTGACTGTCAATAAAATGGGAATAGTTAGGCTAACCATACAACATGACTTCATTGTCAACGTCAGTTTGATGTATTATCACAGGGATACTTTGAGACAAACCTCAGCAGACGTTCTTTCCTTCGAGCAATGTACTATTTATAGCACACAATCATGCGATTTTAGCTGTCGTACACCACAATGTGTTCCTGTGAACAAACAAACAACATCAGACCGACTTATTGCATATCTTGGGGCTGTGGGAAACTCCTGCAACTTGCAGCTATACACAGCAGGATTCATCTTGAGTAGAACACACAAGTTGGCAGCTAATTAATCCATTCTGACATGTGGCTAACTATATAATCCTCAGAACTTTCCACTTCTTTTTGTTATCATCTTCCTCTCCTATTCCACACCAGCAAATCATGGATACACAACCACCTCAGCCTGGTCAGAGCGGATCCAAATCAAGCCGATTGGCAGCCTCTTTATCAAATACATCACTGATTGGCACACAGCAAAGACACAAACACAAGTTACTCCACCATCACACTGCCAATGCAGCCACCAAAAATATGCCCCAGGATGCACATTTAAATATCGTCCGTAAGACTGAATGCAGCACTAATAAGATGTGGCATGCAGTGGGATGTGAGTGTATCCATACCGTGGTAAACGGCCGTCAATAAACGGTACAACGTAAAGTGGGTGTACGTCGAGAGCTACATGACCAATTTATTGCTGTCCGTAACGGGAAATCTCCATGGTCGACCAAGGCATTTGTCTGCACAGTCTGCGAAATCGAACGTTATGATGTTGGCAGCTCTGGGATTTGCGCAGACAAATTTTGTCATATGCATCCCCAAGAGTGGAACAAACCGGCTTGAATCACCTCAGAGAAGGCTACGAAAGCGTATATGGTTGAGGTAATAGCTGCATTTCATTGTTTGAAGAAGCACCGAATTTCTTGTAGGTATTCAACATGTCTGTTACAATGGCAAGGCAAGGAGGCCATGTACAGCTGGAACAGTCCAACATGCGCCTGGCATTGAATATGGCCAAAAGGGCCCCATGGAGGGTTTTCGCACACCGTCATAGAGGAAGCAAAATATCTGATTAAGAAACCTTGCACCGAGGTCCGAGAAGAGAGGAAGTGGGGTGTCGAGCTTCCTGGGCATGCAAAGGTAAAGGCTGTGATAGAAAGACACCCGGCTATACTTTGTCAAAACCACATGGCCAGATGCCTTCCTTGCCCAAATGGTACTGCAAAGAATCCGCAGACACGCTGGAGACACAAAGGAACAGGTGTACCTCCGCCCATCCGATACAGACAGCCAACACAAGAGCCGACTCCAGAGCCGACACCAGGGCTGCCCAGAATACCACCCGCCACAACCGGTAATATATCCGGAGCTCAATCTTCTCAAATCATTAATTTGCCAGCCAGATATGAGCATTTATATACATCTCTTCCTTGTGCTGAATCTTTTTCTCGCAATGCATCTGCCCAGGATTGCCAGAACGATATAGATTTTGATTCAGATATGCTGACTGAAGAAGAAACAGCCACTGGATAGTACACTATCTGCTGTGTGGTAATGCAGGTAACATTCATTTTGAAGGCCACAGCAGCCTATTGAGCGAACCTGCAGTGATGATTAGCATTGATTGAATGGCATGGCATTGTGGAGATTATTATTATCCTGAATTAGCGGATACTGTAAAGTATATTATACAGGATATATTTATATGTATTATTAAAGAATAATATAGTGATCAAGAAGAAAGTAAATGAAAACGCTAGAAATGCTGCCAATTACCCGTGAATGATGGACTACGCCAAATCAGATGATTGCATATTGTGGATACACCCATGGCAAAATGAGCATCAACAGAGCGTCAACGATTCTTTGTCATGTATCTTGGATTATCTTGGCGGCGACAGATTGCAAACAGTCATAAATCAAGTATTGGCTGCCTTTATAGGCACAATACAATGTGAAACACCCCCTGCCTCATCATGGAAATGAGTGTCAACAGAGTGTCATCGATTGATGGCCTTCCATTATGCTTAATCACAGCGCAATGTGGCCGTTATTGTCTATGTACATGGTGTTGACTGTTTTGGTATGCTAAAAGACACACGAAATACTGAGTGGTAGCGCTGTAAATATAAGGAGGTGTTACTATCCCGGAGGATGTGGCGGGAATATTCGATATATCTCTGCCCATATAGGCTGCCATATCATTGTTTATGGATGCTTGTGCTCAAGCTCCACTTATATTACCGAAGATGCAAGACCCGAAATCATTGACGCTCTGTTGACGTTCATTTTCAAGATGGGGTAGGGTGTGTTTCACTTTCTCTTTTTGCTATAAAGGCGGCCAATACTTTGTTTATGACTGTATTTAACCTGTCACCCCCTTAGATTACCAAAGATACACCACCAACAATCATTGACGCAACGTTAATGCTCATTTTCAGGATGTTGTAAGGCACGTGGGTCTATTTGTTTGTATTATTAAGGCAGCTAATACATCAAAAACAAACTATGACGTACTAATGTCAATATTTTACCATTATCAGTAGAATATCTGAATGCGACCATTAATGTGAAACCCAGAACAGGGAACTGGAGATTAGAACCGATGGGTCAAGCCAACCCCGGTAAAACCAACTGGTTGACAGGTACGGGTCAAGGTTTGGCCGACCAAGAGTTAGCAGGTCAGGTGTGTGGACGGGTCTGGAACCGAACCGACCAGTTTTTACGATCCAAACCCCGACCGCTGGTGGGTTACCCGGATCCGTTGCGAACACTAGACTTGACTATATGGAAGCGACAGTCTCATATCTAGCCCTACAAGGCTGGTACAATATTGACTAGGGAAAAGTTTTTAACCTACTATCCGCTACTGATAAACAGCGAAATACACGCACAGCCCATCGTTGACATCTCCAGCATTGTCAGGAAGAGTAATTTTTCCGCCATGTGTCACCACAGGTACATCATATGAGAGAAACTCATGTCTGGGGAGTGTGCAGAAGTATCAAATTTACCTCACTCAGAGATGCATGAGAAGATTTCTAAATTCCCAACTTCGGACAGCTATTCCGTGCACAAAGTGAAGTGGACTGGGGACACGAAGTTGGAGCACTCGTGTTCAGATATGATCAGAATATACTCCTTGACTGTATATGTATTCAACGTCAGAATGGGCTGTCATACTACTGTCAACCATTTCACTGCCCTACATCTGTTGTATTAGGGGTTTTCCCTTAGCAGTGATAATGATACATAACAGATCGAAGAAAGTACATGTCATAGGGTAACCTATGGGCTGCAAAACACCTACTTTCGAATACGATGTTATGTTTGTCAGTCAAGTGGTCTTTAGTGGGATTACACTTGAGTCACTTGTCGATCAAGCAGTGAGGATATGTTCCTACTGTCGGATTCAAATATGATGATGAAGTTATGTTGCCTGCTCTGGAAGTGAGAAACCTTTTTAGATGCGCCTGACTCTTGGCCACAATTACTATATCTTGTCTAGCGGGACAACACACAGTTAAATTGCGCTTACGCAGAATTACGTGTGCAGCAGATGTTATTGCAAAATGCGAGTACGAGGGATCTGCAGCTCATGCGCTAAGCGGTGAGAACAACTGTAGCACTCCCCGGTTTACGGAAGGTCGAGACCTAAGCATGCAGTGTCAGAGGGATTAATGGCATGAGCTGAAGATAAGAGGCATGAAGCAAACCAGATCATTGAGTTGATACCGTATGCATTGCAACGTCATAGTGACGTGTCATAATCTCCGTTGGCAGAGTAACAGTTGGTCGCTGATTAAATCTCTGAAGCAATGCCGAATAGCCATATTATGGTGAGGCCATTAGTAGCGAAGAGCTATTAATATTAAATTGCGATAAAGCATTATGAAGATCA